>Ga0207421_10001681_pt1 | contig 28117 bp, 22 predicted proteins | sample SodLakKL_010_SED_4_FD_187542 | JGI IMG/M metagenome (GOLD analysis project Ga0207421, IMG submission 187542) | Alkaline sediment microbial communities from Lake Tanatar, Kulunda Steppe, Russia - 8KL_010_SED (SPAdes) (version 2) | ecosystem: Environmental > Aquatic > Non-marine Saline and...
GCCGCCGCTGCCGGCGCTGGCCGTGATGGTGTATGTTTTTTCTTCAAAAACGGCGCTGATTGAATTGTCGGCCGTAACATCGGAGAAGGTGTATTCACCCGTCGGCCCCACGGACGATCCGTTTACGGTGACATCGGCGATGGAATAGCCGTTGTCGGGTGAGATGGCATAGGATACCGAGCCGCCGTAAGACACGACGGTGTCGCCGGCCGGTTCGATGGTGCCGCCGCTGCCGGCACCGGCCGTGATGGTGAATTGTTCCTCGTCCTCTGATCCCGGGATCTCATGGGTAATTTCCTCTGAGAAGTCGCTTTCATAGCCATTCCCATCGTGGCTTGTGGCTGAAAACGCATACGTTTCTCCAGGTTCCAGGTTGGCAATATCGACCTGCGTCTGATCCGGGGAATTTATTGTTTTGCGGGGATTGCTTTTGTAGTTGGTGCCTGACGGCCCGTAATATATGTTATAACCAGCGACAGTATCTCCCTCCGGCCTGTCCCATGCAAGGGTCACGGTTGCTGCAAAGGCGCCCGCTGAAAAAAAGAAAAAAAGAGATGTTGTTATAAAAAGGGCAAGGGTAATCGTACGACTGGACTTCTTTATTGATGATAACATTTATAACCTCCTTCAGGTGTCATTCGCCATGGGATCAACACCATCAGAAGGCGTCAAATCCGCTTGGCAAGTCCGCTGCCTAATCTTGTTTTTCAAGACTTTCAGGCCGGTACTTTTGCGAGCCATCCTTTAGGATGGGGTGCCTTTAGCAAACGGTTTATTGAAAAATAAAGCTTTAATGCTAAATTAAATACTAATACGGAGTTCGCAAAATGTTGACATTAGTGTGAAATGGAAAAATAAGATTTCATAAAATTGCTATTTTGATGATTTGGACAAGGTTCCAATAAAACACCCCGAGCTATTGGAATCCTCATTACTTCCGCCGATTCCTTGCAGAGGCATAGGCGGTTCGTCACCGTTGTCATACTGCCTGTGAGCATCATCCAAGGTTCTTTTCTGAAGATTTTCATTTTTTTCCTGATCGTTATTTTTCTGCAGAAATTCTGATCCATCGTCTTCAAATGTTTCGTCAGACAATTGCATGTCGTAAGGAAAAGACAAGGAAACATTTTCCGCATGTACTTTTACCCAGTATCCTTTATATGGCCTCAATTTGAAGTCATTGGAATCATATGCAGTGTATTTGCCTTCTATATCTGGCGTCCATTTCCATATTTGTCTATCAATATAGGGGTTGTCCGAAGAAAGCTGCCGTCTTGGCGCTGGACCGTATAAAATCTCACCATCATCATCATGAACAATAACCTCGACATCTCCCCAGTGATAAGACGCATTATTGGGGACAGCGATCATTGTCCAGCCATTGTCATTGGAAGCGTTATAATCCAAAGGCACAATGATATCTGATGAAGTTGTGACAGGCACCCCTTCCATGGAGAGGTCCAGGCCATTTCGCGCAAGCACCCAATATGCCCTGCCGGGAATCACCTTGAAATCGCCAAGCTGACGATATCCACCATCTCTGCCAATTGAAGGGTCAAACGCTAAAACACGAAAATCGCGGGCATCGCGACCCTCAAACATTGGTTCAAAGACCTTCTTTGAGCATGAATCAGCCGCCCAATAGGGAAAAGATACCATTTGGTAGTCAGATATAGACACGCCAGGGTCCACAGAATGCATTTTATGATTCAAAACGCTCTCCCCCACAATGAAACTTTTTTCATCGAACCAGGAAACAACCGCGCTGTCTATATCTTCAAAACCTACCTGCCAAAAGTATTTCAAGCCGCTTTGGAGCTTATTTTGAACCTCGTGGCTTGCTAGCTCAACATCGGAAACAATATGATAGAAGGGCTTTTTTTCACCGAAGCGCCTGATTTGCCAATGATACTTGACTTGTTCGCTTCCTGTAGCGGGGAAATATGCGTCGGTTTCAAGAAAAACCGTTTCATCTTCAGTGTAAATTTTATTATCATTTGTCGATCCGGAAGAAGTTCTATCAGAGGTGTTATCGGAAGGAGGCTTGTCAGAGGTGTTGTCTGATGGAAACTTGTCAGAGGTGTCATCTGAAGAAGGCTTGTCAGAGGTGTCATCTGAAGAAGGCTTGTCAGAGGTGTCATCTGAAAAAGGCTTGTCAGAGGTGTCATCTGAAGAATTTTTGTCAGAAGTGTTATCGGATTTACTTTCCATTTCATCGACAATTTTAAAAGAAGCAGTGATGGTGCTATTGGCACTGACATTGGATAAAGTGTATTTGCCCACCGCCCCCACAGATGATCCGTTGACGGTGACATCGGCGATTTCATAGTCGTTATCAGGTTGGATAGCATAGGATACAGAGCCGCCGTAAGAAACGACCGTGTCGCCAGCCGGTTCAATGGTGCCGCCGCTGCCGGCACTGGCACTTATGGTAAATTGTTCCTCGTCCTCTGATTCCGGTACTTTATGGGTAATTTCCTCTGAGAATTCGCTTTTATTGCCGTTCCCGTCGTGGCTTGTGGCTGAAAACGCATACGTTTCTCCAGGTTCCAGGTTGGTAATATCGACCTGGGTCTGATCCGGGGAATTTATTGTTTTGCGGGGATTGCTTTTGTAGTTGGTGCCTGGAGGCCCGTAATATATGTTATATCCAGCGACAGCGTCTCCATCGGGCCTGTCCCATGCAAGGGTCACGGTTGCTGCATGGGCGCCTGTTAAAAAAAAGAAAAAAAGAAATATCGTTATGAAAAGCGCAAGGATAGCCGCTTGAGTGGATCTTTTTATTATTGATAGCATATATATAACCCCCATCAGGTGTTGTTCGCCATGGGATCAACACCATCAAGAGGTGTTAAGTCCGCTTGGCAAGCCCGCTACCTAATCTTTTTTATCAAGATTTTCAGGCCGGTACTTTTGCGAGCCATCCTTTAGGATGGTGTGCCTTTAGCAAACGGTTTATTGAAAAATAAACTTTAGTACTAAATATGGTCTTCGCAAAATATTTTTCAAAAACTCCATGTTGCCTTTTACAAAACCATAATGCAAAGACGGTGCCATTTCTTGGCGGTTTTTTTTAAGTAGTGTTGTAGGGCATAGAAGGAGTGAAGCGTCGTAAGGAAGAAGGTGGAAAGTTGACAATTAGTGCACATGTGTATGATTTTAAATACATATGGGAAAGTTTATTGCTCAATACAAACCATCAATATTGGGACCAAACAAAGGTAGCTCGTTTCATTTAGATAAATACTAAATTGTTATTTTTATGGATAGGAGAAATCTACAGACTTTTCTGAAAGAATCAGCGTTTCTTCAGTCCTTCCCGGGCTTTTTATTCCCCCATCTCCGTCAGTAGCTGCTCCGCTTCTTCCCGCTCCGGGAATTCGCCTTCCTGGCCCAGTGCGCGCTTAAGCTCTGCCATGGCCTTATCCGTCTGTCCATCGGCGTACAGGGCTTTTGCAAGATGATATCTCAACGTCGGCATATCCGGTCTGCGGTCCACGGCTTGGTTGAATTGTGTCAGCGCAAGCTGGTAGGATCCTCGCTTGTAGTGAACATATCCCAGCGTATCGGTAATATACGGATCTTCCGGCTGCGCCTCCTTGGCGATCAGGGCCAGGCGGAGGGCCTCGCCAAGATCCGGATCATCGCTTTTGGCCATCAGCCATGCAAGGTTGTTGGCAGCCGGGGCGAAGCCCGGCCGAATTCTAAGGGCTTTTGCATAGGATTCCATCGCTCCTTCGTAATCACCGTTCTGTTCAAGCAGGGAACCCAGGGCCATGTGGCCCTGAAACGCATCCGGGCTCGCCTTGACCATGTCCCTGTAGCTTTCGATAGCTTGTTCGGTTCTGCCCTGCTGCATCATAATCCCGGCTGTCATGGAGTAGATGCCCGGCATGTCGGGAGCGACATCTCGCGCTTTTTCAAGAAGTGAAAGGGACTGCTCGTACTCCTGGGTGTGCCGGTTTAAAAGGCCTGCCAGCATAACAAGATAGTTCGGGTTTTCCGGGGATTTTCGCAGTTGGTTCCTGGCTACCTCGATCGCCTCGTCGGCTGCTCCCTTCTCGACCAGCAGTCCGGTTATGGCTGCCAGGGCCGGAGCGAAATCCGGATGGCTTTCCAGTATGGTACTTAGCTGATCCCGGCCTTCAGTGAACCGTTCGGCCCCAAGATAAGCCCCGGCTAGGTTAAAGCGGATCTCCCGGTTTTCAGGCGCTACTTCAATCATGCTTTCAAAAAGGTTCACAGCGTTTTCGGTTTCCCCTAAAAAGAGAAATGAGCGGCCCAGTACGATACCGGCACGCAGGTTGCCGGGCATTCGCTGAAGCGCTGAGAGCGCTGTATTCCGTGCACTCTCGAACTCCCCCTGAAGCATTTGGTGGTGAGCAATAAGGGTTTTGATTTCCGGATTGTCCGGTGAATACTCCAGTGCCTTGTTTGCGGCGCTCAGGGACAACCGGTTTTCCCCTCGGTTCAGATGGGCGAGTCCTTTTTGATAGTAGGCCTCACCCCAGCGCGGGTGGTCTTCAATGAGGTCGTTAAGTATGTCAAGTGCTGCGGCACTCTGCTGTTCGCGCACCAAGAGTTTTGCTTTTACAAGATTCCCCATTTCATGATTTGGGTTGCTTTTGAGGGCAGCCCCGGTTTTTTCCGCTGCAAGGTCGAACCGTTGGGTGTTGAAGTAAAAATTCGCGAGAACGGCCTTAGCATCAGACGGATCTTCGGCCACATCAACGGCTTTCTGAAATGCGTCTTCCGCTTTGTCCGCAGACTGTCCCTGCAGGTAGAAATTGCCCAGATAAATCAATAACTCGTCATTGTCCGGATTTTCATCAACTGCTTTCAGGATATAATTTTCAGCTTCCCGGCGGTCGTTTCTGCTGATGTAGAAAGTCGCCAGGTCCAGGTACAACTGGTCCGCGGCCGGCTGCTGATCTACCTGGGTCAAAATGTAGGATTCGGCTTCGTCACTCCGGTCAAAGCGCGTGTAAAAACGAATGAGCATGCGCAGCAAGTCTGCTGTGGGATTGATCTCCAAGGCCTTTTTAAGGGCCTCTTCCGCGGGCTCGGTCTTGCCGGCCTCAATGAGCACTCGGGCGTGGATGACGTGGTATCGGCTTTCATCCGGGTTTACCGACAGGGCATGCTCGATGGCGCTTTCAGCCTCCCTCAAGTTTCCATCGCCCATTTCGATTTGCGCAAGCAGGGCATGGGCATCGGGAAAATCCTCGTCAACCTCGAAAATCCGGTCTATAATTTCCCGGCTCTCCCGCGTTTTTTGCCCCAATGCATAAATTTCAGCGGCTTTGATAAGTGCATCCGTATTTTCCGGGTCAAGACTGCCCGCACGTTCAAGCTCGCCCAAAGCATTGCCCGGCTGGTTGGTCCGCAGGTAGGCCAGGCCAAGCTGGTAGCGGGCATCGGCAAATCTGGCATCAATCTGGACGGCGTTTCGAAATTCGATGATTGCCGACCGGTAGTCGTCTTTATCGATATACTCCATCCCTCTTTGATAATGGCCGATCTTTTTTTCTTCCGGGTCGCCGCTGCAGGCAGCGGACAGACCGGCAATCAGAAAAAAGAAAAAAATTACACAAAATGGTTTGCTGAAATGTTTCATAAGATCTGCCGCCTTTTTTCTTCAAATGAAAGGAAGATGATTCTTTTGCCTGCGGTACCGAAAAGAACAGAAGTATTGGCCTGGCAAAAAGACAGTTTTCCCATCAACCACGAAACAGAAAAACACTTCATGATAGCAATTGTACTTCAATTTTACAGCAAGAAATGTGCCTTAAAAGCAACTTCCATCGGGTATTTTTCCGTTTGGAAGGTTATGAGGTGTAAGCGATATTTTAATCATAATGTATTCGTAAGTATAGGAAGCTGCGTCGAAAAATTCAAGCAAATTAAATGCAAGTGAAAAAATTTTAGTTTACAATTTTGCTGGCGCTGCTTAATATATGGTGTGATGACTCCCTTTAAATAGACTATAAAAGATGCAAGTAACCCGTTGAAAACGAATGTTGACGGCTTCGTAAAAAGTCCAATATCTGCGTTATGCGAAATTCCCGCAGAAATTGCGGCTTACGCCTTGTGCACATACACGTACGCCAAGTACACTCAATTCTTCGGAAATTTCGCAAGCCTTGATCTTGATCTTGAACTTTTTTCTTTGCCGTCCAAAAGCGATTTTTTACGAGACTATCAATGATTTGGAACAGGAAAATTGTTGGGTAGCTTTGTTACGGCATATTTTTTGCTCCTGTTTTTTTATAAGCGGAGTTTTGACAGGCAGCTAAATGGCGTAATGAGGTTGAAGGGCGCTGGCGTCTTAATATCCATAACAAACCAATGGGGTGACATGTTTCGTTTACCTTCTAAGATTTCTTATGTACTTCCGCTTGTATTGATTTTTCTTTTCGGCATCGCAGCGGCTGAGGACCGGGACGGTGTTTTACATGATGATGCCCGGGAATATTTTATCGGCGAAGGGGATAAATTGGATGTTCGCGTCTTCGGTGAGCAGGATGTCAGCTCCGTAGTGATTGTGCGTATAGACGGGCGGATATCCCTCCCTCTTGCCGGTGAGTTCGTGGCTGCCGGCAAAACGCCGGCGGAGCTTTCAGAAAGCATAAAAAAAAAGCTGGAAAAATTCATTGATGCGCCTGAAGTGACCGTGATGCTCACCGAGGGAAGAAGCAAAACCTATTATATTGTTGGCGAGATCGCCTCGCCGGGGGAGTATGACATCAGCCGGCCGTTCACCGTTCTCCAGGCCATTGCCAGGGCCGGGGGGTTTGGTGAGTGGGCGAAAAAGAATCGGATCATGGTTGTCAGCGGGCCCGGGGAAGAGCAGAAAATCACGTATTTCAACTACGATGATTTTTTAAGAAATCCCGAAAGTGTCAAAAATGTCACGATAAAGCCCGGTGACACCATTGTTGTCCCATAAGCGCAGCAAGGTGCTGCGGCAACGGTTTTCCTGTGCGTGCCTGGCTATGGCAATGCTGCTGATTATCCCTTTTGAAGCCGATGCATCGTCTCGCAAAACCTTCCGGGGGGAGGTTTCCGTGGAGCAGGGATATGAATCCAACATTGACCGCGTGCCCAGGGATGCTGAATCGGAGCACGAAAGCCGTGTTTCGCCGAGAATGGTATATACGCGCGACACCCAGACAAGCAGTTTTTCGCTTTCCTATGCGCCAAGCCTTGTTTACAGCTATCGCACGAAAGACGAACGCGTTGATCACCAGGCAGCGGCCTCTTATTCCATTCAGGCCCTAAAACGCCTGGGATTCAATTTCAGCAACACCTACCGCCTCTCCGACGATCCCTACACATTCACCGAGGCGGAAGAAATCGACGGTGAAATCGAGCTGTCCGACCGCAGGGGAAGGCGGCGATACTGGATCAACAGCTTTTCTTCTTCAATGAATTACGCATATGCGCAGGAAAGCATTGTCAGCATGGGCTACAACAACCGGGTGCTCAGAAACCGGGATGATGAGTATACGGATTATATAAGGCATTCACCATTTGTATCTATAGCGCACCGGTTTAACCACCAATGGAGCATGCGCTCCGGGTACACGTTTTCAAGGGGGGATTTCGACGGCGACAACGATATCACGACCCATTCAGGTGATGTTGCCGTTCATTACAGGTTGTCGCCCCATACAAGTATTTTCAGTCGCCTGGGCTACACCTACAATGACTACGAGGAACCTTTCAGGGACTACGAGGTGTACACGGCAACCGTGGGGGTAGACCGTGAGTTGTCATCGAAGCGGTCTTTGGACATTGAGACCGGCGCCTCCCTGGTAAGGCCTGATGCCTTGGAGTATACGGAAGCCTTTCTCCTGAAGGCCGCCCTCGACAATGAGCTTGAGAAAGGTTCCTGGCGGATTCACGCTGAAAGTGGTCTTGACCAGCGGTATTATGATGGAATCGACGACGAGGGGCTAAGCCGCTACTGGCTGGCGGGGATACGCATCAGGCGGCCGCTTACCGAAAATGTTCAGGGAAGCACAGGGGCGACATACCGGGAGGACGAATACATTGAAACCATCGCTTCCGACCGGGAAAAACGCATCCGCGCGGATGCTCGGCTGACATACAATTTTGCGCGCTGGTACCGGCTCGATGCCGGTTACGCATACACGGAGCTGGATGCGGATGAACGGCGCGACAGCTATCAAAACCACCGGGTTTTTGTCCGGCTGACGGCCGGCAAGGATCTTATACAATGGTAATTTTTTGGCAGGTCGGAACATGAATGCAGAAAAGTCCCAGATCGACATATTGAAAAGCTATCTCAATCTTTTTTGGAGTTGGCATAAGCTGATCCTCTTTTTTCTTCTGGCTGCGATATGCGCAGGCTATGTGATTTATCTCGAGCAGCCAAAGATTTATCAATCCAGCGCGTCGCTCATGTATCAGCAGCAGCGGATCAATCCCAGCAAAATGTCGCCGGATGACGAGCGGCAGATGGGGGATATGGTCAACTCGATTTCCCAGCAGGTCATGAGTCGCTCCAGCCTCGAGCAGGTGATCCGCGAGCACGGCCTTTATCCCGCCATGATGGAAAGTGCTCCCATAGAAGACGTTGTGCAAAGAATGCGCAGTGACATTTCAGTTAATGTCGAACGGGGCAAAGGAAACGTGTTCACCGTGTCTTTCAAGGGGAGGGATCCCCGGAAGACCATGCGGGTGACCAATGCCCTGGCATCCCGTTTTATCGAGGAGAACCTCAAACTCCGTGAGGAGCGCGCCATGGGGACCACCCGCTATATCCAGGACGAGCTTCGCATGTCCCGCGAGGTGCTTGAGGAAAAGGAAGCGGAGATGCGCGATTACAAGCTCCGGCATTACAACGAGATGCCCGAGCAGCGCGCATCCAACATGTCCCGCCTGAATTCGCTTCAGGAGCAGTTTGAATCCACCCAAAGAAGGATCCATGATCTAGAGCAGACCAGGCTCCTGATTTCAGAGCAGCTTGAAACAAGAAGGGAGATGCAGCGGCTGGCCGACGGCGCGGTTGATGCAGGATCCGGCACAGCAGGCGGGCGTGATGAGTTGTCCGATGCACGCAGACGCTACCAGGAGCTGTTGTCGCGCTATACCACCGAGCATCCGGCGGTTCGGCGGGCGAAAAACCGTCTTAACCAGCTCGAAGCAGAACAACAAGCGTTAATGGCGGATGCGGACGACGAAGGAAACCTTGCTGCAGCAGCCCCTCAGGATACCCGTATCACTGAACTTGCCGCTCAATTAAGAGAAATCCGCATGAGTATTGATACACTGCGCTCGGATGCCGAAAAAATTCGGGAGCGGATGGAAAAATACCAGCATTGGATTGATGCCGCGCCGGTCCGCGAGGCGGAATGGACCGCCCTCACGCGGGATTACAACCAGCTGCGGAGCTATCACGACAACCTCCTTGCCCAGAGCTTGTCCGCGGAAGCGGCTGAAAGCCTGGAAAGGCGTCAGCAGGGCAGCCAGTTCCGGGTAGTGGACCCGGCGTTTGTTCCGACAACGCCAATGGGGGGCACGTTTGTAAGAATACTTTTTATGGCCACCGGCGCGGGCCTGCTGGGAGGTGTCGGCCTGGTCACGGGATTTTCCATGCTGGACAATTCTTTCAAGGATATCCGGGAAGTGGAGGACTACCTGGAAGTGCCTGTGACCGCTGCGCTGCCGTTTATCGTAACCGATGCGGAAAAAAGACGCCGGAGGATCAAAAACATTGCGTGGTCATTGTTTTTTATCGCCTGGATCGGGGCGCTGGGGGCCGCCACCGGCTATTTGTATCTGCAGGGTGAAATCATCCTTTAGGTTCGAATAAATACAGGCGCATCCATACCCGTAACAAGCCGCGATCAGCACATCCTATGTTCCCGGTGCTGGTCGATATTGGACTTTTAAAAATTCATCAATGTTTTACCGCCAATAAGGAAAAGCCAAATGGGCAAAATTTCAAAGGCACTCGAAAGATCCAACCAGGCCAATGGGCAAAACACGGATACCCGGCCATCCGAGCCACCTGTCCGAAAGGTCGAGCGGCAGGGGACCAAAGACCCAACAACATTTCCCCTGCAACGCAATGCGGACCCGGCGGAGATGCTTGAAAACGAAAAATGGGATTTGCGGCTTAGGATATCAACGGATCCGCATCTTCCTTATTTTGAGCAGTTCCGGCGCCTTCGCACCTCCATTTTGTACCCATCCACCGGAAAAAGGCCGCGCACGGTACTGGTGACGAGCGTTGCGCCTAACGAGGGAAAGGGGTTTGTTTGCGCCAGTCTGGGCGTTGCAATCGCCCAGGACATGGAGCATCATGCGCTGATGCTGGACTGCGACTTCCGGAAACCCACACTCGCGTCACTGTTTGCCATTTCCAATGAAACCGGGCTGGTGGATTACCTGGAGGACGATGTCGATTTGTCCCTGCTGATCCGGAAGACCGGTCAGCCCAAGTTGTCATTGATAGCATCGGGCAAGCCGCCTGAAAATCCAGCGGAGATGATCACTTCGCGCAGGATGAACCGCCTTATACAGGAAGTGGCTGAAAGATACGACGACCGAGTGGTCCTGTTCGACAGCCCGCCCAACATTTTCGCATCCGAAACAGGCATACTGGCAAAGCAGCTGGACAGCGTTGTCCTGGTCGTTCGCCACGGTTTTTCCAAAAAAGCGCATGTTAAAAAATTCGTTGACGCCGTCGGCCCGGAAAAAATCCTGGGCCTGGTATACAATGCCTATCCGGAAAACATGCTGGAAAAGATCATTGACGGAAAAATGGGCTACGGATATGAATATGGTAAATATTATTAATGATTTACTGCCCTTACCAAGGAAAATCTGTGCATGCCGTTTATACTGAAAAAATATTACCCTTGGCGAAATATTTTTTTTGTAGTTGGCGAAGGGCTTATTATCTTTCTGATAATCAATGCCGTTTTTACTCTTTCCATCGGAACTGGGGAATACCGGGAAACGATAACGCTTTATTTTTTAAGAGCCATCGCTTTCGTTTTCGTCTTTCAGATGTGTTTTTATTACCTGGATCTGTATGATCTTTCCATCATACCCCGGTTTTCCGAACACATCCTGCAGGCTTTACAGTCCTTCGGCTTCGGCTGCATTGTCCTTGCCCTCATATACTATTTCTTTCCGTTTCTCACCATCTCCACCAGTGTGTTCTGGAGCGGGCTGATAGCGGTGGGCATCTGCATTTTTTTATGGCGTTTTTTTTATTTCATCATGCTCGAACGGCGGATGTTTACTGTTCCTGTCGCTGTGTTTGGAACGGGTCGGGTTGCCCGGGAGGTCATGTCCGCCATTGAAGGAAAGCAGGATTCCGGGTTTACGGTCGCAGCCCTTGTCGGAGACGACAATCCCGGCACAAACTACGGAAATGTACCGGTTTTCAAGGAACTCTCCGGTCTCTATAAGATGTGCGCCAACCGTAAAATTGAAAAAATCATTCTCGCCCTCGATGATATGCGGGGAGCGCCCATGCATGATCTCATCAAATACAAGTTCATGGGCATAGACGTGCATGATGTGGTCCGGTTTTACGAGGAGCTCACGGGAAAACTGATGCTTGAAAGGGTCAACCCGTCGCTGCTTTTGTTTTCGGATGGTTTCCGTGTGGGCTTTTTCAGGCGCATGATCAAGCGATTCATTGATATCAGCGTAGCATCCACCATGCTGCTTTTCTCGCTGCCGGTTTTTCTCTTTACTGCGGTGATGGTCAAGATTGAATCCCCCGGCCCGGTTTTTTACAGGCAGGAGCGGGTGGGAAAAAACGGCAGGGTGTTTGAAATCATAAAATTCCGCTCCATGCGGGAGGATGCCGAAAAAGACGGTCCCGTATGGGCCAGCACTGAAGATGACCGGGTAACAGGCTTTGGCCGGTTTATCCGCAAAGTGCGAATCGACGAGCTTCCCCAGTTGATCAACGTCATCCGGGGGGAGATGTCTTTTGTGGGTCCTCGGCCAGAACGCCCCGAATTTGTAAAGGATCTTCAAAAAACAATTCCGTTTTACACCATCCGCCACGTGGTTAAACCGGGCATTACCGGCTGGGCCCAGATTTGCTATCCATACGGGGCTTCGGAGGAGGATTCACTCAGAAAACTCGAGTATGATCTGTATTATATAAAAAATCTCTCGCTTGGATTGGATATTTCGACTATATTTCAAACAATAAAAGTGGTGCTTTTTCAAAAAGGGGCTCGGTAGCCGGGTCTTTGAATGTCAACAAAGCACAGGGTAGGTTTTATGTCGGAATCCTTTACAGCAACACAACAAGAAGTCGATAGGCTTTCGAGCAACAACAAGGTGCTTTTCGATCTTCTTCCGGACATGCTCTTAATCATCCGGGAAGACTTTATCATCGAACGCATGAACCAGGCCGCGGTGGGTAGGTTCGGCAACCAGGAGGGGAGAAAGTGCCACGAAGTCCTCGTGGGGGAAAAAAACCCCTGCGCCGTTGATTTCTGTCCGTTTAACTGCGTGGATAACCAGAAGAATTACGGCAGTCTCTTTGAAAGAAAACTGAGCGATGCCTTCTACGTGGAATACAGCCATGTCCCCTTCATTGGCTACCGGGATGACAATCTTACCCTGCTCATTCTTCGGGATATTACGGAAAAGAAAACCCACCAAATCGAATTGCAGCAATATTCCAAAAACATTGAAAAAGTCTTAAAAGAAAAAATATCCGTTTTGAAAGAAAGCGAGGCGCACCGGCAGAAGCTGTCCAAGGAAATCAATTATCTTAAAAAGGAAACCGAGCGGTTTGTCGGCAAGGAAGGTATGATCGGCGAGTCCAAGTCCATACGTGCCCTGCGCGAAATGATCCACCAGGTGGCCGCATCGCCGGCCACCATTTTGATCACCGGCGAATCCGGAACCGGCAAGGAGCTGGTGGCGGACCTGATATACCGGCACAGCAACCGTTTTGATAAGCCTTATCTTAAATTCAACTGCGCCGCAGTGGCAGAAAGCCTCCTTGAAAGCGAAATGTTCGGGTATGAAAAAGGGGCGTTCACCGGCGCCAACGCCACCCACAAAGGCAAGTTCGAGGAAGTTGACGGCGGAACGATATTTTTGGATGAAATCGGCAATATAAGTCCCCGGATGCAGTCCGGACTTCTGCGCATACTCCAGGAGGGCGAAATCATCCGGGTGGGGTCGAACAAGCCGATTTCGGTGGATGTGCGTGTGATTGCCGCTACGAATCAAGACCTGGAAGAGGCTGTGAAGCAGGGGGATTTCCGGGAAGACTTGTTTTACCGGCTCAATGTCATCAAGCTGCGGCAGGTGCCCCTCCGCGAGCGGAAAGAAGATATCGTTCTGCTCATCAGCAATTATCTCGTCAAGTACCGCTCGCTTTTCAACAAGGAAGTGACCTTTCTGCCCAACAGCGTGGTCGAAAAACTGGTGGCGTATGACTGGCCCGGCAATGTGCGGGAACTTGAAAATGTCATTCAGCGCGCTGTTTTGCTTTCCAGGGATGGGATGATCACACCGGAATCCTTGGGCATCAACGGCGAAAGCGAAATCGCAAAGGAGACCAGGGCGTCTTCTTTCGATGTCGAAAAATTTGTCACCCGCCCTCTCAGGGAAAGTATATCGGTTTTTGAGGCCAGGGTGCTTACTGAGGCGCTAAAGGCATGCAACGGAAAAATTGACGATGTTTCTGTAAATCTTGGCCTTGGAAAAACAACACTTTATGAAAAACTCAAGCGATATGGCATAAGCACCCGCCAGTGGAAAAAATAGATTTTGGCAAAAATGGAATGTTATTTGCACATTAATTTGACGATATTTTTTTAATTTGAAGCCTAAAATAATTGACCGTTTGTCAGCCGCGCAGGATGCTATGTATGCACTCAATGGATAACAGGAAACCCAGCGGTTGCCCGCATTTTCTTGTGGAAATGCAGGCATGCGATCTGCCGGCGGATGGGATCTATCTTCCGCTGCGAACACAGGTTATTGATTACTGCCGGACAGGCTTTTATAAAAAATGCCCCACTTACATACAGCACTGCCTGACCAACAACCTGGAAGTGGCATATTCAGACCAGGATCAATACCCGGATTCCAGGCGTCGCCACTCAAGAATACCTGAAAAAAAGAATGTGTTGTTGCGAAGTTGTGACACACTAGGTTTGGAGCAGGGGGATTTCGCTGAACGGGCGGTAACCATTGATTTCAGCCAGGAGGGTATGCGGGTGATCATCAACAGGGAGCTCCCTTCCGATTCCTTTTTTTTGTTCGATTTCGGCAATGATTTCCTCGTCCCCCACCTACAGGGGATCGCACATCTCTGCTGGCACCGGAAACTCGAAGAAACTCCCCATGCCATCGAGGCCGGTTTCGTTTTCAAGGACAATTTCAGCCGAGCGGTCCTTGCCCTGGAACTCGGCAACTGATTCGTCCGCAGGATTAGATTTCAAAATTCCGGAAAAACGGAACTTTATTTCCGCCTTTCCGGAATTTTAGTAAATTTCTCCCTCCCTTTGATCCCTTTACGTCGTTAGCCTCACACAGGATATTTTTTTCTAATACCCTTGTTGTCCATGGTTTCATCGGCATTTTTTTCAGCCCGGCGACTGAAAATTTTTTTTGCCTGATTCATGGCATTGTAATTGCAAGTATATCTATACATTCCATTCAGTGTAGATTGTGACAAGACGTTGCACTAACATGGCAATGCTTACTGCATTGCTTTTGTGGTTTTGGTGGTGCTTCTACAGCAAGAAGAAGCGCGACAGGAGGTTACAATGAGAAAAAATTTTTTGTTTTTAATGGCCATTTCAACAGTTTGTTTTTTCCTGTCAACAGCTGCATACGGAATTTCTTTTGACCGGCAAGCCGATAATGCCTTCGCCCCGGAATTCATCCTTGCCTCCGGGAAAATCACGGGGGAGCCCGGGCTGTATAATGAAAAGCAGCAGCTGATACTTGCTTCCATTGACCCCGGTGCCCTGGACGCCGACCAGAGGCTTCATCTTCATTCGATCCTAATGGATGCGGGTTCATCCGAACCACTGCCCGGAGAAGAGGAAGAGCGGTCGTATCTTTTATCCCTGTTATCGACCGCAACCCCTTCCGGGATACCCGATGAGCCGGCGGCTATGATGGTTTTAGGCTTCGGGCTGGTATTTCTTGCCGGTTTTGCCAAAAAAAGAATCACCGGAAAGTCCTGATTGAATCCGAACCCGGAAAAATCGTTTTGCAAAGGGCCTGCAAAGCGATTTTTTTTTGTAAAAAAACAAGCGGAAAGACGAATTCTATGGTACTGTTTAAATATGGTAATCGTTCGTCCATCTTGCCACCAGGCGCTGTCGCCCCTGCATGCGTTGGTTTGAGCTATGCACAATTACCTGACCATAGACGTGGAAGACTACTTCCAGGTAGCCGCTTTTGCCGATATTGTCTCGTCCGATGACTGGGATGAAATGGATCAGCGCGTACAGGCGAACATCATCCCCATTTTGCGTCTGCTGAAACAAAACAGCGTGCAGGCCACTTTTTTCGTGGTGGGATGGATTGCCGAAAAGCACCCCGAAGTCGTTCGATCGATCGTTGCCGACGGCCATGAAATCGGCTGCCACAGTTACTGGCATTACAAGATCGGGGATATGACGCCTCACGCCTTCCGGGAAGACACCGCCAAAGCAAAGGCGCTTCTTGAAAGGCTCTGTAACCGGAAGGTAACCGCCTACCGTGCCCCCAGTTATTCCATCACCAAAAAGACCCTGTGGGCCCTTGATATTCTTAAGGAAGAGGGGTTTACGACCGACTCCAGCGTGTTCCCCATCACCCACGACATATACGGCATTCCCGATGCGCCGCGATTCCGGTTCACCTGGCCGGGAAACGGCATGGAGGAGTATCCCGTTTCAACAGTCGTCTATTTCGGCAAAAGAATACCGGTTGCCGGCGGCGGGTATTTCCGGTTGTTTCCGTACTGGTTTACGAAAATGGCGTTAAAGCGCATCAACGTAAAAGAAAAGCAGCCGTTCGTTTTTTACCTGCATCCCTGGGAAATCGACGAAAACCAGCCCCGCTTCAGACACGCCCGGTGGTTCTCCCGGTTCAGGCACTACAATAACCTCGGCAAAACCATGGCGCGTTTCGAGCGGCTTCTGGGGGATTTTTCGTTTGTGCCCCTGCCGGATGCAGCTAAAGAATAAACCGCAAAGCCCCGATAAAGAAAAGAGCCTTTGCGGCATGCCCGTTGCAATAATCAGCAATGCGGATGAACTTCCACAAAGACCGGGCATGAAAACGTTTGATTGCCCCGCAAGGTGCGGCCTTTACGCTGTCCCCGAAAGGGACGGAGTGCGTCTTGCCTTTACCGCTCAAGTCCAAAGATTGATAGTCTCGTAAAAAGCTCAGGATCAAGGCTTGCGCGATTTCGAAGAATGCAGCAAAAACGAAAGAAATGAGAAACATTGTGAGCGGAAGCCATCATAACCATTCGGCAATAAGTCCAGAAAACCATGTAAGTCGGTATCTGCATTTTACAAGCATAATGGTGTTTCCGGTTTTTCTGGCTTGCGCTTTCGCCTATTTATATCATGGTGTCATCCTGCACATGGTAAATTTCTGGATGACCCCGGATGGTTTCCATGGGCCGTTGATACTGGCTGCCAGCATTTACCTGGTGTGGATACAAAAGGATAAAATCCGCTCCCTCCATCCGGAGCCGGCCCTCCGGTCCGGCGCCTTTTTTTTGTTGGCTGGATGCTTTCTCTTTTTTGCGGGCGATCTTGGGTCCACGATTCTCATCCAGCGGGTTTCCATTATCCCGGTATTGCTTGGCGGCATACTGCTCTTTGGCGGTTATCCATTTTTCAAAGTCCTTTTGATGCCGGTTGGCTACCTGATTTTCCTGACGGGATTTATCGAGCAGATGCTGGAAAGCATCTCTATTTATCTTCAATGGTCCACTGCATATGTGGCTGTCTTTTTTTTAAATTTGACAGGCATGCCCGTGTATTTCGACAAAACGCTCATCGCGCTTCCCCATATCATCATGGATGTCGTACGGGCCTGCAGCGGGGTCAACCATATCCTGGCGCTTCTTGCACTGGCTGTCCCGCTTGCCTTTTTGACGCAAAAGACGCTTTTGCGCAAAAGCATACTCGTTGCCTCGGCATTTTTCATCGGGATATTTGCCAATGGCGTCCGGGTCGCCCTTATTGGACTTTATACCCGTTACAACCCCGGTGCTGAGGTGCATGGGCCGGATGAACTGCTCTATGTTGGTTTTATATTTTTTTTCGGAATGATTCTTCTGCTTTTATTAAGCAGGATTTTAAGCGGCAAACGGCCCAAAAGAGCGAACGAATCTTCTTCCAATAACCCGGAAGATGCCCCTTCAAAAACAAACCATCCACCCCGCCATTCATCCAATGCACCCGGCAAATACCTGCCGCCGTTTATCATCGGAATGGGGATTTTTGTTATAACCTTTGGCTTCGTGCATTTCTACAATTTACAAGTGGTTGCCCTTGACAAGCCTATCGGCGATTTTCCCGCTCACGTCGCCGGTTTTACCGGCAGTGATACGGATGATCTGCATACCCGCTACAGACCTTTTCCCGCAGACGATGAACTTTTACGCCGCTATGAAAATGATGCAGGCATAACAGCAAAACTCTATGTGGGGTATTTTCGGGAGCAGGACAGGAGAAGAAAAATCATCGATTACCGCCGGGCATGGATGCACGAGGAGGCTTCGAAACTGGTTCTTGATACCGGCAGCAATACCGTTTCTATCAATCATTTTTTGCAACGGCGCGGCGGGGGCAAACCGGAATATGTTTATTTCTGGTATTATATGGACGGAAGGATCATGCGGGATGAATATACAGGCAAACTTGCCACCTTCCTGAGCGGTTTTTTCAAAAGAAAAACCAACGCCGCAGTCATAATTATTACAACCCCCCATGAAAAAGACGATGTGCTGCCTTTGGTCAAGGCGCTCATGGAACAACTGAATTACCACCTCATCACATGAACTTTTTTCTGAAACAAAATGCACCCGGAAAATGGAAGCCGTTTTTTTCATTTCAGTAGTCGCCATATTCTACGTCTATGCGGGTTATCCGTTGGCCGTGGCTTTAATGGCTGGTATAATGGATAAAAAGGTCCATAAAAAGCCTTTTGAACCGGCTGTTACAGTCTTGATCGCTGCGTATAATGAAGAAAAAGATATTTTAAATACCGTTTGCAACAAGCTTAAACAGGACTATCCGAAAGACCGCCTGGAAGTCCTGGTAATTTCCGACGGCTCGACGGACAAAACCGACAAGATCGTATCGAGCATCAACGATCCCCGGGTACGCCTGTTGAGACAGGACCCCCGTGCCGGCAAAACCAGCGCGCTCAACATGGCTGTCCCCTCAGCCAAAGGCGAAATCATTGTTTTTTCGGATGCCAATTCCATGTATGCAGCCGATGCCATAAGCAAACTTTCTGTAAATTTCGCCGATTCAACCGTGGGATACGTTACCGGCAAAATGATTTACACCAACCCGGACGGTAGCCCCATCGGCGACGGCTGCACAGCCTACATGAAATACGAAAACACGCTTCGCGCGCTTGAAACCCGGATTGGATCGGTAGTCGGGGTCGACGGCGGCATCGATGCGGTTCGCAAGCACCTTTACCAGCCCATGCAAGTCGATCAACTGCCGGACTTTGTTCTTCCCCTGAAAGTGGTTGCGCAGGGATACCGGGTGGTCTACGAGCCGGAAGCCGTATTAAAGGAACCCTCCCTCAATGAGGCGCAGGACGAATACCGCATGCGGGTGCGGGTTTCCCTGCGCTCCCTTTGGGCGCTGTTTGCCATGCGCCACCTGATGGGCTTTGGCCGTGATATGCTTTATGCCTGGCAGCTGTGGTCGCACAAAATGCTTCGTTATCTCTGCTTTGTTTTTTTGGGAGCAGCCCTTGTAAGCAATATTTTTCTTCTGCAAAAGGGGCTTTTCTACCAAGCCGTCTTTTTGTTCCAGGCAGCCAACTACATAGCTGCAATTCCGGTTTTTGCAGGCAAAACAGGCAGCCTCGTATCCAGAATAACCGCCGTGCCAAGGTATTTCGTGCTGCTAAACGTCGCGGCCGCCCACGCATTCGGTAAATTTATCATGGGAAGAAAACAGGCCATCTGGACGCCAAGAAAGGGATGACGCATTATCATTGAAAATTCTTCACGTCATTGATTCCGGAGGTTTGTACGGGGCGGAAACCATGCTCTTGAACCTGGTTGCAGAGCAGCTTCGCATGGGGATTCACGCTGAAATTGCAAGCATTGGGGCAAAAGGCCTGCACGAAAAGCCAATTGAACAGGCGGCCCGTGCGAGAGGTTTTCCGGTTTCGGTTTTTAGAATGAGGCCAGGGCTCAACCTTTTAGGTGCTTTGAAAATTCGGAATTATGCAACAGATAAAAATTTCGATATTTTTCATTCCCACGGATATAAAGGCAATATACTGCTGGGGCTGCTACCAGGGAAAATAAGATGTATACCCCTTGTTTCCACTTTACATGGCTATACCAGTACTCGTCAGGTAAGTAAAATGCGAATTTACGAATGTCTTGATATAGCGGTTCTCCCGCTAATGGACGAAGTGATATTGGTCAGTGAAAGCATGAGAAACAGTCCAAGGCTCAAACGCATAACCAAAAATAATTTTCGGGTAATTCATAACGGCATACCACCAATAGCAGATTGGGGGGCCCCGATAGATGCAAATCAGCGCCACAGTATCCAGAAGTTTTGTGAAAGCGGGTTCATTATAGGCGCAGTCGGACGCCTTTCTCCTGAAAAGGGATTTCTGAACCTGATTGAAGCATTTGATATAATATCAAAATCAATACCTGATAGTAAGCTGGTCATTATAGGTGAAGGAGCATTGCGCAGTAAATTGGAGCGAAAAGCAGAATCGCTTGGATTAAAAGAAAGGATACTTTTGCCTGGGTATGTTAGTAATGCAGCTTATTATATGCGTTTTTTTAATGTTTTTACGATTTCTTCAATCACCGAGGGATTGCCAATAACGTTGCTTGAAGCAATGCAACGTGGAATACCGGCAGTGTGCACAAATGTGGGGGGAATAGCAAATGTTTTGCGTCACGAACAAAATGGCCTTTTGGTGGAGCCTTCCGATCCGGCTGCATTGTCTGCTGCAGTAGAACGCTTGTTTCGGGAATCATTATTGTGCGAGGCGATTTGTCGGCAGGCAAAAAATGATGTCACCGAAAATTATTCCAGCAAGCGGATGGCATTGGATTATGGGGAGTTATACAAGGTTGTATTGCGGAAAAGCATCAAAACAGGATAAACAAGTTGGCAATGTCTTAGCTTTTTATTGATTGTGTATTGTGAATTCTACGGAGTCACTGAACATGTCGGTTGCAAAAAAAATATATGATAAGAGGTCGTTTCTTTTTAAGTCGTTACTTGGCAAGCGCGTTGCGTTTCATCATGTCCCAAAGTGTGCTGGGACAAGTGTTTCTCGTGCTTTAAGAAAAAAATATGCTCTATCTCAACAGTCGATTGGTGCGCCTCTGACTGTTGAGACAGTTCAAAAAATAATCACAGGGAAAAAGAATTATTATAATATATCCCAAGAAATAAGAACTTTTCGGATGGCGCTATTCGATTATTTTATCGAAAAAGACTATTTTCTTGTGGGGGGGCATGTTCCTTTTTCAAGTGCTACTTATGAAAAATTTAAAAATAATCGATACTTTATAACAGTACTAAGAGATCCCGTTGACCGTTTTTTATCAGAATTTTCAAATAATCAGCACAAAAGTACTTATTCAGGCATTAATATGAGCTTGAAGGAATTTATAGATTCCGAAGAGGCTGTTAACTATGGAGCGCGATATTGTGAATATTTTTGCGGAAAGACAGAGTATAATGGCCCCACCGGAGATATGATAAGCTATGCGATCAAAAACCTTTCTTGTTTTTCAGTAGTAGGGCTTATGGATAATATGCATCAATTTTCTTTTGATTTAAAGGCAAAAATTGGAGTGCAAGCCAAGTTTGCCAAGGAAAATGTAAGCAAAAAATCCATAAAGGATAAAATGTCAGCTGTTGATTCATTAACATTAAAAAAAATTCAAGTGTTGTGTGCTCCTGATATGGAAATTTATACAGCGATACGTGATAATTGAGGAAATCTTTGATGTTTTTATTCCTTGTCAATAATTTGCACTTAATTGCGGGTTTTAATATAGTTATGGGTAAAGTGATGTGTAAATGGAATTAAGCTTAAGATCCTTTAATCCTGTCAATGAAGACCCTGAAAAAATATTCAGGCTATTTGAAACGGTCTATGGTGATTCCGCTGCTATACGGGAGCGCTGGGAGTGGGAGTATATACGCCATCCTCAATCCTCAAAAATTCGGATTCTTCTTTCAGAAGGAGCGCAGGGAGACTTGGCTGGTATGACAGTTCGTATGCCTTGCCAGCTAAAAGTGGGAGGCAAGTTTATCACTGCGTATTTCGCCATCAATTCCATGGTATCGCCTTTGTATCGCGGGCAGGGTCTCATTCGGCGCCTTTACATGTATGCAGCTGAAGACGGTGCACTTCATCTTTCAAAGGGTACAACATTGCCCATGCAAAGGCAACTGCATAAGATGGGATACCAGGTGATCGAACCGAACAATTTCCAGGTGTGTGTGGTTAGACCATTTATATGGTTTATGAACCGTTTTGCTGGCTCCGATTATCAAGGCGCTGGAACAGGATTCAAAACCGGGGCATTTAGGGAATATTCAAAGATTGATCGTTTTACAGCCGAATTTGAAGATGTCATCCCGCAAGCATCGGCATCAATAGTAAAAAGCGCCGATGAAATGAACTGGCGTTATATTGATCCGCCGCATCTCGATTATCAATGCTATGCTAGGCGGAAAAATGGAAATGTCGTTTCCTGGTGTGCACTTCGGTCTTCCGTTAGAAATATGTTTTTAAGTGATATCCAATGGCGTGGTGAAGAAAAAGATGAACCATATCAAACCATACGGTTCGCAAAGGCCTTGGCACGTAGCCATGGCGCAATGAAACTTACATGCTGGGCAACACATTCCAAACTGCGGCGCGCTTTAACAAAAAAATTATTCTTTGGGCGCAAAGAGTCCCCGGGTTTTAATTTTTTCAGCAAAGATAAACAGTGGCAGTCGCTTTCATGGAAAGACGCCCATTTCGTACATGGGGACAGTGATACGGATTATGTCTAAAAAGCAGAATATGCCCAAAATTTGTGTCCTCAGGGTTTTTGTGTTTTTTATCATTTTACCAGGCGCTTTTGGGAGCTAATCGGGTGGGCTCTCTGAAAAAAAAAATGAAAAAAGCAGTTATATCATCGGAATTCTGCAAAAAGGCCATGGTAACCGCAACAGGCAGCTATCCTAAAATTTTCATGTATCACAGATTTTGCAGAAAGGGGAATGTTTCCTCTTTCGGCATCTCCTCGGATACTTTTCGCTGGCAACTGGAAAAGATAATTGAGCACTACAGGGTTTGGAGTTTTGGCGACTGCATTCAACACTATATCGCAAATGGCCGGTGGCCTGCCCGCTGTGCTGTAATTACCATTGATGACGGATACCGGGATTTCTATGAGTTCGCTTACCCGGAGCTGCGCCGTCTTAATTTACCGGCAACTTTTTTCGTTACCGTCAATTTTATAATGCAAAAGATATGGCTTTGGCCTGACCGTCTTCATTATGCGCTTGACAAAACGGTCAAATCGGATTTTCAAATTGATATCAAGGGGCAATTAAAGATATTTACCATAAAGGATCAAGCTTCAAAAACGAGAGCATGGAAAACATTAATTGACTGCTGCATTATGCTGGATGATATTGATAAAGTCCAATTGATCGGAAGCGTTGAGAAAGCGCTTGCTGTAAATCTGCCTGAATTACCGACTGATGATTATGCTGCGGCAAACTGGAGGCAGCTTGTTGAGATGCTTCGTAATGGCATTGAAATCGGCTCCCATACAATGAACCATCCCATTTTGTCGCGTATCAACAGAGAAGATTTGGACCACGAAGTAAAAGAATCGCGCGCAGTATTGGAAGACAGACTGCAGGCACCTGTGTATACTTTTTGTTACCCTAACGGCCAGCCGGGTGATATAAATAAAGATATTGTAAATGCCGTTAAGTCAGCTGGTTATATTGGTGCACCCTATTGGCTTGACATGAATAACTGGGATCCTTTTTTAATGCCAAGAATCGGTGTTTCAAATGATCGAGATGAATTTCTATCAAAACTATACGGCCTGGAACTGGTTGGCCAGAAGCTGAATAATCTGCAGAAGAAAAGCCACCCTTTTTAATCACTTTTTTCGACACTGCTTATCTCAAATATTACTTTGGTTTCTTACGGAGGAGCCGGTGAAGCTGCGGCCAAAAGTAACCGTTATAATCCCATGCTACAATCGTGAATCTTATATAGCTGAAACCGTGGAAAGCGTCTTAACCCAGACATATTCCAATATGGAATTGGTTGTTGTCGATGACGGGTGCACAGACAACTCCCGTAAGATACTTGAAAGATATAAAGACCGTATTCGGATTCTGGAACATTCTGGCAGGTTGAATAAGGGGCAGTCCGCCGCCCTTAACCTGGGCATCCGTTCAACTGCCAGTGATTATGTTGCCTTTCTTGACAGTGATGATCTTTTTGTACGGGAGAAGATTGAAAAGCAGGTGCAATTCCTTGAAAGCAATCCAGAGTTTGGCTTGGTATATTCCAATGGTTATTTCATTCATGAAAACGGGAGAAGAATCAGCCGGATATATGATGGGTATCACCGCGAAGATTCTGATCCCAACCGAGTTCTGCTCGATTGCTATTTTTCTTTACCTACTAATGCATTGGTTCGTCGGGAGGTACTTTCAAAAGCAGGCTATTTTGACGAAAGTTTCAGATCCGCACAAGACCATGATCTTGCCATTCGCATTGCAGAGGTCGCAAAAATAGCCTACCTGGATGAGGCATTATTTTTTTATCGCCGACATAAAGACAGCATCAGCCATAGAAATGCGATGCTGCGATGGAAAAACGGCTTTAAAATCTTGAAAAAAGCACGTCTCCGTTATAATTACCGCCTGATCACCCTGACGGGTCGCTTAGCCGTTTTATGCTTCCGCCTCAGCCAGTGCTACAAAGAAGAGGGTCGATATATAAAGTCTCTGTTCTTTTTTGTCGTTTCGGGCATATGTGATCCTTTGCGTGCTTTTGGCGTGCTGGTTGGTAGGGAAAAAATTACAGGACCTCATTAGCGCCAGCCTGGCAGGGCTACGTGTAAAGAAAAATGCTATAGAGGCAGTAAACACAATGTCGGAAAAAGTCTTTGAGTTAATATAGTGTGTGGCATAACAGGTGTAATATATACAGATCCATCAAGGTCGGTTGATAACCGCCTGATTGAGGACATGTGTTCGGTGATACACCACCGCGGGCCCGATGAATGGGGAATGTGGACAAAGGGTCCAGTCGGCATCGGTATGAAACGCCTTAGGATCATTGATCTTTCCGGGGGTGCGCAGCCCATTTCCAGTGCGAATGGCAGCGTCCGTATCGTTTTCAATGGAGAGATCTATAATTATCTTGATTGGCGAACTGATCTTGCAAACAAGGGGTACAAGTTTAAAACCCAATCGGACACCGAAACCATTTTGCATCTGTATGACGCCTTTGGTGAGGATTGTGTACAACACCTGCGCGGAATGTTCGCCTTTGCCATCTGGGACGGGGGCAGCCGTAAGTTGTTTATTGCCCGGGATCGCTTCGGGAAAAAACCCCTCCATTATCTCCATGATGAAAGTAAAATTGTTTTCGGCTCCGAGATAAAATCCATACTCCGTCATCCCGATGTGCGCACCGAGGTCCACCGGCCAGCGATAATAAATTACATGACATACGGCTATACACCTGACCCGTATACAATGTTCCAAGGAATTTACAAGCTACCACCCGGACATACCCTGACCTGGCAAGACGGAAAAATTGATATTCGACAGTATTGGGATATTTGCTTTGAACCTGAAAACCCAGCTAGAGAAGATGCGTTTTATATCGATGAAACAGATCGCCTCCTACATGAGTCCGTTAAAATACGAATGATCAGCGACGTCCCGTTGGGCGCCTTTTTAAGCGGTGGAATCGATTCCAGCCTTGTGGTTGCGATGATGGCTCGCCAATCAACCAACCCTGTAAAAACCTTTTCCATCGGTTTTGATGATGGCCACTACAACGAGCTGCCCTATGCCCGCATGGTGGCAAATAAATACAATACAGATCACCACGAGGAAATCGTCCGGCCCGATGCCGAAGCCGTTGTTTCAGATCTTCTCAATGTCTTTGATGAACCTTTTGGCGATTCATCTGCAATTCCGACCTATTATGTTTCTCGACTTGCCCGCCGCCATGTAACAGTGGCGCTGTCCGGAGACGGGGGCGACGAAATTTTCGCAGGATATGATCGATATCTTGACACTCGCTTAAGCAGCTATACAGATCATATCCCCAAGGCCATACGCCAGCGTGTTTTTGGCAAAATGGCGGACCTTCTGCCTGAAGGATTTTATGGGCGAAATTCTCTCCGTTACCTTTCGTTAGACGTGGATCGCAGATATGCCGGAAAAGCCTATGACAGGTTGTCTGATTGGTACAGAACAAAATTTTCGGATAACCTGATCGATATGATTGGTAGTGAAGGCCCCGACCCTGCATTACGGCAATACCTTTCAAGCGTAAAGGCCCTTGACGCAGTAACACGCCGTCAATACCTGGATATAAAACGCTACCTTCCCGGTGACATTTTAACAAAAGTAGACAGGACAAGCATGCTGGTATCCCTTGAATCCAGGGCTCCTTTCCTGGACCATATTCTGGCGGAATTTGCAGCCACAATTCCCGCTGGCCTGAAAGTTAAAAACAGGTCCCTAAAACATGTACTCAAAGTCTTGGCTCGTAAGTATCTACCAAGTGAGCTTATTGCTAGGCCCAAGATGGGGTTTGCTGTTCCGGTTGCAAAATGGATCAACAATGAATGGCATGAAATGAGTCATGAACTCGTTTTAGGTAAACGCGCCCTGGAGCGTGATAATTTCAATCCTTCTTACTTACGCAGAATTTTGATTGAGCATAATAGTGGCCGGCGAAACCACAGCGGTGCAATCTGGAAATTGATGGTGCTGGAAATGTGGTACCGCAGTTTCATAGATTAAACCCCTTCCTGGGAGCCTATCATACATAAACGGAAAATATGGGAATGCCAATAAACACGGTATCAACTCATAGTAAAAACAGTATACTTTTGGTAGTGCGATGGCCAGGTGGCGGTATAAGAACCTTTTTGCGATATGTATACAGGAACTTCGATCCTGATCAATGGTGTTTCACTGTTATTGGTCCGGAAACCAGGGGGCTGCGAATTCTTATGGAAGATCTGGATGAACAGGATATCGCCTTTGTGCCTGTTTCCCGTATTCCTCCGGCCGGTACGGGTTTTCTTCAAATAGCTCGATGTGTAATGCATGAGCTTTCCAGAAACAGCTATGATATTGTTCATTCGCATGGTTTCACTTCGGGGATCTGTGCGGCTATTCCTTCGATTTTAAAACGTATTCCTCATCTGATGACATCGCATGATGTGATTAACAAAAACCAGTTTATAGGGATAAAAGGTCCCGCAAAACGCTATGGCATGTCAGGCTTTTTTTCATTATTTGATACAATTCAATCCGTAAGCTATGATGCCCAGTCGAATCTCCTTTCTTTTTTTCCAAGCCTGGAAAAGAACGATAGATGTATAGTTATACCAAACGGGGTTGAGGTAGAACGCTTTCTCGCAGCTGAACCACGCAATATTAGGAAAGAGCTTGGTTTGGCGGATGACGATTTTCTTATTGGCTTTTTCGGGCGATTTATGAGTCAGAAAGGTTTTCGATACTTAGTTGACGCCATTGAATTACTTAATATCAGAGAAGAGAAGCTCCCAAGGCGGCCTATAGTAGTTTCCTTTGAAGACGGGGGATTTATACCCCGAGAAAAAAGGTTATTAAAAGAAAAAGGCCTTGAGGGCAATTTTCGCTTTATGCCTTTCACGCCGAATGTTGCGGGCACAATCAAGGGAATGGATGTTGTGGCAATGCCGTCTTTATGGGAGGCCTGCGGGTTGCTTGCAATGGAAACCCTTGTATGCGGCACGCCTTTAATTGCGAGCAATTGTATCGGACTGCGGGAAGTAGTGCGGAATACGCCTGCATATGTTGTTGAAAAGGCGGATTCGCATTCATTGTCTATGGCGTTGCTTTCTGAGATGGAATACAGCAGAAAGGTTGATTTTCAAAATTATAAGAGCAAAGCGGCTGAAAAATATAATGTTAAGAAAACCAGCAATTTATTATCAGAATTGTATCTGTCCTTATTGACAAGCTCAAGCCTAAACACCGATTTTCGCGGAAAACTTTGACGTGAAAGAAATGTTTTTTTTCACGCTATCATTTGCAGGCTGCTATAGCAAATATTTTGTAATTGATCACAGTGTGCCGTATTTTTATTAACTCTGAGTAGCTTTGAGCCAGTCTATATCAGGGTTTGGTGGGATCCAAGTTGTTTTCTGAAAGGAAGACAAACAGATTGTCCATTTCTCTCTCTATACGGCGGACAAACGTCCCCGCTTCGCTCTCGTGGTCTCTGTACAAGGCGATCAATCGGCATCGCCGGGCAAAAAATGCGTTCCATTGCCGTTTGGAAGGCGGGGCATTGGCCATATGGCACAACCGTCTCAACTCATTTCTTGCCCACTTGCCGCAGGCGGCCACCGACCGGATCCCGCCGCTCAGAGAGCCCTTTGGCTGTCCGGATCATGTGCGCCAGGCAGGTCTGCCGAAGTCCGGTCCATTTCTGGTAAAGCCTGTAATCGTCACTGACCAGAATACCGTTCCAGGTGTCAATCAGCTTGTGGAACGCTTCTTTCGAGCGATTGGCGTGGATCATGAAAAATGCGACAAGATGATTGCTCATTACCCACAGCCAGTGAAGATTGCCG
>Ga0207421_10001682_pt1 | contig 28115 bp, 26 predicted proteins | sample SodLakKL_010_SED_4_FD_187542 | JGI IMG/M metagenome (GOLD analysis project Ga0207421, IMG submission 187542) | Alkaline sediment microbial communities from Lake Tanatar, Kulunda Steppe, Russia - 8KL_010_SED (SPAdes) (version 2) | ecosystem: Environmental > Aquatic > Non-marine Saline and...
CTCCACCTTGACAAAATATAAAGTATATGGTATTTTTATTTATGGTTGTTAGCACTCGAAGCAGGTGAGTGCTAAAAAGGAGGGGAGTGTGATGTATGAAAGAATAGAGGGCAGGAAGAAAGATGTTCTTCTGGCAATAATAGAAGAGCATATATTGACTGCAGAACCAGTGGGATCCAGGACACTGGCCCGTAAGTATGATCTGGGCTTCAGCCCGGCTACTATCAGAAATGAAATGGCAGATCTGGAGGAGATGGGTCTGGTTGAACAGCCCCATACTTCAGCGGGCAGAGTGCCTTCAGACAGGGGATACCGGTTTTATGTCGACAATCTCCTGCAGCAGGAGCTGGAAAAACCCAGATCCCTGACTGCCTATCTGCAGGAATTATCCCGAAAAAAATCGGGAATTGAGGATATAATGTCCGGTATGGTGAGGATGCTGTCCCAGATGACACAGTATACCGCCCTTATGAGTGAGCCGGGTTTTTCCGCCAGTGCCATATCCCGACTGGAGCTGTTTCTGGTCAATAAAAGGCGGCTTCTTCTTGTTCTGATTACAGATACAGGTCTGGTGACAAATAAAGTAATACCACTTAAAAAGGAGCTCGATGAAGATCAGCTTGAGGATCTAAAAAAGGTCCTCACCCGGCGCATAGTCGATAAGCAGCTGGATGAAATAGATGAAGATTTTCTTTCCAGCTTGGAGAATGAGCTGAAGAGAAGGCTGGATTATACAGGTGAGATAATTTCCATACTGCAGGAAGAGCTGGGCAGAGTGCTGAGCCATGATGAGATGAAGATATACCTTGAGGGGACCAATTACATTCTCGAGCAGCCGGAGTTTAACGATATAACCAGTCTCAAAAAGATCATCAGGGTTCTCGATCGCGAGGAGGACCTCAGGCGGCTTCTGCAGGGGCTGGAGGATGAACTGGAGGTCAAGATAGGTCAGGAGATACACCTGGAGGAGATGCAGAACTGCAGCCTGGTATATGCAACCTACAGACTCTCCGATGATGCCAAGGGCAAGCTGGGCATTTTGGGGCCAACCAGGATGGAATACGATCAGGCTATATCTGCTGTGGATCTGGCCTCGGAGCTGCTGAGTCAGATAATTTCAAATGCAGGCAGGTGATTGAAAATGAGCGAAGAGAAAACAGAAAAATATGCCGGTGGTGAACAATCTGAAGCTGCTGTACAGGATAAGATTGAGAGCGATAATTTCGATGTACCCGGCTATGAGGAGATCGTCACCATGAAGCCGGAGGAGATAAAGGATGAATTCGATCGGATGGTGGAGATTATAGAGAAGCTGAGAGGTGAGAGCAGCAAATTCCAGGAAAAATTCAAGCGCTCTCAGGCTGACTTTGCCAATTATCGGCGGCGGGTCAAAGAAGATAAGAAAGGCCTGGCCGTCAAATATAAATGTGAGGTAATTGATGCCCTGCTGCCTGTGCTGGATAATTTCGAGCGTGCTCTGGAATCCAGTGACAGAGATGATGAATTCAGCCGGGGTGTGGAGATGATCTACAGGCAGTTTAAGGATTCTCTTAAAAAAGAAGGTGTTGAGGAGATAGAAGCTGAAGGTGAAGAGTTTGATCACGAATATCATGAAGCTGTGGAGCAGGTAGAAGCTGGTGAGAGTGAAGAGGGAACTGTAGTGGAAGAGGTGCAGACAGGCTACAGGCTGGACGACAGGGTTATCCGGCCCGCACTTGTGAAAGTTGCCCGTTAAATAAACCCTGCTTATAAAACTACTCTATAGAAAATATTATAATCTGTTAAGGAGGATGGATATATATGGGTAAAATTCTCGGCATCGATCTCGGCACAACAAATTCCTGTATGGCCATTATGGAAGGTGGAGAACCGACCGTAATCCCCAATCGTGAGGGAGAGAGGACCACTCCTTCTGTGGTGGCATATAATGAGAAAGGTGAGAGGATTGTCGGTGAACACGCCAAAAGACAGGCTATCACAAATGCCGATCAGACGGTTAAATCCATAAAACGAAAAATGGGCACAGATCACAGCGTTTCGCTCAATGATAAGGATTATACTCCCCAGGAAATTTCCGCCATGGTTCTCCAGAAGATGAAAAAGGATGCGGAAGAATATGTAGGAGAAAAGATAGAAGAGGCTGTCATAACCGTTCCGGCTTATTTCACCGACAGTCAGCGACAGGCCACCAAGGATGCCGGAAAGATTGCCGGCTTCGATGTCAAGAGGATAATCAACGAACCAACCGCTGCCTCGCTGGCCTACGGCCTCGACGATGATGAGGATAAGACGATATTCGTCTATGACCTCGGTGGAGGAACCTTCGATGTATCTATACTGGAGATCGGAGATGGCGTTTTTGAGGTAATAGCCACCAGCGGCAACAACACGCTGGGGGGAGATGACTTCGATGAGAGAATTATAGATTATGTGGCAGACAGGTTTGAGAAAGAACACGGTATAGATCTGCGCGAGGATAAGATGACACTGCAGCGCCTCAAGGATGCTGCAGAACAGGCCAAGATCGAGCTTTCCAGCATGAAAGAGACCAATATCAATCTGCCCTTCATTACCCAGACCGAAGAAGGACCACTGCATCTGGATGAGGATATCACCAGGGCTAAATTCAACGAATTGACCGAGGACCTGATTGAAGATACCATGGGACCTGCCCGCAGGGCCATGGATGATGCTGATGTAAGCCCGGGAGAGATCGATGAGGTGATCCTGGTAGGTGGTTCGACCAGAATACCTGCCGTACAGGATGCGGTGGAGGACTTCATAGGCCGTGAACCTCACCGCGGTATAAACCCCGACGAGGTAGTCGCCGTGGGAGCAGCAATACAGGCCGGAGTTCTCTCAGGTGAGGTAGATGATCTGGTGCTTTTGGATGTAACACCTCTATCTCTCGGAATAGAAACACTTGGTGGTAAATTCACAAAGCTGATTGAGCGCAACACCACCATACCGACATCAGAGAGCAAGGTCTTCACAACTGCCGAGGACAATCAGACCACAGTCGATGTTCACGTTCTCCAGGGCGAAAGAAAGCTGGCCCAGCACAACCAGACTCTGGGCAGGTTTCAGCTGACCGGTATACCACCGGCACCCAGAGGCACACCTCAGATCGAGGTAACATTTGACATAGATGAAAACGGTATTGTCCAGGTCTCAGCAGAGGATAAAGGCACCGGTAAGTCCGAAGATATAACCATTGAATCGACAGACGGTCTCTCCGAAGAGGAGATAGAGGAGATGGTCAAAGAGGCTGAACGCCATGCCGAGGAAGATGAGAAGAAAGTTGAGAGGATCGAGACCCGCAATGAAGCTGATGCCCTGGTGCACTCCGTGGAAAAAACACTGGATGAAGCTGGCGATGAGGTCGATGAGAGCATCAAAAACAAAGTGGAGTCGGCCAAGGAAGAGCTGGAAGAGGTGCTGGAAGAAAACGAGGATGATATTGATCTCATTCAGGAGAAGATGGACGAACTGAATGAAGTTCTGGCCGACCTCAGCAGCGAGCTCTACAGTCAGCAGCAGGCAGGCCAGCAGCCCGGAGGTCCGGGAGGACCAGGACCGCAGGGTCCCGGTCCTGAAGGCACACAGGCCGGTCCTCAGGCTGGAGGCAGTGGAGCTGATGATGACACTATAGATGTGGATTATGAAGAAGTGGATGAGGATGATGAGCGCGAAGAATAACTTGAGTTTCGAACAATATCAGCAGAAGAGGGCAGCATTTTGCTGTTCTCTTCTGTTATTTGTTATATACAGGATGGTGATGATATATGGCAGCAAACAGCAATAAAGATTATTATGAAGTTCTTGGCGTTGATCGTGATGCCGACCAGGATGAGATTAAGAAGGCTTACCGCAAACTGGCCAAAGAGTATCATCCCGACCGCAGTGATGATCCCGATGCCGGAGAAAAGTTCAAGGAGATATCAGAGGCCTATGATATATTGAGCGATCCGGAGAAGAGAGAAAAATATGATCGCTACGGCCATGCAGGTATCAACCAGGATGACTTCTCCTTTAATTTCGAAGATTTTGGCGGCGGGGATTTTGGCGGCATGAATGTGGAAGATATCTTCAGCATGTTCTTCGGAGATCGCCGCCATCCCGGAGGCCGCGGGCGCTCTTCCCGTCAGTCCAGAAGAAGGCGCGGCAGTGATCTGGAATACCGCCTGGAGATAGATTTTGAAGAGGCCGTTTTCGGCACCGAAAAGGAGATCACGATTCCCCGGGAGGTAACCTGTGAAGAATGTGATGGCAGTGGAGCCGAGCCGGGCAGCAGCAGTCGCACCTGCCCCAAATGCAATGGCCAGGGACGGATAAGGGTTACACAGCGCACCCCCTTCGGCCAGATGGCCCAGGCCAAAGTCTGCGATCGCTGTGGTGGTGATGGTGAGATTATAGATGATCCCTGCAGCGAGTGCGGGGGTTCGGGCAAACAGAAAGAGAGGAGCACTCTGACGGTCAATATACCGGCTGGTGTTGAAGATGGCAACCAGCTGCGCATGTCAGGAAAAGGTCAGGCCGGTGAGAAAGGCGGACCTTCCGGAGATCTCTATATAATAATCAAGGTCAGAGATCACGAGATCTTTGAGAGGCGCGGAGATGATATCCACTGTGAGGTTCCCATAAATTTTGTGCAGGCAGCTCTGGGGGATAAGATCGAGGTCCCCACCGTTGAGGGCAAGGTCAAATTTCAGATTCCTGAGGGCACCCAGCCAGGTGATGTACTGAGGCTGCGCAATAAGGGTGTTCCCCATCTAAGAGGCTCCGGCCGGGGAGATCAATATATTCATATCAAAATAGTCATCCCTCGCTCGCTCGATGAAGAGCAGAAGGAACTTCTCAAGGAGTTTGCCGAGATAAGTGGAGAGGAGATAAATCCTGAAGGCAAGAGCTTTTTCCGCCGTGTAAAAGATGCCTTTGGAGGATAATTTTGATGAGAGAAAATCAGATTAAATATATTCTCAAACTGCCTTCCGGTGCAGCGGAACTGGGCGAGATGGTAATGCACGGTGTTTTCAGCGATGGTTTTGTCGTCGAAGAGCTGCCGGAAGGCAGTGTTTTATTTACGGGCTATGAGAGGTCCGGCACTGATGAAAATTCCCGGCTCTGGAATAAGCTGCAGTCTGAGCTTGATAGCCGCAGTGAGGAAATTTTGCGTTTCGGTGGATATCTTTTGCGCAGGGAAAAGGAAGAAAAACTGGACTGGGTTGAACAATGGAAGGATTCATTTAAAACTCACCGGGTGGGAGATGACTGGATCATCATTCCCTCATGGGAGGCCGAAAACTTTGTAGATGATGAGAATAGGCATCCTATCTTCATAGAACCCGGTGTGGCTTTTGGGTCTGGCAATCATCCCACAACCAGGCTGGCCTTAAAAAATCTCTCACTGCTGGCTTCAGATATTCCAGAATACGGTTCATTTCTGGATGCCGGCTCCGGCTCGGGGATAATATCCATTGCTGCCGCCAGGCTGGGATTTTCTCCCATAACTGCTGTGGATATCGATGAGCTTTCGGTGGAAAATACCAGGAAAAATTTGAAGCTGAACGGTCTCGAAGATAGTGTGGAAGTGATTGCAGGTGATATCTGCAATCTAACAGGTGATCTCCATAGAGCGGATATAATCGTTGTTAACTGCCTGCCCCGGGTTATAGAGAAGATATTTCCCGGGCTGGACGAACTTCTGCTGCCCGGAGGTCTGGCCATTATCAGCGGTTTTAAAGAAAAGCACAGCAATTGGATCGAAAATTTGTTGAAGGAAGTGAGGGGTGATTTTTGCATCCACTCCAGGAAAAACGAAGCTGACTGGAGATCTTTCACAGTCAGAAAAGCAGGTGATAGATAATGAAACTGAAGAGATTTTTTCTGCCGGCAGAAGCAGATGTGAGGCTCGATGATTTTGACAGATTGACACTGGGAGAAGATCTCTATAATCACATAATCAAGAGCATGCGGATGCGTGAAGGAGAAAGACTGCTGCTGCTCGACGGCAGGGGATTTAAAGGAGAGGCCAGCATAGAGAATGTCGACAGAGATGGGAGCAGAGTTGAGGTGAATATTATCTCGGTGGAAGAAGCCGGGGGTGAGCCTGAGAGCAGAGTCTATCTGGCCCAGGCCCTGGCCAAAAAGGATAAGATGGAGACTGTCTGGCAGAAGGCCACCGAGATTGGAGCTGCCGGTTTTTATCCCTTTACCTGCCGGCATACCATTGTCAGTTTAAACGATAAAAAGGAGAAAAAGAGGTTGAACCGCTGGCGCCGGATCATCAGAGAGGCAGCCCGGCAGTCAGAGCGGGGCCTGAGACCTGAGCTGAATCCGCTGTATGAATTTCCGGAGATTGTGGAACTTTTTGGGCAGTTTGATCTGGTTCTGCTGGCCAGAGCCAGACAGGCAGGCTGCAGCATTCGCAGTCTCAGTGAGAAAAATGAACTGGAGAAGGCCAGCAGAATTCTTATCACGGTGGGACCTGAGGGCGGTTTCAGCGATGAGGAGATAGCAGAAATGCTGGAGAAGGATAACTGTTATGATATTTCACTGGGCCCCAGGATACTGAGAACCGAGACTGCAGGACCTCTTCTGACAGGGCTTACACTGCATGAACTGGGGGAGATGGAATGAGTGAACTGGAAAGAAGAGATTCTGCCGGAAAGCCGTATGTGGCTATATATAATCTGGGCTGTAAGGTCAATCAGTATGAAGCTGAAGCTCTGGCTCAGGATTTCAGAGAAAACGGCTATAGAGTGGTCGATTTCTCACAGAAGGCCGACATCTATATCATCAACAGCTGTGCCGTCACCACTTCAGCTGCCAGCAAATCCCGCAAAGTTGCCCGCAGAGCCAAGCGCAGAGGTGGTGAGGAATCCATTGTCATCATGGCCGGATGTTACAGTCAGGTCTCTCCGGAGGAAGTTGAAGAAATTGAGGAGATAGATCATATTATAGGCAGTGAAAAGAAGGATGAGCTGGTCGATATAGTGGGTGATATCTCCAGGGAGGAGGACTGGCTGGCCGGAAGATCTGACTATGAGGAGATGGATTCTTTCCCCCGCTTCAGCCTGGAGAGGGTTAGAAGCCGCACCAGGGCCAATATTAAGATACAGGATGGCTGTGATCAGTTCTGCAGTTACTGCATAATTCCCTATGCCCGGGGACGCAAAAGGAGCAGATCAACAGATAGTGTGGTGGAGGAAGTTCGTAATCTCATAGAAAATGATGTAAAGGAATTTGTGCTCACAGGTATCCATCTCGGTGCCTATGGCGAAGATTTTGCCGGTGATGATGAAGATCATCTCACTCGCCTTTTGCAAAAACTTCTGACTCTGGAGGGTGATTTCAGACTGCGCCTGAGCTCCATCGAGGCCAAGGAGATAACGGAGGGGCTTGTGGAGCTAATGAGGGAGAATGACAGGCTCTGTTCACATCTGCATCTACCCCTGCAGAGCGGCAGTGATAAGATTCTGAAGAGGATGAACCGACCTTATACCACTCGGGATTTTAAAGAACAGGTCAGCAGTGTGAGAAAAGAAATACCTGAAATTGCCATCAGCACCGATGTTATGGTGGGTTTTCCCGGTGAGACAGATGAGGATTTTGTCCGTACGCTCCAGCTGGTCCGGGATATTGGTTTCAGCCGACTGCATGTCTTCAGCTATTCACGCCGTGAAGGCACCAGGGCTGCCGGAATGGATGATCAGATAGATGATAGTGTAAAAAAGGCAAGATCTGAAGAGCTGCGGAAGCTGGCCCGAAAGCTGCAGGCAGACTATGAGGAAAAATTTCTGCAGAGAGAGCTGGAAGTTCTCCTGGAAAGTCGCAGAGATGATGGCAGCTTTGCCGGGTACAGCCAGAATTATATCAGAGTAAAAGTCGAATCCACACAGGAATTGGCCAACACCTTCCAGAATGTTAAATTAAAGGAGATAAAAAGGGGATCTGAAAATCCAGCCGGACTGGTGTGATGGTGATCTATCGGTGAAAAATGCAGAGAGGGGGAAGAATATGACTGGAGATTGTATTTTCTGCAGCATCGCCGGGGAGGAGATGGATGCTGATATTGTCTATCAGGATGAGAGGATTGTGGCTTTTGAGGACGCAAATCCTCAGGCACCTGTTCATATACTGGTCACACCCAGAAAACATATCGAATCACTGCATCAGGTGTCTGAGGAGGATTTTGACCTGATTGGTGAAATTCACAGAGTTATCCAGAAGCTTGCCGCAGAGAGAGGTATTGCCGAAAGCGGTTACAGAGTCGTCAATAACTGCGGTGAGCAGGGCGGTCAGACTGTGGATCACCTTCATTTCCATCTGCTGGGGGGAAGGGCCTTCTCCTGGCCGCCCGGATGATTTTCAGAATCCCGAGAGTCCCGCATTTAGCCGCCTGCCCTCAAGGCGGCTTTTTTTATTGGGCAGAATGCGGAGTATTGAGGTTGGAGATAAGATGTGTTAGAATTAAATTATACAATAGTTTTAAATTAATAAAAATATTTCCTTGATGAAAAAGAGGGGATTTAAATGTCATTCATTTCCAGCTGGAAGGATCGCGTAAATTTCAAAGTAATTATGACAGCTGTTTTTTCTGTTTTAATATTTCTGCCCCTGTTTTCGATGACAGCAAGTGCTGAAGTGGCATTTATCCCCCTTCACGGCAATGTAGATCCCGGACAGGCCAGCTTTCTCTCCCGTTCATTATCTGAAGCCCGGGCCAGAAATGTGGAGGCGGTGATAGTTGAAATAGATACCTTCGGTGGTTTTGTTGATTCAGCTGTGGAGATGAGGGATATGCTTCTGAACGAAGAGGGGAGAATTATCACCTTTGTCAACCAGAGGGCCTGGTCTGCCGGTGCACTCCTGGCCTTGGCCGGTGATGAGATGTATATGGCAGCCGGGGGTAGCATAGGTGCAGCTGAAACCAGGCCACAGGAGGAAAAGTTTATTGCGGCATTCAGTCGTGAATTTGCGGCTACGGCCGAAAGGCAGGGAAGAGATCCTGATATTGCAGCGGCTATGGTCGATCTCAGCATCTCCATAGAGGGCGTGGTTGAGGAGGGTAGACTCCTCTCTCTCACTGCAGATCAGGCACAGGATCTGAATTTTAGCGATGGCAGGTTTGAAAATTTTAACGCTTTTCTATCCGAGATGGGATGGTCGGAAGCGGATCTTTACCGTATGGAGAAAACACCGCTGGAGATAGCGGCCGATTTTATCACAAATCCCTTTGTTACCGTGCTGCTTTTGAGCCTGGGGCTGGTAGCCCTGGTGGGAGAGGTGCTGGTGCCTGGATTCGGTCTCAGCGGCACAGTCGGCATTTTGAGTCTGGGGCTTTTCTTCTCCGCCTATCTCTTTCAGGGTTATGCCGGCCTGGGCCTTTTGGCTTTGTTTTTAGCGGGTGTTTTGCTCATAATCATCGAAGTCTTTTTCATACCCGGATTTGGAGTTACAGGAATTGGAGGGCTCAGCGCTATGTTCATTAGTCTGTATTTTTTCATACCCGATCAGACACTGGCTCTGAGAATAATCGTGGCTGTTCTGGTCCTATCAGTTTTGGGGGTGGCCCTGCTCATAAAGATCTTTGGTGCCACCAACTTATGGAAGAAGATTTCACTGGATCAATCTGAGACAGTAGAGGAGGGTTATGTTTCCAGGGCAGAAGAGGAAGATTTAAGCGGTAAAGAGGGCAGGTCGGTTACACCCCTTCGTCCCAGCGGCATAGCTGAAATTGAGGGGAGAAGGGTCGATGTTGTCACCGAAGGTGATTTTATCGATAAGGGAGAGCGGATCAGGGTTGTGAGCAGTAAGGGCAGTCGTGTTGTGGTTGTGAAGATAAAAAATAAAGAGGAGTGAATAAAATGGATCTAGATCTTATGACCATCATTACTGGTGCCGTTGTAATCGTTTTACTCATAGTTTTCTTCTCTTTGATACCGGTAGGACTGTGGATATCAGCCACCGCTGCCGGTGTCAAGGTTAAGTTTTTCAATCTGATTGGAATGAGGCTGCGTCGGGTTGTACCTAAATCGATAGTGGCTCCTATGATAAAAACCCATAAGGCCGGTCTAAAACTCAGCAGTGACAAGCTTGAAGCTCACTATCTGGCAGGCGGCAATGTCAACAACGTGGTAGATGCCCTTATAGCAGCGCAAAGGGCCGAGATAGATCTCACCTTTGAGAGGGCGGCTGCTATTGACCTGGCGGGGCGGGATGTGCTGGAAGCGGTGAAGATGAGCGTAAACCCCAAGGTAATACAGACCCCGGTGGTGACGGCAGTGGCCATGGACGGAATTCAGGTTATGGCCACGGCCAGAGTGACCGTGAGGGCCAATATTGAAAGGCTTGTTGGCGGTGCCGGCGAGGATACTGTCCTGGCCCGTGTGGGTGAAGGTATTGTCACCACGGTTGGTTCCTCCGATACTCATAAAAAAGTGCTGGAGAATCCCGATACCATTTCCAAGACAGTTCTGGAAAAGGGACTGGATTCGGGAACGGCCTATGAGATTCTGTCCATAGATATAGCTGATGTGGATATAGGCGAAAATATAGGTGCTGAGCTGCAGAAAGATCAGGCTGAAGCTGACAAGGATATTGCTCAGGCCAAAGCCGAGGAGAGAAGGGCGATGGCCGTGGCTGAAGAACAGGAGATGAAAGCCAGGGTGCAGGAGATGCAGGCCAAAGTTGTAGAAGCTGAATCGGAAGTTCCCAAAGCCATGGCAGAGGCTCTGCGCAGCGGCAATCTGGGTGTTATGGATTATCTCAACTTCCAGAACATTGAAGCCGATACCGATATGAGGGAGAGATTATCGGAACTGCAGGAAGGGGACGAAGATGCCCGGGGCAATGAGGGTGAAAGCAATAGAGACAAATCATAGAGAAAGAATATCTGATAAAGGGGTCGGTTATCATGGATGACTGGAAAAAAGGAAATTACAGTGAGGAAGACTTCAACCTTGATATGAGTGAAATCGACAAAAAACTGGGTGATGGTGAGGAAGAAGAGAAAGATATCAGCGGCCAGAAAAGTGGCAGAGATGATACTGTTTCACCTGCAAAAAACAGAGAGAAAAGCAAAAAAGAGTATAAAAAGAGCACTTCTCCGAAATCCCGGCAAAAGAGGATAGAGAGGGAGGGAGAGGGCAGAAGCGTTAGCGGTGCCAGGAGAAGACCGAGACTCAAACTCGATCTCAGCTCTGTGCAGCAGGGCATAATTATGAAGGAGATTCTCTCTCCTCCGCGGGCTAAATCTCCTCATCCCATCTTTCGGAAACCGGAGAACCGAAAGCTATAGATTGCTGACTGAGAAGTTTTATCACAGCCTCATAGCCAGACTGTGTGAGATGCCGGCTTAAGACCCGGCATCTTTATTTTTGTGGTGAGAGGTTTAACTTGCTCACAAAACATGTTATATTATAACGAGAAGAAGGAATTTAAGCTCAGGACTGGAATAGTAATGTTGAAGAACAGAGGAACTATTAAAAAATTTAAGGAGGATGAGTGTGAACACTCAGACATCAGAAAGATTTGCAGTTTCAAATTATCATAAAGCCAGAAGCCTCTTCGGCAATCTAGATAAAAACCTCAAGATAATAGAGGATGAACTGGATGTGAAGCTGGTTGCCAGAGGTGAAGAGATCAAGATCGAGGGCGAAGAGGAGAATGTGGAGCTGGCCCGACGCACCCTGGAGGAGATGACCAAACTGATCGAGGAAGGCAATGATATTTCCGGGCGCCAGGTAGAGTATATAATCGAACTTCTGCAGAATGAGGAAAACATGGATTTTTCCAATATATTTAACCAGGTAATCCAGGTCAACCACAAAGGTCGGGAGATAAAACCCCAGACCGTGGGGCAGAAGATATATCTGGAGGCCATGAAAAGATCCGATATAGTTTTTTCCATCGGCCCGGCCGGTACAGGCAAAACCTATCTGGCTGTTGTGATGGCCGTTAAGAGCCTCCTCAATCACAGGGTGGAGAGGATCGTTCTGACCAGACCCGCCATCGAAGCAGGTGAGGAGCTGGGTTTTCTGCCCGGCGATATGCAGGATAAAGTTGATCCTTATCTCCGGCCTCTCTACGATTCTCTCTTCGATGTGCTGGGCCCTGAGAAGGTGAAGGAATATCTGGAGAAGGATATAATCGAAGTGGCCCCACTAGCCTATATGAGAGGGCGTACACTCGATGATTCCTTTATCATTCTGGATGAAGCCCAGAATACCACCACAGAGCAGATGAAGATGATGCTGACCAGAATAGGTTTCAACTCCAGGGCGGTAATAACAGGTGATATCACCCAGATTGATCTGCCCTACAAGCAGAATTCTGGTCTCACCGAGGTGGAAAAAATACTGAAGGATATCGAAGGCATAGATTTCATCTACCTGGATGAGACCGATGTGGTGAGACACAATCTGGTGAGGAAGATCATCAGAGCTTATGAAGAAATAGAGGATAGCTGATATTTAAAGCTAGAATTTAGAGGGTGTGTAATATATTATGAACAGTCTTATGAACTGGTTTAAAGAAAGGCTGGAAGGGTTTCCCGGCTTGAGTGAACTCGATCCCGATGTGAGAAAAATAGTGGTGAGCATATTTTTCTGTCTGGTTATGCTTTTTCTCCTCACAGCCAATATGCTGCCCATAGTCTCAGAATTTATGCAGGGAGAGCCGAGCCCTGCCAGTATAGCCTCACCTCAGAACATCAGTGTACTGGACGAAGAGAGAACTGAACTGAGGCGGCAGCTGGCGCTTGAAGGGGTTCCGGATGTATATGAGGAAAACCGAGATGCACTGCAGATATCCAGGGAGAATTTTACTCAGGCTTTTTCCTATCTGGAAGATTTTGATGTAGAAAATAACAGAGAAGAGCTGGAAAACAGACTAAATGAATACGGTGTTAATCTGGAGGAAGCAGATTTTGATCTTCTGCTTGAGCTGGAAACTGAAGAAATTGAAGAGCTTTATCAGCCTGGTGAGAGGGCTCTGGAAAAGCTATATATGGGACCGGTGCGTGAGGGTGAAATGGAAGAAGCCGAAGATGAAATCAGAGGTTTTCTGGAAGAGGAGGAACTGGAAGAGGACAGAACCGCTCTTCTATACCGATTTTTGAGCGCCAGCCTGGTTCCCAATTTGAGGATAGACCAGCAGGCAACAGCGGAGAGGCAGGAGGATGTGCTGGCAGGTGTTGAGCCTGTATATGTCAATTTTGCCCAGGGTGAGAATATCGTGGATGAAGGGGAGATTATATCTCCCGTTCAGTATGCCGCCCTGGAAGAAATCGGCCTTTCTTCTCTGGAAGTGGGCTGGTTTCAGATCACAGGCACAGTTCTCTTCTTTATAATTTTGACCATGGTTATGGTCTTTTATTTTAAAAATTATCTCTCTGAGATATGGGATGCCAACAATAAGCTCTTTCTCGTCGAGGGGCTAATTGTTATTGTATTTTTTATAGCCTGGATACTTTCATTTTTTGACTTTGCCTATATTTACTTTTTGGTGCCCGTGGGCATGCTATCTGTGCTGATCACAGTGCTTCTCTCCACATCACCTGCTGTAGCCGCAACGATCTATGTATCACTGCTGCTGCCGCTGATGTTCGATCTCAGCTTCAATCTGGCTGTGGCTGCTTTTGTTTCAGGTATGGTGGGTATTTTCAGTGTGGCCGAGGTAAATCAGCGCAGTGACCTGGTCAGAGCCGGCTTCAATATAAGCGGTGTTCTGATCTTCACCGTAATCATGCTCAGCTTCATTCAGCCCGCTCACACGCTATTCGATATGGTTTTATTTGCCGGTATAGGTGCATTAAATGGAATACTTGTGGCCATACTGGCCAATGGCCTTCTGCCCTATCTGGAGAATATTTTTAATCTGACCTCGGCCGTCAAACTGTTAGAGCTTTCAAATCCCAATCAGCCTCTATTGAAGAGGCTGCTGGTGGAGGCACCTGGCACCTACCATCACAGTATGGTTGTAGGCAATCTGGCCGAAACTGCTGCCGATAATATAGGTGCAGATGCACTTCTGACCAGAGTGGGTGCCTACTATCATGATATTGGCAAGTTAAAAAGGCCCTATTTTTTCACTGATAATCAGTTCGGTGGAGAAAATCCCCATGATGATATAAATCCCAATCTGAGCTCTCTTATCATAAAATCCCATGTAAAAGACGGGATTAAGATGGCTGAAGAGCACGATCTGCCCCGGTCAATAATTGATCTAATAGAACAGCATCAGGGGACAAATCTCATCTCCTATTTCTATCAGGAAGCAGTTCACAACGATGATCACACCGTTGCTGCTGAATCCGATTTTAGATATGAGGGTCCCAAACCCCGGAGCAAGGAAGCTGCTATACTGATGCTGGCAGATGTGGTAGAGGCTGCCGTCAGATCTAAGAACTTCGACAAAACCGATCCCAACAGAATAGAGAATCTGATCCGGGGGCTCATCCGGGAAAAACTGCTGGAAAACCAGCTGGATGAATCGGAGCTGACACTTGATGACCTCAATACTATCGCAGAGAGCTTCACCACAATCATGACCGGAATATATCACCAGAGGGTGGAATACCCTGATGATCTGGAAGAAGAGCTAGAAGAGATGGAGGGTAAAACCGATGCTGAAGGTGAAGATTAATGATATGACCGGCGGTGAGCTCATCAGTGAAGACCTCAAGAAACAGCTGGCAGACCTGGCCAGCATGGCCGTGGAAGAAGAGGTGGGGCTGGAGGAAGTCAGGGAGGTCAGCCTGACCTTTATGGACAATGAATCAATTCAGGATTTAAACGTTAGATACAGGGATAAAGATGAACCTACAGATGTGCTTGCATTCCCCATGGAGGGCTATCTTTTGGGGGAAATAATCGTATCCTTAGAACAGGCCGGAAAACAGGCAGAGGAGTTCTCGCACTCACTGGAGCGGGAGGTCGGTTTTCTGGTGGTTCACGGTCTTCTGCATCTTCTGGGCTATGAGCACAGAGAAAAATCTGACAGGGCCAGGATGAAGGAAAAAGAGGATAAATATCTGCAGGAATTCGAAGTTTTTCGAAGATAGTTAGAAAGCACGGCCCTTAACTGGGGGGGGTAAAATGTTCTGGCAGGTGATTCTCCTGCTGATACTTTTTTTTCTATCAGCATTTTTCTCCGGCTCGGAGACAGCCTTCATGGCTGCCAGCCGGGTAAAAATTAAGGATAAAGTCAATAAAGGGGATAAAAAGGCCGAGCTTGTGGACAGATTGCTCGGCGATGAGATCAAGCTTCTCAGCACCATTCTCATAGGAAATAATCTCGTCAACATTGCTGCTTCTGCTATTGCCACCTCCCTGGCCATAGACATCTTTGGCAGCAGTGGAGTCGGTATTGCCACAGGTGTTATGACGTTTTTGATTCTGGTCTTCGGGGAGATAACTCCTAAATCTCTGGGCAATAACAGATCGATTGAATATGCCAGGATTGTTGCTCCCTACCTGATCTGGACGGAGAGGATATTTGCTCCCTTTGTGAGGTTTTTTTCCTGGCTTATCAAAGTGATAATAGGTGCGGAAAATGTTATGTCGGCGGCGTTTTTGACAGAAGAGGAGATAAGGCGTTTTGTTAATGTTGGAGAAAAAGAGGGTGCCATAAAGGAAACCGAGAGCGAGATGATACACAGCATATTTGATTTCGATGATATTATGGTAAGGGAGATAATGGTGCCCCGCACTGAGATGGTATGTGTGGAAAAGACAGGTCCTCTGCGTGATGTTGTGGAACTGGCAGTAGAGCATGGTTATTCCAGAATTCCCGTCTACGAGGATAATATTGATGATATCGTGGGCCTGGTCTATGTTAAAGACCTCCTGGTCATGCTCCTGCAGGAGGAAAACTGCCAGCTGAAGGAGTATGAGCTGTCAGAGTTTATTAAGCCCATCTACTATATTCCCGAGAGCAAGCCCATAAATCAGCTTCTCAACGAGATGAGGCGCAGGCAGGAGCATATGGCTATAGTGCTGGATGAATACGGCGGCACCTCCGGTCTCATAACCATTGAGGACCTGTTAGAGGAGATTGTCGGTGATATCAGAGATGAATTTGATCCGGAAGAGAGGGAGATAGAACCCCTGGGGGAACATGAATTGATAGTGCAGGGCGGTGTCGATATAGATAAAATAAATGAGTATCTTCCAAAGCCTCTGGGCGATGAACAGACCTATGAGACCATAAGCGGCTATATACTGCATCAGCTGGGTTATCTACCCCGGGAGGGCGAAAAGATCAGCAGAGAAGGTCTTGAGCTGGAAGTTATGGAAACATCTGAACACAGAATAAAAAAGGTCCGGATTGTCTCCGATGAACCCCTGAAAAAACTGACCTATCTTTAATTATAATCACCATTGAAATTACGAGGTGAATAATGTGAGAAGTCACTGCCGCAAAAACGGCAGCAGGTATTTATATGCAATAGTATTCTTGCTGGCAGTACAGCTTTTGCTATCCTCTCTTTATAACGGGCAGCTTAGGGCAGCGGAAAAGGATCCTGCTATGGTAGTCATCGAAAACCACCCTCTTTCCCGGCCGCAGGCCGGTTTGAATGAGGCTGATGTGGTCTATGAATTTCTGGTTGAAGGCGGGATAACCAGATTTTTGGCCGGTTATTTTAACGGTTATCCGGAAAAAGTCGGCCCCATTCGCAGTTTAAGGCCCTATATGATAGATATCGCCCTGCAGTATGAAGGGCTGATATTTCATTCCGGCGCCAGCCAGGAGGCACACAGGATAGCCAGCCAGGATGATGTCTACAGTCTGGATGAGATGGATAACCCCGAATATTACTGGCGCTATGATGGAAGATCTCTCCCTCATAATCTCTATACAGACCGGGAGGGCCTTCTCAAAGCTTCAGATGCGAGAAATATCTATGCTGGATCAGATGATATAAATCCATCCGGAGATTGCTCTGATGAGAAACTTGACCTGGAAGCCGGAGATAATGCTGAAATTATATCTCTCAGCTTCTGGAGCAATGAAATTGAATATATCTATGAGGAAGAAAAGGATAGCTATCGAAGATATTCCCAGGGGGAAGCTCATGCCTTAGAAGGCGAGAGAGATTTAAGCCCTGAAGAGGTAATAATTATCTCAACTCCCCATGAGATCATAGATGATGAGGGTAGATTGAGAATAGATCTCTCCGGTGAGGGAAGTGCCCTTTTGTTCAGATCTGGCAGGGTTTTTAATGCCCGCTGGAAGAGCACTTCTACCGGGGAAGGAGAGGAGATTGCAATTATCACTGAAGAAGGAGAAGAGATCGATTATAGCTGTGGTCTAACCTGGCTGCAGGTTGTGCCGAATACAGCAGATATTGAACTCAAAAAATGAATCTATCTATAGAGAGAAGGAGGATACAATAACAAACCATGTTAAGAGAAGATCCTGAACTCAAAGATGAACTGGTGAAGGAGGCTAAAAAAGCCAGAGAGAACGCCTATGTGCCCTATTCTGATTTTGCTGTGGGAGCAGCGCTTCTCACTTCTGAGGATGAGGTATACCGGGGCTGCAATGTGGAAAATGCCTCACTCGGTCTGACCAACTGTGCTGAGAGGACGGCTCTATTCTCCGCTGTTGCTGATGGAGAAATGGAGATCGAAGCTATAGCAATAGCGGCGGACACCCCGGACCCCGCCTCTCCCTGCGGAGCATGCAGACAGGTGCTCATAGAATTCAATCCCGGCATGGAAGTTATAATGGTCAATATGGAAGGGGAAGAGAAAATTACCACTGCCGCTGAGCTGCTTCCTGATTATTTTAACTCGGATGATATGATATGAAAGAGGAGTTCAGATCCGGCTTTATCTCCGTAATAGGAAGGCCCAATGTGGGTAAATCTTCATTGATCAACAGACTCATCAGAGCCAGAGCCAATATAGTCACCGACAAACCCCAGACGACCAGACAGAGTCAGAGGGCTATTCTGACCGAAGATGATTTTCAGGCTATCTTTCTGGATACACCGGGAGTCCACAAGATTAAAAACAAGCTGGATGAGCATATGTATGACGAGATAAAAGAAAGCCTGGGCGGAATAGATCTCATATTTTTTGTCTGTGATGCCGGTGAGGGGTTTGGCCCGGGAGATGAATTTATCTTCAACCGGATCTCTGATTCCGATCTGCCAAGATTGCTGATTCTGAACAAGGTCGATCTGCTGGATAAAGAAGAACTTGCCGAAATATCAGCGGAGTATGCTGAAAAGACCGGGCTCGATCTGGTCGAGGTGTCGAGCAAAACCGGGCGGGGTATCGATGAGCTTCGCACCTATCTCAGGAAAAATTTGCCCGAAGGCCCACAGTACTATCCTGAGGACATGTATGTGGATCGTCGGGAAAGGGATATGGTGGCGGAATTTATCAGGGAGCAGATTTTTCGGCTGACCTGGGCTGAAGTCCCTTACGGCACAGCTGTCATGATTGAAGAGATGGAGGAAAAGGAGGATATAACCTATATCAGGGCTAATATCTATGTGGAACAGAAAAGTCACAGAGGCATGGTCATCGGAGAAGATGGCAGGATGCTGAAAAAAATTGGACGTCAGGCCCGGGCTGAGATCGAGGATATGCTGGGAAGAAAAGTATATCTTGATCTGTGGGTTAAAGATCAGAAGAACTGGCGCAAGGACAAAACCTGGCTGGAAAGGTTTGGTTATGAATAGTTTGACTGCGGTTTCAGGCAGGAGTGTTTCAGATGAACCTAGAATATAGATATAACAATAGTTTTAAAGCTCCGATAATATCTTCAAATCACAAGTCTTCTTTTCGCCAAATAAAATTTTAACAGAACAGGGAGTGAAATTTTAAATGGCTATAAAACCAAAGGATATGGCTAAGATGATCGATCACACAATGCTCGATCCTACAGCAACGGTGGCCGATATCAGAGGCCTCTGTCAGGAAGCTGTAGAACACGAATTTGCTTCGGTCTGTGTGCTGCCGGTTTATGTTCCCTTTGCCAAAAAGGAACTTGAGGAAAGTTCGGTTAAAGTCTGCACTGTTCTGGGATTTCCTCTGGGAGGTTCCACCACAGAAACAAAGTCTTTTGAGGCCAGAAATGCCATCAAAAACGGAGCACAGGAGCTTGATATGGTTATGAATATTTCCGCCTTCAAATCCGGCTCCTATGATCTGGTAAAATCTGATATAAATTCTGTGGTAGAGGCAACCAACACAGCCGGTGTCACCTCTGATATAATTGTCAAAGTTATACTCGAGACCTGTTATCTTGATGAGGAGGAGATTGAAAAGGCCTCCAGCCTGGCCAAGGAAGCAGGGGCTGATTTCATCAAGACTTCCACAGGTTTTGGCTCAGGTGGAGCTACTGCTGAAGCGGTCAGCATTATGAGAAAGACTGTGGGAAGAGATCTGGGTGTAAAGGCTTCAGGGGGAATCAAGAATTTTGAGGATGCCCTGGAGATGCTCGATGCCGGTGCTAACAGGATAGGAGCCAGTTCCGGTGTCGCTATAGTTACCGGTGAAGAAGAAAGCTGACAGATGAGATGTCGACAAGAGAAACCACCGGTGTAATACTGACGGGGATGGATCTGGGTGAAAAAGACAGGCTTCTGACATTTTACTGTAATGATGAAGGACTTCTGCGGCTGGCTGCACCTGCTGCCAAGAAGATATCCCGGGCAGATTCAGGTCTTTTGCAGAAGTTCTGCTGGAATGATATAACCTATTATCAGAAGGACGAAGAGAGCCTGGGCAGGATCAATGATCTGTCCAGACGCCGGCTGTTCTCCTCACTCAGGCAGGATCTCAATAAGATGAGTTATGGCAGCTATGTTCTGGAATTTTACCGTGAGACCGGCACCGGGGAAGGGCAGCCAGCTCTTTTCCGGCATCTCGTCGTCACACTTTCACTGCTGTCTGAGGCAGAAAATGATCTTAGATATAAACTGATACACTGTGCTTTCCGCCTGAGAATTTTATCACTTCTGGGTTTTAGACCGAGGTTATCGAGATGTTCCCGCTGTGAAGAAAAAGTGGAGCTGTGCGATTTAAATGGGGATAAAGAGTGTGTTTTCGCTCTGCGGGAGGGCAGTATTATATGCTGTAAGGATGAGGATCTTTCCCGGGATCTCTATCCTCTGGATGACATCTGCCTGAGATCGCTGGTCCGGTTTATAGACAGAGGTTATGAGGATATCGAGAAAATATCTGAAAGTATAGACGAGGAGAGACTCGATTATCTCAATAAGATAATAGAGAAGTTTATCAATTATCATCTTGGCCTTTCCCTGAGTTCAAACAGATTTCTCTCTCTATTTTGAGCGGGATCATCTCTCCTCCAGGGGAGGTTTTTCTTTTTAGAGTTGATTTTTTCGGCAAAAATCAGAGATGAGAGGAGTGTATTTATGAATTTTCAGGAGATTATTTTTGCCCTGCACACCTTCTGGGGTGAGCAGGGGTGTGTGATTGAACAACCCTATGATATGGAGGTTGGTGCGGGTACAATGTGCCCGGCGACCTTTCTGGGAGCTCTTGGTGATGATACCTGGAATACCGGTTATGTTCAGCCCTCACGCCGTCCCCAGGATGGCCGCTATGGAGAAAATCCCAATCGGGTGCAGAGACACTATCAATATCAGGTTATAATGAAGCCCTCGCCTGAGGATATCCAGAATTTGTATCTTAAGAGTCTGGAGGAGCTGGGGGTTGATCCTGTCAAACATGACATAAGGTTCGTTGAGGACAACTGGCAGGCACCGACACTCGGCGCCTGGGGATTGGGCTGGGAAGTCTGGCTGGATGGTATGGAGATAACTCAGTTCACCTACTTTCAGCAGGTCGGAGGTTTTGACACAGACCCGGTTACGGTCGAGCTCACGTATGGTCTGGAGCGTATAGCCATGTACCTGCAGGAAAAAGAGAGTGTCTATGATCTGGAATGGGTCGATGATGTGACATATGGCGATATATACCACGAGAATGAATATCAGCAGTCGTGTTATAATTTCGATGTGGCCGACACTGACAGGCTGAGAGGGATGTTTTCCAGGAGTGAGCAGGAAGCCATGCTCTGTCTGGAGGAGGAGCTTCCCCTGCCGGCATACGATCATACTCTTAAGTGTTCTCATCTCTTCAATATTCTCGATGCTCGCGGTGCTATAAGTGTTACCGAAAGGACAAAATATATTGACAGGGTTAGAAATCTTGCCCGTGGTTGTGCCAGGAAATATCTCAGCATCAGCAGTGAAGGGGAGGAGGAATAATATTGTCACGAGAAATGATCTTTGAACTGGGAACAGAAGAGATACCTGCCGGAATGGTGAAAAATCTGCGTGAAAATCTGGCCGATGATGCCAGAGAGAAGCTGGAGGAGAAAAGAATTGATTTTGCAGATGTTAATACCTATTCCACTCCCCGGCGGCTTGTGCTGCAGGTGGAGGGGATAGCTGAGATGCAGTCTGATAAAAAGGAGGTTATCCGCGGACCTTCCGAGGAGATAGCCTTTGATGATGAAGGCAGCCCCACCAGAGCAGCCCGGGGATTTGCCCGGGGGCAGGGTGTGGAGCTGGATGAAATTGAAATTAGAGATGGCTATCTATATGTGGATAAACTCATCGAGGGTTCTCCCACCGGAGAAGTACTGCAGGAGCTGCTGCCTGAGCTTATCAGGAATTTAGAGCAGCCACAGACCATGCGCTGGGGTGATAAGAGATTTGAGTTTGTCCGCCCCATAAGATGGATTCTGGCCCTGCTCGATGATGAGGTTGTAGATTTTGAGCTGGCCGGAATTAAGAGCGGACGCAGCAGCAGAGGTCATAGATTTCTGGGGGAGGATCAATTTTCAATAGAAGCGGCCGGTGATTATTTTCAGGCCCTGGAGAGAGAATGTGTCATCGTGGATCAGGAAAATCGCAGGCAGGTGATTTTAGAACAGCTGAAAGAACTTGAGACCGAGGAGAGAAAACCTCTCATAAGAGAGGAACTGCTGGAGGAAGTTACCAATCTGGTGGAATATCCCACCGCTTTTAAGGGTGAGTTCAGCCCCCGATTTCTCAGCGTTCCCGACGAGGTTTTAATCACCTCCATGATAGAACATCAGCGCTATTTTCCCGTGGAAGAAGGTGAGGAACTTGCTCCATACTTCATAGGGGTGAGAAATGGAAACGAAGATCATATCGATAATGTAATCAAAGGCAATGAGATGGTAATCAGGGCCAGGCTGGCAGATGCTGCCTTTTTCTATGAGGAAGATCGGAGCATACCACCACAGGAATTTAACGAAGATTTAAAGGATATAGTCTATCAGGAAGATCTGGGCAGTCTCTTCGATAAGGTGAAGAGGCTGGAGGATCTGGCTGAAGATCTTGCTGAAAGCCTCGATTTCAGGGGGAAGCAGAGGGAGAAGCTGGTGCGCGCCGCCCGGCTGTCCAAGTTTGATCTTGCTACAGATATGGTGGAGGAGTTTGCCAAACTGCAGGGTGTGATGGGCAGAATTTATGCCCTCGATGCGGGTGAAGATTCCGAGGTGGCCCGGGCGATTGAAGAGCACTATCTTCCGGCCGGATCGGGAGATGAACTGCCGGAAAATGATATCGCCGCTCTTCTGAGCCTTGTCGATAAGATAGATGATATTGTCAGCAATTTCTTTGTGGGTAACAGGCCCAGCGGCAGCCATGACCCCTTTGCCCTGCGCCGCAAAGGTCTGGGCATTATCCGCATATTGCTCGATAGAGACTGGCAGATTTCGCTGGACAATATGATTGGGAGCAGCGCAGAGCTGATAGGGGCAGGCGGTGAAACTGTCAGCGAGGTGAAGAATTTTCTTGGTGACAGGCTCAACTCCCATCTGAGACAGCGTGAGATCAGATATGACGTTATATCTGCTGTGATGGCTTCAGGCTTTGATGATCTGCCTGACTGCTGGCAGCGATGTGAGGCGGTTATGGAGATGCGGGACATGAATCTGGATAAGTTTGAAGCCCTCATTTACGGTCTGCAGAGATGTCAGAATCTGGCCGAACAGGGCAGTCCGGCCGGGAGCATTGAAGCAGACCTATTTGTGGAAGCCGAGGAGAAAGAGCTCTATCGACAGTACAGTGAGATAAGCGATCGAGTCGAGGAGAACTTTCAGAACCACAACTATCTTCCAGCTTTAGAAGCCATCGTTGCTCTCAAAGATCCCATCGATTCCTTTCTGGACAATGTGGTGGTGATGGTGGATGAGGAAGATGTGAGAAAGAACAGGCTGAAACTGCTGCAGGAAGTCTCAACATTGATTGAGCCGGTGATGGATATAGCCGATATTGCTCTGGATGAGCAGTAGGAGGGGGATAAATGGAGGGGAAAACAGCCATATATGTCGTCTCTGATTCCCTGGGTGATACCGCCAGTATAGTAGTGGAGGCAGCTGTCAGTCAATTCAATGATGCCAGTGTAGACATCAAAAAATACTCGCATGTGCAGACAGAGAGAGAGCTGAAAAGCATAATACTCGAGGCAGACAAGGATGATGCTGTAATTGTCTTCACTCTGATCGATCCAGAACTGCGGGAGATGTTCTGTGAGATGAGCCGGGATAGGGGCCTGTCTATGGTCGATATAATGGGCCCCATGATGGATGTGCTGGAAAGCAAGCTGCAGCAGTCACCCAGGCTGCAGCCGGGGCTCAGACATCAGCTGGATCAGAGTTATTTTGACAGAGTGGAAGCGATGGAATTCACAGTAAAATACGATGATCGCAATGATCCCAAGGGTATTGAGCTGGCCGATGTCGTTCTGGTCGGCGTTTCCCGCACCTCTAAAACCCCCATGTGCATCTATCTCTCCTATCGGGGCTATAAAGCTGCCAATGTGCCGCTGGTGCCGGAAGTCGATGTTCCGGAAATACTGCTGGAAAATCCGGATGAGAAGGTCATAGGACTTACAATTGATCCTCTGGTGCTGAATGAGATAAGGCAGGAGAGGCTGAAGACTCTGGGATTGAGTCCCGATTCACAGTATGCATCCATAGATAGAATCAATGAGGAGTTAGAATACGCTGATAATATCATGGATGAGATCGGCTGTCCTATCCTGAACGTGACGAATAAATCTATCGAGGAATCAGCCAGCGAGGTTCAGCACTATTTCCAGGATTAACCCAGAAGGGCTGATATAACTATGAGAAATGATAATATTATAGGGTGCAGATCACTGGAGAGACGGGAAAAGGAGATGCTCTCACCCCGGGCTGCTCTGAGCTGTGAGAGCAGGGGCAGAGAAAAGAGGGAGGAGCAGTGTTCACTGCGGACAGCCTTTCAGAATGACAGGGACAGGATACTGCATTCCAAGGCATTCCGCAGATTAAAGCATAAGACTCAGGTATTTATCGCTCCCGCCGGCGATCACTACCGCACCAGGCTCACACATACCCTGGAGGTATCTCAGATTTCACGCACCATAGCCAGAGCACTTGGCTTGAATGAAGATCTGACCGAGGCCATATCTCTCGGGCATGATCTGGGACACACTCCCTTCGGTCATGCCGGGGAGAAGGTTCTGGATGAGCTATCTGAAGAGGGTTTCTGCCATAATAAACACAGTTTGAGGGTTGTAGATTATCTTGAGGGCGATGGTGAGCAGAGGGTGGGATTAAATCTGACCCATGAAGTCAGAGATGGTATTTTACATCACACTGGTTCGGAGCTGCCCGCTACTCTGGAAGGTCAGATAGTCAGACTGGCTGATAGGGTTGCCTATATAAATCATGATATCGATGATTCACTTCGTGCCGGTATATTATCCCGGGATGAGCTTCCGGACAGCTGTCTGGAGGTTCTGGGAGAAACCCACTCAAAGAGGATAGATACCATGGTAAGGGATATCATTGCGGCCAGCTCCGGTGAGAAAGAGATAAAGATGTCCGGGGAGATAGATGAACTGACAGCTAAATTGAGGGGTTTTCTCTTCGAAAATGTCTATATAGGTTCTCAGGCCAAAAAAGAGGAATGCAAAGCTCAGAGACTCCTGCACGAGCTATTTGAATTTTACTACGATTCGCCCCGGGAGATGCCCGCTGAATACCATAAAAGGGCGCAGGCAGGGCAAAAAGAACAGGCAGTAGTCGATTATATCGCGGGGATGACCGACAGGTATGCCATAAAAATGGGCCAGGAGATGTTTATTCCCACTCCCTGGAGTTAGATAGAAGGAGGCAGGATTATGACCTCAGGGGAAGAATTATGGTATAAGAGGAATAAAAGAAGAGAAAGGAAAGATATATGGCTCAGATAACAGACCAATTTATCGAGCAGGTTAAAAACAGTCTGGATCTGGTAGAGCTGGCCTCTGAGTATCTGGAGCTGGAGAGGTCAGGCAAAAACTATCGGGCTCTTTGTCCCTTTCACCAGGAGGATACACCTTCTTTTACCATAAATCCCCGGGAGCAGTTTTTCTACTGTTTTGGCTGTGGTGAGGGTGGAGATATAATTAGTTTTGTCATGAATATGGATAATCTTTCTTTCCGCGAGGCACTGATGACCCTGACCGAGAGAGCGGGTATGGAGATGCCGGCTGCAAGTGAGAGAGACAGAGCCCGGATGAAGCTCAGAGAGGAAGTTTTCAGCGCCAATAGACTGGCCGCCAGATTTTACAACTATCTGCTCCTGGAGGACGAAGCCGGGGAAGAGGCCCGGAATTACCTGATTGATCGGGGTATTGACAGATCCGACATGGAAAAATTTCAGCTGGGTTTTGCTCCTTCCAACTGGCAGGCTCTGACCAAATTCCTGTGCAATCGCGATTATGAAATCGGCACACTAATAAAAGCCGGTCTGACGGCAGAGGGCAGGAATGGGTCATATTATGATAGGTTTCGCAATAGGGTCATTTTTCCCATCTTCAATGTCAGAGATGAGGTTCTCGGTTTCGGAGGGCGTGTTTTGTCTCCGGAAGATGAACCGAAGTATTTAAATTCGCCGGAGACTGTGATTTTCTCCAAAAAACATGTACTCTACGGTCTGAACTGGGCCCGGGATGAAATGAGAAATACAGATGAAGCAGTTGTGGTTGAGGGTTATACCGACGTTCTGGCCGGTCATAAAGCCGGCCTGAAAAACTTTGTGGCTGCGCTGGGCACTTCCTTTACAGAGCAGCAGGCTGAGCTTTTGAACAGATATGCCGAAAGGGTGTATATAGCATTTGATGCCGACAGCGCCGGGGAGAGGGCCACACTGCGCGGGCTGGAGATTTTGCGCCAGACGGGAGTTGAGGTGAATATCATCAGGCTTCCCCTCGATGAAGACCCCGATGATTTTATCAGGAAGAGGGGAGAGCAGGCCTTCCTGGATCTTCAGGATAAGGCTCCTTCTCTGATTGATTATCGCCTCGATGGTGTTCTGGAGGAATTCGATATCGATAGTCCCGAGGGCAGGATCAGAGCCGTGCAAGAGGCAGCAGAATTTCTTGCTTCTCTTGAAGATCCTCTGACAAGGGAGGTATACTCCCAGAAGCTGGCTGATACTGTCAATATGTCCGAAGAAAATATAGAGGAGCTGCTGAATAAAAAGAAGTTGGAAAGAGAAAAAGAAGAGGAAAAACAGAAAAGACGGCGAAGACAGAGGAATGAGAGAGCTGAAGAGGACAGTTCATCCCAGGATATTGATGAGCTGCAGTGGCAGCTTCTGGCAGGCATAATGAACAACAGAGATATGCAGCCCGAATTGCTGGAAAAGCTGAGAAGGGGATATTTTTCAGGGGCAGAGGATGTTTTTATGCTCATGCAGGATAATCCGGAGATGAGTGTAGCAGAGATCTTTTCCCGCCTGGAGGGCGGAGAAAAAGACAGACTTGCAGCCTATCTCATGGATGAGGATAGGGATAAAATTTCTCCGTCGAGATTAAGGGATCTCTGCACACAGCTGGCCCGCAGCTTTGCCCGGGAGGAGATAGAAAGAGCCGATTCTCTGCTGAGAGAGGAAGATTTTACCCTTTCGATCGACAGGCTCAATGATATTGTCATATATTACCGGCGTCTGCTGGAATTAGAGAGAGGGGGAGAGCAAGATGGGTGAGCAGGAGATGAACCCGAAAAAAAGGGAAATATTTGAAGAACTGCTGGAAAGGGGCGAAGATCAGGGAGAACTGACTCAGGAGGAGGTAATGGAAGCCCTGGCCGAGCAGGAGCTCACCGAGGAAGAATCGGAGGAATTTTTTGATATGCTGCAGGAAGAAGACTTTGATCTTGTCGAGGAGGATGAGTCCTCCTCGGGAGAGGATCTGGATGATATAGAGGCGGAGATTCCCAGCAGTGCCGGGCTTGGAGATGCGGTGAGCCTCTATCTCAAAGAGATCGGCAGGATAGACCTCCTCTCGGCTGACGAGGAGGTCGAGCTGGCCCAGAGAATTGAGGAGGGCGATGATGAGGCCAGAAGGAAATTAATAGAGTCCAATCTCCGTCTGGTGGTGAGTATCGCTAAAAAATATATGGGGCGGGGTCTGAGTTTTCTCGATCTCATTCAGGAAGGTAATATGGGATTGATGCGGGCTGTGGAAAAATTCGATTATCGCAAGGGGTATAAATTCAGCACCTATGCAACCTGGTGGATACGTCAGGCCATCACCAGAGCTATTGCCGATCAGGCCCGGACGATCAGAATTCCCGTTCATATGGTTGAAAAGATAAACAAACTATTCCGGGTGGAGAAGAATCTCTTCCAGGAAAAAGGTGGAGAACCAACAGCTGAAGAGATTGCCCGGGAGATGGATCTCAGCGAGGAGGAGATCAATGAGATTAAACAGATAGCCCAGGAACCCGTATCACTGCAGTCACCTGTGGGAGAAGAGGAGGAGAGTACTCTGGGTGATTTCATCGAAGATGAGGAGACACCCTCTCCGGCTGAATTTGTGGCCATGAAGTTCTTCCAGGAGGAACTTGAGGAAATATTATCACAACTTAAGGACCGGGAGAGAAGAGTTTTAGAGCTGAGGTTTGGACTGGAGGATGGCAGAAGCAGAACACTGGAAGAGGTGGGCAGCGAATTTGATGTCACCAGGGAGCGGATCAGGCAGATTGAAGCTAAAGCCCTGCGCAAGCTGCAGAATCCGGAGGTAAATCGCAGATTGGAGGACTTTTTGCTCTAA
>Ga0207421_10001683_pt1 | contig 28114 bp, 27 predicted proteins | sample SodLakKL_010_SED_4_FD_187542 | JGI IMG/M metagenome (GOLD analysis project Ga0207421, IMG submission 187542) | Alkaline sediment microbial communities from Lake Tanatar, Kulunda Steppe, Russia - 8KL_010_SED (SPAdes) (version 2) | ecosystem: Environmental > Aquatic > Non-marine Saline and...
CAGATGTGCCTAATAAAATCTTTGCTGGAGCAATGGCAGATCCCAGAGAACCTCCAATAGACTGTGTCGAGGCAATTATATCTGGTGAAAAATTAATTAAATTTGCTGTATTTACCTGAAAGGCACCAAAAAGCACATTAGAGCTGGTGTTGCTTCCAGTTAAAAAAGCTCCCAAAATTCCAATAAGTGGTGAAAACAGAGGAAAAACATTTCCGCTCACTCTAGCCATTCCTCTTGCAAAATTGAATATCATTCCAGAATCATTCATTATTGTTGACATTATCATTAGAATCAATAATGTAATTGCAGTGGAATGTCCCTTTTTATATGTAACTGCAAATATATTTTTAAGCTTAATTTTATTTAAATTTCCTTTGAAAATATAAATAATTATTCCTAGAGATGAGCTAAGCAACAAGTAAAATACTGGATGGTTAAATAACTCTATTGTAGCATATGCTGGTTCACTGGCGACCTGATGGCCCAATCCAGTTGTAAAGCCAGGGAAAGAAAAAGATAGATTATAATCAGGTAAAAAATTGCTCAATGGACTTAATTGAAAGGTTAATATAGATCCTATCAATATTAAATATGGTGCTAATGCAGTTAAAATTGTCATTTGATTAGTCTCATAAAAAAATGCTTCTTTTAAATTTAGTTTTGAATTTTTGATTAATATAATCATAAAATATATAGAGCCAATTGTTCCTGCTAATAAAGTTGCTATATGGGCAAAACCACCAATAGCAGCGCCAACTTTAGCCAGGCTCATTAATACTGTCATTAATAATATATCTTTTATATTTTCTTTTACTACTTTCCAACCACCATATATATGGGCTGTGAATATTCCTGTTGAAAAGATTGTAACTATAAACAATAATGACATTATTATTCCTAACCTGTATGGATCTAAACCTGTTACCAGTTGAATCGTATAATATGATGAACCTATTGAGCCAAAACTTACTGACCAGGAATGTCCGACTAAAACGGCAATAACTGATGGTAATGGTTTATAGCCAATTCCAATTATTAAAGCTCCAGCAATAGCAACAGGTACTCCAAAACCAGTAACCCCCTGGATAAAACCTGAAAATGCCCAGCTTAAACCTATAAAAAGTAAAGCTCTATCTCCTCCTAATTCCTTTATAAAATTCTTAATAGTTTCAAAACCACCTGCTATATCAACTATACTATATAATAAAACTGCGCCAAGTATAATTAAAATTACATATAAACTTAAGCTGGCACCTTTGCCAGTAGAAATTATAAGTTGATTAATATTTAATTGATAAATAATAGATGCAAATATAGAAGTAATAATTAAACTAAAAAATGCTGCATTACGAGACTTTATTTTCATGTAAGACATAAGAAATAAGAGTAGAAAAATTGGCAGTGAAGCTATTGCCCACAAAAACAGATTAAACTCCATAAATGATTCCTCCTGACATAAATATAAAAAAAGAGGAGTTATCTTTTGAAATAACCCCTCTTAATTATATCATACTTCTATTTTTTATTTAAGCTTATTCATCGATAATTAGTGTTCCTGTTTCTCCCTTAAGTCCAGCACGTGCTTTTTCTAAGGAAGTAATTAAAGCCTTGCGACCTTTTCCACTTTCAGCAAATTTCATTGCTGCTTTGACTTTTGGTAGCATGCTACCTGGAGCAAAATGTCCCTCTTCACAATATTTTTCTGCAGTCTCTAAATCCATCTTATCAAGATTTTTCTGCTCAGGAGTACCAAAATTAATTGCTACCTGTTCTACTGCTGTTAAAATCACTAGATAATCTGCATCCAGCAATTCAGCTAATTTCTCACTTGCATAATCCTTATCTATTACAGCAGGAACACCTTTGAGGCCACTACCAGTTTTAACAACTGGAATACCTCCTCCACCACAGGCAATAACAACTTCTCCATTAGAAACAAGATCAGAAATTATATCTTTTTCAGCTATATCGACTGGAAGTGGGCTTGGAACAACTCGTCGATAACCTCTACCGGCATCTTCAACCATATTATAACCTTTTGAAGTTCTTAAATCTTCAGCTTCTTTTTCAGTATAAAAAGCTCCAATAGGCTTACTTGGGTTCTCAAATGCAGGATCGTTCTCATCAACTATAACCTGAGTTATAACAGTTGCAGCATTTTTATTAATATCTCTGGATTTCATTTCTTCTCTGATAGCATTCTGTAAATGGTATCCTATATATCCCTGACTCATTGCTCCACATTCTGGAAAAGGCATCTCTGGAGTTCCTTCAGGTGATGCTGCAGAAACTTCAAATGCCAGGTTAATCATTCCAACCTGAGGCCCGTTACCATGGGCTAAAGTTATTTGATGACCATTTTCAAGTAGATCTACTATCGAACTTGCTGTGCTTTTAACTGCTTCCTGCTGTTCAGCAGGGTTATTCCCTAAAGCATTTCCGCCTAAAGCTATTACCATACGTGCCATAAAATCAATTCCTCCAATTTTAATTATATTTAATTTATATAGTCTTGTTTAAATATTATATTATTTTCTTAATATTTTCAAGTTTTATTTGCCTAATGTAGCTACCATTACTGCCTTTATTGTATGCATTCTATTTTCTGCCTGATCAAAAACCTTTGAATGCTCTGATTCAAAAACTTCATCAGTAACTTCCATTTCAGCCATTCCATAATCCTGATATATCTTTTCACCATTTTCAGTTTCACGGTTATGATACGCAGGTAAACAGTGGAGGAAAATAACATCTGGATTATCTGTATTATCGATCATTTCCTGGTTTACCTGGTATGGTTTTAATAATTCTATTCTATTTTCAAACTGATCTTCTTCTCCCATTGAGACCCAGACATCTGTATATATTACGTCTGCATCTTCTACACCAGCAACAGGATCTGCTGTTAATGTAACGCTACCACCGGATGCTTCAGCAAATTTTTCAGCTTTTTTAACTAATCCTTCTTCTGGCCATAAACTTTCTGGTGAACAGATTGTAACATTTAATCCGACTATTGCTCCACCGATCATTAAAGAGTTGGCCATATTATTTCTGCCATCTCCGGTATAAACAAAATTTAAACCTTCTAGATAACCGAAATTTTCTTCCATAGTCATTAAATCAGCTAAGATCTGAGTTGGATGATATTTATCAGTTAATCCATTCCAGACTGGTACTCCGGCATATTCTCCAAGTATTTCTACAGTTTCATGTTCAAAACCTCTAAACTGAATGCCATCAAAATAACGACCTAAAACTCTTGCAGTATCAGCAACAGATTCTTTTTTACCTAACTGAATATCATTTTTCCCTAAATATTCGGTGCTGGCACCTTCATCGGCTGCGCCAACAGCGAAAGCACAACGGGTTCTGGTTGATGGCTTTTCAAAAATCAAAGCAATATTTTTGTTTTCCAGTAAATCACCTTTTATCCCTGATCTTTTCTTCTGTTTTAAATCATGAGATAATTGTAATAAATATTCAATATCTTCCCTTGAAAAATCTAATAAAGTTAGAAAATTTCTTCCTGATAAATTCTTTGGCATTTTAAATTCCTCCTAATAATTTTTTATATTTTTTCTCTTACAAGAGGCATACTCATACAGCGAGGGCCTCCTCTTCCTCTAGATAATTCAGAACTAGGCATTTTATGGAGTTTGATACCTTTTTCTTCTAAAAGACGATTTGTCACATAATTTCTGGTATAAACAACTACTTCTCCAGGAGCTATTGCCAGAGTATTAGAACCATCATTCCATTGCTCTCTGCCTCCATCGATTAAATCTCCTCCTGCACATCTTATCAGTTCAACTGATTCTAATCCTAAATAAGTTTTTAATAATTCACTTAAAGTTGATTTTTCTTTACTAATCTGTAACTGGCCTTCACCATCGAGAGTTAAAGAATAAACGACCAGTGGACCTTCAATTTCAGCATGAATGGTAAATTTATCAAAATCAACCATTGTAAAGACTGTGTCAAGATGCATAAAAGCTCTTCTTGGTGGAATCTGTAAGGCCAGGACTCTATTAAAGCTTTGATCTGAACGGAGAATTTCGCTGGCAAATTGCTCAATAGCAGCTGGTTCAGTTCTTTGAGAAATTCCTAAAGCTAATACTTCTGAACTCAAAACTAGCTGATCTCCACCCTCCAGAGATTTTTTGTCATATCGACTAAACCAGCGAGGTATGTCTGCATCTTTATAATCTGGATGAAAATTAAAAATATATTCAGCAAAGATAGTCTCTCTATTTCTAGTTTCAGTCTTCATATGATTTAAACTTATTCCATTGCCTATGGTTGCAAATGGATCTCTAGTAAAATAGAGGTTTGGCATTGGATCTAAAATAAAGGGGTAATCTGTATTAACCCTATCAGCCAGTGACCTGTCAACTAAATTATCTATTTCTGTCTTCTTAATACCAGACATTAAGTTGACAATCAACTCTTTATTATTATACTTAGATAGCCAACTCTTTACAGCTTCTCTTCTATATTCATCTAAAAGCCCTGCTTCATCTAAAAACTGTTCTATAAATTTTTCTCTTACTCCAGGTTCTGCTATAGCTTCAGCAGTTAAGTCTTCAAGATATTCTACCTCAACTCCATTATCTTTAAGAATACCAGCAAAGTAATCATGCTCTTTGCGAGCAACTTCTAAATATGGGATATCATCAAATAAAAGCCTGTCTAAAAGATCTGGAGTTAACCTTTCTATTTCAAGACCTGGCCTGTGGATTAATACCTTTTTTAATCTTCCTATTTCTGATTTAACCATCAGTGGAGATTCAGCCACTGTAACCACTCCTTTATAAAGGATAATCAAAATTAAGTTTTATTAACAACCTTAGTAGTTAGTACGATATCAGTATAATATTCTGACAACAATTTGTCAAGAATTTTATTAAAAATTTCTTCTTAATTTACTTAAATTAGGCCCAAATTTCTTATCTAACTCTTCTCCAAGTTCTTTATTAATTTCAGAAATATAAATATCATGACTGATAAAGCTTTTTGCCATCAACATAAAAGCCTTATTTTGAGTCCAGATAGCTTCCGTCTCTTCACTGCCAAATGAACCAAAAAAACAATTCTGTTTATCTGCAATAACTGTAAGCCAGCGACCTTCCTCTGTTGCAGATTTACTCAGACCCTCAAGCCTGTGATAGAAAACTTCACCTGGAAGTTCAGTTGATTCACCGTAGAAAACTGTTGTTATTGAAACATTTCTAGCTTCTGCTTTAATTAATTCATCTTTTATTCCCTCTAATTCTTCTTCCCATATTTCCATAAGTAAACTTTTTTCTGCATCCTGAATTATTTCTTTAGCTTTATCCAGACAGCTCTGCTCTCCCTGAAAATGCCACATATAATCAATATCAGGTTGCTGTCCTATATCTGTAAGTTCATCTTCTAATGTTGATAAATTTTCTTCTAATTTTTTCCTATAGCGGCTAATAAATTCTTTTAATGGCAACGGAGAATAATGAACTGGATTACTGCCTTGAGCAATTATTATTCCTTCTTCAACTAGACCCTTAACTGTCTCATATATTTTTGATTGTGGTACTCCAGATTGCTTACTTATCTCATATGCACTGATTCCACTCTCTTCCAACAAAGTTATATATGTTTTGGCCTCGTATTTATTAAAACCTAATTGTGCCATCCTATCTAATATTTCTTTCTCTTTTTGATTAGCCATATTATCATCTCCTAAAGTTAAATCATATTATACAAGAATTAATTTAAATAAAAAAAGCCTGATCAGAAACTTAACATTCTAATCAGACTTAAATTATTAAAAAAGCATGATCCTCCTTGAGTAAATCAAATTATATCTGATAATTATTACAATCAAATGAAACAAATATGTATATTCAAAAAAACATTATAACCTTTTCTTAGCTTCTATCCTAACAATATCGGCAACTTTGGCTACAAACTGTGAATTAGTCGGTTTACCTCTTGAACTGGTAATAACATTGCTAAAAAATTTATCAAGCATTTGTTTATTACCCTGTTCCCAGGTAAGATCTATAGCATGCCTTATCGCTCTTTCAACCCGACTTGATTTAGAATTAAAGCTTTCTGCAATTTTAGGATACAGCTTTTTTGTAATGGCACCTAATAGTTCGACCTCATCAACTACAAGTTCAACAGCTGTTTTTAAATACAAATACCCTTTTATATGAGAAGGTACTCCAAGCTTATGAAAAATCTCTGTAATTAATATATCAAGATCTAAATTTTCATTACTTTCTTTGTTACTTCCAATTGAATCATCATTTTTAAACTCTATAATGTCAAAACTATTTAATTCAGGATTGGGATTAATTAATTGTTCCAACCTATAAGTTAATCTTTCCAATTCAAACGGTTTCATAACTACATAATCTGCACCTAAATTTCCTGCTTCTCTGGTAACACTCTCTTTTCCAAAAGCAGTTAATAAGATTATTTTCATATCAAAAAAATGTTCAAAGTCCTGAAGTTCTTTCATGACTTCTAAACCATCTAAATGAGGCATTATCAAATCCAGAAGCAATATATCAGGTTTAATTGTATTAATTAAATTAAGAGCTTCTTTCCCGTCATGGGCCTTCCCGGCAACAGTAAATTTACTGTTTTTAGATAAATGATCTTCAACTAACTGACAGAAATGTTTATTATCATCAATTATCGCAATCTTTGTAGTTTCCTCCACAAACATGCCCTCCTGATTAAATATTTTAAATATATACCCTAAATATTTTGACCGTATTAATATAATTCTTCATATAACTTAAAAGACCTTCATAAACAATCAAATTTTTTGAGAAATTAAATTGATGCTTTAATAGATTCGGCATCTTCTATTAATTCACTGGCATGTTTTAGGCTAGTCTCAGTTTTTTTATCTCCACTTATCATTCTGGCAATTTCCTCTTCTCTTTCAATTTCACTTAATCTATCAATCTTTGTTTTTGTTATCTGGTCTTCAGTCTCTTTATAAATATAAAAATGACGATCAGCTAAAGAAGCTATCTGAGGAAGATGAGAAATAGAAATTACCTGTCTATCTGTTGAGATACTATATAATCTAGCTGCAACCTGTCTGGCTGTTTCTCCACCTACACCAGTTTCTATTTCATCAAATATAATTGTTCTAACTTTATCATATCCTGCAATTATACTTTTAAAAGCTAGCATAATTCTAGAAATTTCTCCACCTGATGCAATCTTGGAAAGTTCCTTTAGCTCACCACCTAAATTAGTTGATATTAAAAATTTTACTTTATCCCTTCCTTTAGGGGTTATTCCAGCTTTTTGAAACTCAACTTCAAATCTTGCATCTTTCATAGCAAGATCTTTTAACTCTTTAATCATCTCATTTTCAAGCCACTGAGCCTGTTGCTTTCTAGCTTTTGAAATTTCTTTATCTAAACTCTCATATTCTGCTTTTAACTTATTCTCTTTTATTTCTAGGCTGGAAAGCTTATCTTCAATGCTTTCTAGCTCTTCTCTTTCTTCAATCAAATTATTTTTATAACTTAAAATTTCAGAGATTGTCTCACCGTATTTCCTGCGCATTGTATTGATTATATCCAGTCTCTCTCTTAATTCAGATAATTCATTCTTATTATAATCAATCTGATCATGATAATCCTGCAATTGAAAGTTTAATTCCTGCAGAGAATAAAAACTCTGATCTGCCAGTTCAGATAATTCTTTGATATCATCATCAAATTCAACTATCTTTGATAAATTACTACTAATTGTTCCTAATTGATCTAATAAAGCTTTTTGATTATGTTGATCTCCAGATATTGAATCTATTGCTTTATAAATAGTTGCAGAGATATCTTCAATATTTTCAAGCCTCTTTAACTTTGATTCAATTTCTTCTAATTCTCCTGCTTTTAAGTTAGCTGTTTCGATTTCGTCTAGTTGATATTCAATGATATCAAGTCTTCGAGCCCTTTCGCTAGCCTGTTGATTTAACCTTTCTTTCTCTTCTAAAATCTCTTTTAACTGATAATATACATCTTCAATTTCTAATAATTTATCCTTGGTTTCTCCAGGTAAAAGCTCATCTAAAAGTTCTATATGGTATGAGTTCTGCAAGAGGTTCTGATGTTCATGCTGACCATGAATATCAACAAGAAATTCAGCAACTTCTTTAATTAATTTTAAAGGCACTAACTGACCATTAATCCGGCAGCGATTTCGGCCATTTCTTCTAATTTCCCTTGATAATAAAAGCATTTCAGGATCTAACTCAACACCAGCTTTTTTTAAGATATCTTTTAATTTAGCTGGTAAATCAATAAAATAGCTGGCTTCTATATAAGCAGCCTCTTTACCATTCTTTATAATATCGGTTCTTGCCCTTGAACCAAAAAGCATTTCTAGTGCACCAATAATTATTGATTTACCTGCTCCAGTTTCTCCTGTTAGAATATTTAAACCTTCAGAAAATGATAAACTTAAATGTTCAATAATGGCAAAGTTTTTAACCTGGAGATCACCAAGCATATCTTTACCTCCTAATCACTAAGCAATTTTTTGAATTTGTCTAAAACCTCTTCTGCTTTGTCCTTGGGTTTTACAACTAAAAATATAGTATTATCACCTGCTACAGTACCTAATACATCATCCCAGCGAGAATTATCTATTGCTGATGCTAGACCCCCTGCTGTGCCCTGTACAGTTTTTAATACAATTATGTTATCACTATAATCTAAATCAATCACAAAATCCTGAAACATTTTCTGTAACCAGCCCTGAACCTGTCCTTTAGAGTTATTGGATCTTATTGCATACTTATATTCTCCATCTCCATCTGGAACCTTAATTAAACCCAGCCTTTTAATATCTCTAGATATAGTTGCTTGAGTTACATTAACACCTTCTTCTTCCAATAATAAGCCTAATTCTTCCTGAGTTGCAACATCTCTATTTTTAATAATGTTTAATATTTTTAACTGTCTTCTATTTTTCATTATTACACCACCTGAATTATTTTATATCATGCCAATCCTCATTTTTTCTCTCAAGATTCTGTAAAAATTTCGTTCTGGAAATTTAACCAGAGTAACATCATGGGGGGCCTTTTTTATCTTAACCTGATCCCCATTACGTAAATCAAAGCCACACCTTCCATCAATTGATATTTTCATATTACTACCTGCAACTTCTAAATCTGCAAGAACTTCATCATTTCCACCAATAACTAAAGGTCTGATATATAAATTATGAGGGCTTATTGGAGTGATAACCAAAACTTCAAGACCTGGATGAATAATTGGACCTCCTGCAGATAATGAATATGCGGTTGAGCCTGTTGGCGTCGAGACAATTAAACCATCACCTTTAAAGCTGCTCACAAACTGATTATTAATAAATAATTCCACGCCAATCAAATTAAAATTTGCACCTCGATTAATAACAACATCATTAAGACCAAAACCATTATAAACTTCACAGTTATCCCTGTATACCTCAGCAGTTATCATCATTCTATTTTCTATCTCAAATTCATTTTTAAGAATTAGATCAATAGCTTTTTCAACTGCCTCTACTTCAATTACAGTCATAAAGCCAAGACTGCCAATATTAATGCCTAATAAAGGTATATCAGAACCGGCAAAATGCCTGGCTGCTCTAAGTAAAGTTCCATCTCCTCCAAACAATGCAACAAAATCAACTTTTTCTCTTAATTCTTTGAAATTAGCTTTTTTCTCTTTTTCATTAAGGCAATCTGCTGAACGACTTTCAACTAAATAATCAATCTCATTTTTCTTGAGATAGTCAATTAATTTTTCTGCCATTTTAATAGCTTCATCTTTTTTTATATTTATAAAAATTCCTACTGTCGAAATAAGAATCAACCCCTCAGTTTTTCATCAGCTTCATTAATTATTTTATTAATTAAATTATGCCATTGACTTTCAATTTTTAAGTTATTACTGGATTTATATTCTGCATATAACAAGTATTCTATGTTACCACTACTAGCTCCAGTAATAGGAGAAAAAGTTAAGTCTAGTAATTTAAATCCTTCATTAGCAATAACCTTACTAACCTCTATTAAAACTCTTTTATGGACTTTCGTATCTTTAACAACCCCACCTTTACCAACATTTTCTGGGCCTGCTTCAAACTGAGGTTTCACTAATGTCACAAGCTTTGTGTCTTTTTTGCAGAAAAATTTAGCTACAGGAATAATCAACTTTAAAGATATAAAGGAAACATCACAGACAACAATATCAAAATCAGCTGGCAAGTCCCCCTTTTTTAATAGCCTAAAATTAGTTTTTTCATTGACTTTAACTCTATCATCCTGCCTTAACTTCCAGGCAAGTTGATTATACCCACTATCAACAGCATATACCTCTTTCGCTCCATTTTGGAGCAAGCAATCAGTAAAACCACCAGTGGAAGAACCTATATCAAGGGCCTTCATTCCATTAGGATCAATTGAAAAATAGTCTATTGCCCTGGCTAATTTATGACCACCTCTGCCGACATATCTATCCTTTTCCTCAACATCTATTTTTGCCTCCAGAGAGATCTGAGTTCCAGCTTTATCAACAATTTCATCATCAACTTTTACCTCTCCAGCCATAATAGCTCTTTTAGCCTTATTTCGGCTTGGGAAATAGCCTCTTTCAGTTAAAACAATATCAATTCTTTCTTTGTTTTTCATTTTATTTGCCCTCTAAAATATTAAGAATAAATTCTTTTATACCTCTAATACTTAAATCATAATAATCTCTCATCTCATTTTGGCCACCATGTTCTACAAACTTATCTGGAATTCCCATTCTTTTGATAAGTTTCTGCTGAAGCTTATTATCAGCTAGTAATTCCATTACAGCAGATCCAAAACCACCATTGAGGCTATTTTCTTCAACTGTAATTATATAATCATATTTTTGAGCCAGTTCAATAATTTCTTCAGGCAAAGGTTTAACAAATCTGGCATTATAAAGACCAATTTTAGATTTGTTATCTTTTAGATCTTCAATTGCCTCTCTGGAAGGGTGCACCATAGAACCTATAGCAATAACTAGAATTTTATTGCCATCTAAAAGAAGCTCACCTTTACCAACCTTTATTTCAGACCTGGAATAATCTAAATCAATTCCTAAGCCTTCTCCTCTGGGGTATCTTACTGCAGCAGGGTTATCAAGTTTATGACCTGTTTTAATCATTTCAACTAATTCCTGCTCATCTTTTGGAGCCATTACTGTTAAATTTGGGACAGCTCTAAGATAACTTAAATCAAATTGCCCCTGATGAGTTTCACCATCACTACCTACTATTCCTGCTCTATCAATTCCAATAGTTACTGGAAGGTTCTGTAAAGCTAAATCATGTATTAACTGATCATAGCCTCTTTGCAGGAAAGTAGAATATAAAGCTACAATAGGTCTCATACCTCCCCGAGCCAGACCAGCCGAGAGCGTAAGAGCATGCTGCTCTGCAATTCCTACATCATAAAACCTTTCAGGAAATCTTTCTTGAAATAAATCTAATCCAGTTCCAGCAGGCATAGCTGCAGTAATACCAACAACTCTCATGTCTTCTTCAGCTAATCTAGTTACTGTTTCACCAAAAACCTGACTATAAGTTATATTTGTTTTAGTTTTTTCAGACTCACCATTTTCTATCTTAAAAGATCCAACTCCATGATAATCACTGGGGCAACTCTCTGCGGGATAGTAACCTTTCCCTTTTATGGTATTAACATGGATAACAACAGGCCCATTAATCTTATCAGCCTGCTCAAATATTTTTATTAAAGCTTCAATATCGTGCCCAGGCACTGGTCCTAAATAAGTATAGCCCATTTCTTCAAATAAAACCCCTGGAACTAACAAATATTTCAAGCTATCTTTAGCTTTATCCATAGTTTTAAACATCCCAGAACCTATTCCTGGAATTGAATTTAATAAATCTCCCATTTCGCCAGAAATCTTTCTTAAAGAAGGATCAGTTCTTAATTTAGCTAAATAATTAGATAAAGCGCCAACATTTTTAGCAATAGACATATCATTGTCATTTAAAACTATATTAAAATCTTTTTCTAAGTGGCCCCCATGATTTAAAGCCTCAAAAGCCATACCTCCAGTAATTGCTCCATCACCAATCACAGAATAGATTCTTTCTGAACTGCCTCGGTGATCTCTAGCACAGGCCAGGCCAAGTGCAGATGATATAGAGGTTCCACTATGACCGGTTTCAATTATATCATGTTCACTTTCTTTTAATTTTGGATAACCACTTAAGCCATTTCTTTTTCTTATCGAAGTCATTTTATCTTTTCGGCCGGTTAATATTTTATGAGTATAGCTCTGATGACCAACATCCCAGACTATCTTATCTTTTGGGCTGTTCAGATGTTTATGGAGTGCTATAGTTAACTCTACAACACCTAAGTTTGAAGCCAGATGTCCACCTGTTTCAGAAACAGTACAGATTAAAAAATCCCTTATTTCATCAGATAGCTGAGTTAATTCTTCGTTTGTCAACTCATTTAAATCATCTGGGTGATTTATATTATTTAATAAATCTTCCATCTATTTATTTCACCTCTTTAATAAAAATGCGACTTACTTTAATGAAGTTTAAAAACCGGCTAACATTAAAAGTGATTTCTTCAGCTTTCTTAATTCCATAGTATTTGCAAAATGCCTTGCCACCTACAGTTAAAGAAGCAATAAAACCAATCATCAATAAATTAACAATCGTCTCAGGCCAGATAACTTCTTCTAATATCTGGAGAACAATTATAGCACCAATAGCTCCACTAACAGTTCCACAAATATCGCCTATTATATCACACATTAAACTTGCTACTTTATCTCCACGCCTTACTAGCCAGAGCCCTATTTTGGCTCCTGATATTTTTTTTGAGGCCATAGCATTAAAGGGTTCTTCTCTAGCAACAGTTGCTGCTACCCCAACCATATCTGATAATATACCAGTAATAATAATTAGAAGTAGGACAAAAAATGCAGGCAATAGATCTAAATCAGTAATTCTGGTCTGAGATAAAAATGAAACAACAACAGCTAACCAGAATGTCAGGAGAGCAATAAATAAACTGCTCTTAAAATTTTGCACAAATCCCACCTCATATTAAATATTATAATACAAAAAAATAAAGTACAGGTGATAGCAGAGCAGATAAATGCTGCCACTTAGGTCCAGTTGGTTTTCCCCCTGGCTACTATTCTGTCACCAGAATAGTGGTTTCCCTTTAAAGCCAGGCTGCAGAGTCACCTTCTGCAGGACTGGATTGCCACTTAGTAGACACTTTAATCCCTGCCCTGCCCCTAAAGACAGTCTAGAGGTTTTCCCTGACAGCTTTATACTATTCCTAGCTTCTTTTGCAGTTACGGTTTCCAGTGGCTAGCAAATAATACCTGGATCCAGGGTATTATCGCCTTCCACTATCCCCGCAACCACGCAAAGCAGGCTACACTGCCTCGGATCTCTCCGAAGACAGGTTCACTAGTTAATAATTTCAATTAACTAGCCTCCACGGGATAGGGGTCTACGCCCACATGCCATTGTGGATCGCCCCAGTCCCTTAACCCCCAGCAATGACCCTCGACTGGGCGTCAACAGCCATCACCAGGGACTTCATTTATATGCCGGAAACGGATTTTTAGGCCCGTCTTCAGAATAGTTGAGCTGACTAGAATACTGCATCACCTGTAATTCAGGATAATTATATCATATAAATACTAGTATTAAAAGACCAATTTATATTTATACATTTTATTTATTTAATTAATATTGCCGCTCTAAGATAAACTTTAATAAATCCCTTAATACATCAGCCTTTTCATTGAAAACATTCAAAGCTTCAAGCCCTTCATTCACAGCTTTTTCAGCTTCTTTTTTAGATTTTTCAAGGCCAATTAAACCTGGGTAAGTTGATTTTCCTCTTTCGAGATCTTTCCCAACTTCTTTACCTAATGTTTTTGTGTTTCCAATAACATCAAGAATATCATCAGTTATTTGAAAAGTTAAGCCTAATTTTTCTGCATAAATCTCTAAGGCATTTAATTCTTCTTCTGTATAATCACTACAATAAACACCAGCTAGAACTGCTGCTTTAAATAAAGCACCTGTCTTTGCTCGGTGAATTTTCTTTAAACCTGTTAAATCTACAGGTTCCTCTTCAGCCTGTAAATCTAAAACCTGGCCAGCAACCATACCATTAGGCCCTGCAGAATCAGCCATTAGCTCAATAAGTTTACATCTTCTATCAGGATCTAAATTTAATTTTGCTAATATTTTAAAAGCATAGGTTAACAAACCATCACCAGCTAAAATAGCCATTCCCTCACCATATACTAGATGATTTGCTGGTTTTCCTCTCCTTAAATCATCATCATCCATTGCCGGCAGATCATCATGAATCAATGAATAAGTATGAATTAATTCAAGGGCTGCACCAGACAAACTTGCAGCCCTTTCATCACCCTCTAATAATTTAGCAGTCAAGAGAGTCAAAACAGGTCTTACTCTCTTACCACCCGATAATAATGAATATTCCATTGATTCCTTTAAGGCCGGTACAATTTCCTCATTCTTAAAGATATTTTCAAGAAGGGTTTCAACCTTTTTAGCTTCATCTTCAAGAATACTTTTTATCTCAACCATCAAATGTACCTCCCTGTACTAATTCATTTCCTCAAGTTTTTTAATCTTCCAGTCAAGCGCACCTACCGGGCAGGCTTCTATACATTCACCACATTCTTCACAACTTACCGGTAATGGTTCACCAAAGGCTGTTCCAATCTTAGTTTCATAACCTCTATTTTTAAAGCCTAATAAATATTCATTTACAACCTCATTACAAATTTTAATACAGATACCACATTTAATACATTTACCTGGGTCCATGATTATTTGTGGATGTTCAATATTATAAGAATGATCCATTTTAATATTATCTTTAAAGTGCTCAGGATCAGCTCCAAATTCTTCTGAATGCTCTTTTAATTTACAATCCGTCTTGGCTGTACAACTACATTCAAAACAACGCTCACCTTCCTGGGCAATTTCTTCTTCAGTAAAAGTATAACTAACTTCTTTAAAAGTTGAAATTCTTTCAGATAATTCTATTAAACTCTGTTCTACTCTTTCCTTTTGTTCAGGTTCCTTAAGATAGATTAGCTCATCCTCATTTAAAGACTGCCAGTAACCTCTAGAAACATTAATCTGGTATTCAGGGTTATACTCTTCACCAGCTAAATAAGCTTTAATACCTAAAGCTGCTCTTCTACCACCGGCAACAGCTTCAACAACTGTTGCTGGTCCACTAACACAATCTCCAGCAGCAAAAACTGACTGATCAGCCTGGCAGTTATTTTCATTAACATCAACATCGCCCCATTGGTTAGTAGGAACATCCTCTGGTGCAATAGTTTTCTGACCAATAGCAGCTATAACTGTATCAGCTTCAATTTCAAACTCACTTCCTTCAATTGGAATAGGTCTTCTCCTGCCAGACGCATCAGGCTCACCTAATTCCATTTTAATGCATTCTAAGACTAACCTGCCATTATCTTTTTCTCTTAAGCTAATTGGCTGAGTTAAGAATTGAAAATCACAACCTTCTTCCCTTGCCTCATCAATTTCAATCTGTTCAGCAGGCATCTCCTTTTCTGTTCTTCTATAGAGACAGGAGACTTTTTTATCTGTTAATCTGAGTGATGTACGAACACAGTCCATTGCTGTATTTCCGCCACCAACAACCAGGGTTTCACCTGGGTCTCTCTTAGCTTTCCAGCCATCGTGAGCAATCTCTTCAAGATATTCAATCCCATCATAAGCAAGCTCTTCACCTTCAGTTCTCATAGAGCTTGATTTCCAGCTGCCAACAGCAACTACAACTGCATCATATTCTTCTTTCAAATCAGATAATTCAATATCTTTACCAAGCTCCTGATTGCATTTAAATTCAATTCCACCCATTTTATTAAAATGATCTAGTTCCTTGTCAAGTAAATCTTTAGGTAGCCGATATTCTGGAATTCCATATCTTAACATGCCACCTGGTTCAGGCATTCTATCAAATAAAACTGAACCTATCCCTTCAATTCTTAAAAAGTAAGCTGTTGCAAGACCAGCAGGCCCTGCACCAATTATAGCGACTTTTTCATCTTTTAACTCTTTCATATCTTCCATATATTCTTCATAATGAAGATCAGCAGCTAACCTTTTAAAATCATTTATAGCTACAGCATCTTCTTTGACATTTCTTCTACAATCCTTTTCACAGAATCTAGGACAGACCCTGCCAATACTAATCGGCAAAGGTATCCTTTGCTTGATAATATCTAAAGCCAGCAAATGATCACCTTCTCTTCCAGCTCTAACATATTCTTCAACTTTTGCATGAGCTGGACAGGCTATAGTACAGGGAGCCTCACAATCCCCACTATGCTCAGATAATAATAAATTTAAGGCTGTCTGTCTCATATCATCTACTTCATGACCTGATGCAGTAATATTCATGCCATCCTGTACAGGATTTGAACATGAAGGCAACCAGTTACCAGTATTTTCATCTTTAACAATACAGACGAAACAGGAAGTATTAATACCAACTCTATTATCATGACATAATGTTGGAATATCTATTTTATGTTCTTTAGCTACTTCCAAAACTGTCTGACCTGGATTAGCTAATAACTCCTGACCATCAATAGTTATTTTAATTTCAGACATCTATTCTTCCTCCCTTTTAACCCGGGATATTGCATCTACCGGACAAACCTCAATACAACTATTACAACGGGTACATATCTCATTATCAACTACAAAATCATCACTTATTGCATCTACAGGACAGACTTTAATACACTGTCCGCATTCAATACAGGTTTCCTGATCGAGATATACATCAACTAATGCTGTACATTCCATAGCAGCACAATAACCTTCATCTACATGAGCCATATATTCATTTTTAAAGAAATTTAAAGTTGATAAAACAGGTTTGGGAGCTGTCTGCCCCAGACCACAGAGTGAACCCTTAATTATTTTATCACCAAGATCACTTAAAAGTTGAACATCTTCATGACTGCCTTCTCCACCAGTAATTCTTTCTAATGTCTCTAACATTCTTTTGGTTCCAATTCTACAGAAAGTACATTTTCCACAACTCTCTTTTGTTGTAAACTCTAAAAAGTAACGAGCTGTTTCAACCATACAGCGTCCTTTATTTATTACAATTAAGCCTCCTGAACCCATAATTGCTCCAAGCTCAGTGAGAGAATCGTAATCAATTGGAGTATCAAAATGTTCTTCAGGTATACAACCACCACTAGGTCCGCCAATTTGAACTGCCTTAACAGAACCTTCTTCTGCACCTCCAATATCATAAACAACTTCACCAATAGTTATACCCATTGGTACTTCAACAAGGCCAGAATACTCAAGATCTCCAGCCAGAGCAAAAAGTTTTGTTCCTGTGCTATTTTCAGTTCCAATCTGTGAATATTTTTCTCCACCATCTCTAATAATAAGGGGAATATTAGCCAGAGTTTCAACATTATTAATCATGGATGGTCTGCCTTTATAACCGTAATCAGTTGGATAAGGAGGACGAAATCTTGGAGTCCCTCTCTTGCCTTCTAGAGAATGGATTAAAGCCGTCTCTTCTCCACAAACAAAAGCTCCTGCCCCTTCTTTTACAGTTATTTTAACATCTTCCCCATTTAGATTATTATAGCCTGCTTCTTCAAGTTGTTTTATAGCAATATTTAAATTTTTAACAGCCAGTGGATATTCAGCCCTGCAATAAATAAACATTCTATTAGCACCTGTTGCATAAGCACCAATTAACATTCCTTCTAATAATTGATGTGGTATAGACTCCATTGTTGAGCGGTCCATGAATGCCCCAGGATCACCTTCATCAGCATTACAGATTAAAACTTTATCTTTTTCATCTTTATCAGCTAAAAAACTCCATTTTAAACCAGTTGGAAATCCTCCACCGCCACGACCTCTTAAACCTGAGGTTTTGACTTCATCAACAATCTGAGCAGGCTCCATTTCTAAAGCTTTTTTAAGAGCAGAATATCCATCATTTTCTTCATATTCTTCAATAGAAATCGGGTTAATCTTACCTGCCAGCTCAGTCACATATAATTTCTCTTTCTTCTCTCTATTAGCAGGACTTTCAAAACGAGAATAATCTTCTAAATTAAGCATTTTATTAATAAATTCTTCTTCTGGTTCAACCTCTTGATAAAAATATGATCCATCTTCAGTCTCTATTTCAACAAGTGGCTCAGCATGACAGTGGCCAATACATCCAACTTCAACAATTTCAGCATCAGGATTCATCTCTATCATCTTTTCTTTAACCTCTCCTGCACCAGCAGCAATTCCACAGCTGGCCATTCCAACTTTTATTCTTTTAACCATTGTCAGCCTCCTCCTTCTGGCGATAATCATTTAAGATTTTCAATAACTTTTTCCTTGTTAAATTACCATATACTTTACCATTAATACTAATTACAGGAGCAAGACTGCAACAACCCAGACAGGCAACAGCATCCATTGAGAAAATACCGTCTTCATCAGTCTCACCATCTTCTATTCCTAATTCATCAGTAATCCAATTTAAAACTAAGCTTGAACCTTTTATATGACATGCAGTCCCATCGCAGACTGCAATCTTATATTTTCCTGGCGCTATTCTCTTAAACTGAGTATAAAAACTTACAACTCCTTCTACCTCTACTGGAGCCATAGAAAAAGCCTCACTAATCTCTTCAATATCTTTATCTGATATGTAACCCTCTAGTTCCTGTCTTTTTTGAAGGGCCTTAATTAAATTGGATTTATTTTTCCCTAACTCTTTTAAATCAGGCATGTTAATCATCCTCCTGTTTATTATTATCTTCTCCTGGCAAATCAAATGAAATAATTTTATTGAATTCTCCATCTTCTTTAACAATCTGTTCTAGTTTTCCTTCAGCCTGATCTAATTCCTCCTGACAAAATTTAATCAATTTTAAACCCTCATTAAACTTATCCATAGCTTCATCAAGCGAAAGAAGATCGCTATCAAGCTCTCTGACTATTGCATCTAATTTATCAATTGCCTCTTCAAAAGAAAGTTTATCTTTATCAAGCTTTTCAGTCATTACTGGCCTCCTTAATTTTCTTAACTTCACTTAATACCTGGCCATTATTAAGTAATGTCTTTATTAAATCGCCTCTTTTTAAATCATCTACAGATGATACAACCTCAGTTCTATCTTCTTCTAGTTTTTCAGTAATTGAATAACCTCTTGATAATATTTTTAATGGACTTAAACCATCTAGTTTTAAAGATAACTTAGCTATTTCATCATGTTTGTCTCTAAAATAATTCTCCATGGCCGTACTAAACTCATTACTAATATTATCAAATTCCTGTCTTTGATCAGAGATAATTAACTCAGGATTTCTCCAGATTCTATTTTTTAAAATATATCCTAGTTCTTTCCTGGCGTCTTTTACCTTCTTGTTAATTTTATAATATAATTGCTCATTTAAATTTTTAAACCTATTTCTGATACTAACCATATCTCTAACAGCAAGCTCAGCTGCAGCTGAGGGAGTAGGAGCCCTTAAATCTGCAGCCATATCGGCAATAGTAAAATCTGTTTCATGGCCAACCCCGGATATTATCGGAGTTTTTGCCTCAACAATTTCCCGGGCTAAAATTTCATCATTAAAAGACCAGAGATCCTCTAAAGAACCTCCGCCCCTTGATAAAATAATCAAATCAATATCATCTCTACTATCGAGATATCTAAGAGATTCTATAAGTTCTCCAACTGATTCACTACCCTGAACTCTAGCTGAAGCAACTAGAATTGATACCCTGGAATCTCTCCTATTTATAACAGAAATTATATCTCTAATTGCTGCTCCACCTGCAGAAGTGACAAGCCCAATCTTTTTAGGAAACTCAGGAATTGGTTGTTTGTTTTCATCAGCAAAAAGGCCTTCTTTCTCTAATTTTTCTTTAAGCATTAAAAACTTCTGATAAAGATCTCCTTCACCTTCTTCAGACATAGCCTCTACATATAACTGATATTCACCTCTAGGTACATAGAGATCTATATAACCAAAAGCTCTAACTTTCTGACCGTCTTCAGGCTGAAAATCAAGATTATAATTATTCCCTTTAAACATAACTGCATTAATCTTTGAATCATCATCTTTTAAACTAAAATACATATGACCAGAACGGTGGTGGTGAAAATTAGAAATCTCACCAACCACCTCAATCTGATTTAAAATGTCATCATTTTTCAATAGTTGCTTTATATATCTTGTTACTTCTGAAACAGTAAAATGTTTAGACTCCATGATACTCCCGAGCTTTAACGGTATTCTTCATTAGCATAGCTATAGTCATTGGACCTACTCCACCAGGTACTGGAGTAATTGCACCAGCTCTTTCATAAGCTGAATCATATTCGACATCGCCAACTAATTTACCATCAACTCTATTGATACCAACATCGATTACACAGGCTCCTTCTTTAACCATTTCACCTGTAATAAAGTTAGGTCTACCAACTGCAGCCACCAGAATATCTGCATCAAGAGTTTCAGCTTTTAAATCTTTAGTTCTCGAATGACAAACAGTTATAGTTGCATTTCTTTCCAGTAATAAATGGGCAACTGGCTTACCAACAATATTACTCCTTCCAACAATTACAGCATTCTTGCCTTCTATGTCTACACCCTTTCTTTCAATCAACTCAATAATACCTAAAGGTGTACATGGATCAAATCTAAGTAAGTCCTTCTGACCGCTAAATAGTCGTCCAGTATTGATTGGATGAAAACCATCAACATCTTTTCCCGGATCAATAGCTTCAATAACGGCCAGCTCATCAATATGATCTGGAAGAGGTAGCTGGACTAAAATACCATCAATCCTGTTATCATTATTCAGTTGATCAACTAAATTAAGCAATTCTTCCTGACTAATACTGGAATCTACATCATGAAGTTCTGAATGGATCCCAATCTCTTCAGCTGCCTTCTCCTTCATGCCAACATATGTTTCGGATGCAGGATTATCACCAACTAAAACAACTGCAAGCCCAGGAACTCTTCCCTCTGCTTTTTGATCACTTATCTGGCTCTTAAGTTCCTCTCGAATATTTTTCGCAATCTGCTTTCCATCAATTACTTTATCCATCTTTTTACCTCCTAAGTATATTTAATTAAAATTAAAATTTTTAACTCTCGCTACTAAAATACCATTATAAACTATTCTTTGCAAGTTTACATATATTCTGTTAACAATAAAACTTTCAAAAAGCCTGCTTCTAAGCAGGCTAGTTTGTTATTAAATCTTTCCTAAAATTCCATTAATAAATGAAGTGGATTTATCTGAACCATATTCCTTTGCAAGTTCTACAGCTTCATTTATAGCAACAGCCTGTGGCACCTTAGGATTATATTTAATTTCAAAAATAGCCAATCTCAAAATATTTCTATCAACCCTGGCCATCCGATTAATATTCCAACCAATAGCATTTTCATTAATTAAGCTATCAATCTTAATTAAATTATGGCAAACCCCTTTAATCAAATCTTCATGGTACATATCTTCACTTTCCAGATCATTAAAAAGGTTTAAAGGTACACCAATATCTTCTATAGAACAACCTTCTTTTAATTTCTCTTTACAATCTAATGAATACAAATATTGTAAGGCTAACTCTCTTTCTTGATGTCGCGAAAGATATTTCATCTAAATATTCACCAACTAACAATTTATTTATTATTTATTCAAAACCCTATTCAAAATTTTAACAATATCATCATTTAAATCATCTCTATTGCCAATCAAAAAGCCTATTACTGTAAATGCTAATATAACAAGAGTCTTAAAAATCCCAATTGTAAAAATTAATATTGCTAAAATTAAACCTAACAAAGCACCAGTAATTTCAGACCTATAATTAAATATAAACTCTTTAAATAATTCTTTTAATTCTGGCCTGGAATCAGAACCATTCATTAACTATCAACCCCCTTTACAAAGAGGCTTATTTTAAAAAAGTTATTCTTTGCTATCAAAGTCATTTAAAAAATCTTTAGCATCAGACTTATCTTTAGCATTCAGTTTTTCCTCTTCTTCAGATATATCATTCTGGGCATCTAAATCAGATTCTTCTTTAATTTCAACTTCGCTTTTTTCTTTCTTAATTTTATTCTTTTTAGATAGAGAATCTACATTATCAATTAAAACCTTAATCTCAGCTAGATCTGTACCAACAGTTTCATTTAATCTCTCTTTTATCGAATCCTTTAAATTAGAACTAACTTCAGGAATTGATTGATTACCTTTTACAGTAATCACAAGCTCAATATAAAGCCGATTCTGTCTGGTATCCAGTTTAATGTCCTTAATATCAATGCCTTCCTGTTCTAAAGTAACAGTTCTAACAATTTTATCAATAGCTTTTAAGGAAATATTAATATCTCCATTTTTACCTGTCTGTAAAATTGTCGCTTCATCTCTACTTTTCAAAAGTGGATATATAGCTATTGCTGAAATTATTGTTATTACAAGGAAGATAATACCTAAAATATAATTTTGATAAAGATCCTGTTCAACTAAACTTAAAAAAGCTTCACCAGTTAAGCCAAAACTATAAATAGTAAATAGTAATGAAATAAACATTAATATAATAAGGAGAATAACTGTTATTAACTTATGAATTATCTTCATCTAAATCCTCCTCCTCTTTTTCATCTTCATCAAAATCAATATCATCTTTTTCTTCACCTTCAGGGAAATTAACTCCCTGTACATGTATATTTACTTCTATAATGTTTAGGCCTGTCATGGCCTCCAGGGTCCTTTTCACCTTATCCTGAATTTTCCATGCCAGATCTGGTATAGAATACTCGTATTCAAGAATCAAATAAAGTTCAACCTTTACTTCATTATCATCTTTATCAATCTTTACACCTCTTGAGAGGTCGCTTCTTCCTAAAACATTAGCCAGTCCCCCGGCAAAACCACCACTCATCGAATAAACACCTTCGATTTCTATGACTGTCAGGCTTGCAATTATTCCAATAACATCATCTGAAATCGATATTTCACCTATTTTTTTATTGGGCATAATATAACACCCCTTCTCTGTAAAGCTTAATATCTATTCCTTTATCTCTTTTAATAAATCATTTTCATTTTCATAATCTCCAACAATGATGGCTCCAACCAACTCTCCAGAATCATCTTCAAAAATACGACAATAGGTTCTCTCATCATCAACATCAAGCCTTGAATCTACATCTTCACTTTCAGATAAAACACCTATTGAAACAACATTAACATCAGCAACTTTTAAGGTATGTGATGGAACAAAACCAGTAAATTCAGCATCTTTACCAACCATGACTTTTCCAGCGACTCGGCCTTCCTCCATTGAAGGTGCCCAGATCCCATAAATATTACCATCATACTCAGCAACATCACCGGCTGCATATACATCAGGTATATTTGTAGACATCTGATTATCAACAATAATTCCCCTATTTATTTCAAGCTCTTTATCTTCAACTATTTCAGTATTTGGGTTTATTCCAGTCGAAAACAAAACTAAATCTGCAGGGATTTTAGTGCCATCAGCAAGCTCAACTTCTTCAACCTCTTTATTACCAGAGATTTTTTCTACCCCTGCATCCAGATAAAAATTAAACCCATGCTTTTCTTCTAAAATTAATTTTAATTTATCACCGGCTGCATTATCCAGTTGCCTCTGTAGAAGATGATCTGCTCTCTCAACAACTGTAACTTCAAGTCCAGCTTTTATCATATTATAGGCTGATTCAAGTCCTAACAGACCTCCACCAATTACAACAGCCTTCTTGCAACTTTCAATATGCTCATAAATTTCCCTTGCATCTTCACCATTTCTTAAAGCATAAACCCCACCAAGATCAACACCATCTATAGGTGGAATAAAACTACTGGCTCCCTGAGCTAGTAATAACTTATCATAATAAAACTCCTCATTATCATCAGTTACTAAATACTTATTATTAAAATCAACATCAGTTACTTTCTTGCCTAAGAGTAGTTCTATATCATTTTGTTCAAACCATTCTCTATCATTAATAATTATATCTTCAACAGATATATCACCTGAAAGACATTCAATCAGCCTTGGCCTGTAATAAAATGGATCCTTTTCTTTACTTATAACTGTAATATCAATATCCTGATCTTTAACTCTATTTATTTCTTTTACAGCTGATATACCAGCCACTCCTGAACCAACAATTAAATATCTCATTTATTACCTCCTTGACAAAGCCCAATAATTATGCCCGACTCAAATATTCACCAGTCCGAGTATCAACTTTAATAACCGTTCCGCTTTCTATAAATAAAGGCACCTGTAATTTAAGACCTGTCTCTAATTCAACCTCTTTAGTTCCACCAGAGACAGTATCACCTTTAACTGCTGGTGGTGCATAAGTCACTTCTAGCTCAACTGAAGTTGGTAAATTAATATCTATCGGCCGTCCCTCATAAAAGGAAACTTCGATAGTCATATTATCTTTCAAATATTTTAATTTTTCTCCCAAAGTCTCTGTATTTAAAAAAGTCTGCTCATAAGTATCTACATCCATAAATACATGCTTATCTCCATCTTTATATAAATACTGCATGTTCTTAGTCTCAATATGAGCCTGTTTAACTTTTTCACCGGCTCTAAAGGTTTTATTCATAACATGCCCATCTGTTAAGCTCTTCAGTTTAGTTCTAACAAAAGCTCCACCTCTACCACTCTTTGAATGTTCAAAATTAATAACCTGATAAATATCATCATCAAGTTCAATTGTTAATCCAGTTGAAAAATCATTTGTTGATATCATTATTAAACCACTCCTGTAAATTACTTTTTGCAACTATATTCAATTATAACATCCCTATCAACTTTTTTCCAAGATTTCATCAGACAATAATCAACTTTTTATTGCTATTATTTAATGATTTACAGCCATCTTCAGTAATCACCAGGTCATCTTCAATTCTAACTCCGCCCCAGTCCTGTATATAGATGCCTGGCTCGTCTGTAACAATCATCCCTGGCTTTAAAACCTCCTCTGAAGTTGTTGATAGCCTTGGCGCTTCATGAACTTCAATCCCTAAACCATGGCCTAAACCATGACCAAAGTTATCGCCATACCCTGCTTTTTCTATAATATCCCTGGCAATCTGGTCAGCCTCCTGCCCGGTCATTCCTGGCTTGATTTTCTCTATAACTTCCAGGTGGGCCTTTAAAACAGTATTATAAATTTCAACCTGTCTATCATCAGGTTCTCCAACCACTATTGTTCTGGTCATATCTGAACAATATCCTCGATAATATGTTCCAAAATCAAGGGTTACAAAATCACCGGTCTCTATAATCTTATCAGAAGCAACTCCATGGGGAAGAGCCGAACGCTTCCCTGATGCCACAATAAAATCAAAAGAAGGACCCTCGCCTCCTAATTTTCTTAGATAATATTCTAGTTCAGCAGCTACTTCCCTCTCTTTCATACCTGGCTCAATATATGTAATAATTTTATCAAATGCCTTTTCTGTTATTTTAATGGCCTCTTTAATTATCTCAATCTCTCTATCATCTTTAACCTTTCTGAATTCATTAATCTCATCACTTAATGGGGAATATTCTATCTCGGTATCAAAATTTTTCAGTTCCTGATATTCTTTATAACTTAAATCTCCATCCTCAAATCCAATACTAGTGAGACCTTTATCATTAAAAAACTTAATTAAATTTTTATTCTTATTTTTACTTATTTCTATAATTTCAAGACCCTCTGTCTGATCATTAGCCTGATCTATATAACGAAAGTCAGTAATAAAATAATTATTAGTTTCTGTTATCAATATTTTGCCTGCTGTTCCAGTAAATCCAGAAAAATAAAATCGATTCTTTTTTGAAGTAATCATTATTGCCTCAAGTTCCTTATCTTTTCTTAGTTGATTTAACTTACTTATTCTATCCAATTTATTCCCCTCTTCCTTTAATTTATTATAGATTCTAATGCTAACTTATAACCTTTTTTACCTAACCCAATGATTATGCCATCGCAGGCAGAAGCAGTCAGCAATTTCTGCCTTATTTCTTCTCTAGCAGTAACATTGGATAAATGAACTTCGATTACCTTTTTATCTATTGAAAGTAAAGCATCCATAATAGCCAGGCTGGTATGACTATAAGCCCCAGGATTTATTATATAACCAGACGCCTGATTATAGTTTTTTTGCAAAAGATCAATAAACTCACCTTCAGAATTAGTCTGAAAAGATAATAACTCATACCCTTGATCTCTTGCGATTTCTGATAGCTCATCTTCTAATTCTTTGAGACTGGACTTGCCATAATGATTTTCTTCTCTTTTTCCCAACCAATTTAGATTCGGTCCATTTATCATAATTATCCTATTCAATTATATCCACCTCACCTCTAATATCATTAATTATCTCTCTGGCAATTTCAGAAGGTTTCCTGTCTCCATCTATCTCCTGGCCAATCTGATAATATTCAATTCTATCATCTAATATTTTATCTAAATGATTAATTAACTCTTCTCTCTCATTCTTATAATCATTGATTAAAGGCCTTTCCTCATTTTTATAAAGCCGGTCAGCTAATTTCTCGGCTTCAATATTCAACCAGTAAACTCGGCTATTACTTAAAATAATATTTCGATTTATTTCAGATAAAATGGCTCCACCACCAGTAGCAACAACCATATCTGCATTTTGATTGTAGAGATCAATTATTATTTCTTTTTCCAGATTTCTAAAATATTCTTCACCATTTATTCTAAATATATCATTAATTTCTCTACCAGATTTTTTAACTATTAAAGAATCTGTATCATAAAACTTATAATCTAATATCTCGGCAATTAATCTTCCAACAGTCGATTTACCTGAGCCCATCATACCAATCAGTGTAACAATCATCTATCTACCTCCATAAATACTATTTCTTGTTTTATACTCATATTCCTGCTTAATAACCCTTAAGATTTAATTTAAAATTAAATAAGGGGTAATAGCAAGAATTAATTGACCGGTACTTTCTTCATAGTATTTATTAGAAAAAAGCCAGCCCAGCAGAGGCAGATTACTTAACAAATTATTTTCTTTAATGATTTCCTGCTGTCTAAACTGCTTTAAGCCAGCAATATAATAGGTTTCTCCATGATTTAATCTAATATTTGTTGAAAGTTCTCTTGTATTAATAGTAGGTATATTATTATAATAACTGATAAAATTACTAATTTCAGGCTCTATTTCTAAAGTTATCTCCTGATTGCTATTAACTCTGGCCACAATATCTAAAATAATACCAGTATCTATATATTCATATCCACTAATATTATTATCAGCATCATATTTAGGAACTGGTACTCTATCTCCAATATGAAGTCTGGATCTTTTATTAACCAGTGTCAATAAACTTGGTGAAGCCAGTGATTTCATCTCACCCTGCTCTTCTGCATAATTTAAAAACTTAGTCCAGTTTAAATCAAAATCAAATCCATCACTTAAATTATACCCTAAAGAAATCTTTAAATCATCAGATAAATGATCTCCAGTCCTGATATCATCATTTATTTCTAAAACATTAAACTCAACTAAAACCTGCTGGGGTTTTAAATCAATCTGATCTATAATACCTTCAATTCGATTAATTTCAGTTTCTGTCCCACTTAAAACTAACTTATTATCTCCAAAGGAATTGATATTACTTTCTGGAATAACCAGAGAAATTTTAGCTTCCACTTCCTTTGAATCTATATAATTCAAATATCTAATTCTATCAAGCACCTTATTATTTTCTATATAATCATTAATGAAATTAACAGTCTTATTTAAAATCATTTCTTCTCCACTTAAATATAAGATGCTATCAATCTCTAACCAGTTATATTCTAACTGTTCAATATTCTTTATTATATCAGTAATATCTAAATCAATATTATCTGGAATGAAAACCATCTCAGATTTATAACTTTCCTCATTTCC
>Ga0207421_10001684_pt1 | contig 28107 bp, 32 predicted proteins | sample SodLakKL_010_SED_4_FD_187542 | JGI IMG/M metagenome (GOLD analysis project Ga0207421, IMG submission 187542) | Alkaline sediment microbial communities from Lake Tanatar, Kulunda Steppe, Russia - 8KL_010_SED (SPAdes) (version 2) | ecosystem: Environmental > Aquatic > Non-marine Saline and...
TCCCACCCATCATTTTTTCCTTAATAAAATAGGAGCCGCCGCTCCTATGAATAGCAAAAGAATTATAACAAATTTACCCCTGCGTGTCAAGGCGGAACCCTTGCCTGCAAAACCTCCTGGAGGCAATTTCACCTATTTATTTTTTCTGTAAATAATTATTGGGCCCTGCATTTATTTACCCCTTTTTTCCTGTTTGTGCTATAATTATCCGGGAGGCGAGAGAACCGATGATAAAAAATACAAACAGGGATAAAATTCTAAAAGGGGATATTAAAAAAGCCATTATATCTCTATCTCTCCCCATTATGCTGGGCAACGCAATCCAGACCATTTACCAGGTTGTCGATATGTTCTGGGTAAGCCGGCTCGCTGATGGAGACCACGCCGTAGCCGCTATAAATTTTGTCTGGCCCATTATTTTTGTTACAATCGCTTTTGGCATCGGGATAAACATCGCCGGGACGAGTATTATCGCCCAGTTTACAGGTTTAAATAAAGAAGCAGAAGCCCGAAAGGTTGGCGGGCAGTTAATCTCGTTTTCCTTCCTATTCTCTTTTGTCCTGGGTATGTTAGGATTGTTCTTCGGGCGAAACCTGCTGGCAGCAACCGGGGCTTCGGGAACTCTGTTCGATTTAAGCTGGGAGTTTCTTGCAATAATTTTCGCCGGAATGCCAACAATGTTTGTCTTTTTCGCATTTCAATCCATAAAACAGGGCCAGGGGGATACTCTCACCCCCATGATCCTGGCCGGAGGCTCGGTTTTATTAAACATAGTCCTTGATCCTATCTTCATGTTTAACCTGAATATGGGTATCGCAGGCGCAGCCTGGGCCACCGTAGTTTCTCGGGCCCTGAGCTCAGTAGCAGGATTGTACCTGATATTTTTTACCAATAACGGAATCCGGTTAAGGAAGGAAGATTTACGCTTTAATTTTACAGTCTTACAAAAAATTATCCGGGTTGGTTTGCCGGCGGCATTCGGCAATTCAGTCGAGGGTTTTGGTTTTATGGTCTTAAACATTTTTGTCTTGAGTTTTGGAAGTTTTACAGTCGCTGCCTTTGGAATCGGGAACAAGATTAACTCCCTCGTCCTTATGCCCGCCATGGGAATTGGGGCAGCACTCGCTGCTATAGTCGGGCAAAACCTGGGAGCAGATCAAATAGAGAGGGCAACTTCGGCCGTAAAAGAGGCAGTAAAGTTATCTGTAACCATCCTCGCCATCGGTGGAACTGCCCTGTTTATCCTGGCGCCCTGGGTGATAGGAATTTTCAGCAACGAGCAGGTTGTTTTAGAACAGGGTGTTTACTACCTGCGGGTAATCTCCATCTCTCTCCCCCTTATGGGAATTTTTCAGTCCTTTGTGGGAACCTTCCAGGGATCGGGTCATACCGTAACAGCCATGCTGATTACAACTGGCCGGTTGTGGGCCCTGAGGATTCCATTAATTCTGCTCCTGCAAAATGTCACCACCCTTGCAGAAAAATCGGTCTGGTATGCCATGGCCACCAGCAACCTTTTAATCTGCCTTATTGCCTTCGGCCTATTTTCGTTAGGCCACTGGCAGGAGAAAATTGTTAGCCAGGAAGATGATTACACCGAAGAACTACAATTTGGACAGTAAAAAACGGGGCTCTGAGCCCCGTTTTTTTAATACACATATTCTTCCTGGCGTTCAATTTCAACAGGTTTGGCAGTTTCCAATATTTCCTCCAGGGATACAATTCGATAGCCCCTTTCCCACAACCCCTCTATTATCCAGGGTAGGGCCTGGACGGTGCTCGTTCGGTTTCCCCCCTCTTTATTCAAGAGGGCCCCGCTATCGTGGAAGAGGATAATATCCCCGGGGTTAACATTATTTAAAATCCTCCTGGTTATTCCCTCCGCTGTAGCCGTTCCCCGCCAGTCCTGGCTGGAAAGACTCCAGAGGACAATCCGGTGCCCGAATAGCTCAGCCAGGCGCCGGAAACGGTCATCATAAAATCCCCGGGGAGGCCGGATATAATCAGGGTAGGTTCCCGTAGCCTGCAGAATTTCCAGGTCAGTCTGCATAATTTCTGCAGAAAGCTGCCGGGAAGGAGTAGTGGGGACATGAACATGATTGTAGGTGTGGTTGCCAATTTCATGCCCTTCTTCATTAATTCGCAGGGCAATTTCCGGGTACCGCTCCACGTGATCTCCTACCAGGAAAAAAGCGGCGGGGACCCCATACTCGCCAAGGATATCCAGAATTAAAGGGGTGTATATGGGGCTCGGCCCATCATCAAATGTAAGGGCCACTATTCTCTCGCGGGAGTCTCCGCTTCTAAAAATATCTGCCTGGAAACCGAAACCGTGATAAACGTAAAAATGGAATAACGCTGATATGATCAATAGAGAAAATATTACTCCCAGTAACCTTTTCCAGTAACGCCATTTCAGGGGTCGAGAAATCAAGCCGCTCAGCCAGAAAGAAAAGCTGCCGATTAAAAGAATTGCCAGGACAACAATTATTATATTACGTAAAAGCAGCAAAATTTTAACCCCCTTCTATTTTCCTGACCATTGTTATCAGGTATTTTTTTTCCTCAGAAACCCCGGACATAAAGTAAGCTTCTCGGCGGTCAACTTCTTTAAAGGAAAATCGTTTAAAAAACCTGTAGGCCTGGCCGTCATTATCCCCGCCATACAGGCGCAGATGAACCCCTTTAATTGATCTTTTTTTTATTTCCCGTAAAAAAATTTCCATTAATTCCGAACCCAAACCTTTTTGCTGCAAGCCCGGGGCAATATTGACGTGGAGGTGGGCCGGATAATCCCTGGATATCTCGCGGGGTTTATAATTAAATTCCCCGCGGATTACGGACCTGAAAAAACCCCACAGAAAAGCCCATCCTTCCCGGGTAATAAAGGGGGCGTCTAAAACAAACTGAAAGGCAATAACTGGAAACAGAAGGATGATTTTTAGTAAGTTCAAGCAAAAATGATCTGTATCTCCACATATAAAACCGATTACCTGTCCCCGTTGGTCCTGGGCAACCCAGAATAAATCCCTGCGAAAAATAAAATATCTTCCCATCATTGCCCAGGCCAAAAAGCCAAAACGGGGGAAATAATCAGCAAGGTATGCCCCGACAAAAGCATTGTCAATAAAAATCCCTGTGACCTGCTTTCTATCCGAAGATCGAAACTTTCTGATTTTTTTTCTTCTTTCCAGCAGTAAAGCCTCCCCCTGGGTTAATTTTAAATAAGGCTGCCGGCAGGTTTGCCAACAGCCTTAAGACTACTCTTCCTCCGCCTCAGGTTCCTCTTGGGGTTCTTCTGGTTTCTTTGGTTTTTCCTTTTCCTCTTCATCAAGATTGTATTCGGCAAAAATTGCTTCCTCAATCATTTTTCTGGTTTCTGTGTTAATGGGGTGGGCAATATCTTTAAACTGTCCGTCCGGCCTTTTTCGACTGGGCATTGCCACAAAAAGGCCATTTTGCCCTTCCACCACACGTATGTCCCTTACCACAAAGCAGTCGTCTAGGGTAATAGTCACATAGGCCTTGGTTCGGTTATCATGATCAACCTTCCGCACTCGTACATCTGTAACTTTCAAATTGCTATCCCCTTTCATGCGTGGCGTGTACAAAACAGTATACCAATAAAATGGAAAACAGTCAACTAATAACCGGCATTAAATGCAACTTACTCAAATAGAGTTGCCTATTTGCCCTTTTCTCTCTAAAAAGCTCCATAATTCATCTCTAGGAGCACTCTCTATAGCCTCCCGGGAGCCATCAATCCTCTCCAGAATCCCCTTTTCCGCAGTAATCTCACCAATTACGGCACCTTTAAGTCCCTTCTTTTCCAGCGCTTTTATAATTTCTTCAGGCCGGGGAGTAGCAAAAATCATCGACCCCGAGGAAATTAGCTTTAGGGGATCAATTTGCAAAACCCGGCAGATCTTTCCAACTGCGGGAGGAATATAGATATCTTTTTCGCGAAGAATAAACCCCGCTTTCGCTGCTGTCCCCATTTCAAAGACAGCTCCAATAATACCTCCCTCGGTAACGTCATGCAGGGCAGTTGCGCCATTCTCTGACCCAATTTTCCCCTCCTCAATTACACTTATCTGTTCCAGAAAAGCCTTGGCTTCCTCAATTGTTTTGGGGCTCAAACCTTCCTGGAGCAAAAGATCAGTAAAATCGGTGGCGAGAATCCCCGCTCCTTCAATTCCAGCGCCCTTGGACATAACAAGGGCATCACCCGGTTTTGCTCCTCCGGAGGTTATGAATTTATCCTTCGCCGTTCGACCCAGAGCAGTAGCAACTACCACATTCTGGTTTACAGCATTGGTAACTTCCGTGTGCCCTCCCAAAACTTCAATCTGCAGGCGGTTGGCCTCTTCTTCAATCTGGTCCATTATTTCCTTGACCTCTTCTTCCCGGACATCCGGAGGTAATAAAAGACAAATCTGGATGCCCAGGGGAACAGCTCCAGTTGCTGCAACATCGTTACAGGAAATATGAACGGCGAGTTTCCCAATATTTTCTGCGGCTCCCGTAATGGGATCAGTAGCTACAACACAGACCTCTTCTCCAAAGTCAATTACCGCCGAATCCTCTCCGAGGCCAGGAGGTAATAAAACATCTTTTCTCCTCTTCCCGATTCCTTTTAAGACTAATTTGTGCAACTGGTTTGGCGTCAATTTCCCCGTTTCCATAATGATTAATTCTCCTTTTCCTGCAGGGCTCGATTTACTTTAAAAGCAAGGGGTAGGGCAATAAATGCTCCGAGGGAAACCTGGGCAATATCAATCAAAATTTCCGGAATAACCGCGGGCCAGCTGTAAAGTATTCCTGCAGTAATCCCGTATCCTGCAATCATCCAGACTCCACCAACAACAATGGCCAGCAGGCTTCTTTTAAAACTCAGTGGGCGCCCTAACCTGCCCACTATATAGCCTTCAACTCCTTTTATAATAAAGGTGAACGGAGCCCAGATGCTGTAACCAAGGAAAACATCCGTCAGGGATGAACCAACTGCACCAGCCAGAGCCCCCGTAATCGGCCCGCATAGAAGTGCCACAAGATAAATAGCGACTTCTCCCAGGTTGAAATATGATCCATAGGGGCCGGGAACGGCAATAGCTGTTGCGACAGAAGTAAAAACAATAAAAAGAGCCAGAAAAGCCAGGTCCAGTGTTTTTAAATTGGAAAAGTTGATATTCAGTGCCCGTCTTAATAGTTGTTGTTCGCGCATTATATCCCCCCTTAGTAGGTTTGCAGGTAACGGTCTCTTTCCCAATCGTGGACTACTTCCCTGTACTGGGCTATTTCCATTCTCTTGGCATCAATAAATCTTTCCAGCACATGGTCCCCTAAAGCAGAACACACAAGTTCATCTTGCTCAAGACAATTTAAGGCTTCCTCCAGGGAGCGGGGCAACTCCTGGATACCGCACTTTCTTTTTTCTTCCTCGGTCATGGTGAAAATATTATTGAAAGTCTGAGGCCCCGGATCAATTTTTTCCCGGATCCCTTCCAGCCCGGCCTTTAAGGTTACCGCCAGGGCAAGATAGGGGTTTGCAGAAGGATCGGGACTTCTTAATTCCAGGCGGGTCCCATTTCCCCTTGCCGCGGGAATTCTAACCAGGGCCGAACGATTGGCTTCTGACCAGGAAACATAAATAGGGGCTTCAAAACCCGAGACAAGCCGCTTATAGGAATTAATTAACGGGTTTGTTATTGCGGTAAATTCCCGGGCATGGCGTAAAATCCCACCGGTATAATAGCGGGCAATATCGCTTAAACCATCCTTGCTTTCCGGGTCAAAAAAAGCATTTTCCCCGTTTTTACAAAGGGACTGGTGAATATGCATGCCCGAACCAGCAATCCCATGCAGGGGCTTGGGCATAAAAGTTGCGTGAAGACCGTGTTTTTTTGCAACTATCTTGGTAACAAGGCGGAAAGTACTGATATTATCCGCCGTCTTCAAAGCTGGAGCATATTTGAAGTCAATTTCGTGCTGGCCGGGGGCAACTTCATGGTGGGAACTCTCCACCGAAAAACCCATCTCTTCCAGGTGGAGAACAATATCCCTCCGGGCATCCTCTCCCTGATCACTCGGGGCAAGGTCAAAATAACTGCCCTGGTCATTGGTTATTGTTGTTGGTTCCCCTTTTTCCCCCAGTTGAAAAAGAAAAAATTCGGGTTCAGGACCTGCTTCCAGACTTAAACCCATTTCTGCAGCTTCTTTAATTACCTTCCTTAATATGTAACGAGGACAACCGGCAAAGGGTTCGCCCCTGGGGGTATAAACATCACAGATCAACCGGGCAACAGCGCCAGGCCGGGGGCGCCAGGGAAAAATAGCAAAAGAATCGAGATCCGGTCGGAGGTACATATCCGATTCCTGGATCCGGGCAAAGCCCTCAATGGATGAACCATCAAACATTACTTCTCCAGCCAGGGCCCTGGGTAATTCCTCCAGGGAAATGGCCACATTTTTATTTACCCCAAGAATATCGATAAACTGTAACCTGACAAACTTGACATCCCATTCTTCAACCAGCCGGTAAATATCTCTTTCTTCCAACCTTCCTAACCTCCCCGGTAATATAACCAAAATATATTAGTAGCAAAAGTCTTCAATAAGATGGTTCAATCTGGACTTCTTTACCCTCGACCTTTTTCAGAGTTAAAAGGGAGAAATAATCATCAATCAGCTTCTTTTCAGGCCGGGCAGTTGCTACAACCACCCCCAGGCCCAGAACTTCAGCCTGGAATTCCTGCATTAAATCCATCATTCCCCGGGCTGTGCCCCCCGCTTTCATGAAATCATCAACCAGAACAACCCTGGCCCCCAGCGGAAGAGCTCTCCGGGGCAGGGACATGTTCCCAATGGTCTTGGATGAACCGGTGATGTAATTAATACTCACGGCAGGCCCCTCAGTTACCCGGTGGGCCCTGCGGATAATTAGTAAGGGGCAATTTAAAGCTCTTGCGGTCATGGTAGCCAGCGGAATCCCCTTGGTTTCCATGGTCAAAATAAATTCGGGTTTTTGGGGCCGGAAATTTTCAGCAAAAATGCGGCCAATATCCCAGGCCCGTATGGGGGAATATAATAAATCAGTCATATAAATAAATCCGCCCGGGAGAATTCGCCTGGGGTCAGAAAGTTCCCGGCAAAGCTCGCCCAGCTTTTGCTGGACTTTTTCCCCATCCAGGGAGGGGATAAAGGTAACTCCACCTCCGGCGCCTGTAACAGTTTCAACCCTGCCCAAATCTCTGGAGGAGAGGACCTGTTTAATAATTGCCAGATCTTCACTGAGGGTGGATTTGGCCCCCCCTACTACCTGGGAAAAATCATTTAGGCCCAGGGTTTCTCCTGGCCGGTCCACCAGCATACTGGTCAGAATAATTAGTCTCTCGCTTCGTTTCACCTGGCGCCCTCCTCTTCTTTTCTCTTCTTCAGGAAATTGTCGGCCAGTTGAAGGTCCGAAGGTTTATCAACATCAAAGGCGATTTCAGCATGCTCGCTTAAAACCCCTACTCCATCGTAACCGGTTATTTTTTTTATTCTCTTCTCGATCTGAACCAGTTTTAAACGCCCCAGGGCAAAACGAAGCAAAATGTTTGGCCCCAGCAGACGGCTCAAGCGCATGGTGCTCTTCCGGTGGGTGAAAAACTGGCTCATTTCTTCGCTGCAGTTCCTGATTATATCCCCGTCAACCATTCCCAGGTTGCCACCTGTATACATGCCCTCTCTCAGCTTAACGTAGGTCCTCTCCATTCCGGGAAAAGAATTTTTACAGGCCTCCCGATCAATCAAACTATAATATATTTCCCCGGGCCGCTTTTTTGCATTTTCAAAAAAGTCGTCAATAGCTTCGGAAGTAATAAGGGGAATATCAGAGGTAATTATTAACACCGGTCCCTGGGAATTAAGAACGGTTGCTCCCAGCCGGATATTCTGGAAAAGGGAGTCCCCTCCTTCAACATAGGTATCAGCCTGCAGGCTTAATCTTTCTTTCAATAGTTCCTCCGGCCCAATCAGGGCAACTCTTTCCGCAAATTTTGAACCTCGGACAGCTTTAAGAACATATTCCACCATGGGCCGCCCTGCAATTTCAATCAATGCTTCATACTTTTCCGAACTTGATTCCCGCAGGGCCCCATCATTCAATGCCCCGGCCAGGATTAAAACATCTGCCATGAATAGCCCTCCTCCAACCGGCCTTGTTTAATTATCTTTTTTCTATTCATCACTCTTTCGTAAAATCCTTCTCCCGGGTTCTGGTTGGAACCAGTTTAACCCGGAAAGGTGCCAGCATTTTTTGCAACCAATCAGGGGGATGTTCATAAATAACAATTGTGGGGCCACTTCCACTAAGGTGGGCTGGTTCTATCCCTTCCTTCCGTAATGTTTCTAAAACCTTACGGATTACAGGAGCTTTTTTGATGGCACTTTTTTCCAGGTCATTACCGACCTCTTTTTTTATTTCTTCCCAGGAGCCTGAAAAAACTGCAGGAAGAGCTTTCCTGCTTCTATGTAGGTTTTTCCTCCCCCTCCAGGCCCTATAAATTCTCGGTGTTGCCAGTCCGAATGGAAATTTTAAAAGGCAAATCTCCTGGGCAGGCAGATCTGGGAGCTCCCAAATTCTTTCTCCTCTTCCCGAAACAAGAGTTGTCCCGCCAAAAAGAAAATAGGAAACATCTGAACCGAGCCGGGCTGCGATATTTAAAACCCGCTGGGATTTAAGCTCAAGATCAAATATTTCAGCTATTCCTCTAATAACCGCTGCAGCATCTGTGCTGCCTCCAGCCAGCCCAGCCTGGACCGGGATCCTTTTTTCTAAAATAATTTTTATTCCTCCCCCCAATCCGAATTCATCAAACATGAGTCGGGCAGCCTGCCAGGCCAGGTTCTCCTGGCCGGGAGGAATCCTGGAGGTGTCAGTTTCAAGCCTAATATCCCTGGATGTGGTTTGCAAAAAAACAGCATCGGCAAGTTCAACAGTCTGCATAATCGATTCAATATTGTGGTAACCATCTTTTCTGCGATTTAAAACGTCAAGTGTAAGGTTGATCTTTGCAGGGGCCTTAACTTTTGCAGTTTTATTCATTTCTTCACCTCCACCATATATAATATTTCCAGATCAAACTTCAACCTCCTTTATTTGGAGAAAACCCCTGCCCGTCTGGATAGACCCCAAAAACCCCTCCACCTTGAAAAAGGCGAAGGGGAAAAACAAAGGGTAAAGGGGTTGAATATTTTATTGTTATTCAAGGGAGGTAAAACCAGGAAAGAACATAAAATGACACCTTACCTCCCTGCGTATTTTTTAAAATCAATTTTCTTTTTTCGCATTGGTCCAAGGAGAAAACTTAAAACAAAACTCAGAATAAACACTGGCCAGATCAAAAGATCTCCAAATCGCAGGTACAGAGAATCTTCCCCGGTCGCTTCAACGGTCATACTATCGTAGTAATATTCCAGAGCCGGAAAAAGAACCCTGGTTCTGCCCAAATCATCAACCCAGCCCGAATATCCTGTATTGGCTGCTTTAACCAGGGGCTTCCTTACCTCTACCGCCCTGATAACTCCAACAGACCACATAATGGGCAGACCAATAGAATCTTTAAACCAGGCCTCGTTGGATTGGTTGAATAAAATATCCGTATCAGCGCTCATTTGCCGAATCAAGCGGGGATTGAGAACTTCATAACAGATGGGGGTTGCCCAGCTCCAGCCCTCATATTCGAAGGTTTTTATTTCATCTCCAGGGGTTGTAGGGAAAAAACCTGTGTCAACCCAGCCCAGTAATCCCTGTAAAGGTATATATTCACCAAAGGGAACCAGCCATATTTTGTGGTAATATTCCTTGATTTCACCCTGCAGAAGCAGGAGAGAAGTATTGTGAACCCTGGCATTTTCAGGGGAAAGAATCCCTGCCAGCAGGGGAACTTCCAGGAAAGAAAGCCGATCCTGCACCATGCTCCATTCAACTTGACTCCCTATAGGAGTCGCGGGAATCGATGTTTCAGGCCATACTATCAGGTCAACTTCTCTCTCCAGGGCCCTGGAGGGACCCAGGTGAGCTTCCAGATTCGCCTCTCTCCTCTGATAATCCCATTTTTCCTCCTGGGAAATATTGGGTTGAACCAGGCCAACTTCCATTATTTCTTCCTGGTCTTTTTGCAGGTTCATGTATCCATAACCCAGGTTCCCGGCGAGAACCACGATAAGGATAATTATTGCCGGGAAGCGAACCATATGCCCTCTAAAAAGGACCCATAAGCAGGCGTTTATTAGCAAAACAAAAAGGCTGATCCCCAGTACACCAAAAATTCCGGCGCTTTGAATCAAAATAGGATAGGGGGCAAGAGAATATCCCACCACACCCAGCGGAAGAGGGGAGATAACCTTAACCCTGATAAACTCAATAATGGTCCACAGGGCAGGGGTAAAAAGAATGAATGAAACAGGTATAGATCTCAATCCCAGGTTTGTCAGGTAAGAAAAAAGACCCCAAAAAAGACCCATAATTATAAATAAAATAAACAGACCAAAGACCCCAAGGTGTCGATAGGCTCCTCCAAAATCCCAAACCGGTATCGCCAGCCAGTACAGCAGCAATAAAAAGAAAACACTACCGCCAAACCAGCCGGCAAAAAAAGAGCGCCGGGGATTTGGAGTGTTTTCCAGCATCCAGAAAAGGGGCAAAAAAGCCACAAAACTTAAAAAACCCAAATTGGGAAAAGCCATTGCCAGAAAAAGAAGTAAACCAGTTCCCAAAGCTGCTGCAAAAGGTGCCAGGCGAGTCACCAGATCAACCCCTTTCCTTTATTTCATTTCGCCAGTCCTGGTGGCAATTCCTTCTCCTGGCTTAGTTCCAGAACTTAAAATCCCCCGGGCAAACATATTTCCTTCGAAAATTAAAAACCCGACTCCACGTCGGGTTCATAATTTATTTAGGTTCCGGTCAAACCAATTCTTTTATCTTTAGCGGTAATCTCAACTGTTTCGGTCAAAACATCAGCATAGGAAAAAGATACTCTCCTCGGGTAGCCTTCTTCGACAACCTTAACAACAAAAATGTGGGGATAGGTTTTTTCCAGTATGCCCGCTTTGTGGAGAATTTTCTTCCGCCCACGATTAGCCCTGAATTCCACCTGGCGACCTACCCAGGAATCCAGGTCCTGCTTTATCTCTTGCAGGGTATTTTGGGTCATCGCAAACCACCTTTCGAAAAATCCTTACCATATCATTATACCAAAAAGGTGGTTTTTAGTCAAGAACAAGTTATTATATCAAACAATACTTTTCATGTCAAGGTTTCCAACAGTTTTTTTCACTTCTTCCCTGATTTTCCTTATAAAAAAATAAAAACCCCGTAAGGGGTTATTTAGTGTATTTATCTGCAACCTTGCTTGCCCCATAAGAATCCGGTTTGATTTTTGCTCCATAACCACTCCCGGTTACCATTCCCACAACTTCCTTGACCATATTACTGGTGGAACCCTGTCGGCCGACATCCAGGTGAATTTCAACGTCCAGCTCATCAACCAGGTAATCAGTTTCGGCCAGCATGCGAGTGATTTTACTGGCAACATCCAGGCTCTTTGCGGTTTCCAGGTAAATTCGCTGCCTCAAGCTCCGGGATTGAGGTTCCCTGGAGCGCCTGTAGAAAAACCTTCCGCCCTTGCCCACCCGGTAAACAATAATGGCAGTAACAAACTGGACCCTTCCCTCGGCACTCTGGGAATCGGTACCTACCACCAGCTTGTACTGGTACTCGGGGGCTTCTTTAACATAACTAATAATATTTTCAAAGGTTTCTTCCAGAGTTAAACGACCCCTGGTTGGGCTGATGAAATAGTATTTATTCACGCAATCCACCTTCTTTCTGTTCCACAAACGCATTGGCAAGGCAGGAAAATTTTAGCAGGTCAAGCTCTTCTGCTCGAACCCTGTCCTCTAATCCGCAAAAATCAAAAGCAGCCTGAATATGGTCAGGGGTCCAACCGCCCCTTTTCAGATTATTGGCCATGGTCTTCCGTCTTTGCCCAAATCCTAAATTGATAATTTGGAATAATAATTTTTCATTCTTTACAGCTACCGGCGGTGATGACCGGGGGATTAACCTGAGAACCAGGGAGGAAACATCAGGACGGGGGAAAAATGAACCTGATGCCACAGTGAAAAGGGTTTCCACTTCGGCATGATATTCTAACTTCAAAGTCAGAGATCCATATTGTTTGCTCTCTGGCTTTGCACAAAAACGTTCGCCCACTTCTTTTTGCACCATAATAACCATGTGGGAAAAAAGGTGGCTGTAGTCCAGCAGGAAAAAAAGGAGCGGGGTGGTGATGTTGTAGGGCAGGTTAGCCACAAGTTTATAGTCCCCTTGATCCCCCGGCAGAAATTTTTCCCAGTCAACTTTAAGAGCATCCTCACAGATCAATTCCAGGTCCGGGGAGGAAAGTCTCTGTCGGAGAACCCGGTACAGGCCACGATCCTTCTCTACAGCCCAGACCCGGGCTCCCTTTTCTAAAATTCCTTCTGTTAAGGCTCCCAGACCTGGTCCAATCTCCACCACCAGGTCTCCTTCAGCTACTTCGGCAGCCTGCAAAATTTTATCCCTGATATTCCTGTCAATAAGGAAGTTTTGGCCCATCTTTTTGCTTAAGTGGAGCTGGTTTTCCTGTAAAACTTTTCTAACCTGTTTTAATGAAAGCAAATCGCTCCCCCGCTTTTCCTACCTTATTTTTGCATTTTTTCCCAGTCAGCAAGGAATTTCTCTAACCCGGTATCGGTAAGCGGGTGGTTCATCATTTTTAAAAGCACCTGGTAGGGTACAGTTGCAATATCGGCGCCAACCATTGCTGATTCAAAAACATGCCGGGGATGGCGAATAGAGGCAGAAATAATTTCAGAATCTAAACCATGAATGGCCAGCATTTCCGCTATATCAGCAACAAGACCTATTCCATCTTCCCCTATATCATCAAGTCTTCCCACAAAAGGACTCACATAGCGGGCTCCCGCCCGGGCGGCGAGCAGAGCCTGGTTGGGAGAGAAAATCAGGGTAACATTTACCGCTATTCCTTCATCCGCAAGGTGGCGAGTGGCTTTCAAGCCTTCAGCTGTAATCGGAACTTTTATTACCACATTATCATTTATAGCAGCGAGTTTCCGACCTTCTTCCACCATTCCATCTGCTTCGGTGCTGATAACTTCTGCACTAACCGGTCCAGGTATTAAATCCGTAATCTGCTCAATGGCTTCCTGGAAGCTCTGTCCCGTTTCCTTGGCAATCAGGCTGGGATTGGTAGTTACACCCTCAATTACACCCAGTTCTTTGCCTGCGATAATCTCCTCGATGTTAGCAGTATCAAGAAATAACTTCATGTTGCAAACCTCCTTATTTTTTACCTGAGTCTGAAATCAGTCCCCATTTTTTCTGCAATTTCCCGGCAGGCTTTTACATCCACCCCGGGATAATTGACAACAGAAAGAATTACTTCCGGAACATAGTCCCTTACTTTCCGAGCAAAATCTAACAATGCCGGATAAGCCCGATCTGCAAAAAGGGGATTGCAGAGACGTTGATAGGTTTTTTCATCCTGGGCATTCAGGCTTACATTTATCGCATCGACCAAACCTTCCAGGCGGGGAGCAGTTTCATAACCATGGATTAGGTCGGAATGTCCGTTGGTATTAATCCGAACCCGCCAGCCTCTCTCCTTTAAACCCCGGGCGACCTTTAATAACCGCTCCAGGCGGACCATGGGCTCACCAAAACCACAAAAAACTGCCTCCCCCGGTTTTTCGCTTTTATCCAAAGCCTGCAAAATTTCCTCTGCACCTGGCTCTTCCTCAAGCCAAAGACTATATCCCCCCAATCCAGAATTACCCCGGCGGATACAGAACACACAGGCATTTGTACAGACATTGGTCTGGTTGATATACATATTTTCTCCATAGGGGTAGACGATAGCCATGGGCTTATCCCTCCATTTTTTTATTATATCATAACTGCCAAATACTCCAATACCTTTTTTCCTTTAAAATTTTAACCATTTTTGCAGGGTTTTTTCTGGTTTTGCTCAAATTAAATATATAATGGGAGGAGGAGAAAAATGAAAAGATTATACCGTTCCCGGACCGATGAAAAAATTGCCGGGATCTGCGGGGGATTGGGGGAGTTTTTTAGTATTGATCCCACCCTAATCCGCCTTCTTGTTATTTTCATTACCATCGCTACCGGAATTTTCCCCATGATTTTCACATATATTATCGCCTGGGTTATTATACCGCAAGAATAAAAGGCTCTATCTCCGCCTTTTATTTTTAATAATTACTATTAAGGCCTTGGGAGAAAGGGGGTTTTTTAGCGAAAATCCATTTTTTTATTGTAAAGTCACCTTCCCAAAAAATGAAAGGAGGGAGAATTTTGCTAAAATGTAGCTGTTGGAAAATTCCCCTGGTATTATTCATTTCCCTGTTCTTGATTGCCGGCTGTAGTGCAATAAATGATTTCATGCAGGAAGAGATGCGTGGGCCCTCCTGGGATACAAATGTGAGGTTACCTCTGATCCCAACACAGGAAATTAAACTGGTAGATATTCTTAACGAAAATGACCAAGACTACGATGACGAGGATATTTTTTCTTTCGAGTTCGAACTTGATAAAATGGACTTCGGGCTGGATGAAATTGAACTGGAGGATATTGACTACGCTCCCATAGAAACCAACTTGCCGGAAATTGAGATTGATTTTGGCCAGGTTTTCAGTGGAAAAATTGATCCTTTTGGCCTGGTTGAAAATGAAGATATCCCTCTAGACGATGAGGTTCCTCCTATTGACCTGAGTGATGAGTTTACAACCCTAACAATCGGGCAAGGAACTCTTGATTTTTTCCTGGAAATCGATCCGGAAGATAATGCCCTTGAATTTGGAATAAAGATAATTCTCTTCGATAACGATCGGGAGATTGCACGAGGATCATCCCAGTTCAGCGATGAGGCAGCACATGTGGAAATTAACCTCGCGGGAACAGAGCTACCAAATGAAATCGATCTGGAATTTAGAATAACTGAGCCCAATAAGGACTACACGGGGCAACTGGATTATTCGGTGGTAATGGATGCAATAACAATAGAAAAAGTTACCGGCCTGAATGAAATAGATGTCCAGGAATCCTTAGCCCTAAATCTAATTGCTGATGAATTCGAGGAAAATATCAAAGAGATTTTAATGGAAGAGGGGGATTTAATCCTGACCCCAAATATTCCCGCTGAATGGAACATTGACTTCTCCATTGAAAAAATTTATATCAATGACCAGGAGCTAACCCCAGTAAGTGAGGGAGTTTTCTCCCTTGAGGAAGTTGTTTTTAACCTGGAAGATGACCTGGAAGTGAAAATTGATTTCCGAGCCGCGGGAACTGACGTTACTTATGATACTACCGAAACTGTTGGTTTTGACATATCTTTAACCGATCTTCTCTGGAAAGAAATTACGGTTTCCGGCCTCCTGACAGACATGGAGGATTTCACCATCGATGAAGAAATATTTGCAACAGAACTGGATGAACTGGAAGAATGGCTTGAAGGAATCGGGCTGGCCGAAGAGGCCATTACATTAATTCTCCAGGTAGAAAATCAAACCGAATTTGGGCTTAGCAGCGATCTTTCCCTGGTCCTTCTCTATACTCATGATGGTACAGAAGGAGAAAGTGTAATCGAAGCAGATGACTTCACTGTTGACCCCCGGGAAGCCAAAGAAATCCTGTTCTTAAGTGGAGAAATACCCAGCATGCCCCATTCCATTAAGATACCCGAATCAAGCCTTGAAATAGCCATTCCTGAAGGTGAAGACGACATTACAATTTCCCGCGCCGATTATTTTAGCATGGTCGGGGATGCTGATTTCAAGTTAAAATTCCTGGTTCAACCCGGAGGAGTAGAAAATGATGTTGCTACTGGAAAACTAGAATTGGATGCCGATGACCAGGATATTTTAGATGGATGGATCCAAAATGTCCTTATTGATTTCTACAACACCAATAACCTGCCTCTTTATCTTGATATAACGGTTTTCTTCAGCAATGATGAAGAAAACATATTCGATCAGGATAATCCTAACTGGACAATTGGCCTGCCTGAAACCGGGACAGGCGAAAATTACCTCGTCGAAATTTCCAAGGATGATGTGGAAATTTTCCAAAAACCTGCCTGGTATGGCATAAGGGTAGAAATCCTAAAAGATATCACTGAACCTAGAGAGATCACCTTTAAATACGGAGATTCCTTCTCCACCAAGGCTAACCTGGATGTTGAAATCCGGGTTAACCCGCATGAAGATTGAAAGGAGGCCCAATTAGATGAATAAAATAAAAATAGTTTCTCTGGTTTTGTTGTTGTTCCTGACTGTTTCTTCCCCAGCAATTGCAGCAGGTGAAACTCCGGCCTCCTTGCGGATTTTCCCCGGACAGGCTGCCAATCTGGAAGCAAACCCTGCTCTCCTTGGCTTTGCCCCCTATAATTATCAGCTCCAGTTTAACTCTCTCTCCCTGAATATGTGGTCCAATGCCTGGACTGTAAACCAAATCCTGGAAAACTTCAATGAATACTGGGACGAAGAAACAAAAGATGAACTACTGGGAGCAATCTCTGGAGATGCTTTCTCAGTTGGTATGGGAGCATCCTCTAACGTATTTTTCGGTTTCGGTAACTCTGGAGTCCAGGGAGGACTAAAAGGCTTTGCGGCAACAGGGCTGGATAAGGATTTCTTTGAACTGGCCCTTTTTGGCAACGAACTGGATGAAGAGATTAAGCTTGATAATTCCTTCCTGCGAGGTCAGGGAGTAGTAGATATTGGTTTTTCACATGCTTTGGACTTCCCTTCCATAGCCCAGCAGTTTGACTTTGACCGGGTAACTATTGGAGGTGGTATCCATTACCTTAATGGTCTGGCCTACGCCGAAGTCAATACCGATGGAACTATCCTGATTTCATCAGAAGAAGGAGAAGATCCAGTCTATGCCGAAGGAGAATTTAATGCCCTCTACTCTGCCCGGGGTCTGGAAGGAGGCGGAGGTCATGGCGCAGCAATTGACATTGGCGCCTGGGGACAAATTGATCCCAAACTCGGGGTGGGAATTTCTCTGAATAACCTGGGTTTCATCCGCTGGAGCGGAGTCAGGCAAACAAAATTCGCGGGAGAAGCCAAAATAAAACATCCCCTCCTTGTTGAAGAGGATGAGGAATGGTTGGAATATGATGAAGATCAAATAACCGACCAGCCTCATGATCCAATAATCCGAAGCACTCCCGTTAGCCTGGAAGGCGGAGTCCACTACGTAGCCCATCCCAAAATTCACCTTGGTGGGACAATCGGGTTTTACCAGGCTCCTGTTTTCCACCTGGGAATTTCTGCTGCAACCCGCTTTTTCTATCCCCAGTGGCTTCCTGTAACGGTTGGTCTTGATTTTGCCTCTCATAAAGGGACTCCGTCCCTTTTTGCAGGCTTTGGAATAAAAGCCTGGGGTTGGGAAATTTTCAATTTTACAATCTCTGATATCAAACTCGCTACGGGGAGCGGTAAAGAAGTATCCCTCCAATTCGGTTCATCAATTAGTTTCTAAACAAAGGAGCCCCGCTGGGGCTCCTTTTTGACTTTCGAAAAAACAATCAAATAATCATTTAGGGGGGGGAAAAACGATGATGAAGTTAACTCTTTTTCTCCTAATTGTTTCTTTATTGCTATCAGGCCCGGTTGGGGCCGAAAGCCTCCAGGGAAAGTTCAGGGGCGACGAAGAATTTGCTTCATACTTACTCAACCGGGGAGAAGAATTCTGGGAAGAACTCCGAGGAATTTTTCGGATGCGCCCTTCCACCCCTGTTCAAATTACCTTTTATGACGGCCGCCTGGACTATTTGCAGAATAAACCCCACCCCTCGGCTCCCGAAAGTATCGACGCGCTACTACTTTACAACCGAATCCACTTTATCCTTGAAAAGAGGCGCCCCTACAGCAACGAAATGGTCCTTTACCACGAATTGGTCCACATCTTCCAGAGGGAATTCTATTCCCTTACTCCGCACAATGTCTGGTTTTCTGATATCCAGACTGAATACCTTGTTGGCCTACATTTTTTTGGCCCTGAATACCACGAGCACCTCCGCCAGAACCTGAACTTTAACCCCGAAGAAATCCGGGGAAGGCTGGGTAGGGATATGGACTGGCGCTATAACCGTGCCCTGGGGCTGGTAGTTATGGATTATCTCCTGGATAGATACAGATTGAAGCCGGATTTGATGCATCAGCTTGTTATAACCCTGCAGAGCGAGAATCTGCTCCACCGCCACCAGCAGGTAATTTCCGGCGCCCTTGATTATATGGAGGAAAGGGAGGACATTTATTCTTTCATTGCCAGGGATGATTTTGCTTCTCTTCCCCTGACCCGGGGAATTATCCCCACTCCAGTTACATTTACCAGGGCTAAAAGTTCCTTTATTTTTCATAGCTTTTACCTGGAAGGAACCTACCACAGCCTGGCTCAGTATGACCTGGAAAATGACTCTTTTTCGCCCTATATAATTTCGGAAAATTATCTTGATTGGCCTACCCTTGCCGGAGATAATAATATTTATTACGTTCGCCGCAACGGAGGTTCATTTGAAATAATACTGGGAAATTCCCAGGACCCGGCGAAAGAGGTGGTCTTTAACTCACCGCAATACCTGAGCAACCTGCATTACGACCCTCTTACTGCTATTATTTACTTCGGAAAAGACGAGGGCCCACATCGCCACCTTTTCAGCCTGGATAAAAAAGGGGAGCTTAAAACCATTGCAGGTGGCCCCTTCCAGAACTGGTCGCCCTTCCCCGGAGATAATAGCAGGGTTTATTTCCTTTCCAATCGCCAGGACCCCCGGAAAGTCCCCGGGGGGGATCTCTATTTTTACCAGGAGGGAACAGTTACCCCCTTAACTGAAAATCAAAGGTTCCTGGAAATACTGGACCGAGAAGAAAGCAAATTATTGCTTAAATTCATCTATCCCCAGACCGGCGCAGAAGCCCTGGGAATTTTCGAAACCAGGACCGGAAACTGGGAAAAAACCATTACCCGTCTTCCTTCAACTCCATATTTTCCCCATCTATCGGACGGGGAAATAATCTTCTGGCAATCTCCCTTTAGTCCAGCAGCAAAATAGCAGGTTAAATGTTTTCTAAAAATTAATTAGGTGTTAATTAAAATTTTTAATATTTTTATTGATTTTCCTTCAAATTTTGCTTGACTATTATCCATTTCTATCATATAATCTCATTATTGTTAAAATTAAAGGAAAGGAGGTCATGAAAAATGATAGAACATCTTCTGGCAAAAGAAAAAATCAAGGATCTAAGGGCCCAGGCCAAGCGCCAAAGAAGTCGTAAAGGCTAAACGGCGAGAGGGAGGGAGGTGAATGAAATGACAGCAATCCCTCTCCCCAGAAATCACAGGGACAACCTTCTCCATTCTGCGCAAATTCGACAGCGCCAGAAACGAAGGTAAAAAAAATTAAAAGAAGGAGGTAAAAATATGTTTGACCGCAGTTTAATTGCTGAGTTCAGGGAAAAAGAAATCTCCCGGAAAAGCAACAGACGAGACCGGTTCCGGAAATAATTTTTTGGACAAGGAGGTGAAAAAATGATCTGTAAAAAGGAATATCCAACTGAATTACTTTATGACGAGGAAGCCATCAGAACCTACATAAAAAGGTTATGCCTGAAGTGGAGGCTGATCGGCTGATGAAAATTAAAAATCTTCCAGAAAGGGAATAAAAAGACCCGGTTCTATTATAAAATAGGGACCGGGTCTTTTGGTTTTCGGTTTTCTATTCCTTCTGGATCCGAAAAAATCTTACGCTATGGGGAGTTATACCCCGCGGGTGGAGTTTTCCTTCCTTGATATCAGAGGCTTTCTGGCTCCAGTATTCAACCAGGTGAGCAGGCCATAGCTTTCCCGGGAATATCTCTTCCAGATCAAAGAGCCTTTCTTTTTCCAAGTCCTTAAGGTTAAAGACTGCTAAAAAATCTGTTTCTAAACCCCGGGCCGCGATAATTTCCGGATCTTTTTGCTCCATCAGGTCGATTACCCTGACTTCTCCTCCCTCCAGCTCGCTAATTATACCCCTTACCTGGTTTAGGATTCTCAACCGGTCCGGAGGGATTTTTTCTACCGGGTCGGAAACAAAAACCAGTCCCCGGGTTAAAGCCACTGCTGTAGCCAGAGCAAGCACTTCCTCCTGGGACAGTTTCCCCTGTTCTCTGCGCAACAAAAGACAATCAGGATCATTAACCCACCACCGATTATTTAGATAAAGGCGGTTTAGGGAATTTCTAATAGCATTCCTTGTTGAGCTCAGGTACCGCCTCCGGCCTAAAATTTTGGACAGCCTGGTTTCCCATTCAGGAGCGACATCCGGACTGACCCGCATCGCATCTACAAGACCAATGGCAGGTCCCAGGGGACACCCGCAACCAACAATAAAGGTCTTTTCCCGGCAGCTTTCCAGATTACCTCCAGTCCCCTGCGCAAAGCTTCGGCCCGGCTTTGATGCCGGTTAAAACGGCTACCCGGAAGGGCGGCCACATATAAAAAGTCAAGCTTTAAATAACTGTAACCCCACTTATTTACAATTGTGTTAAATAAGTCGCCAATGTACTCCTGAGCCTGGGGATTGGTAAAATCCAGGGCATGAAAACCCCTTCTAAATCCCCAGTCCGGGTTGCGAATCGCCTGGAGCGGCTTTCCCTTTTTATCCTTCACAAACCAGTTCGGGTTTTCTGAAAACAGTTCAGAATCAGCTGCAGCCAGAAAGGGCGCCAGCCAGATACCCGGCTGGAATTTCTGTTCACCTATTTTTTCAGCGAGACTACCCATTGACCCGGAAAAATTTTCCGAGGTATTAAGTCAGTCTACCAGCTCTTTTTGATATCCATCATCAATCTGGACAACGTCCAGGGAGATTTGCCTTCTATTGCGGTCCAGGTAATCAAGGTTTTTAAAACATCCTCTTCAGTTATATCCAGAAAGTAGTGGTACCAGGAGCATCAGCCGGAAGGCTTTTTCCCCCGAACCCTTGCCTTCATTTTCCTCCCCACCAGTTCCAGGTATTTTTTATGGACCTCGTCCACCTCTCCCCAGAGAATAAGCTGGGGCTCAAGATGTATTCTTTCCCCTGGAGAGGGGTTTTTTATATTTACAGCCCCCTGCCGGGCAATTGAAGTCCTGGGATCGGGGTCTGCTTCCCCGGGACGAAAAGAACCACTTGCTGACCAGGACTGCCAGCCCTGCCGATAAAATACCATGTTCTCAACCGGTATATCCAACCCCTTTGCCCTGAGAGGGGAAACTTTTTCCAGAAAAAACTCCCTCTGCCCAACATTGGCCACTTCGCTTTTTAAAACGAGGGTTTTCTCGCCAATTTCTTCTATATTGAGGACCAGCTCCAGCCCCAGGCCATTTTCCAAAAAAACTTTCTTGCCAAAACCCTTTTCTTTCCAGGCAAGGTAGTTTTCTTCTATATCAATTCTTTCCCCGCCATAGTTCAACGTGGCCTGCCAGGAAATTGTCCGGAGCTTAATTCCGGTTTTTTCGAACAAATATAATTCGCTTTCCAACTCTGCCTCACCGCCCTTCACTCTTATGCTAGGTGGCTTTCGGCACTACTATTTTTTCTCTTTTTTAGAAGCATTGCTCTGGTTATCTCCCGAAAAGAAAACGAGAGATCCGCTCTCTGGATCTCTCTTTAATAAGCCCATCACTTAAAGGTTGAATAACTTGCGGGCATTATTTGCTGTTGCAGCAATAATCTCTTCCAGGCTTTCCTCTCTAATTTCCGCCAGCTTTTCCGCGACATACCCAACGTAAAGGGGTTCATTTCTCTTGCCCCTGTAAGGAACGGGAGTCAGGTAGGGGCAATCAGTCTCAATCAGTAAGCGTTCCAGGGGTGTAGAAGCCGCTATCGCCCGCAACTCATCGGCTTTGGGAAAGGTTATTACCCCACCAAAAGCCAGGTACAACCCCATCTCAAGGGTTTTTTCGGCTGTAATCCGATTCCCGGAGAAACAATGCATTACTCCCCCGATTTCCTGAATTCCTTCCTCCCGCAGAATAGTAACAGTATCGCCTTCCGCAGAACGGGAATGGATTACGGCCGGTTTCCCCAGGTCCCGGGCCAGCCGGAGTTGGGCGCGAAAAGCTCTCTTTTGATCATCCCGGGGAGAATTATCGTAATGGAAATCCAGCCCCATCTCGCCCAGGGCTACTATCTCTTCCCCTTTAGCCAGCTCTTTTATCTTTCTCAGCAGGTCGCCATTGAGGTCACGGGCATTATGAGGATGGATACCCACAGCCCCCCGGATATAATCAGGGTAATTGCGGACCAGCTTAACTGTTTCCTGGGAGGATTTTAGGTTGCTCCCTATATTTATAACCTTCTCCACACCACCAATTCTGGCCCTTTCAATTATCTGGTCTCTTTCGCCATCGAAATGCCCAAAATCCAGGTGGACGTGGGTATCGATCAATCCCTTCCACTGCATGGATTCGCCTCCTTTATTAGCTAATTGGACTCCCGGGACTTACTTCAGGGATCTCCACAATCTTCATATTACCTTTTTCCCCGGCAGCAAGCACCATTCCTTCAGAGCGCACTCCAAATATTTCCGCAGGTTTCAGGTTGGCCACAAAGGCTACGTGGCGCCCGATCAGATCCCAGGGTTCATATTCCCGGGCAAGTCCAGCGACAACCTGTCGGAGCTCCTCTCCCAGGGATACCTGTAACTTGAGTAGGTTATCACTGCCTTCAACAGGTTCCACCTTTTCAATACGAGCCACCCGCAGGTCAATTTCCTTGAACCTGGTGAAATCAACCTGGGAGAACTTTTGCTCTTGCTTTTTCTTATCCCCTGTTTTTTGCTCTTCTTTACTTTTTTTCTCTCCACTCCCCTTTAAGCCCCAGTCCTCATAGTCTGCAAGCTCCAGGCGGGGAAAAAGAGGCTTTCCTTTTCTGACCCTGGTTCCGGGGGGTAGTTCTCCCCATTTTTTAGCCGCTTCCCAGGGCAGTTTGGCCAGGTCTTTTTTCAAGCCCAGTTGCTGCCAGATCCCATGGGGGGTGTCCGGCATAAAGGGGCGCAGGGCCAGGGCAATTATCCGCAGGGCTTCAGCAAGATTATAAAGAACGGTGCCCAGCCTTTCTTTATTGGCTTCATCCCGGGCCAGAATCCAGGGCTGAGTTTCATCAATATACTTGTTGCTGCGGCGGATAAATTTCCACAGCCCCTCCAGGCTGTTCTGGAAGTAAAGCCGGTCGAGATTGGTCTCCACCTCCTGGAGGGCGTTTTTTGCCTCGGCCTTGAGAGAACCATCGGGGTCGGTTTCCGGGCCGGGTTTGGGTATCTTCCCGCCAAAGTATTTATCAATCATGGTCACCGTGCGGTGCAGGAGGTTGCCGAGGTCATTGGCCAGATCATAGTTTATCCTTTTTATCAGAGCGGGAAGGGAATAATTGCCGTCGGAACCGAAGACCACCTCTCGCAGCAGGTAATAGCGGATAGCATCAACACCAAACTCCTCTCCCAGGGCAAAGGGATCAACAACGTTCCCCCTGGATTTAGACATTTTTTCCTGGTCTAAAATGAGCCAGCCGTGGCCGAATACCTGCTTGGGCAGAGGAAGATCCAAGGCCAGCAGCATGATGGGCCAGATAATTGTATGGAAGCGCATAATCTCCTTACCCACCAGGTGCAAGTCGGCGGGCCAGAATTTGTCAAACTTTTTCCCTGCCGGGAAATTAATCCCGGTCAGGTAATTGCTTAAAGCATCAATCCAGACGTAAGCAACATGACCCGGTGCTCCAGGAATTGGGACTCCCCAGTTAATTGAAGTTCTTGAAATACAGAGATCTTCCAGGCCCTGTTTTATGAAATTAACCATTTCATTCCGCCTGGTATCAGGCTGGATGAATTCCGGATTGTTTTCAATATATTTTAGCAGGCGGTCAGCATAGTTAGAGAGTCGGAAGAAATAACTTTCTTCCTCCATCCATTCTACCTTGCGGTTGCAGTCAGGACAGGTTTTATCCTCCAGCTGCCTTTCCAGCCAGAAGGTTTCACAGGGAACACAGTACCAGCCCGCGTATTTATCCTTGTAAATGTCACCTTTCTTCTCCAGCCTGCGGAAGATTTCCTGAACACCCTTTTTATGTTCCTCCTCAGTGGTCCGAATAAAGCGGTCATAGGAAATCCCGTAGTATTTCCAGAGATCCTTGATCCAGAAAACAATTTCATCCACGTAATCTTTTGGATTTTTCCCTTCTTTTTTTGCTTTCCGTTCAATTTTTTGACCGTGTTCATCCGTCCCCGTGAGGAAAAACACATCATACCCCTGCAGGCGTTTATAGCGGGCAATTGTATCTGCCGCCACTGTGGTATAGGTATGGCCAATATGCAGTTTACCGCTGGGGTAATAAATAGGCGTGGTTAAATAGTATACCCCTTTTTTCATCTTCAAAACCTCCTTCAAAAATTATAAAATCCCTCAACCCGGCAAGGGGCGAGGGATCGCGGTACCACCCTTATTCAACCAGGCAAAAAGCCTGATTCTCTTCCAGGTTTTACAGAAATCCTGTAAAACCCTGACCCTTTAACGGAGGTTAACCCGCTGCAACCTACTCCAATTTCAACTGCAGAGCTCCGGGACCATCTTCAACTCCCTTCGCAGACACCGCTTTTCAGCTCCCGCGGCTCTCTGTTGGTCCTTCCAGGGGTCTACTCTTCCCTTCACTGCTTTTTAGCTTTTAATTTAATATACTCGATATCAGGGCGTTTGTCAAGAATTGTAATGGGATTTCCACTATTGACTTTTTGTGGAAATTCAAGTATAATTTTGATAAAAGAGCTGTCGAATTTTGCTATTTAAGGAGGGACTTTTATGAAATCAACCGGCATCGTTCGCAAAGTGGACGAACTGGGACGGGTTGTAATTCCTGTCGAACTCCGCCGGACACTCCGCATCGCGCAGAAGGATGCTCTTGAGATTTACGTTGACGATGAAAAAATTATTCTGAAAAAATACGAACCCGCCTGTATCTTCTGTAGTAATGCAGGCAACACCATCGTTTTTAAAAATAAAAACGTATGTCCTGACTGCATCGACCTGATGAAAGAAGGCTAAGGAGAGTTCTCTCTCCTTATTTTTTTTTGTGCACAAATTCATAGATTTTGTTACGGGGTAAGCTTAAAACCTCCTGCAGAATTTTAACTGCGTCCTTTCTGCTAACCCCTGCCTGGAGAAGTTTTTCCAGCAGTTTTTCTTTATCGAAAGAAACTGCTTCGTCTGGGTGGGGTTTTTCCTTTTTTTCTCCACCACGGATTACAAGCGTTATCTCCCCCTTGATTTTCTCTCTATCTTTAAGGCGGGAAATGATCTCACCTACTTCTCCCAGGAGCGTTTCCTGGTGAATTTTTGTTATTTCTCGGGCCAAGAAAACCTGGCGACCACTCCCCATTATTTCCTGAATTTCTTCCAGTGTGGCCATAATCCTGTGGGGAGATTCAAAAATTACTGCAGGGCAGGTGAGGCCAGTCAGAAAATTCAGGATTTCTTCCCTCTTTTTTCCCTGTCTTGCCAGAAAACCAGCAAAATGAAATTCGCCTCCCCCCCAGCCGGAAAGAGCCAGGGCGGCAGTAACAGCACTGGGGCCGGGTATAACTTCTACTGCCAACCCTGCCTGCAAAACTCTCTCAACCAGGATATTACCCGGGTCAGAAACTCCGGGCATGCCAGCACTGGTTATTAAAGCAATGCTTTCCCCTTCCTGCAGGCGCTCCAGGATCCAATCGGCTCTCTGCAGTTCATTATGGACAAAACAGCTGAAAGGCTGTTTTTTTATTCCATAGTGGTCGAGAAGCTTCCGGCTCCAGCGCGTATCTTCTGCCCCGATATAATCAACTTCCTTTAAAACCCTTATGGCCCGCAGGGTAATGTCTTCTAAATTCCCGATGGGGGTTGCACAGAGATAAAGAATTCCTTCCGCCATGATCTCACCTCAATAATTTCAGCTTGCTGGAACGGTCCATACCTTTTATTTCCATCTCTCTCTTCTGAGCAGAACCTCGATCGGGGAAGGATTCCTCAAATACCAGCTCCAGAGGACCCCGGCCCCTTGTGTAGCGGGCTCCTTCTCCATTGCGGTGTTGTTCAATCCTTTTTTCAAGGTCCCTGGTCACACCTGTATAAAGAGAATCATCTCCACAGCGAAGGATATAGACTTTCCAGCTCACTTTTTTTCCTCCCCCCGGTAGATTGCCTTCATTTCCTGGGAATAATCATTGCCCCGATATACCAAAAGGGGAGGTTTTAACTGCAAACCGGTTTTCCCTCCCCGCCGACAGCACAGCAAAACAATATTTGCTTCTTCTCCTTCCCGGGGTTGGACCGGTTGCAAAATCTTGGGCTCAAGCCTTGCTTGCCGGCAGCCGCCAAGGATATCCACCAGGCGATCCGGGCGGTGGGCGAGGTAAAAATCCCCACCTTCTTTCAGGAGGTGACTTGCGGCAGAAATAACATCCTCAAGGGTGCAGGCCAGCTCATGGCGGGCCAGGGCAATTTCCTTTTTAGAGCTGATCCTGCCCTCATCCGGAGAAAAAAAAGGAGGATTCGCAGTAACCAGATCAAAAGTACCCCCCCGAATATCCCGGGGTATTTCCCGGATATCCTGCTGCTTGATTTCCACCATGTCAGCAAGATTATTCAGGGCACAACTCTTTCGAGCCATTTCTACCAGCGAACTTTGAATTTCAAAACCGGTTACCCGAATTCTCTTTTTATAGGCTAAAAGCAGTGGGATCACTCCATCCCCACTGCCCAGATCAGCAGCCCTCAAACCGGGCCTGCCTCCAACCATATTGGCCAGGAGCACAGCTTCCAGACCGAACCTGTACTGCCCTGGTTTTTGAATAATTCTTAAATCCTCACCCACAAGGGGGTGAATTTCTTCATTCAAGACTCTTCACCCCGGTAGGCCTTCTCCAGAAATTCCCGGCAGAAAAGACAATCTCCCTTTCTCCTGTCACCGAAGTTTAACGGGCAAATGTGATAATTTTCCTGATAAAGGCTGGTTAGATTTTCATAACCGGCCTGGCCTTTTTGGATCTCGTCTTCCCGCCCCCGGATTATATTTTTCAATTCTTCATTTTCATTTTTTAGTTCCTGGTTTTCCAGGTAAAGATTGCCGGCCATTTCTTTTAACTTTTTCCACTTCTTTTCCCACCGGGTAAAGGCATCCTGGCATTCAGCCAGGCGAGCCCAGAAATCCTTTTCCATGTTAACCCCTCCCGGGTTATTCATCTTCTTCTATTTCCTCCTGGCAGGAACAACTGCCAGAATTCGGGCTTTCCCCATTCTCATAGGCCTCGGATTCATAGCGGAGACAGCACATTAACCGCCCGCAAATACCGGAAATTTTTGCGGGGTTTAAGGCCAGGTCCTGCGCTTTTGCCATCCGGATAGAAACAGGCTCAAAATTTCGCAAAAAGCTCTGGCAACAGAGTTCGCGACCACAGGGGCCCATGCCTCCAATCATCTTTGCTTCATCTCGAACTCCAATCTGGCGGAGTTCAATCCTGGTCCGGAATACCCGGGCCAGATCTTTAACCAGTTCCCTGAAATCAACCCGACCTTCTGCGGTGAAATAAAAGATTATTTTTTTCCGGTCAAAGGTATACTCCACGTCAACCAGTTTCATCGGCAGACCGTGTTCATTGATTTTTTCCTGGCAGATTTTTAAAGCTTCTTTTTCCTGTTTTTTGTTTTCACCCAGCTGGGCAAGGTCATCAACAGTTGCGGGGCGTAAAACGGGTTTCAAAGGTTGAACCACATCTTCCTCCTTGATCTCCCGGGCTGAAATAACTACCTGGCCAATTTCCAATCCCCGCGAAGTCTCAACAATTACCCAGTTTCCAAAACCAAGTGAGTGTTCACTTGGATCAAAATAATAGACCTTTCCTGCAGATTTAAAAGTAACTCCAACTACTGTTGGCATTTATCATCATTGCCTCCAACCATTTATTTTCAAAAGCGT
>Ga0207421_10001685_pt1 | contig 28105 bp, 22 predicted proteins | sample SodLakKL_010_SED_4_FD_187542 | JGI IMG/M metagenome (GOLD analysis project Ga0207421, IMG submission 187542) | Alkaline sediment microbial communities from Lake Tanatar, Kulunda Steppe, Russia - 8KL_010_SED (SPAdes) (version 2) | ecosystem: Environmental > Aquatic > Non-marine Saline and...
ATTACCAGGGAACCGTTTCTTTTAAAAGGCACATCAAGCTCGCTGCACAATTGATCGTACATCCGGTTCCCTTCCACGTTAAATTTTGCCTTAAAAGTCCCCGGTTTTGGGTCAAAACCGGCATGGACGATAGCGCTGTTGGCCTTGGTGGTGCCATTGGCCACATCGCTGTCTTTTTCCAGCAGGATTGTATTCAAGTTATATTTAGCCAGTTCCCTGGCGATAGAAGTGCCGATGATCCCGGCACCGATAATTGCTGCGTCGTACATCTGTTACCTCCCGTGATGTTTTCGATCCCTGTTTAGTTTTAGTTGATTACCTCAAATCACCGGTAAAGGCTTCAATCCGGTTGATCCCTTCTTCAATATTTTCCATAGAAGTTGCGAAGGATAAGCGCACATACTCGGGGGCTCCGAACCCGGTGCCCGGGACTACAGCCACTTTCCTGCTTTCCAGGAGAAGCCGGGCAAAATTATCACTGCTATCTATGTTTTCTCCCTTTAAGCTTTTTCTAAAGGTGTTGGCTACATTAACAAACAGGTAAAAAGTGCCCTCCGGCTCCAGGGCGTCAAGGCAGGGTATGGCCGTAATCCGGTCATACATGTATTTACGGCGCTGGTCAAAAGCGCGGCGCATTTCTTCAACACAATCCTGGTCCCCCTTAATTGCTGCTACGGCCGCTTTTTGAGCGATCGAATTGGGATTGGAAGTGGTATGGCTCTGCAGGGCCGCTATTGCTCCGGCAATTTCCTTTGGAGAAGCGGTGTAACCAATCCGCCAACCGGTCATGGCGTAGCTTTTTGAAACCCCGTTGATTATAATAGTTAAATTTTTGATCTGCTCGTTAAAAGAGGCAATGCTTACATGGCGCCCCCGGTTAAAGATCAGTTTTTCATAGATTTCATCGGCTATAACATATATATTGCGTTCGCTGCAAAATTGAGCGATCGCTTTTAGCTCTTCTTCGCTGTAAACCTGCCCGGTCGGGTTGACGGGACTGTTTAAAATTAAAGCCCTGGTTTTTTCTGAAGCATAATTCTCAAGTTCCTTTACGGTGGCTTTTAATTTATTTTCCGGGCTGGTTTCTACAGCAACCGGGACACCGTCACAGATTTTAACTATTTCCGGGTAGCTGACCCAGTACGGGGTCGGGATCAGCACTTCATCGCCCGGGTTTAAAACAGCGGCCAGGGCGTTGAAAACCGCGTGCTTGCCCCCGTTGCTGACCACAACTTGCCCCGGCTCGTATTCCAGTCCGTTATCGGCTTTTAATTTATCGCAAACTGCTTCTTTAATTTCCAGGGTGCCCGCCGCCGGGGTGTAACGGGTATGTCCCTCGTTCATCGCCCTGGTTGCGGCTTCCCTGATATGAACGGGTGTATCGAAGTCGGGTTCACCGGATCCAAAGCCGATCACATCTATTCCCTGGCTTTTCATTTCTTTCGCTTTACTGTCGATAGCCATTGTCGGCGATGGATTAATCGCCATTATTTTTTTAGACAACATCTAAACCTCACTCCTGTCTTTGGATTATCATATTTTAACATGTTACAGATAATTTTTGTATTCTTTAACCGGTTTAATTAATGCCAGCTCTTTACCCTTTAATTATCAAACCCTGTTTAGCAGATGGTGCTATGGCGAAAAATGTTTACTTATAAGTATTCATTTCTTTATCATAGATAGCTCTATCATAAAGGCAGCCCATCGTTTTCCCTCAGGACCTTCGCTCCGCTGCGGGGACGCTTAAAAAGTCCCCTGTGGCTCCGTTCAAATAAAAAATACGCTGCAGTTAATAAGCAGTCCGCGATTAGTCTCCCGCGGTAAGCTTTCTTTCCACGTAACCCGGGGGAATCCATAACAGGTCGTTTTCCAGGATCTGCTTAGGATTGACCGGGGTTTGCCCGATATTTACTTCCCAGTGAAGGTGGGGACCGGTTGCGTACCCGGTCATGCCCACTGTGCCCAGTAGTTGACCTCTTTCGACAATCTCTTTTTCTTCGACTGCCAGTGAATCTAAATGCATATAACTGCTTGAAAGATCAAGGCCGTGATCGATAATCACAGTTTTACCCCCGGCCAGCAAAGAATCGGCCAGCCTGACAATACCCCGGTTAGGGGCGATGATTGGGGTTCCTTCATCGGCGGCCAGGTCAATGCCATCATGCCTCCGCGGGGGATTGCCGTCTATAATCCGGATTGCTCCGTACTCAGAAGTAACCCTTCCTTCCTCAAGGGGGTTAATAAAACGCTGGACCCAGAGGGGATATGCGACGGTTTCAGCCATCGCTTCCCGGATCATTTCCCGTTCCCTGGCCAGGCGTTCCGGGTCCCAACCTTCGGTAATCCCGGCAGGCATGCTGAACCTTGATTCCTGGAATTCTTTCCCGCTGACTTCAACCACAGCTTCCAGGTTGCTGCCATTATCACGGGTTAAACTGTTTTCAATAGAAATATTATAGCGTCCCGGTTTGGTATCGTAGCAGATCCCGATTACGGCAAAAAGCAGGTTCCCGGTGCGGTAGAAGTTCGAAATTTCTCCGTTAAAGTCAAAATCGAGTTTCGGTTCGAAACCGCTGCCAAGCGGACCTGCTTCTATAACTACAAAATCGCCCGGTTTAGGAGTTTTAGGATGCAGAAAGATATGTTCTTCGATCCTGGTTTCCGGCCTAATTATATCAAAAGATCGCTCCACTGCCTGTTTGTCGCTTATAAAAGGTCCTTGGTTCGGTTGAACGGGACCTGTTGCCCCGGAAAGCAGCAGGTAAAGAGAGGCTGCCACCAGGAAGCAGGCGGTGAGCAGAAAAAAGCTTCTTTGTTGTAAGATAAATTTCACTGTCTTTCACTCCGGATCCTTTACATGCATACATATTATAACTTAATTTAAGTGTAATAAAAAGCAGGATAGGGCCGGCCTGTGTAGAAAGAAAAATAATACCGGAATGATTTACCAGCTGGGGGTGCGCCGTTTGCTTAAAAACCTAAACTTGTTGTGGGAGACAATCACCCAGGATCAGATTTATTGGCAAATTGGTGTCTCGATAGCCATTGTTTTGTTTTTTTTATTGATCAAAAATATTTTTACCCGCTTCATATTTGGCCTGATCATGAGGCTGACCCATAAAACTCCAACCGACCTCGACCGGGAAATCCTGGAGGCTTTTGAGGGGCCATTGAAAGGGTTAATTGTTCTTCCCGGTTTCTACCTGGCCCTGTTTTATCTGCCACTGCCCCCTGCCCTTACCGATACCGTTTCGGGCCTTTTCCGTTCGGGAATTATCGCCATGGTCACCTGGGGATTTTACAACCTGGTGGGCGGTAAGGCCTATAACGAACTGGGCCAGAAGTTAAGGCTGGACCAAAGCCTGCTTATTTTCGGTTCGAAAGTGCTGCGCTTCATCATCATAGCCTTAGCCCTTAGTATCATTGCCCAGGAATGGGATTACGACGTGAGCGGCTTTATCGCCGGTTTGGGCCTGGGTGGCCTGGCCGTTGCCCTGGCAGCTCAGGATGCCGTGGCCAATGTTTTTGGAGGGATTATTATTGTTTTGGATAAACCTTTTGATGTTGGTGACTGGATTCTTACACCCAGTGTTGAAGGCACGGTTGAAGAAATGTCTTTCCGCAGTATAAAAGTGCGCACCTTTGCTAATGCCCTGGTTACAGTTCCCAACAAGGTCATTGTCAACGAAGCGGTAACCAACTGGACCAGGATGGAAAAAAGGCGGATCTTTTTCCGCCTGGGGGTTACCTATACTACCCCCCGGGAAAAATTACAAAACTGTGTAAACAAGATCAGGGATTTACTTGAAAACCACCCTGAAGTTCACCCTGACTTAATCATGGTTCGCTTTGAGCAATTTGCCGACAGCAGCCTCGATATCTTTATCTACTTTTTCACTAAAACCAAGGTCTGGGCCGACTTTTTAGCCATAAAAGAAGAAATCAATTTTAAGATAATGGAAATCTTAGAGGAAGAAGGAGTATCTGTGGCTTTTCCCAGCCGCAGTATCTATTTCGAAAACCAGCTTGAAAACAAGATGGAATGGGATGATGCCCGGTATCCGGGCAGTAGTTCCGGGCCCGAATCCGGGCATAACCGGGAAAATTAAAGCTTAAAAAGCTATAACCGGTACCGCTTTGAAATGCGGCACTTCCGGGCAGTCAAATCTTTTTCCGTGAAGGGGCTGTTAGGGAAGTCAGCCGGCAAAGATAAAAAAACCGGCAGCTGCTTGTCAAGCCCTGATAAGCTTAACAAAGAGCTGCCGGCCTTGCCTGAAAGGTTTTTTCAGAAAGCCTTCCCCTGACTGAAGTTTCTTACCGTTTACTTTCCACCCTGCGCTTTTTTCCAGTCTTCAAGGAATTTATCGATCCCCCGGTCGGTCAGGGGGTGCTTGAACATTTGCTGCAAAACCTTGAAGGGAACGGTAGCGATGTGGGCGCCGGCTAAAGCCACTGCCGGAACATGTTCGGGGTGGCGGATGCTGGCCGCGATCACCTCTGTATCCAGTTCGTGCAGGTCGATCATGTCGACAATATCTTTTACCAGGGCTACCCCGGTTTGGCCGATATCATCAAGGCGACCGAGGAAGGGGCTGACGTATGCCGCGCCGGCCCGGGCGGCCAGCAGGGCCTGGTTGACCGAGAATACCAGGGTGACATTAACCCTGATCCCCTCAGCGGCGAGAGTTTTGACTGCCCGCAAGCCCTCGGGCATGACCGGTATTTTAATGATCACGTTTTGATGTACTTTTGCCAGCTCACGGGCTTCCTTGATCATTCCTTCATAATCCATCGAAATAACTTCGGCGCTGATTGGCCCGTCGACAAGGTCGCAAATGGTGGGAAGGATTTTGCCGAAATCTTCATTTTCCTTGGCTGCCAGTGAAGGGTTGGTGGTTACCCCGCAGATCACTCCCCAGTCAGCCGCCTGCCTTATTTCTTCCACGTTGGCAGTGTCCAGGTACAATTGCATAGTTAAACCCTCCGATCAGTATTATTCTTGCCATTAACCCTGCTGCAAGCCTCTGCAATGTTACTTTTTAACCCGGCTTTCTAGTTCATCTTTGCCAGGTGTTTTGCAGGTCGGGTGCAAGGCAACTTTTTATTCGCTTTTTAAATACTTCTACTTCTAACATCCTTTCCCTGCCTCAGATCAATTTGACCCGGTTCTTTTGCCTGATTTGCCAATACCTATGGGTGCTGATAAAATAAATTGAAAGGAAGGTGAATGATGATAAACGAACTTGAAAAGTTGCAAAAAGAGTACCCGGCAAAATTTGCCCCCATGGATGATATCTTCTGTAAAATTCGTCCCGGGGACCGTATTTTCATTTCTACCGGATGCGGCGAACCGCAGTATTTGGTGCAAAAACTGGTTGAATATGTCAAGACAAACCCGAAGGCTTTTTTCGATACCGAAATTCTACATGTTTGGACCCTGGGAGTAGCCCCTTACAGCGATGAAAAACTGCAGGAGAACTTCCGCTCGAACTCGTTTTTTATCAGCCACCATACCCGGGAAGCGGTTAATGAGGGCCAGGCGGACTATACCCCGATCTTCCTTTCCGAAGTGCCCGCCCTTTTCCGCCGCCGCCAGATTTCAGTGGACGTGGCCCTGGTCCAGGTTTCCCAGCCGGATAGCCATGGCTACTGCAGCCTGGGAATCAGCCTGGATATTACCAGGGCAGCCGTAGAAAATGCCGACTTGGTGATCGGTCAGATCAATCCCCGCATGCCCCGGGTGCATGGTGATTCCTTTATCCATTTGTCTGAATTTGATCACCTTCTTTTCCAAGAAGAAGAAATCCTGGAATACCGGTCCCCGGAGGTGGACCAGGAAGTTTTAGATAAAATCGGCTATTACGTGGCCCGGATTGTTGAAGACGGCGATACAATCCAGGTGGGCTACGGCAGCGTGCCGGACAGGATTTTGCCCTGTTTAAAAGACAAGCGCCACCTGGGGATTCATACCGAGCTTTTAAGCGACGGAATGATTGACCTGGTGAAAGAAGGCGTTGTCGATAATAGTATGAAAGAAAAAAATCGGGGTAAAATCGTGGCCGCTTTTTGCATGGGATCCCGTAAAGCCTATGATTTTATTGACGACAATCCTGCAGTCGCGTTCAAAGAGATTGATTATACTAACAGCCCGCTGGTTATTGCCCAGCACGAGCATATGACCGCGATCAATAGTGCCCTGGAAATCGATCTAAGCGGCCAGGCTTCTGCCGAATCGATCGGCAGTAAACTATACAGCGGGATTGGCGGGCAGGCCAACTTTATGCGCGGATCGGTGCTTGCTACCTACGGGAAAAATATTTTGGCCATGCAGTCTACTACCCGCAACGATGAAGCTTCGAGGATTGTTCCCGCCTTGAAGGAAGGTGCCGGTGCCACCCTCACCCGGGGGGATCTTTATTATGTGGTTACCGAGTACGGAATTGCTTTTCTGCACGGTAAAAACATCAGGGAAAGGGCCATGGCTTTAATTGCTATCGCCCATCCCAGGTTTCGTCCCTGGTTGATCGAAGAGGCTAAAAAAAGGAAACTGATTTACCCCGATCAAACATTCTATGCCGGAGAAAAAGGGCAGTACCCCGAGCACCTGGAAACTTATCGCACAACCAAGCAGAACCTCAGGATTTTAATTCGCCCGGTAAAAATAAGCGATGAACCGCTGATCAAAGATTTCTATTATACGCTGTCCGACAAAAGCCTTTACCGGCGTTTTATGTCGCTCCGGCGCCAGATGCCCCGCCAGGAACTGCAGAAACATTTTGTGGTGATTGATTACACTAAAGAAATGGTTTTGTTGGCGGTTAGAAGCTACCTCGGCCAGGAAATTGTGATCGGCATGGCCCAGTATTGTATTCATGAAGATACCCTGTCCGCGGAAGTTTCGATTGTTGTCCGTGATGACTTTCAGAGCAAGGGAATCGGTTTCGAGCTGTTTTCCTACCTGGTTACCGTGGCCAAAAACGAGGGCCTGCATACCTTTACCGCCGATATTTTACCCGATAACACGGCAGTATTTCGCTTAATGGAAAAACTTGGCCTTGAATATGAACGCAAGTGGGACAGCGGGATGGTCCACATTGTTATTTATTTAAAGTAAGCAAACGAGGACCTGTTCAGCTTTAACTGTGGTGCAGTTTTATTTACCGCCGTTGCCCGTGATGGGCCGGCACCAGAACATGATAAAGCACAGCCTCATGAGATACGCTAACAATAACCTTGTTAAACACGACAACCATAGCATTAATTTTATGCAACCGGTTTAAATCGCTGAAGTAGAGTAAGGATAAACCAGGGAAGGTGTATAATGGCTTTTGAAATAAAGGAAGAAACTATCGAATCATTTTTGAATTACTATGACGGCCCGGGCCGGTCTTTGGACTGGCCCTCCGTTTTTACCCTTCCCGCCTGGCTGCGGGCCTGGTGGGAATCATTCGGAGAAGGATGGGAGCTTTGCCTGCAGTCTGTATGGCAGGATCAGGATTTGATCGGACTGGCCCCCCTGATGTGTGAGGGAAAGGTGGGACGTTTGATCGGCAGTATTGATCTCTGTGACTACCTTGATTTTGTGGTCCTGCCCCAAAAGGATACTAATTTTTTCCAGGCCCTGCTGCCGGCCCTGAGGGCAAGGGGCATAGAAAAACTTGAACTTGAAGCCCAGCACCCGGCCGCTTATATTTTCAACGGGCTTTTTGCTTTCGATGCTGAAGGAAGATTCCCGGTGCAGCTTAATTTTTCCCGCCAGGACCTCTCTTTTGAACTGCCCCTGCCTGAAAGCTGGGAAGGTTATTTAACCATGCTCAAAAAAAAGCAGCGCCATGAAGTCAGGCGCAAACTGCGCCGCCTGGAAAATGAAAGTAACAGTTACCGTTACCGGGTTATTGATAAACGGCAGGAAATCGAGGAATTTTTACCCCGGTTTATCAACCTGTTTGGAAGAAATCCCGAAAAGGCTAACTTCTTGACCGAAGAGAGGGAACAGTTTTTTTATCGACTGCTGGATGCTAACTCTCACCTGGACCTTGCCCGTTTCGGCTTGCTTGAAATTGACGGGGCAATTGCCGCCGCCGTGCTTTATTTTGATTACCGGCAGCGGGTTTACCTCTATAACAGCGGCTATGTGCCCGATTACGGACACCTGAGCGCCGGATTGCTCTCGAAAGTGCTGTGTTTAAAGCACAGCATTGAAAACGGGGTTGCTGTTTTTGATTTTCTTAAAGGGACGGAAGTTTACAAAAGCCGCCTGGGGGCTAAAGCGGTGCCGGTTTATAAAGTAACCCTGGATTTCCTGTAAAACTGGCCTGCGGTAGCGGTTTTGACAGGACCTTTAGAGACTAAGCCCGGTCCTGGCGGATCAAGGAAGAAAGGGGGGGCAGTACCGATGCACATGGCTTTTTTAAGCGTTCACAGTTCACCTTTGGGGCGGGCCGGGGAAAAAGACACGGGGGGGATGAGCACTTACCTGCGCGGGCTTTCCACGGCCCTCGGTGAAGCCGGCCACCGGGTTGATCTATTCACCAGGCCCAACGGAACGGAAGGTGAAACGGTCCGCTACCTGTCACCGAATGTGCGCCTGATCTGCCCCGAAGATAGCCTCGGCCCCCTGTCCAAGGAAGAAATATATCCCCACTGCCGCACCATAGCGCAGGGCATTGCGGAATATTGCAGCCGGGACAACTCCGGCTACGATCTTATTTTCAGCCACTACTGGCTGTCGGCCGGCACCGGACAGCTGTTGAAAGAAAGCTGGAAAATCCCCCACCTGGTGATGTTTCATACCATCGGCCGGGCTAAAAATGACTGCTGTCACGGGGAGAATGAACCCCCGCTGCGCCTAAAAAAAGAAGAAGAACTGGCCAAAGACTCTGACTTGCTGGTAGTAGCCGCTCAAAGTGAAAAAGAAAACCTGTTAAAATATTTTAACATTCCCGCGGATAAAATTGCCGTCGTCCCCTGCGGAATTAACCGCAGCCTGTTCAAGCCTTTCAATGAAAAAGAGCGGCTGGAAGCAAGAAAAAGCACCGGTTGTTTTGAAGGTGAAAAAATCCTGTTAGCCGTGGGGAGGATCGAACCGGTTAAAGGTTTTGATCTATTAATTAAGGCCGCTTCTTATATGCCGGCGGAAGACAGGTTCAGGGTATTATTTGCCGGAGAAGACCGGAAAGACAATCCCCAGGTGGCAGCTTTAAAAGCATTTGCCTTAAAATACGGGCTTGAAGGCAGGGTGGGCTTTGCCGGGGCTGTTGATCACGAAAAGATGCCCCTTTATTACAATGCCGCTTCTTTATGCCTGGTTCCTTCGTTTTATGAAAGTTTCGGGATGGTCCCCCTTGAAGCGCTTGCCTGCGGAACACCCATCGCCGCCGCGCCGGCCGGGGTAATCCCTGAAGTATTATGCGGGGTTCGAAATCAAAATATTCTCGGCTGCATGATCGAGGACAGGCGCCCGGAAACCTGGGCAGCGGCAATGAGAAAAATGATCCTGGCCCCGAAACGGATCGCTGAAGAAGATATTGATGATGCTCTTAAACCTTTCAGCTGGGAAAAAGCAGCTTCAGAATTGCTCCGGCAGGTGCGGCATAAAATAGGACTGTTTGCCCGGTAAGACAGCCTGCAGGCGATATGTTATAATAATGAACGTGAAATTTTGGCACGTTGCGCTGTTTTAAATTAGCGAAAAGGAGGCCTTTTATATGGATCTTGAGATGATTTACAGCGCCCTGGTCACTTACGGCGCCAGGGTTCTCCTTGCCCTGCTGGTTTTGCTGGTAGGTTTAAAAATAGTGGCACTGGTAGCGAAGGCCTTTTCCAGGCGGCTGGAAACCGCAGAGATGGATCCCTCCCTGCGGCCTTTTTTAACCGCCCTGGTTAAAGTAGGGCTGCAAATCCTCCTGGTTATTTCAGTCGCTTCCATGATCGGAATTGAAATGACCTCCTTTATTGCAGTAATCGGGGCCATGGCCTTTGCCGTCGGTTTGGCCCTGCAGGGCAGCCTGGCTAATTTTGCCGGCGGAGTCCTGATTTTACTGCTCAAACCATTCCAGGTCGGCGACTATATCGAAGCTGCCGGGGTAGCCGGTACCGTCAAAGAAATCCAGGTTTTTTATACCCACCTGGATACTCCCGATAATAAAAGGATTATTGTACCCAATGCGTCTATGTCTAATGCCAGTACCGTTAACTATAACACCAACCCCGTCAGGAGGGTTGATTTTACCTTTGAAGTAGGCTACGGAGATGATCTGGACCGGGTGAGAGCTGTGCTTTTGGAAATTGCTGAAAACCACCCCCTCACCTTTGAAGATCCTCCGCCCCAGGTAATTGTAGGCGGCCACGGGGAAAATGCAATCATCGTTTACCTGCGGATGTGGTCTAAGAAAGAAGACTACTGGACTATCTATTTCGAGTTAATGGAAAAAGTTAAAAAAGCCTTCGATGAGGCCGGTATAAACATTCCCTACCCGCAAAGGGATGTCCGTCTGATCGGCAATGAAAAAAAAGGAGAAGCTTAAGGCAGCTTATACAGGTATCAAGCATGATCAGGTGCTCGAACCGGATAAGTGCTCAAGCTGTATTTACAACAAATAAGGTGGTATGCAGCAATGACTAAACCAGGGCAACCAGGAGCAATCAAAGCCGATATATTAGTTATAAGCCCTCATCCCGATGATGCCGAGTTTGGCACTTCCGGATCGGTGGCCCGCTGGGTAAACGAAGGTAAAACAGTTGTCTATGTGGTTTGCACCGGCGGAGAAAAAGGGACCGACGATCCCGGGGTTGACCCCGATCATTTGCGGGAAACCAGGAAAAAAGAACAGCGAAAGGCTGCCGGTCTTTTAGGGGTTAAAGAAGTGGTTTTTCTTGACTATGAAGACCAGGCCCTGGAAGACACCCCGGAATTCCGCAGGGATATTGTGCGCTGTATCCGCCGCTACCGCCCGGAGACCTTAATCAGCGCCGACCCCTACCGCCGTTATATCTGGCACCGCGATCATCGTATTACCGGCCAGGTGGTGCTCGACGCCGCTTTTCCCTATGCGCGTGACCACCTTTCTTACCCGGAGCTGTTAGAGGAAGGCTTGATGCCCCACAAGGTAAAGGAAATTTTAATGTGGGCCAGCGAAGATCCCAACTACTTCTCAGATATAACCGAAACTTTTGAAACCAAGCTGGCTGCCCTGCGCTGTCATGACAGCCAGGTCGGCGGTCGCGATTTTTCGACCATGGAAAAGTGGCTGCGCAAACGCGCCGAAGATGCGGCCCGGGAACAGGATTTTACCCTGGCTGAAGCCTTCCACCGCGCCGAGATACTCTGGTAGAGTTAATTAATTGTCCAGCCAGGTAACGTCACCGTAGAGCTCCTTACTCCGTTCCTTTCCTTTAAAGGTATCGAACTTTTCACGTTCGGTTTTTAAATCGCCCGGTTCACCGTGCCCGGGCAGGATCACTGTTTCATCGGGTAAGGGCATAATTTTGGTCTCGATCGATTCCATGATCTGCTTGAAATCCTGGGGAGACCCGGTTTTCCCCGGCCCACCCGGAAAGATGGTATCGCCGGAAAACAGGTACTTGCCGGTCTTAAAACATAAACTTCCCGGGGTGTGACCAGGGGTGTAAAGCACTGCCAGGTCGATTTTACCGCAGCTGATATGTTCACCGCCGCCGAGCAGTTTATTGGGCTTGACCGGCAGCGTGGCGGCATCTTTGTTATGGGCGGCAAGCGAGGCTTGCAGATCGCTGCGCAGTTCTTCCAGGGCCAAAACATGGTCCATGTGACCGTGGGTTAATATAATATACTTTACCCTGGTCCCTTTTAGTTTTTCTTTTATCTTTTTAGCGCTGCCCGGAGCATCAATTAAAATGCTTTCGTTTTTATCTTTGCAGATAAGCATGTAGGCATTGGTTCCATATGGTTCCGATTCAAGGCGTAAAATTTCCAGGTGTTCATCGCTCGCTACTACCGATAGGTTTCCACTCATTACCTTCACCCCTTAATTAATGATTTTTCCGGTTGGTTTAATTATAACATTGAACTCAAAACTACATTAGTATTTCCTAATTTAAAATGATCGGTTATAATGTTCTTTGGGAATTAAGCATAATCAAAACAATAAGCATAGGAAGAGGGATCCAGCAAATGTCCAAGATCAAAGTAGCCATAGTAGGGATGGGAAACTGTGCCAGCGCTTTAATCCAGGGAATTCATTATTACCGTGATATAAATGAAGAAGATGCCGTCGGCTTATTACACTGGAATTTAGGCGGTTATGAACCTTACGATATAGAGGTAAGCGCAGCTTTTGACATAGATGAGCGCAAGGTGGGACGGGACGTGAACGAGGCTATCTTTGCCCCGCCAAATTGTGCCTGCACCTTTTACCCCGACCTTGCTGCAAGCGGGGTCAAGGTGCAGATGGGTCGAGTTTTAGATGGTTTTTCCGAGCACATGCTCGAATTTGAGGATGACTATACTTTCAAGAAAAGCAGCGATCCCGAGCCGGGGAAAGAAGCGATAGTGGAAGCCCTGGATAGCTCGGGTACTGAAATAATGTTGAATTACCTGCCCGCGGGCTCTGAAGAAGCTTCCCGCTTTTATGCCGAATGTGCCCTGGAAGCGGGGGTAGCCTTTATCAATAACATCCCCGTTTTTATCGCCAGCGACCCGCAGTGGGCCGGTAAGTTTGCCGCCAAAAACATTCCCATAATCGGCGACGATATTAAGTCACAGATGGGCGCAACTATTATTCACCGGGCCCTGGCTGAGCTGTTTAACCGGCGCGGGGTCAGGCTGGAGCGCTCCTACCAGCTGAATACCGGCGGCAACACCGACTTTTTGAACATGACCAACCAGGGGCGCCTGGCTACCAAGCGGATTTCCAAAACCGAGGCGGTCCAATCGGCGGCGAAAGAACGCCTGCCCGATCGCGACATCCATATCGGGCCCAGCGATTATGTTTCCTGGCAAAAAGATAACAAGGTCTGTTTTCTGCGCATGGAGGGACAGATCTTTGGCAATATCCCGATCAACCTGGAAATGCGCTTAAGCGTGGAGGATTCTCCCAATTCGGCCGGGATTGCCATCGACGCTGTGCGTTGTTGCAAGCTGGCTTTAGACCGGCAGGAAGGAGGCGTGCTTGAAGGGCCTTCGGCCTACTTTTCCAAGCACCCCCCTGTCCAACATCCTGACTACCAGGCCTACCAGCTGACCGAAGAATTTATCCGGGGCAGTAAGTAGCGGACCTGGACTTATGTTTTAGTCCTTTAAAGCTCGCAGCCCAAATCAAAGCCTTCCCGCACCGCTTCGGTAATTTTACGGGACCGGTAGGCGTCGCCGATGACATGCAGTTCTTTAACCCGGCCTTTCAATTCTTCTTCAAGCGGGTTGTTGGGCTCGGCGCCGATTGCCAGGGTCACTGTATCTGCCGGTAAAAGAGTTTCTTCGCCGTCTTTTTCCACCAGCACCCCGTCTTTATTGACCGCTTTAACCTGGTGCTGATCCATGGTCTTGATTCCCAGGCGCCGGATGCATTTGATCACCACCCAGCGGGTGCTGATCCCGATATCCCTGCCAATGCCTTTTTCCAGCTCCACCAGGGTGACCTGGTGAGAACCCTGGTTCAAAAGTTCTTTAAGTTTGTCGGGGCTTTCTGCTTCATTTTCTGCGAGGAACTTGATATTTTCCGCTGAAGGCACTCCTCTTTCGGCGATACTGATTGCGGTTTCACAACCAACCGAACCGCCCCCGATCACTACCACCCGTTTACCGGGCACATGGGACCTGTCAAGCACCTGCAGGCAGGAAACCACTTCGGCGGAATCGTCTATCGGAAACGGCGGTTGGATTCCCTTTGAGCCTGTGGCCAAAACTACAACATCGGCATCTTCGGCAATTATGTTTTCTGCCGAGGCTTCTTTATTGAGAACAATGTTAACCCCGTAGCGGGGCAGTTCATGTTCGTAGTAGTCCAGCAGGGTCCTGAATTCATGTTTGCCCGGCGGTAAAGCAGAGTGGTAAAGGTGGCCTCCCAGGGCCGGGCTTTTTTCCCAGAGGCTGACTTTATGGCCGCGTGATGCAGCCGTGCGGGCTGTTTCCAATCCCGCCGGGCCGCCGCCGATGATCAGCACCCTGCGCTTGTTTTCTGCCGGAGTTACCTGTATTTCATGTTCCCGTCCGGCCAAAGGATTAACCGTGCAGTGAACGTCCTGCATGGTAAAGACCATGTCCAGGCAGCCCTGGTTGCAGGCTATGCAGCGCCGGATTGAATCAAAATTGTCGCTCATCGCTTTTTTGGGCAGATCCGGGTCGGCAATTAAGGGACGGCCCATGTTGACCAGGTCGGCCATGTGGTTTTCCAGGATTTCTTCAGCTGTTTCCGGATCGTTAATCCGGTTGCTGGCAATCACCGGGACATTAACCGCATCCTTGATGCCCCGGGCCAGGTAGGCAAAACCGCCGCGGGGCAGTTCCCCGGTAATCTGGGGGACCCGCGACTCATGCCAGCCGCCGGTAACGTTCAGGCAGTCTACGCCTTCCTTTTCAAGCTCTGCGGCAAAGAGGGCCGCTTCCCGGTTAGTGTTGCCCTCCGGCATAAAATCATGCCCGGAAATCCGGGCCATTACCGTAAAATCGTCACCCACAGCTTCCCTGATCCGCCGGGCCACTTCTAAACCAAAACGAACCCGGTTTTCCCAGGAACCGCCGTACTCGTCGGTCCGCTGATTGGTTAGCGGTGACAGAAACTGGCAGATTAAATAACCGGCGCTGGCCAGTATTTCCACGGCATCGAAACCTGCTTCCCTGGTCCGCCTGGCTGCCTGGCCGTAATTTTCAATTACGGTTTCGATATCTTCCAGGGTCATTTCCCGCGGGGTTTCCCGGGTCAGACGGGAAGCGATCGCTGAAGGGGCTATAGGCTGCTCCCCGGTCATAATACTGTGCGTGTAACGGCCGGCCTGGTAGAGTTGAGCGGCCGCGGCCGCGCCGTGCATCTTGATGGTGCCGGAAAGTTTTTGCAATCCCTCTATGAACCGGTCGTCGTGCAGGCCGATCATCATCGGCCCCAGCCCTGAAGTATCAATTGAACAGCCGCCCACTGTAATCATCGCTGCACCGCCGCGGGCCCGGGCCTCATAATATTTAAGCAGGCGCTCGTTGACAAACCCCTCCGGTGTGTAGCAGTGGTGGATTGCCGGCATGGCAATCCGGTTTTTTAGTTCCATCCGGCCGACTTTAATTGGTTCAAAAAGCATCATGTTTACTCTCTCCTTTTCCTGGTAAAGGTTAAATGGTTTGCCGGGTCTCTATTTAATTATTGAGTGTTACTACCCGGCCCGGGGCCGCAGCGGGCAGAAAATCTAAAATAGATCTTACTACTCGCCCCTGCAGACACAAATCAATATAATCGACTTGGCCGGTTTTCAAAATAGTTCCCTGTTTCCGCAGTGCCCTTTAATTAATGCTTCCGGTTTATACAAAAAGCTTGTATAATTAATTCAACATAAAGCTCCCGATTGCCTTTTTTATAAAATATTTTTTGCAGGATATAACCTAATTGTCTTGAATTTTAAAAGGGGAGGCGATAATAATGGATGACAATTATATAAATAATGATGAAGCTGTAGATGAACACCCCCTGGAAGGGATAATGAACCCCCGTTCGATTGCGATTGCCGGCGCGGGCAACAATCCCATGAAAATGGGAGCCCTGCAGGCCCTGAGCATAATTAAAGACGGATACCGTGGTAAAATTTACCCGGTTCATCCTGAAGAAAGCGTGGTATTTGGCTGTAAAGCTTATTATACCCCTAAAATATTACCGGCCAGGCCGGAGCTGGTTATTTTTATCCTGCCGGCCAAACATGTGGTTAAGCTCCTGGAAGAATTCGGAGAGCGGGGAGCGAGGCGCGCGATTGTTATTAGCGCCGGGTTCAGGGAAACCGGGCCGGAGGGGGAGGAGCTGGAAAAACAGCTGCTCGAGGTAGCCTCGCGGTACGGGATCAGGTTACTCGGCCCAAACTGCCTGGGAGTTATTAATACCGAGAACTCTTTAAATGTAACTTTTGTCCCTTTGGAAGACAGAGTTGGGGTCCTTGGCATGGCTTCCCAGAGCGGCACCTATATTACCCAGACCCTGCCCTACCTCCAGAAAAAGGGAATCCATTTCAGCAAGGCAATCAGTGTGGGTAACGAAGCCGACCTTGATTTAACCGATGCTTTAGAATACCTGGGCAAAGACCGGCAGACCCGGGCCATCGCCCTCTACATCGAGGGAATTAAAAACCCCGACCGCTTCCTGGAAGTGGCCCGCAGGATTACTCCCCACAAACCGGTCCTGGCCCAGTATGTCGGAGGGTCAGCAGCCGGTGCCCGGGCCGGATCCAGCCATACAGGGGCGATGGCAGGCCCCGATCACCTTTATGACGGCCTGTTCAAGCAGGCCGGGATCCTGCGGGTTCACAGCATTGAAGATCTTTACCACCAGGGCTGGGTTTTAGCTACCCAACCTCCTCTTAAAGGAAAACGCGTGGCCATATTGACCAATTCCGGGGGACCGGGAACGGCAATGGCCCATACCTGCAACGAGGGTGGGCTGGAAGTGCCCCGTTTTTCTGAAAAACTGCAGGAAAAAATCAAGGAACACCTGCCTCCCTATGCTTCGGCCGTCAACCCGGTGGATTTAACTTTTCATTTAGAAACAAAAGAATTAAGCACCGCTATCCCTAAATTAATCATGGAAAGCGGCGAAGCTGACGGTTTGATGATCCACGGGCTGATGAAAACCGGTTTTCTGAAGACAATTTATCCCCACCTTGCCGATCTGGTCGGCAATGAAAGTGAAGAAAAGTTTGCCGCCCGTTTTAATGATGACAAAGAAGAAGCCCTCAAGCTGCCGCGTGAGAATAAAATGCCGTTGATCCTGTCTTCTTTTTTCGGGCGTGAAGACGATTATACCAGCGCTTACCAGGATAATTATTACCCCGTTCTTGACGGGCCGGAGAAAGCGGCCCGTGGAATGCTTGCCCTGCATCAATATAACCTGGCCCGGAAAAAAGCCGCCCTTGGGCCGGGGGAATTGCCGCCCCAATCGGCCCCGGCCACGAAAATCATCCGTGAAGCCCTTGACAGTGGTAACCGGGTTCTTGATGAGTACAGCAGTAAACGAATCCTTTCCTGTTACGGGCTGCCGGTCAGTGAAGAAGAACTGGCTTATACTGCCGAAGAAGCGATCGAAATTGCCGGGAAGCTCCGTTACCCGGTTGTGCTTAAAGGCTGCTCTTCAGAGCTTATCCATAAAACAGGCAGCGGGCTGGTGCACATCAACCTGGAAAATGAAGCAGCCGTGCGCAGCGCTTTCAGTGAAATCACCCGGGCGGCAGGAAAGGACATGGCTGTGCTGGTCTCAAAAATGATTAAAGGAGAAAGGGAAGTAATGGCGGGAATGATTCGTTATCCCGGCTTTGGCCCCTCCGTTGTTTTCGGCCTGGGAGGGATTTATACCGAGGCGCTTAAGGACAGCACTTTCCGCCTGGCGCCCTTGAGCAGGACCGATGCCGCCGATATGATTTCCGACCTGCGTGCCTCGGCCATGCTGGAAAAATTTAGAGGCATGCCTGCAGTGGATAAGAAATCCCTGGGGGCAATTTTGCAGGCGGTCGGTAACATTGCCCTTTTGCACCCGAGAATTGCCGAAATTGATTTAAACCCGGTTATAATTAGCGGGAAAGACCCGGTTGTTGTGGATGCCCTGATTATTTTGGGTAACGGGAAAGACCATTAAAAGGACGGCTCCCTAAAATTTTGGAGCTGTCCGGCAGGAGATGAGTTTTAGCAATGCAGGAAATTGAAATTCATGCTTATGGCAAACTGCTTTTCTTGTTTAAAGAGAGAAACTGGCCGAACCCCCTGGTTTATGAGATGGAAGGTCCGCTAACAGCCGCCGAGCTGCGTGACAGGCTGGAAATCCCGCCTGAATACGTGGAAGCGGTTTTTATCAACCGCCTGGTTAAACCGCTATCAAGCGGCTTACAGGAAGGCGACCGGGTAGCTTTTGTCCCTCCCGGGGTGCCCAGCATCCACCGCTTTAACCTGGGTTTTTATACAGCCAAAGAAAAAGAAGAAAGGTCTGGTGACGGGTGGCAGGATTAACAACGGGTACCGCATTGTAGGGCTATTTTTGTGATTATAGTGCGAGCGGGTAGAATTAATTCTTTTATACTATACCGGAGTTTTCATTTCAAGCCTGCAGGGTAAGTGCAAAGCAGGTGTAAAGTGATGAAGGGAGGGTCAAAATGTGCGGAAGGTTTGCCCTGGCCACCGATAAAAAGGTCCTGGAGATGCTCTTTGATTTGGAGATACGGGCGGATCTGCCGCCCCGCTTTAATATTGCGCCTTCCCAGGAGATCTTAGCTGTCCGTCTTTCTCCCGAACATGGAAAAAAAGAAGCTGCTTTTTTTAAATGGGGCCTGGTCCCCTTTTTTGCCGACGATGAAACCATCGGCAGCCGGATGATCAATGCCCGTGCCGAAACCGTCCCCCAAAAACCCTCTTTTAGAAATGCTTTTAAAAAAAGGCGCCTTCTAATTCCCGCCACCGGTTTTTATGAATGGAAAAAAGAAAACGGCTCTAAACAGCCCTACTATATCTGCCGTAAAGACGGCAAACCTTTTTCCCTGGCCGGCCTCTGGGAACGCTGGGAAAAAGGAAAAGAACCTTTAGAAAGCTGCACGATTATTACCACCGAGCCCAACGAGCTGATAGCTCCTTTACACAACCGGATGCCGGTAATAATTCCGAACTCTGCCTACGAAGACTGGTTAAAAGAGGATCCGGGAAAAGATTTAAGCCGGCTGCTTACCCCCAGCCCGGCGGAAGAACTGACCGCTTACCCGGTATCTCGCCTGGTCAACAACCCGTCCCAGGACCGCAAAGAACTGCTTGAGCCGATCGAGGCTTGAAGAAGGACCATAGATGGCAAATCCGAAGGTGTAACTAAGGCGAAAGCCTGTAGCTGAGTTGACGCCATTGCCCGTGACGGACCGGAACCGGTTCAAATGCAGCACTGCCGAGCAGGCACATAACCGGGCGATATGCCGGTGAATGGAAACCCGGTCAGCTTTTTCTTTCTGCCCGGACCAAACCCCGGTAAACCAGGTAAAACCCGCCGCTTAAAATTAAGATCAGTATAAAAAGGTCCCCTGCCGGAGAAATAATCCCGCCGCTTAAGGCCGGGGCGAAAAGTAACGCGCCGGCGGATAATATAATCGTTAAGAGGCTGATAATAAAAACCCGGGCCAGGGCGGGCAGGATCAGGCTGCCTGCCGCGTTTAACCGATCAGCTTCTTCATGGAGCGATCTGCCGTCAGCCAGGGTTAATCCATGGCCCAGCTCCAAAATTGCATAAGCTATCAGTCCCGCAATTATTCCGTAGAAAAACCCTCCTGCACCCAGTTCGGGAACGGCGAAAAAGCAGGTCATGATTAAAAGGCCTGCTGAAGCCCGCAAATAATTAAAATGCCCCGTTTTAAAGGCGGCAGTAAAGAGTCCCAGTAAGGCTGGCGGCAGCAGGCCCCACCATAAAGATAGGACCAGTGCCGGGTAGATGCTTACACCAAAACCGGCCAGGGTTAACAGGAGGCCTAAAAACAATTGATAGGGATGGATCTTGCCGCTCATCTAAAAACACCACCTCCTGCGGAAAAATCTGCCAGGGCGTGGCCGACCTTGCCTTCTTGGGGCCTGATCAGCCTGGCGCCCAGTTTTTTTAAGCCGGCCAGCTTTGCTTCCTGCCTTAATTCCCAAATTTCTGCTGTAAGCCTGCTGTCTTCATCTCCGCGCTGCTCGTCGATCATGGCCAGGTCCAGGGGGGAGATATAGATTAAGACCAGGTAAAAGCCCCTCGCCGCTAAATCTACAAACATCTGGTAAGCCCGCTCGTCACTTAAGCTGGTAAAGCCGTAAACAATGCCCTGGGGTGGAAGGACCTTGCCGGGAATGGTGGCCGCCTTTTTGGCTACGTAAAGGGGTGATTCCCGTAACCGGGCCAGGCGGGCCAGGATTTTTTTCAGCTGAGCTGGCCCGGCCTGGGGTAAAATGGGATCGATGGTCCCGTCATAATCAATCAAACCCACCCGGTCATTGCGTTCGGTATAATGATGGGCCAGGGAGGCTGCCCCCCGGGCGGCGATGTGCAGGTAGTTGCCGCCCGGCCCGCTGATTTGGGTCAAGCTGTCGACGATTATCACCACGTCGATGTTCCGGTCCAGGTAGCGGTCGTTTACCAGCAGGCTTCCCCATTTAAGGGATTTTCGCCAGTTGATATGCTTTAAACTATCCCCGTGGCGGTATTCCTTGATTTCGCTGAATTCAAGGCCCTCGCCCCTGAAAGAAGAGGTGTAGTAACCGTGATATAGGCGGGGGCGGTTAATCAAGTTAACGTTCTGCAGGGCATTGATGGCGGGGAATACCGTGATCTCTACATTTTTATCAACAGTAGTTTGGGCATAAGCCATTCCCGAGCTGTCGAGGCCGGTCAAATCAAATCTTCCGGCCCGGTACCTGCCGGGCCCTGTGCCGGTGGTAATTGGAAACTTAAGCGTTCTCTTTTCTCCCGGTTTTAATGATACCTGTATTTTTTCCCGGTAGGTTTCATTTGTATTTAGCAGCTTCAGCTCGTGGGTAATAGTTAACAAGGGTATTTTTTTGCGGGCATTGAGGTGAACGGTCAATTCTGTATCGCTCCCCTCGATCAATTCGCAGCTTTCTATTTCCGGCCTGATTTCGGGTAGGTCCGGTTTCTGCGAAAAAAGAGGAATAACCAGGGAAACGGCAAAGGGAACGCTTATTACAAGCAGCTCGGGCCTTCCCAGGGCGATCCCGGTAAAAATGAGCAATCCCACCAGGTACAGGTAGCTTTTAGCCTTGGCCGATAAATACATCAGTTAGCTTCCCTGCCTTGGATTTTTGGAGGGTTGATTTGATCAAGCAATTGATCGATCAGGGCGTTGATACTGCGCCGTTCAATTCTTGCTTCCGGAGTCAAAATGATCCGGTGCGCCAGGGCGGGTTTGATTACCTCTTTAATATCTTCGGGGACCACGTAATCGCGTCCCCTGGCCAGCGCCAGGGCGCGGCATAATTTAAATACAGCCAGCGAACCGCGGGGAGAAGCTCCGACTTCCACGTGGTCCAGGCTGCGGGTGGCCTGGGTCAGCCGGGAGATGTAATCTAAAATATCCTTGTGCACATAAATATTTTCCACCCGGGATTGCAGGTTTAAAAATTCATCCCGGCTGATTACCCGGGGTAAATTAATTTCATCTTCCCTGCGCCGGGCCCGGTTGAGCAGGACTTCGGCTTCCTGTTCTACCGAAGGGTACCCGACTTCCAGACGCATGATAAAGCGATCGAGCTGGGCTTCGGGCAAAGGATAGGTGCCGTCAAATTCGATCGGATTCTGGGTGGCAATTACCAGGAAAGGCCGCGGCAGGGAAAAAGTATTGCCTTCCACTGTAATTTTGCGTTCCTGCATCGCTTCCAGGAGGGCGGACTGGGTTTTGGGAGTCCCCCGGTTTACTTCATCGGCAAGCAGCAGGCCGGCAAAAATCGGACCTTTTTTGAATTCAAATTCCCCGCTTTTAGTGTTGTAAAAATAACCTCCGGTGATATCACCCGGCAGCAAATCGGGCAGAAACTGGACCCGCCCGAAATCTAAGTCCATCACCTGGGCAAACGAATTGGCGATCAGTGTTTTTGCTACCCCGGGGACGTCTTCAATCAAAATATGGCCGCCTGCCAGGAACCCGGCCAGGATTTTTTGCAAAAGCGCCTTTTTACCCACGATCGTTTCGCTCATGGTGGAAATAATTTCAGTACATTTTTGCTGCGCTTCTTTAAGTTCTCCTTGTTCCATGGTAAGCCTCCTCGTCGGGTTGAGATTTATAATGGTACAGCTCCCGGAGAATATCTTTTAACTCCGCAGTATTTACCCTGCCATCCCTGCTCGCTGCCCTGCTGGCCTTTTCTTTAAGAAACCGGGGCGCCCCTTCTTCAGCCAGCCAGCCGAGCAGGTATTTGCGGCTTTGCCGGCTGATGTTGATCTTGCGGGCCAGGTTATCGAAGTCAGTCGGAACTTTTACAGGCTCAGCAGCCTCCGGCGTGTTTCCTTGCCGGCGGTAAATCAATGCTTTGAAGGCGTTTGCAGTTTTGTTCAAATCATATTTTAACGCTCGATGATCAAAGAGATGGTAAAAACGATCAAGGATTATTTTATAACAAATCAAAAACCAGATCGCTGCTGCAACCCGCAGGACCATGTAAATCAGTTGATCATCCATCTATTTAGGGCACCTCCTCTTGAGAAAACGGAGAGACCAGGTCTGCAATTTCTCCCAGCCAGTTCAGGGCTTCTTCCTTATCCCTTTCCGTGATCCGGTGCCTGCTGTAGCGGGCCTTCAAATAAAGGCCTGTTAAACTGGCAGCCGGGTTGTCATAAGCCAGCCTGAGTTCGTCCTCAATCATATCCAGCTTTTCCTCCGGTGTTGAAGATTCCGGGAAATGAATCCCCGCTTCTTTCACCAGGTAGAGCATGGCCAGGTAAGCGGTTAATACCGCAGGCCTGGGAGCTTTAAGGGAAACCCGGGCGTATATTTCTTTAAAGTCTAAAACTTTTTCCCCGCCGGCATGATTGAACGGATAGGGGGGAACTTGTTCTTCATCTGCGGGATCATTTTCGGTAAACTGCTGCCTGGCTTTTCTCATAAGCAAAATATCCCGAACCTTGAAAATAACTGCGGTTGCAAAGGAAGCGGTGACCAGGAAGCCCAGGAAACCCAGGTAGGGGAAAAGCCAGGCCGGGGGACCCTGCTCTTCTCCGGTTTCAAAGTCCTGTTCAGACACTGCTCCGCCCATCATATGTCTTAATTGCTCCATCACGTTTTCTCCACCGAGGCTCAGGCCCAGGTTGATCAGACCGGAGATTGCTAAAACTGCTAAAAACAAAAGTGGGATAGTCCTCAGCCAAAAAGGCTGATGGGCGAACTTTTTATTGCGCGGATCAATATCGATAATACCGCTGAACATGAGAAAAAGGATAACTGCTATGAAAAATAGGGCAAAGAATGTTAGCAAAATAAACAGCAATACCTCTCCCAGGGCAGGTAGCAGGCCTTCAGGCGTAAATAAAGCAGGTGTTTCTCTCGCGGTTTCACCGGTCATTAGTAAAATTACCAGCAGGGTTAAGGATGCCGGGATTATTAGAATGGGAGTAACTTTTTTAAGGTTAAGCATTCGATATCACCAACTGAAACGGGTATAAGCGAAGTTCTTGGTAAGGATTTAATTTTAGTTTTTGCTCAGCCCTGCTGCTTTTGGACTGGTGACGGCTCACCTAAGGGAAATAGCAAAGATTCAGCTGCAGGTTTTCGCTTAGGTTATCCTCGGCATTCGCCATCTAAGGCTTTAGGCCTCGGGCGACCTGCCTCCATGCAGGCCGACCGGCTACAATCTTTGCTTCATCGGACATTGTAACCGCTCTTTCGTATTGTCTTCAGTCTAAAAGCAGCACGGCTGAGAAGTTGCTAATATTATTCCTCTTCGCAGTAAGCGCAGGGCCCTGTAGGTCGGTGGTAGCTGTGGTTGGTCCAGATCCCGCAGTCAAAGCGGTATCCTATTTTGCCCAGCTCCACCGGGCACTGCTCATACATTTCATGGTAGCCTTCATAAGTCTGACAGCCGTCGCTGGTCCTGCCGCAATCGGAACAGGTAAATTTCGGGGAGCGGGATCCGTGCTCGTTATTCAAAAACCCCAGGAACTCCACCGGGCCTTCGCAGACAAAGCAGGTGGAACCATCCAGGGCTTCAAAATCGACATTGTGGTGGCTAGAGTAATTTTCCAGCTCCAGCGCGGCACTGCCGAAATAGTTGCTCAGCTCTTCCGGATAAACCGCAAGATGGGGCAGATCTATAGGTAAGAAATTGGCCACCGCATCGTAAATATTTTCGGTTGTCTCCATTACGGGAGAGGCCAGCTGCGACTCTTCTACGTGATCCTGCAGCCCGGAGAAAAGGGGGAAGGCGGTAAGAAAAATCAAGATCACGCCGATCACCGTAATGCCGATTACCGCTCCCAAGACACTGCCGCCGATTTTGTCCGCTGCTTTAAAAAGCCTGATCTGGGTAATTGTAGCAAAAAAGTAGCCGAGAAAAATAATGGTTATAACCACAGTGGAAAATATCAGGATAAAACTGATCACATCGGCAATAATTTGGGGCAATGCCACATACTCCAGGAGCAGACTGCTGCCCTTAACATAAAACATAATCGCCGCCGTAATCCCGGCAATAATCCCGATAACCTTAAAAGCGCTGTTGATTAAACCAACCCTGATCCCCTGCATCAAAGAAACAATGAGGATAAAGGCAATTACATAGTCAAGCCAGTTTAAACTTTCAGGCATCGCTTACCGCACCACCGTAACAATCATTCTTAATGTATTATACCACGCCCTCAAAACAAGTCAGGGGGACGGGGTACTGTCTCTTTTTTTGGCGTTGTCATTTAACAAGACAGGGGAGCGAAGCAAGGTGATGGAGCACTATATGCATAAAAATACGATAAAGAGAATATACAAACAAAAAATTAAGCATGGATTTGGCTGCTTTGGATCAAGCTGGTTGTTTGGGGTAGTATCACTACTGAGATTTCTACAGTGCTAACCGATCTGGTTGATAGAAAGGGAATGTAGAGGGGGGTGTGTCGGCATACATTGCCGAGAGTGCGAGGTACATTTCACCAGTCAACCGGCAGAGAAAAATTGACGGGCAAGGTTATTTGTTGACCGGCACCGGTAAAACCTGTGCTTGGGCCACCAGGGGAGATTGGTTTGCATGGTTTCTGTTTGAAGTGAGAAAGCAGGATGGTCGGGTTTAAGGATAAATAAACCGCTATAAACTGACTGCGCAAGCTTAATTTTTGAGATATTCGTAAAGCTCATCTATGGTTACGGTTTCAATATCTAACTGATTAATATAGTCCAGGAGTTCAGCAAAATAATATGGATAAGCCCCGTATTCGCTGGGCTCATCTTTTATGTCGTGGGTGTAGAGAATGAGGATTGTTTCTTCCAGTGCAGCTTCCCGCACCTGGAGAGCAGTTTCATAGAGGCTTTCTTCACAGTTTAAATAGGCCTGGATTGCTTCTAATTGGTACAGATCGTGATTATCTGCTTTTGGGGGAACAGAGCCTGGAATAGCGCGGCCGGTGCTGCGATGCCGCTTAACCACCTCAATTACTTCCACATCGTAATCTCCATAGGGGTAGGCGTGGTGATCTGGAGGGTTAAATCCCTGCTCTCTGAAAGCGCGATCGACTTCCTCCATTTCTTCGCTGATTTCTTCCCTGGAAAGTTCGCTCAAGTAGGGATGGGTATGGCTGTGGCACCCGATGGTCCAACCGGCCTGTTCGAGCAGGCGCACCTGCTCCCAGGTGAGGTGATTTACCTTGCCGATTAGCGAAGTGGTGATGTAGGTAGTCCCGGGGATTCCGTACTCCTGCATCAGGGGAAAAGCGGTGGTAAAGTCACTGGCATTTCCGTCATCAAAGGTAATCGCAAGTAAAGGTGGTTCCAGGGTTGATGCATCTCGGTGTTGGTGCTGATCAGCGGAAGTTGTTGTACCTGTATCATGATCCGGTTTTTCCGGTGATTCAGGTGGCTCCGGTAAGTCCGGCTCTTCCGGGCTACCGCCTGCGGGAACATCATCTCCGGCATGGTCTGGGTCTGCTGCTTTTTCAAGTTCTAGATCAGGTAGCTCAAAAAATTCCGGGTCCGGCTGTCCGGCGGGTTCAGGAGTTTCTAAATCGTTGCGTTCCATGTAATCCTGTGGCTGGTTGCTTTTTGCTTCAGGTCGGCTGTCAGCTGTATCTCCGTCATCTTTGCTATCAGGTGATTCCGGAGCAACTGGTCTTTCCGGTTCTTCGGTTTTTTCTTCTGTTAGTAGAGTTTCCTCCTCAACAACAGGGGCTTCTTCTTCAATTTCCTCACTGAATTGATCCGGCGATTCACAGCCTGCAGCAATGATTAAAATCAGCACAAAAATGCATGCCAGAGTGACCAGGAACGATGTTTTAAAGCTGTTTTGTATTTTTTTCGAACCGATTTTGATCATAACCAGCGCACTCTCCGGGCGATGATGTAAGTCAAACATCGCAACTTACTTAAGAATTTTTTCGACACTGTAATAAAAAACCCTTTTTATCGTTTGTGCGATTACCTGGTCCATGTGCTGAGTCACGCACCCCCGTCCCTCTGTCTCTTTAAAAAAGTTGTCAAGTACCCCGTCCCCCTGACAACTTTTGTTCTTTGTGTATAAAAGGATGTATTTTTCTTACTGCTTGTAGTATAATTATTTAAAACAATCAAGCAGGAATAATTGAGATAGTAAAGAAATGTTTGACTGTTGTTAAGGATTTCTGAAAGGGGGGAGCGCCAGGTTCTGGATTATCTATTTTGAATGGGCCCGCTGGGCCCGGGTTACCTGTTATTAAAAACATAAGCAAGGAGGGATTTAAAGAATGGATTATGGCATTTTATCGGTTCTTCCGCCAATTCTGGCTATTGTTTTGGCTATTGCTACGCGTCAGGTAATCATTTCCCTATTTATTGCTGTTTGGTTGGGTTCCACCTTTCTACATGTCAATCCGATAGATGGATTTTTCCGTTCAATTGATACTTACGTGCTTGAAAGTGTAGCCGATCCCTGGTATGCGGCAATTTTAATCTTTACCATGCTTATTGCTGCCGCCCTGGGCCTGGTTACCAAGTCGGGAGGAGCCCATGCTATTGCTGAAGCTTTGGCCAGAAAAGCGAGGACTGCTCGCGGTGGGATGATTTCATCGTGGTTGATGGGATTAATTATCTTTTTCGACGACTATGCCAGCTGTTTAATTGCCGGTAATACGGCTAAACCGGTTGCCGACAAGTTAAAGATTTCGAGAGAAAAACTCTCATACCTGATCGACTCAACAGCGGCGCCAATTGCAACCGTAGCTTTGATTTCAACCTGGATTGGCTTTGAACTCGGGGTTATCGGTGATGGTTATGCTGCTATCGGCCAGGAAGATGCACCGGTATACTTGATCTTTTTACAAAGTATTCCCTACCGCTTCTACAGCATATTTGCGCTTGCACTGGTTATCATAATTTCGATCAGCCAGAGAGACTATGGCCCGATGTACGACGCGGAGGTAAGGGCCCGCAAAACCGGGAAGCTATTGCGTGAAGGTGCGGAACCGCTTTCGGCTACCGATACGGCTGTTTTGCAGCCCGATGAAAAAACCCCGGTGCGCTGGTATAATTTTGTTGTCCCGGTGCTGGTGATCATAGTTGCTACCTTTGTCGGGCTATACATAGAAGGTGGCGGCACCGAACCGGGAGTTAGTTTTACCGATGCCTTCGGCAATGCTGATTCCAGCGTGGTTTTACTCTGGTCTTCCAGCCTGGGAGTCCTGGTAACCCTGGTCATGGTGTTAGCCCAGCGGTTGGTCCCTCTCCAGGAATCGATTGACACCCTGATGAACGGGGCTAAGTCAGTGTTCCCCGCCCTGGTTATCCTGGTATTGGCCTGGTCGCTCAGCTATATTTCCGACGAGCTGGGCACTGCCGACTACCTGGTTGAACTGGTTGAAGCGGCCGGAATCGCACCGGCAATCCTGCCCCTGATGATTTTCCTGATTGCCTGTTTCATGGCCTTCGCTATGGGAACTTCCTGGGGTGTAATGGGGATTGTTACACCGCTTGCCATTCCGATTGCCGCAGCAATCGGCCCGGAAGAACTGATTATCCCTACCCTGGCAGCCGTGCTTACCGGGGCTATTTTCGGGGACCATTGTTCACCGATTTCAGACACCACCATTCTTTCTTCAACCGGTGCCGGAGCGGACCATATTGACCACGTCCGCACCCAGATTCCCTATGCAGTCACCGGCGCGATTATTGCTGCTGTATTCGGGTTTATTCCGGCAGGACTCGGCTTAAACCCCGTAATCTCCATCGTTGTCGGTATTGTTGCCCTGATTATTATAGTCAGGATTCT
>Ga0207421_10001687_pt1 | contig 28098 bp, 18 predicted proteins | sample SodLakKL_010_SED_4_FD_187542 | JGI IMG/M metagenome (GOLD analysis project Ga0207421, IMG submission 187542) | Alkaline sediment microbial communities from Lake Tanatar, Kulunda Steppe, Russia - 8KL_010_SED (SPAdes) (version 2) | ecosystem: Environmental > Aquatic > Non-marine Saline and...
AAAAGTTTTACTCTAGATACCGAAAGATTTTTCATCTCTAAAGAGATAAATCATAACCATGAAAGAAGTTGATTATATTTGGATGGATGGTGATTTCGTTCGTTGGGAAGAGGCAAAGATCCATGTCTTGAGCCATGTAATCCATTACGGTACTGGTGTGTTCGAAGGTATAAGAGCTTATGAAAATGATGGTGTCCCAGCGGTTTTCAGGTTAGATGAGCATATGGAAAGATTTGTCAATTCAGCCAAAATAATCAATATGGAGCTAGACTACGATAAAGAGGAATTGATTTCTGTAATCGATGAATTGATATCGAAAAATGAACTCGAATCCTGCTATATACGACCTGTGGCTTTCCGAGGTTATGGTAGCATGGGAGTCAATCCGATGGATAATCCAGTCAATATAAGTATTGCAGTTTGGCCTTGGGGTGAATATCTTGGAGAGGGAGCTCTTGAGAATGGTGTAAAGGTTCAAACAACTTCTTGGACTAGACATCATCCCAATATTTTCCCGACTAAAGCTAAGTCAAGCGGTAATTATCTAAATTCAGTGATGGCTAAGATGGAAGCTGTAGAGAATGACTACGCCGAATCTATAATGCTAAATCCCACAGGTTATGTTGCCGAAGGCACTGGTGAGAATCTATTTTTGGTGAGAAACAGGGAACTTTATACGCCTCAAACCGCAGACGTGTTAGAAGGTATAACTAGAGACTCGGTGATAAAGATAGCTAAAGATTTGGGATTCTCTGTTAACATTGAAAAGATCACTAGAGATCAAATCTATATCTCAGACGAAGCATTTTTTGTCGGTACAGCGGCTGAGGTAACTCCTATAAGAGAGGTTGATAGAAGAGAGATATCAGATGGAAAAGGTCCTATTACAGATGAGATACAAGAGAGATACCTAAAAGCTGTTAAAGGAGAAATTAAAAAATACCAAGGATGGTTGCACAGGGTAGAGTGAAGTAAATCACATTATCTTTTTATTTTATTTAATTCTAGACCGTATAAAGTCTCAAAAAAGAAATTCTTTTGTTCGGTATTAACGATTTCATATCTTTTTTCAATAACTTCGTCAATACGGCCTTTGGGAGAAAGACTCGAATAACATATAAACAATTTCCCATCCTCTTTTAAATAGTCTTCGGCTTCTTCAAGAAATCTCAGGATTATTTCGTCACCTTTTTTACCGCCGTCCCATCTGTCATCTTTGGATAAGAATTCATCTCTAGGAAGATATGGGGGATTGAAAATTATAATATCCCAATTCTTATCAGTGATGTTCGAAAAAAGACAGCTTTCTTTCAAAGATAGATTTAAATCATTCTTTTTTGCATTCATCTTTGTGTTCTCAAGAGCCTTTTCGTCCTTATCTGTTGAAAGAACATCACAGCCTTGAGCTCTACAATGGAGAGAAATTATTCCGGAACCACAACCGATTTCTAGGACTTTCTCATTTCCTTCTACTTTAATCATACTTAACAATAGAAACGTATCGTCCGAAGGTGCATATACACCCTCATTAATTTCGATGTTCAATTCAATATCGACTTTCAAATTAAAATCAGACCTCTTCTATGATATTCCTATATTCTCTCATATACCAAGAGGCTTTTTCCACATTTTTCTGATCTAGACTCGACTTCATATCTATCAGGTTGCTAATAGCTACAACAACCTTTTTTCTTGATAAGTCCTGTAGTCTTTCATCAAGCTTTTTTATTTCATCATCCATAGTATCTTCAAGATATTCCATAACATTCTCTTTAATCTCATCAAGAGTTTTATTGAATACTTCTTCATTTTCTTTGTTTTCTTTTGCTTTATTCAAAAGCTCTTGTATCCCTTCTATCTTATCTCCTGATTCTCGAATGTCATCAACCAATTTCGAACTCATATAAATCTGTTTATCCCTCTCTGTGTCCTTTTCCTGCAGATTTTGTATAAAACTTGAAGCGTAGATTAGTGAATTAAGTGCTTTTTCATAAGCTTTTAAATCCCATTTTCTTTCTACATTTTCCAATATAGCTTTCCCTCTTCGCTGAATAGATGTTATACCTACTTCATCTAACTCATCATTAAGCATCTTTAATCTATCTCCTAGTTCATAGTCCAATCTATCTATCAAACTTTCTTTCCAATCAGTAAGTATTTCATTAGCTTCCAGGTACTCTAGATCTTTTATCTTTATAATAGCTTTTTTTAAAGGTTTCCTATTTACCTTTATCTCAATTTGGGCTCTTTCTACAAGGTTGTTCAGTTCCTTTACATTTCTTACTTTTTCTTTTATTTGGGTAGGTATTTGGGTTGCTGATTCATCTAGTTTTTCTTCTGGTGGAGGGATCATCTTTTCTTCGTCTAGAGCCTCTTCTAGTTCTTCTAAAGTTTCGGATAAAAATTTTACCGCTAAATCGTATTTTTCTATTTCAATAAGTTTTAGGTACTGATCGGTTTCATAAGTGATCCTTTCTTTATCGATGAGATCTTTCTCATCTAATTTTTTGATTTCATTATTGATTTTTTCAATCAATTCAGATAAATCGATCATTTTATCTGCTGAATCTATGAATTGTTCTGTCAAAGCTATACTTTTTTGAAAATCTCCTTTTTTTCTATGCTCATTTGAATTCTTCAAAAGTTTTTTCAGATTATCAAGATCGAAGTCGGTTTCTCTCAACTCAGACAGTCTTTTTCTAGCTTCGGCTAGTTTATCTTCTGCTTCACTTTCGAGCTGATCTCTCTCTTCGACGCTCTTAATCTCCTTTTCCAAATCCTTCTTTAATTGCTGAGAGATATCTGTTGCTTTCTCAAAATTTTTCTTCTTAAGTCTTCGCTCTATCTCTTCTATTCCTTCTTCATACTTGCTTGTATCCAAAATATCTTTGTGTTTATTTATCTCATTTTCTATATCGGAGATGTTAGATCTTACCGAAAAAACCTTTTCTGCTTTTTGCTTTACTTCCCCTACCCGCTCGAGCATCACTTTCTTACCTTTTTCTCCAATCTCTAAACCCTCTTTCAGTTCTTCAAGATCTTTTTTTACTATTTCTAAATTGAGACCTTCCCTTTCCCCTTCTTCCACAATTTCTTCTATTTCCTTTATCTCCTCTTCTTTTTCTTTTCTTTTTATTCTATTTTCAAGTTTCTCAATTAATTTTTCAAATAAGTCTTCAGCTTTTTGATAATCATCGGCTTTGCAAAGTTCCTCAACCTTTTCAAAATCGTGGTCTATACTGTTCAGAAATTCTTTCTCGACATTTATATTTTCAACCTTATCTTTCAAAGATATCATTTCGCTCCAATTATTAGATATATAACTCAAACTCGATTTGTTTTCGATATAACTTGAGATCAGTTCTGATGCTTCCTCAATTTCTCCTTTTTCTTTTGCCTCTTCTGCTCGGGAAATTCTTTCGTCTATTCCGGTAATCTCTCTAACTTCTTCAGAAAGTTTTTCTGAAAGCTCATTAACTTTTTGTATCTGGTTTGAGATATCTTTTATCTCGTCCTTCATCTCTGTTAACGACTGACTCTCTTTAATCACTTCTTTTACCATTTTTCGGGCTTTTTCTTTGTTTCCTTTAATCGTCTCTTCAGTAACGGTATCTAATTTAGCTGTTAGTTCTGAAATATTTTTTTCTCCTTTATCCAAAATTTCAAGAAGATTTCGTGCTTTAGAAATTTTCTCATTTAATTCTTTATCGAATTCACCCTTCTCTTTCAATTCTACTGCCTCTTTAGTAGTCGATTTTTTTAAATCTTCGATTTGATTTGCAATGTCTTTAGGTGCTTTCCGCGCATCGAAAGCGAGTTTATAAGCTTTAGCCGCTTCTTCTGTCTCACCGATTTTTAAGGACAACTGAGCTTTAGCGTTCCAAACATAATCAAAAAGAGGGTCCAATTCTATAACCCTATCAAAAGATTCCAAAGCTTTGTGGTAGGCACCCATACTTTCTAGTATGGAACCTCTAATAAACCAACTTTCAGCATCTCCACCATCATTCAATATTTTCTCCTCTACTTCGGCTAGCGTCTTTTTCGGGTCTTCGATTATTCCTTTTTCAGGCAGGACCACACTAGAATAAAAATCGATAGGTTCTTCGCACTCCTGGCAATTGGCCCCTTCTGACCAAGTAAACCTATCACAAACAGGGCACCTGAATTCAAAAGATATTTTTTCTTCTTCCTTCAGGTCTTCTAAAGATTCCTTATTAATTTCTTTAATAATAATATTTGCAAGGTTTTCTCCAATGTGATCAATAGAGGCGAGATCCTCAACATCGGCTTTTTTTAATTTAGATATAGAATCATAACCCGCCTCAATCAAACTTCTGGCAGTCAGATTCCCAATTGAAGGGACGCTTTTTAAATCCTTTAGGTTTTCATCCTTAGAGGTATTATTTTCATTCTGCATAAGTTTTCCTCGTAACTATTTTTCGTGCCTGAAACATATTTATAATCTGATTATTTTTCATACATACCAACTCATTAATAACTTTTTGTGAGAAAATACAAACTGTTAATCCCAGAATCTTTTCGTCCGAGCGTATAGAATCTCGGCTTCTAGTATATCCCTTAAAAAATTCTCCTCCTCTCGGTGTCTTTTTGAAAGTATCCTACCAGCTTTCTGATGACCTACACCCCTAGCAGATAAAGCCATAGCTGCCCTTTTTTTGTGCACCCTTGCTAATTCAGCCAATTTGTAGTACTTCTTCAATTCTTTTTTTTCATCTTCGGTCAGCTCTTCATTCTTTTTATCGACAAGACCTTCATCATCATAAGGCCTTAAAGGAGCTATCATCGATGATCCGCATCGGGGACAATTAGGTTTTTTCACATCTTTTACTCGTTTTCTTCTCCTATTTCCACATCTTAAACATTTCATGATTATCTTTTCGGACTCTAATCTTTCCTTCAATGAATCTAAGACTGCTTTACTAACTCTATCTGGTTTAAGAAATTCTTTATGTTTTTCTAACCCCGCCTCCCCTATTGGAGATATACCTTTCTCAGATATGATTACATCAATTTCACCCGTATCTATTTTCTTCAAAATTTTCTTTGTATTGATGATATCCATATTGTCCCGAAGGGTTTTTCTAAGAGCCTCTCGGTAAAGTATAGTGTCCTCAAAAGTATCTATTATCTTATCCATATTTATCTTACGCCAATCTGCATCTTTTTCAATAGCTCCGAATTTTTTTCCTACATGTAGAAATTTCCAGTTGAAAAAATTTGAACTTCTCAAACTCTTTTTCATCAACTCTTCAAGGCTCTCGGCTTTCGTTTCGTACAATATGTCCTTTATAATTGAAGGGTCTATCCTCCTTGGAAGGTTCATCATTATCCTGTAAGGATCGGTTTGAAGGCCTACACTTTCTCCCAATCTTGCAGATAAAAGCGAAGCTAATAGATGACCAATAGTTTCATTAATTAAAGTACCAAAACATGCATTGACTACCGCCGTGTCTTTTTCTACTTCGATCACTATCTTAGAGTCTGTTGCTATCTCATGTTCTTCCTGACTTTGTAAGTAATTCTCATAGCCCTCCTTAGCAGATTCACTGACAGGGTATTCATCCAAAGTTTTCAAGGACTTTTTCCTCAATCTCCCCACTTCCTGAGTCACTTCGAAGGGCACAGGTATATCTTCCCCTGTCCAATCGGGTATCTTCCCGATATTCCCCACTTTATCAACTAGCACTTCTTCTTCCTTCATATCGACTACACGCCAGGCTTTTCCCTGAAGCGTGATGACTTCCCCTTCCTGTATATTACTAGCTACAAAACTCTCGTCGAGAGTCCCTATAACAGAATCGCTTGAGATGTTTCTAAGCAGATAGGTTTTTTCATCAGGTATCATAGATATGTTATCGTAAAAGTAATTTAGAGAAGCTCTTCTCTTCCCTATTTTTTTGTCTTCCTTCCATATGACTCTGATCTCCGCTAATTGTTCTATCAACTCTTCAAATGTTTCTTTTTTCAAAGATTTAAAGGAATAGGACCTTTTGGCTAGTTTGTAGAAGTCATCGGACTTGATCTCTTTTTCTGTATGAACAGTGCTAATCAATTGGTTGGCTAATACACTCAAGGGTTCCTCAGGTATATCCGTTTTTTCTAGATCTCTCACTTTTGCTTTCCTCGATATAACCGCCCCTTCTAAAATATCGTCTTCTGTGGTGGAGATTATCCTACCTTTGGAAATCTCATCGATTTTATGGCCAGATCTTCCCACTCTCTGGATCAGTCGGGTAACCTGTCGAGGGGATTGGTACTGCAATACGAGATCTGTCTTACCCACGTCTATGCCTAGTTCCATAGAAGAGGTACAAATAAGACCTTTCAATTCACCACTCTTGAATCGTTCCTCCATATCTATCCTTGCGTCTTTAGAAAGCGATCCGTGATGAACTCCAATAGGAAAATCCTCACTATCAGGATCTTCTTCCTTCCAGAGGGTATAAGAAGAAGAAAGTGATTCTGCGGCGTCTCTAGTATTTACGAAGAATAGTGTAGAGGTATGCCCTTCTATAAGTTCTCTACATAACCTCAAAGAGGCTGCCTTCTCTATGTCACACCTCATTATCTCGGAAAGTTTTTTGTCCTTATCCTCCTTTTTGATTGGTTTTTCTACCTTTACATCCAATTCTCTCTTACCGGAGGTTTCTATGATTGTTCCGTCTCTGTCAACTCCGACTAAAAAATCCCTAACCTTCTCAGGAGACCCTACAGTTGCTGAAAGCCCTACTCTTTGAAAGTTTCTTCCGCAAAGTTCGGCTAGACGCTCTAACGCGATAGATAACTGACTGCCCCTTTCATCTTCCGCAAGTTCATTCAACTCGTCTACAATAACATGCCTAACGTTTTTCAGTCCTTTTCTCAACTTATGGCCTGTAAACATTATCTGGAGGGTTTCAGGGGTGGTTATCAATACCTCTGGTGGATTTTCCGCCTGTTTCTTCCTCTCTTTACGGCTCGTATCACCATGTCTGACCCCTACACTGAAATCCAATCTATCTGAGAACTCCTTAACCCTTCTAATCATATCTCTGTTCAATGCCTTTAGTGGAGTTATATAAAGGAGTAAAAATCCATCATTATCTTCAGATAATATGTTATGAAGGATAGGAAGCAACGCGGCTTCTGTTTTACCTATACCTGTTGGAGCGATCACCAAAGTATTTTTACCATTTAAGATGGGTGGTATAGCATCCTCCTGGGGTCTAGTTTCCTCCTTAATATTTAATTCCGACAGTACTGTATTTATGTCATCCGAGAGAAGATCAAAAGCGCCCAATTTATATTTCACCTTCTTTCATGAATTATTAGATGTCTTAGGTGTGGGTTCGCCTGTTGGGAAGGGTATAGTTTTTATCTCTAAAAGCGAAGCTAATTTGTCAAGCAATTTTTCTTTTTTCTCACCAACTAATGCATGTTTTAGTACTTCTCCTAGATTCTCGACAGGGATGATCTCGATCTTATCCTGGTATTTTTCTTCAATCACTATATCCTTCTCATTCATCTTTGGAATCAAAACTTTATCCATACCTACTTCGGCGGCTGCTTCGATCTTAGAAGTTATCCCTCCGACCGGTAAGACCTGTCCCCTAACACTCAGAGAACCAGTCATGGCTACGTTTTGATCAATAGGTATATTTTCCAATGCTGAAATCACTGCAGTAGCGATAGAGATGGATGCAGAATCTCCTTCTACGCCCTGTTGAGTCCCTATAAATTGAATATGTACATCATACTGAGATATGTTTTCTCCCGTGTATTTCTTGATCAAAGCTGATACATTCTGGACAGCTTCCTTTGCAATGTCTCCAAGGCGTCCTGTAGCAATCACCCTACCTTCTTCACTCGAATGTGCAGGGGTTACTTCGGCCGCGATGGGAAGAACTATACCAGAATATTCAGACATGCCTTCCTGTTCATCACCCATAGCTGCGAGTCCGTTAACCACGCCTACCATATCTCCCTCAGTTCTATACATGCTGTATTCTTTTCTCTTTCTGATGAATTTATCAGTGACCTGCTGTTCAAGCGACCTCGCTGTCGATTTTGCGTTGACAACATCTTCAGCAGTGGTCATTTTGTGTCCTCGTTCTACTGCGAGGTCTCCAGCTACTCTGACCAATCCTCCCAGTTCTCTAAGTCTCAATGTTAGTTCTCCACGCTTGTTGGCTCTACGCTGTGCCTCTCTTAACATCTCTTTGATAGCGCTTTTAGTAAAATGAGGTATTTTTTTGTCGTCTTTCTCGATCTCCTGAGCTATGAAGCGTATAAGTTTCCTACGATTTTCATCTGTATCATCCATAGTGTCGTTAACATATACCTCATATCCGTATCCTCTGATCCTTGATCTTAAAGCTGGATGCATCCCCCCGTGCTGCATACCTCTTTCATCTGTTTGTCCATAAACTGAGTCAAGATTTCCTGCAGCAACAAGGATAAAATTAGTTGGAACTGGTTCTGTTTGGACCATAGCTCCGCTGCTTCTCTCACTTTGACCTGTTATAGAGAATTCCCTTTCCTGCATCGCTGTGAGTAAACTATGTTGAGAATCCATACCGAGCATGTTCATCTCGTCTATGAACAAGACTCCATTATGTGCCTCATGAATAGCTCCCACTTCGACCCTTTGATGAGCAGGGGTTTCGAGGCCACCGCTCTGGAAAGGATCGTGTTTAACGTCACCTAAAAGAGCACCTGATTGAGCACCTGTAGCGTCAATAAAAGGCGGCTTCTCACCTGGATTACTGCTTTTCAAAAGCTTTGGAGTTTGGTTTTCGCCGTCCTGTCCAAAGCCTCTAGGGTTAGCCCTCATCGCTATCATCAACATAGCAGCCGCGAGAATTCCAAAGAACATGATAAGAAAATTGCCCGTCCAAACTGAGATAACTATAGCCGCCCCCACAATCAAGGCCAGGATCATCAACATGCCTCTGTTTTTCTGTTTTTCTCTCTTTCTAGCTTCTCTCTTGTGTGCTTGGACTATTTCTTCGCCTTTGCCAGAAGGTACTGTTCGAATTTTAGGTTCGTTTTCATCCTTTTCGTTTGGAAAGCATAAAATATCCTCAAGCTCTTGTTTAGGTAAAAAATCGGTCATAGCCTTAGCTATCATGGATTTCCCAGTTCCTGGTGGACCTATAAGCATTACATGACGGTGCTGTTTAGCTGCCTTCTTAGCTACACTGACCGCTTCATCTTGGCCTATCACTTGATCAGCCAAAAGTTCAGGTACCTCAACGTCCTCTGTGCTGTTGATGTCTATCTCTTCTATCCACTCATCTACTGGAGTTACGTCTACTTCCTGAGTTTCTGCTTCGGAGGAATTTTCATCCTTTGGCCTTTCTTCTGAGGATTTATTCATCAATTACACCAACAATGGATTTCAATTCATCTCATCTATCGCCGTTATAATTAAAGTTTTCCTTTATTTATGCTTTTAATGTGTTACAATCTATATCTCTTAGAAAAAATACTTAATCTACCATGTCTTATTTTATTAATAGGTGAGATTGATGGAGACTATAACTACAGAAGAATTAAAAGAAAAATTAGATGATGGAGATGATTTCATACTGGTCAATGTGCTTTCAGAAGAGCAATTTAGAAAAGAACATATCCCTAATTCTATAAATATACCTCTAGGTGAGATCGGCAGGAGACGAGATGAACTTGATCCCAACAAAGAGATAATAGTATATTGTAAAAATTTTGAATGTGAAGCTAGTCCAAAAGCGGCTAAAAAATTGGAAAAGCTTGGATTTGAAGATGTGGTGGACTATGAAGGCGGCATCGAAGAGTGGAAAAAGCAAGATCATCCCATAGAGACATCTATGGGTTGAGAAGTTAGCCGTTTACAGAGTACAAAAGGTTTATTTACAATACTCATATTACGCTGTAATGGTGATATTATGCCGGAATGCCATGATATGGAAAAAGGACAAGTGTATTGGTGTGAAGAGTGCGGTTTTGAGATGAAAGTCATAAGTGAATGCGGAGAATGCTGTGAGGGTGAAGAAGAAGGGACTTGTGCAACATGCGAGTTCATGTGTTGCGGTGAAGAGTTGACACTCAAGGAATAGACAAACAGCCACTTAAAAATTCTTTACTATTTTCTTCTTTTACTATTTCCAGAAGGTACATCTCTATTCAACTTTGGAGTCCAAACAAATTGAAAGATATCATCGTATTCTCTGATCATATCCGCGATAAGAGGTTTAGAGAACCAAGTTTTATTTCTTTGAATAGTTTTGTTTTCTAGTCCGATTATCTTTTTTACTACTTTTCCTTCAACTCTTCCTTTAACATAACATCGATCGAGGGAAGGATCGTTATAAACTACTATCGGGAGCTTCAACTCGTCTTTTTTGTGGATGGGAACAATCTCTTCTAATTTTTTAAGATGTTCTTTTTGAAAATGATGTTTCCCTCCATCTCTTTTTTCGACAGATGGTTCTTCTTCTTCTAAAAGAGTACTAAGTCTTTTTTTCTGAGATACCATACCGGTATTCAAGGTTTTAAGTTGAGAAGTGATTAACTTTTTGAATCTACTCTCTTCCATCTTTTTTTAGTTAGACTGGAAGGGTTATATAATACTTGATATTTCGATCTTAATCATCAGTTCTTCTTACGAAAGCAAATTCAAGTTCCCTATCATTATGCCTTACGTAATTGCTAGTTATCTCTACTGGGAAAATCTCACCCTCTTTACTTTTTTCTTCAGTCTCGAAGGTCATCGATCCCTCTTTCTTGAGTTCCTTCCAAATTTCCTTTCTTTTTTCTTCTTTAAAATGAGGATCGATATCTGAGATAGATAGATTTTGAAGCTCTCTTTGACTATAACCCAACATCTCCCTGACAGTCTTATTTCCATATAATATTTCACCCTCTGGTGTTATCCAAAAAATACCATCCTTTGCCATCTCGATAGTATCCTGCATAAATTCTATAGTTTTTTCGTTTTCGTATTTTTTGACTTCATTGACTATTTCTTTTGCAAGTATATCATACTGCTCAACCAACTCATCTTCTTTTTTGTCGTAAAGATTTAGCTCTTCTTTTTTCCATATGTACTTATCCGCTCCAAGGTTCAGAGCGTTCATCGCCACTTCTTCCCATCCTCTCCCTGTAAATAATATGAAAGGGATTTTGTTTTCTTTTTCCTTTCTTAAAATTCTAAGAAATTCGATTCCATCCTTTTCAGGCATCCGATAGTCTGAAACCACTGCGTCGATATTTTCATTCTCTATAATGTCTAATGCTTCTTCAACACTAGTAGAGGTCTCGATGACAAAACGATCGTCTTTTTCTTTTAGTATACTTTTTGCCTGCTCTAAAAAGTCTAGTTCATCATCCACTAACAGTAAATTTATCTCTTCAAACTTCATCGACGGCCTCCAATTTTTTATCCTAATTCCTTCTATAAGTAATTTGGGTGCTTATCGGAATCAACCTTATATTAAAAATTGGAAATCGATCTGACTTAGTGGATTAGTAGTCCTGCTAACATATAAAATTTCTAGAGATAGTCTTCCTCAAAATAGATTGGTCTTTGCTCCCCCTCTGCATCTTCTTCGACTCCCTCGGGCATTTTTTTCTTTTTGATCCAAGGCCATATCCTTGAGATATGGTCTGTTCTGATGTAGACTTCTTTCAAGTTTACTCTAGTCCAATTGGCAAATCCTGCTTTTTTATCACTCTGGCGTTTTTTTCTAAATTTTTTAGAACCGAATGAAATTTCTTTCCAATCTATCTCTTCAAAACTAGACTGCAAGACTTTTCTCAGAACCAACGTTTTTTTATCGAACTCTTTCAACTCACCTAGAAATCCCAATCCATCGTCCATCACTACTAGTATATCTTCATCTTTCAAACCATTCAACTTCTTTCCTAACAGTCCTTCTAACATACTTATTCCTCTGTCTAGAATTTTATCGTATTATCAGTACTAATAATTTTGGATATCTTAAAATAACTTGGAGTTGACAGTCCCAAGAAAAAGAAAAGATATTTAAACAAGTATGTATACAGATTGTCGAAATCGTGAAGATGAATAAAAAATTTAAAGTGTGTTCATCGAAAGAGGTGGGAATTTGGACTTTATAGGAGGATTACTTGAAAATAGTCTGTTTGTAATTTCACTAGCGGTTCTTGTGGGTATATTACTTGGTAGATTAGAAATCAAGGGATTCAGATTTGGGATCTCTGGTGCACTTTTTGCTGGTCTAGTTATCGGTCATTTTGGAGTGAGAGTACCAGATGCATATTTCGTAATATCCTTGGCGCTTTTTGTAGCAGCTGTTGGTTTGATGGCTGCGAGGGATATAGCAGGGGTTGTCAAAGCGCACGGTTTAAAATTTATCATAGCGGGTTTCGTCATGACCACTGTAGCCGCTATATTGACTTATATCGGAGCTCAAACATTGGGTAGTATAGGAGTTGTCGATCCTAACTATATCGAAGGCACATTCACTGGAGCATTAACTAGTTCACCTGGTCTTGGAGCTCAGCTAGAAGGGGTAACTGAAGACATAGGAGAGAGGATCACTATTGGATATTCTGTAGCTTATCCCTTTGGCGTGATCATGGTTATCCTTCTTCAAGAATTTTGGCCCAGGATTAGAGATATAGATATGGAAGAAGAAAAAAGAAAGTTCAAAGATAGCATCGAATCAGCCAAGTCTAGTGGAAAAGAAAAAGTCACCCGAGAAACTGTTACTTTTAGTGTTGGTGGTTTTGCCTTAGCAGTGGTTTTAGGTGGTATATTGGGAGCGATACCGATACCTCTAGGACCGTTGGGGAACGTTACATTGGGTATAACTGGAGGGATACTACCTGCAGCCTTAGCCGTTGGTTACATCGGAAAGATCGGTCCAATAAAAACTAGGATGTCCCACGAGGTACTTTCAGGAATAAGATCATTGACTCTTGCTCTCTTTTTAGCCGTAGTTGGAATTCGTGGTGGCGAAGGGTTTGTAGATGCTGTGTTTGCTGTTGGTGTCGAATTGATATTGATAACCTGGTTTGTTGGAATTGGAACTATTGCCGCAGGTCTTTTTCTCTTAAGGGGTATTTGGGAACTTGACTGGATTGTAACAGCGGGCGCTATCACAGGAGGTATGACTTCAACACCTGGTCTTGGAGCTGCTATAAAATCAACTGGAACAGAAGACGTCGGAGCGGGATATGGTTCGACTTATCCGTTTGCTTTACTTGGGATGGTTATATTCGCAAGGATATTGAGTCTCTTGATAGCTTGAGGTTAAAAAGTATATCAAGGAACGAAGAAAATTTTTTAAAGATCTCTTTCTTACCTCGATAAAATCTATATTCAATCAATGCTGAAAAATTGAGATGATTCGGAGAAAAATATGATCAAGTTAAACAGGAAACTGATGATTATAATACTCACCTTTGCGATAGCTACTTTTTTCACCCAACTACCTTTACCTCTAACTTCTGATCAAAAGATAATGATCGCTATAGCTTTCTCCGCAGCAGTATTATGGGTGACTGAGGCTCTCCCGATTTCTGTGACCGCTCTTTTGGTGATTATTCTCCAGGGAGTACTTCGAATACAACCCTTAGATGAGGCTCTCGGATATATAGCGACTCCCGTAAACACTCTCCTTCTTGCTGGCTTTATTATAGCGGCAGCACTCAAAAAATATGGTCTAGATAGAAGGATCGGGCTTCGTTTCATATCTTTCATGGGTGAAAAGACGGATAATCTGATTTTAGGCGTTATGATAGCAACAGCTTTTCTTTCAATGTGGATTTCGAACACGGCCTCAACTGCTATAATGCTTCCCATAGGGATAGGCATCTTGAAAAAAGCAATAGATGATCCAAAAGGGACAAACATGGGTAAAGCAATGGTGATCGGTATTGCTTTTACAGCCAACCTTGGAGGGATGGGGACTCCAGTCGGAACACCGCCCGTGCCCATAACATTAGGTTTCTTAAGAGAGGAAGGGATATACGTCTCCTTTGCCGGTTGGATGATCAGAGCCGTTCCTGTTATTCTCATCACTATACCTTTAGTTTGGAAACTTATGGTTACAGTTTATAGACCTGAAGTAGAGAGGATCAAAGGCGGTACAGAAGATATAAAGAAGGAACTTGCTGAGATGGGGAAACTCACTTGGAAACAAAAACACGTCATCTTACTTTTCTCAATAGCCGTGGTTATGTGGTTGCTTGATCCTTTAGATGCCTTTTTGCCTCTTCCTAGAGATTGGATATATATAGCATCGCTTCTGATCTCGATGATGTTCATCTTCCCTGGTATTGGGGTCCTTGAATGGAAAGAAGCATCAGACGAAATTGGTTGGGGGGTTTTTGTTCTAGTAGGTGGAGGTCTAGCTCTTGGCTCAGGATTGGAGAAAACTGGAGTTATAGGTATCATAACAGGTCAGATGGAAGTGTTTTTGGCAGATGCAAATCTTTTGTTGATAGTTGGCACTGTGGCATTTATAACTGCCTTCAGTATAACTTTATTTTCCAGCTTGACAGCTACTTCTAGCACTTTCGTACCTGTATCAATATCACTAGCGGGTACTCTCATGGTAGATCCTCTTTTATTGGCTCCAGTAGCTGGTATGGCCGCCTGTATGGCTTTTTTATTACCAGCCAATACACCTCCCAACGCTCTTTCGTATCAGACCGGATACTTCAAAACTATCGAGATGACAAAAGTAGGGATACTAGCTACAATATTGTGTGCTTCTGCATTAGTATTTATAGTGCTAGTTTATTGGAATCCAGTATTCTGAGAAAGTTTTTTACTCAACTTATCTTTTTTCCAATATATCCACTATTTTCTGTGCTGCCTTTCCATCACCATAGGGAGAAGTTTCAGGCTCCCATTCTTCTTTTTTAAAGTTCTCTACCGCTTCTAAAATATTATCCTTATCTGTTCCAACCACGGTACAGTAGCCGGCTTCGACGGCCTCAGGCCTTTCTGTAGACTCTCTAAGAACGAAAACCTTCTTCTCGATGCCCGGTGCAGTAGCCTCTTCCTGTATCCCGCCAGAATCTGTCAGGACGTACTCACATCTTTTCATAAGCGTAAGAAATTCCAGATAACCTTGAGGAGGAACAAGATTGATTTTTTCGTTTCTTTCCAACCTTTCGAACAGATCAAAATTTTTGAACATCTTTTTTGCTCTAGGATGGATAGGATATACTACAGGATTATCGAGATTTTCGAATACCTCTGCGTAATTATTGAGTACATCAGGATCATCCACATTTTCAGCTCTGTGGGCTGTAACTAATATGAACTCGTCTGGTAATTCGAAATCGAGTTCAGCCTTCTTTTCAGCTATCTTAGAGTTTTGGATACATGCATCGATAACTGTGTTGCCTGTAACAAATATCTCACCCCAAACGTTTTCATTTTTTAATATCTCTCTATTTTCCTCAGTAGGAGCAAAAAGCATATTGGAAGCGTGATCTGTCAATCTCCTATTGTACTCTTCTGGCATGCGGTAATCGTAGCTCCTCAGACCAGCTTCCACATGACCTACTTCTAAGCCTAATTTTATTCCCGCTAGTGCCCCCGCTAGGACCGTATTCGTATCTCCTTGAACAAGTACTGTTTCTATCTCTAGATCCTGAAATGCCTTTTCTAATTTAATTAAAGCATTACCAGTCTGCTCAGCCTGTGAGCCAGAACCAATCTCTAGGTACCTATCAGGTCTTCCTATCTCTAGTTCATTGAAAAATATTCCTGAGACTTCTTCATCGTAATGCTGACCTGTGTGAATTAAATCATATTCTACGTTTCTACTTTCTAGTTCCCTTATCACTGGACTCATCTTGATGATTTCAGGTCTGGTCCCGACAACTATACCGACCTTTTTCATAGGTCGTTCTCCTCTTTCCTCTCAAGTTCTAACTCATCAGCCTCTCTCAGAGATTCAAACGTCCCTATATCGAATCTTTTCCCTTCAAACTTGTATCCATAGAATCTGTTCCCATCTTTTCTCATCATCTCTATGGAATCTGTCAGCCAAATTTCTCCTTTTTTACCTGGCTCAGTCTTATCGATATAAGAAAAGATCTGTGAATTGACTATCATCAAACCAGCTATATTCAACCAGTAATCATTGTGCTTGTAAGGCTGTGCTTCCTCCAAAGTTGGCTTTTCTATCATGCCGTGGATCTCATTGTTCTCATCGATATCTACTACGCCGAACCTTGTTGGGTCATCGACGGGATGTAAAACTAGAGTTCCCTGTCCTCCTTTCTCTTTGTGAAACTCTACTATATCTTTCATCGTTTCATAAGGCGTGAAGTAGTTGTCTCCATACATTATCGCAAAATCCTCATCATCCTCGATGAAATCTTCACCAAGAGATACCGCGTGAGCTGTACCTTTAGGCTCTTCCTGCATCCTGTAATATATTTTGAGCCCTAGCCTTTCTCCAGACCCTAGATAGTCTATGAGCGCATGCTTTTTTCTTCCGACTATTAGAAGAACATCTTCTATGCCACCGGCTTTTAATACTTTCAAAACGTGCTCGATAGCCGGATTTTTTCCTACGCGGATGATCTCCTTAGGGATAGCTTTTGTTATCGGGCTCAGTCTGGTTCCTTCACCTGCCGCCAGTACTATAGCTTTTTTTACCACTCTATCACCATTATCTGATAGTCCCAATCAGTTGCTCTTTTATATATTTTTATAATCATCAAGCCGTTTCAATGTATCGTTGAGCCTCCGTTTACCCCTATAACTTCTCCGTGGACATAGTTTCCTTTTTCAGAAGCTAAGAATACGGCTGCATCGGCAATATCTTTTGGATCACCAATTCTTTTAAGAGGTATACTTTGAGCTCTTTTTTTCCTTTTTTCCTCCGAATACCCCGATATGATATCAGTGTCGATAGTTCCCGGAGCTATACCATTGACCGTTATCCCTTCAGGCCCTAATTCTAAGGCGAGTGCTCTAGTCAACCCCAACAAAGCGGATTTACTGACGACATATGAAATTCCGTGATCTGAACCGCTGAATGCTAGTTGAGAAGACATATTTATTATCCTTCCAGACTCTGATTCCTTTAGATGTTCCAGCGAAAATTTACTAAGCATAAAAGGTCCTCTTACATTCACATCCATTGTCTCATCGAAGTCTTTGATATCAGATTCCTCCAGACTCTTACGTTTGTAAATGCCGGCGTTATTTACCAGGATATCTAGTCCGTTATATTTCTCTATAAAACTAGAGATGATCTTTTTACAGTCTTTTTTCTTGCTCACGTCACCTTTCAACAATGTTCCTTCAGAATTATTTTCTACATTTTTTAATACGCTCTGTGCTTTCTCATCACTTGATTTATAATTGATACCAACGATGGCTTTTTCTTTAGAAAATTTCTCAGCGATAGCTCTGCCTATCCCTCTAGAAGCACCTGTAACTATCGCCTTCTTTCCTTTCAATCTATTAACCATATTTTAAAAAGAGTTTGTTACCTTAAAAATCTTTTTCAGATGATATTTTTTTAAAATCAAATTTATTAAGCCTATCAAAATTTTTATATATCAGAAGAGTTTGACACGCCTAGATTCTAGCAAAAAAACAGTATGAGGATATAAGGATGGATCATGTAGAAAGATTAGACAGGAAATTTGAGCTTATGATAACTATTTTTGTTTTGATGCTAATATTTACCACGACATTGATGAGCGCTTTTTTTGAACCAGAAATCGATTCTAGGGGTTTAGAGGATGAAGATACTACAGATCTGCATTCTCTCTCAAAAGAACAAAAGACCACATCAATCTCTGATGATAGGGAAGGATTGTTTTTGGATATAGTCGACGAGTCAGAGAATGTGGGAAAACACACATCTATCAACGTAAAAGAACTCGGAGAAAAAAAGTTGGCATATATAAGCTATTACTCGGAAAGTTCAGAGGCCTTAAAAATAGCTCAAAATGACATCAATGATCCGGAGAGCGATTGGGAAAGATGGACTATAGATTATGAAGGTGATGTTGGAAGTTATTCTTCTCTTGAGGTCGACGGAGATGGGAAGGCACATATAGCTCATTATGATGTAACGAATACTAGATTAAAATATACTCTCTGGTGTGGAGAAAATCACATTGTAGTGAGTACAGAGGTAATAGACGATACTGGTGAAGTGGGAAAATATACGTCTCTTGTATTAGATGAGAATGAAAGACCCCGGGTGAGTTACCATGATTCTTCCCGAGGCGCTTTGAAATATGCAGAGCGAAATGATGGTGATTGGGAAGCTTTCACAGTGGCTGATGAGGGTGATAACTTAGGCAGACATACTTCTCTAGCGTTGGACAGCGATTCAGAACCACATATAAGCTTTTACGATTGGGCAAGAAGAGATTTAAAATATGCTGAGAGAATTACGGAGGATGAAAACACAAAGTGGGAGATATCGACCATAAAAGAAGCTGGGGAATTAGTGGGGAAGTACACTTCACTCGAGTTAGATAAAAGTGATAGGGCCCATATATCTTGTTACGAATGGACTGACGGTTATAAACGATTAAAATATGTGACCGATTCCGTTAATGGAGAGTGGACTTCCGTAGAGATCTCTAGTTCTGATCCTTCTGGAACTTATACATCTATTGAACTTTATGATTCTAATCATCCACTCATAAGTTATCATGAATGGGGTGAGGAAAACCTGAGATTAGCGGTAAAAGATGGTGATGGATGGAAAAATGTTGAGATAGATACTGAAGGTAGAGTTGGTTCATATACTTCTATCGATTATATCGGAGAGGCAGAAACACACATAAGCTATTACGATCAGAATGAAGGTGATTTAAGGCATGCGCGGTATTTTTTTAAGAATAGAACTCCATTGGCTCCTCAATCATTCAATACTAGGTCTGAATATGGTGATGTGGTACTTGAGTGGGAATCACCGCTATACGATGGGATAAAGGCTAAAGGTAATCATATCCTTGGATATCATGTCTATCGTTCTAACAGCGATGACTTTGAAAAGATAGATAATGTTACAGGGTTTTCCTATACCGATAAGATCGAAACAGAAAACGAGACTGATACTTATGAATACAGAGTAGCTGCCGTGAACAGAAAAGGCGTAGGAGATAATACATCTATAATAAAAACGAGAGCGCGGTATTTTTCATATGAAAGGAGCTGGGAGAAAACAAACAAATACAGCATACTTGAAGATGGATTACTACCTATAAGTAAGGAAGAAGAGGGGCCTTACGAGATCAGGTGGGACCTAGATTATGAGGTGAAAGAAGGACCGAGGTGGGAAGATGAAAACTTTAAAGAAGACATGTATAAAAAGTACGAAGAGGTCGGTCTGAAGAGTATTCTACTAGAGTATGAGAATGGCAAAGGAGACAAGCGACGATGTCTTCAAAGCGCTTGGGTCCTAGGTCCGTTTGACTTGACTTCTACATATGAAGAGAGGGGATCAAAAGAGAGGTTTTTCCATTTGCCGGAAGATAAAGGTCCTTTTGAGGACCTGAGCAGTGAAGACAATCTAAAAAACACTTATAAATTAAAAACTCAAGAAAGTTTACCTTACGAATATGTCGAATTTGAGTTCCTTGAAGAGAGTGAGAGAGTAAAGGAATCTTATTTAGAACAGAACAAAGATGTTTGGGAAAAGACTTTTAGCGTCAGTGATTCAAGTGAAGATACAGAAGTTAGTGTAATACCTTATCTTGAAAATAAATACAGGAACGGAGTCGAAAGTCCTATAGATGCTCCTCATCAAATCGATCTAAAAAATGAAAAGAAAGTTGAAGTGATAGACACCCCATATTGGTTCGCTCATCTGCTCGATGCATTCTTTGGCGACAATCTTGAAATAAACAATATAGATGATGAAGGAGATTATATCGGCTGGGAGGTCGAATTTGAAATACCGGAGGTTGACGATGATGACGAACTGAAAGATGCGTTGGACGAAATGGACATTTCAGGAACTCCAGAATTAGATATCCTCGACGACCTTGGAAGATTTTTTGGAGGAAATTACGGTTTTGAGATGGAATTGTTTCCTGATAGGGAAATCGCGTTCGATAACGATCTTAATTTCGAAACCACCCTGATCGAATTTTATACCGATGTAGATGAAGACCAGATGGGGATAGATTCTTTTGATGGTGAATTAGGTAATTCTTTAGATTATGCGGCGGATCCTGAAATAGAGGTCTCTGCAGGTATATGTATCGATCTACTTGTAAAGGAAGATGGTATCAGGGTTATTGGTGGATTAGAACTTGAGGTCGGTGCTGGTATACAGATAGATATACCTCTGAAATCTATCGGGTTTGCTGAAGTCGGATTAACAGCAGTGATAGGTGGTGAGATCTCTGTTGAGTACGAGGTCGGGGCTCTTGATTATGATCATGAAAAAGGTCTTTCCTTAGATCCGGGAGATGGTGAGATCCCGATAGAGTTCTTACTAAATTTTGGAGGAGGTCCATACGGTGAGGTTGGGGCCGGACTTGCTAGAATAGAGGGCAGATTGGTATTGGAAGTTATAGTAGGTTTAGAACTACCTTCGAAGGATACGGGTATCGATCATGCTGGTAGATTCGTTGTTGAGGTGTCAGCAGGCTGGGGGTTATGGTCGAAGACCGAAGAATGGGAATTGTACAGTACTGAGGGTGATTCCATCTCCATGATCAGGATGGATACAAACCGTACTTTAGAAAACCAGATCTTCGAAACTGATAGATTGGCCACTAGAGATTATGGTATAAATGAGGACAAAATTTTGTTTGATTCAGACGGGTTCGAAGGAAGAAGGAATGTTGGTCCACGTGCAGATCCTCAGATAGTCTCCTTGGATGAAGAGAGAGCTCTCGCTGTTTGGAGTGAACTTTCAGGAGATAACAATGGTGATGTTCAGTCTGATCTATTTATGCAGAAGCTATCCGACGGGATGTGGGAGGATGATGCACAAGTAGTTACAACAACGGGAGATATGGCATATGATCCTAAACTTGTAGCATTGGAAGAAGACGATAAGGTAGGCTTGATATACAAAGAAATAGAGGAAAAACCAGGTGAGTTCGATACTGTGGAAGAATTAGAAGATTACTACACGAATGACACATTGCAAGGCAAAACGTGGTGTGAAGAAAAAGGTTGGTCTGACTTAGAATTAAACCATTCTGTTGAAAATCGATCTATAACCAATTTTGATGTAGATACAAATCGACATGACGATATTCACATCGTTTATCGATCGAGTTATCCTTCCCTAGATATGTTTGAAGCTCCCGTTAGTGAGGAGGCAAATATAGGCGTTTTAAGGCAAGACGGAGAAGATTGGGCGGAAATCTTTGAAAGAAAAGATAATTTGCCCCAATCATCTGGACCCTCGATAGAAGTGGTAGATGGTGAGGAGTATATAATTTATACACGAGCGATCGATGACATTAACGGAAAATATGATGAAGCTTGTTATAACCAGACCTTGTTGGTAACAATAGATGGTGATGAAAATATAATCAGGGAAACACCGAATACAACTTCTCATCAATTGTTATCTGAGGAAGACGGAGATTTAGTGGTTTCTTGGGTGGAAAATCATACTGAGATAAGGAGGACTGATGTTGGTGAATCATGGGAAAAATCAGAAGATGAAGCTACAACCGTTTATTCCGGTGCTACTGTATCAGGATTGAGTTATTATGCAAATGGATCAAGTAAATATTATTTGTTCCAGAAAGGGCGAAATGCTGTACCAACTTTTATTGAATCATCTGATGAGGGATGGTCCAAAAAAAGGAGTATCCCAGATGAGAAGACATATGCTGCAGATCAACTAGATCTTGATTTTGGATGGGATGATCCAACCATGGTAATGGTTGAAAAAGATGAAATGATAGAATCTTGGCACCGTGCACATTATAGATTCGATGGCTCAGTAAATGACGGGGTGGTTACAGATAGCAGCGAGGAAAAAAACACTGGAAAATTAAAAGGTAATTGGACAAGAGAAAAGCATGATGCCCAAAAATCTCACGGTAGGTATGGATATTTCCTAAATTTTGAAGGTGAAGAGAGCAGAATGGTTGTTGATCATTCTTCTACACTCAACGTCACAGAAAGTACCGAAGATTTCACTGTGACTGCATTATTAAAGGAGATCGATTATGAAGATGGAAGTTACCTGATGAAAAAGGAAGGATCTTGGGGAGTTTCTCTTGATGATAAAGAAGTGGTAATAGAACTATGGGATTCGGGTGAAAAACATACTATCTCTACTGAGCTGGAGCTTCCCTCATACTGGACATTTTTTGCTCTAAGATATGAGGAAGATTGGTTAAACGTGACTTTGAAAAGTTATGAGGATTCAGGATCCCTAGATGAAAACACAGTTAATATCTACCTAAATGATTTTATATCGTTATCCAGTTCGGTAGAACCTTTAAAATTAGCCGAGGGCTCAGGAGCTCTTTTACTAGATGATTTTAGATTAGTAGCGAGATACTTACCTAACGCATCAATAGAAAAAATACTTATGACTTCGTATCCCAATTTTGATGCGGAGTATTCGATTACTACTGAAAATATTCCACCTTACGCAAACTTTACTCATTCTAATAGAACGGTGGTTGGTAAACCTATTGACTTTAAGGCCCATAGTGGAAGGGACAACCTCAATTATAGTTGGTCATTTGAAGGGGTTGAAAAAAAGTATGGCAAAGAAATAGAACATCAATTCAACGAAACGGGCTATCATACCGTTACACTTGAAGCTCAGGATAAAAAGACCAACGCTAGGACGAAATATGAGAAAACATTGCATGTTATCGATGTGAATCCTCCAAGATTTGACGCTGGACTTGAAATGATTGAAAAAAATGAAGAGAACAGTTCTGTGAAGATTAGATGGGATGAGGCAAAAGGAGAATCTGGACCTTTTGAATACAGGATACATCATGAAACAGGAGAGAATATTGAGTTCGATCATCGATCATGGAGAGATAGCACCAGAAAGACTTCTATCGTAGTCGAAGACTTAAATCCTAATTTGGAGCATCACGTACTCGTTAGTGTTGTAAATGATCTCGGTCTAACCAATAAAAGTGCTGAACATATCTCTTTCGAATTTGAAGGTACCGTTCCTCTAGAGTTTGATGGTCTACACTCTACTTATGTGAATCATTCGGAAAAGAAAGTGGGATTAGCATGGTATGAAGTGAAAAATCCATGTGAATCGATATCTTACAATATATATCACTCTAAAAAGGAAGATATGAATTTTAAAGATCCGATAGAGAGCACTGATAAAACGGAAAAACAGATTCTAGTTTCTGATATTGGTAAACATTATTTTGCTGTTAGAGCTGAAGATAAAGAGGAAAATGAAGACGATAACGATGAAGTTAAAATGGTTGAAGTTAGGGATACAAAGCCTCCCGAGATTCATATAACTAGTCCTTTAGAAGGAGAAACATTTGGCCATACCGTATCTGTTGAATGGAATGCTTCTGATAATAATTCCGGCATCTCTACTTATTGGATAAAAAGAGATGATGAAGATTGGAATCAAGTGAAAAAGCAAAATTATACGTTTCATAATATCCCTGAGGGCGAAAGAACTTTGACGGTTAAAGCCGTTGACAATCATAATAACAGTGCTACAGATTCAGTTAATCTGTATGTCTTGGCGAAGAAAACACCTGAAATCGATTTCTTTTCCCCATATCCTTTTGATGGCTCTACAGGAATCAGCACAAATATAGAATTGAGTGTAGATGTCGAATATGAAGGGGAGGGATATTTAGACGTTGAATTCTATGATGCAGAAGGTAATGAACTCATCGGCACAGATGAAGGAGTCTCGGATGGAGAAAAGGCCTCTGTTGAGTGGACGGATCTCAATCTTAATACTACCTATGATTGGTATGTAGTGGGTGATGATGGTGAACATAGTAGTATGTCCACGATATGGAATTTTACCACATCTATTAAGTTAGAAGAACATGCTCTAGAAATCAATATAAAAGGAGAGGGAACAGTTGATATCGATCCAAATCAGGACAAATACGAAGAAGGAACTGAAGTAAAACTCAACGCGAACCCAAGCAATAACTGGTACTTCAAAGATTGGACTGGAGACTATATCGGGACAGAGGATGAGATAAATATTATTATGGATACCGAAAAAAAGTTAACCGCTAATTTTGATAAGATTGATGATTTCCTTTTAACTATAGGTGTTGAAGGGAACGGCACTACTGATCCACCAAAAGGCACGTACACCTATTCTGATGGGGAATATGAGACTATTACAGCAGAAGCTGAGGATGGCTGGTATTTTGAGAAGTGGATTGGAAAACCTCAGGGGACTGATGAAGAGATTACTGTACAAATGGATGAGGATAAAGAAATTGTTGCAGTTTTTTTGGATCATGAGGTCGAAAAATATGAGCTAACTCATCAAATAGATGGAAAAGGATCAGTAGAAATTGATCCGAACCAGGAATTATACAAAAAAGATACTAAGGTGGATATAACAGCTGAACCTGAAGCAGACTGGAAATTTAGCCATTGGTCAGGTGATATTACTGATGAGAAGAGGGAAGAAAAGGAAATAAGGATGACCATGGATGAAAATAAAAATCTCATCGCTCACTTTGAAAAAGTGTATGATGAAGTAGAGTACAAGTTGAGTATTGATGTTGAAGGAGAAGGAAGTACTTATCCAGAACAAGGAACATATGATTACTATTCGGGTGAGAAGGCATACTTAAGAGCAGATCCTGAGGAAGAATGGAGTTTTAGTCACTGGTCCGGTAATGTAACAGAGGAAAAAATGTTGGAGAGGGAAATGACGATGATCATGGAGAAAAATAAGAGCATAACCGCTCACTTTGAAAAAGTGGATGATGAAATAGAGTACAAGTTGAGTATTGATGTAAAAGGAGATGGAATTACTTATCCAGAAAGAGGGACTTATAACTACTTTTCAGGTGAGGAGATATATTTAAAGGCAGGTCCGGGAGAAGGATGGAATTTCAGTCACTGGTCAGGTGATATAAAAGAGGAAAAAATGTTGAAGAGTGAAATTACGATAACGATGGAGGAAAATAAAAGTGTCGTGGCTCACTTTGAAAAAGTAGATTACGAAAAAAAGCATGAGTTGAGCATTGATGTAGATGGAAAAGGCAATACTGATCCAGAAAAAGGAATACACAGTTATTTTTCGGGTGAGAAGTTGTATTTAAAATCTTATCCAAAAGAAGATTGGAATTTCAGTCATTGGTCAGGAGATTTAAAAGATGAGATAAGGGAAGAAAACAGAATAACTATAACTATGGATAAAGATAAGAGCCTAATAGCTCACTTTGAAAAAGTGGATTTTGAAATAGAGTACAAGTTCAATATTGGAGCAGAAGGAGAAGGCAGTACTGATCCAGAAGAAGGGAGGTATATTTACTCCTCAGGTGAGAAAATATACGTAAGAGCGGATCCAGCAGAAAATTGGACTTTCAGTCATTGGTCATACGACATAAAAGATGAGATAATTGAAAAAAGTGAAATTACAATTACGATAGACGCTGATATAGAAATAACAGCACATTTTGAAGAAAAATCTGAAGAATCGGAAGAAAATGTAGAGGATGAAGGATCAACTGGAATGCCTTCTTTTATTTCTTCATTTCAGATACCCCTTGTGATCATTTTTATCGTTTTAGTAGCAGCAGTCATCATCGTAAATCGAAGCTTAGGAGACGAATTTTTTCAAAAATGAAAAGAACTTATTAGTTTGCTTCAGACTCCTTTGCTGTTACCCCATATTATCTTATGGAGCTGTGGTAAAACCCTGACTTCTAGACCATCTTCTAATACAGCTTCGGCTACTTCTCTGATCTCGTGACTTTCCTCGATTTGAAATATGACTTCACATTTAGGATTAAAGTTTTCTAGGATGTCAACACTGAATTCATAATCTTTTCTATCCGTGATAACAAATTTTAGTTGATCTATTTCTCTTAAAAGATCTAGATTATCTTTTCTCATCTCATCCTCCATACCAGATGAAGGGGTTTTGTAATCCATGGAGACTCTTACATCTCTATCAACTACATCTGATATGTCTAGTGAGCCGTTCGTCTCGATGCTGATTTCATAAAAAGGTAGCAGTAAATCTATAAGTTCTAAAGTATCTTCTTGAAGCAAAGGTTCACCACCAGTGATGCAGACACGCTGACATTCAATCTCGTCCAATTTTCCTTTTATCTTTTCAACCTCTATCTCTTCTCCTCCTTCCCACGCGTACTTTGTATCGCACCATTTGCATCTCAAGTTACAGCCTGCGGTTCTTACAAAAGTAGTAGGTAGACCGATATCTTTACCTTCGCCCTGTAGCGAGTGAAATATCTCACATATTTCCATAGAAGGGGTATGTGATTCTAGATATAAATATTGATGGTGTCGAATGATGATTATATCCCTTCAATAGGTTGTTTTGCTTAAATGGTTACCAAACATTTATTTTCACCTATTTTTTACTCTAATTGATGAAAGTTGGATTTGTCATAAACCCTATCGCGGGGATGGGAGGAAAGGTCGGCTTAAAAGGTACAGATGGAGTCTACGAGGAAGCGGTCGAACTAGGTGCGGAACCTGTAGCAATAGATAGAGCCGAGAAAGCGCTTCAGGGGATGAAAGGAGACCACGTCTGGTTGACAGGGGGAGGAATATTGGGTGAAGAGTCTCTGAAAAAATATTTTCCAGACGATGAGATAAGAGTTCTATACACACCTTCCGAGAACGAGATCGGAAAAACTTCTCCCCAGGACACCCATGAATTAGTACAGGCCTTTCTAGAAAAGGACGTCGAGTTGATAGTTTTCTGTGGAGGAGACGGCACGGCTAGAGACGTGCTAGAAGAAGTGGATAAAGAAGTGCCTATACTCGGGATACCTGCTGGCGTAAAGATGCACAGCGGGTGTTTTGGGGTGAATCCCGAAGCTAGTGCTCGTTTGTTCAACAGTTTTGTAGAAGGTGAAGCAGACGTTTCGGATGTGGAGATAATGGACCTAGACGAGGAGAGGTACAGAGAAGGCGATTGGGAGATAAAGATGCATGGTGAGGCACTCAGCATTTACGAACCTCATTATATACAACTAGGAAAACAGAGCTTTCGCTCCGTAGACCAAGAGGATCAAAAGACAGATATCGCTCACTTTATAATTGAAGAGATGGAAGAGTATCCCGAGCATTTATTCATACTTGGGCCCGGCTCGACAACGTCTAAAATACAGGAGATACTCGGTTTAGAACATACAGTCCTCGGCGTTGATTTATTGAAAAATAAGGAGATCATAGAATTGGATGTGGCGGAACAAGATATATTAAGACTTGCAGAGGATTCTGTGGGCTTTAAAATCGTTGTTTCGATGATAGGTAATCAAGGTTTTTTCCTTGGGAGGGGTAATCAACAGATTAGTCCTGAAGTTGTAAAAAAAGCGGGTCTAGATAACATATACATACTAGCTACTCCTACTAAAGTCAAAAAAACACCGAATCTTAGAGCTGATACTGGGGATGAAGAATTGAATGAACAGATCAGGTATAAAGGTTACATGAAAGTTGTGCAAGGCTTTAGAGAATACAGGTTGGTAAAAGTTCAGGCTTGAATATTCAAATTTCATAATATTTCAGATATTTAACTTAAGAAGACGAAATATCTATGTTGCACTCTTCAAATAGCCTGAGAGCTTCTGATCTCCTTTCAGTTCCTCTTTCTTCTTCACCTTTCTCGATAAGCCTATTCCCCCATTCTAACAAAACTTCTGCTTTGCTTTTCTTATCACCGGTTTCATCGAAGGTGTTTAAAGCTTTTTGGAACTCCCTTTGACCTCTTTCAAACACCTTTTTCTCGCAGTATATTTTGCCTAAAACTTTTCTACATCTTCCAAGTTGGTTCTTCATATCTGTTCTTTTAGCTTTTCTCAAAGCCTCCTGACAGTAGGCAAGGGATTTCTCTAGTCTGTTTTTCTTCAAATAATACTCTGCAAAATGCCGATCTACGATCAATTTATAGCCCTCTTCCTCTAGATTTGATT
>Ga0207421_10001688_pt1 | contig 28083 bp, 33 predicted proteins | sample SodLakKL_010_SED_4_FD_187542 | JGI IMG/M metagenome (GOLD analysis project Ga0207421, IMG submission 187542) | Alkaline sediment microbial communities from Lake Tanatar, Kulunda Steppe, Russia - 8KL_010_SED (SPAdes) (version 2) | ecosystem: Environmental > Aquatic > Non-marine Saline and...
GTTCAGTATACTCTCCTTGTTTTTAAGTGTTATACTTTCTGTTATGTTGCCATCGCCCACATATCCCCCGAAGAAAACGTAGACATTTTCCAGCCTTGACTCGGCATCGGTAAGACCTCCCCTGGCGACGTATCCCTCTGGCTCTTTACCCGCTTCATAACCAGAGGCGATCCTGCTGGCCACGGATACTGTATCCCCTTCTTTACATCCGCTACCTATGGATTCACCAGAAAACTCAATTTCCCAGCATCTTGTTGTCAGGTTTCCGACCGTGGCTTCCAGTATCTTGCTCACGTTTTCTGTATCATTCACCGCCCAGTAGGAACCCATGAGCTCCAGGACAGTTTTATCTTCCTCCTCATCACTTACATCTATTCCATGAACCTCACCTGCCCTGGTTGTTGATAGAAAAGACATTATGTCCTCTGCGTCGGCGTGTTTGTCCCTGTAATCCAGCTCCGGTGCCACACTGTAATAGAAGCCAAGGCCGCCTATAATTACAAGAGCTGCTGTTAGTGCCAGGATTGCATCGAGGCTGAAGAAAATACCCCTTGTATTTTTTATCCTCACCATACTACCAGCCTCAAGGACACAGCTCCTTCTCTATCGTCCAGAGAGACAGTTCTCTCTATAGTGTACACATCATCGGCGTTATCCCAATCGCCATCTCCTCTTGTAAATTTAATGTCTCCGTTTTCCAGTATTTCTTCCTGCATCACAGACAGGTTGAAATTGCGGCCGTGAAAACCAAGGAGATTCTCAGCCCGTTCTTCCTCCATACTGAAGTATTCCACCAGTTTTGTCTCGTTTAGTTCGTTTGGTGTCCCGGTCGAGAATCCCAGAACTTCGACATTGTTTCTATCCCAGTTCTTTGGCTGTCCTTCAAAAAGTAACAGGGTATCGGTCCTCGAGGACAGCGACTCCCTGAAGATCATCCTTTCCTCCTGTTTTATTTCCTCCAGAACCCTTGAATGATATACCTGTAGAGACGTCATGATAAAAAGTATCACGGTGATTGCCACAAGGAAATCCGCGGAGAATATCTGTCCGGAGTTTTTATTGTTTTTCATCTTTATCATTCAAGGACTATCGTTCCATCCTGATTTTTTATTGTATTTTGGCCAGGTTCGAGTTCACCCGTTATATCCGTAGCTATCAGTCTCCTGCTTTCTACGCTGTCTCCCCACCAGACTCTGATAAGGCTCCCTTCGCCGTTGTAGTCTATCTCCACCCTGTATTCCTGCCTTGAAAATTCCTGAGGAAGGGTGAAGTTTCTACTGTAGCCATCTCCAAATCTGACAGCGCTGTTGACTTCCCTTTCTATAAAGGTTGCTGTTCGGCTCGCCTCTATAGCTGCGGACCTCCTCCTTATAGCTATATTGTTGTTGAAAATTACTGGTCCGAAGCCGACAAAGATCAACAACAGGATCCCGAAGTATACCATGAACTCCATCGAAACCTGGCCTTTTTCAGTGGGTGACATTGACGTATCCCTCTTCTTCCATAGTTAATGTGATCCTATGAGATCCGGCCGAATCCGGTAGAGAGCCTTTGAGGTTTGCAGATGTTCTTGCCGAGTAGTCGGTGGGTCCTGCCGGTGTCTCCACCCTGACAACGAAGTGGTTTTCCGTTATATTGGTATATGCTGTTCCCTGGGGTAGATGAAGGCTTCTCGTGATCCTTGCCGGATGGCCTTGGGCCTGAACCATGTCCGCGGAGTCGGCAAGACCTTCAAGTGAGTCACGCAGGGCCGAAATTCCGATTTCGTGCCTTGAAGTACTCGTCTGCGAATAAATTACCGAGATCAAAGGAATCAATATAAGCATGGCTAGGACCATTATCATAAGGTATTCTGTGGAGGCCTGACCATGGGAGTTCAGAACCATAGTATAACAGCTTACGTTGTCCTAAATTAACTCTTTTACGGTATAAATACTTCATGTTTTTAATCATGGGACCTTCGGATAACTTTTAAATCTGTAAAGCTAAGATTGTGATAAAGCTTATTACCAAAAGAGTCTTAAAGTTATGAGGAGGTGGAACAATGCCAGAGTCTGGAGCTCCATATGATCGCGGTTACAAACAAACTAAATCAAAAGGATCGAGGCAGAATGTTCGTTGCAGCTTCTGCGGAAGAAGAGTACCTCGTTTCAAGGCATTTAGAACCAAGACCGGAATGAGAATAACCGACCCAGAAGTTAGAGAACAGGTTGACGACAAGGATATGCACTTACCCGAAAAGATGCAGTGGGCCTGTCCGAAGTGCGCACGTTTCCGTGGTATCGTCCAGCCGCGAAAAGGTCGAGGGTGATTTCTATAGGCCTGAAAAGAAAGCTAGCCAATTTCAAGAAAAAGCTAAAGCCACGGAGAGGGCTTCTTAGAGAGAAGATAAAAGATTACAGAGAGAGGCCAGAAAAGCTTATAGAAAAACTTGGAGATTTCAATGTATACGAACCGAAACATCTTCTCGTCATACCAAAGGTAGATGATGTAGAGAATGTGGATATCCAGTACCCTCTTCTCCGGCCCTACGCTTTTGCAAACGTTAAATGGAGTGAACACGAGGGCGAGTTAATTTACAGGGTAGTTGAGCCCGAACTAAACGAAAGAGAGGAAGAAACCTACGAGAAGATCACAGATGCTCTTGTGGAACTGGTGGATGTCAAGCTCTCCACGGTGAAATCTCAGGGAGGTGCGATGGACTATCTGGAAGATAAGATAAAACAGATAATAAAAGAGCTGAATATAGATCTCTCTAAATCAGAGTTCTCGAAGGTAATGTATTACATATACAGGGATTTCATAGGCTTGAACCGGCTAGAACCATTGATGCACGACCCTTATATCGAGGATATAGGCTGCGATGGCACCGGTACCCCTCTTTATGTTATACATAAGAAGTTTGGTTCCCTGCAGACAAATGTCGTTTACGACGATGAAAGCGAGCTGAAAGAATTCATAGTCAAGCTTGCGGAGAGATGTGGAAGATATATCTCATACGCCGAACCTCTCCTGGACGGAAGCCTTCCTGATGGGTCCAGGGTCCAGGCGACCTATTCCGAAGACGTTTCGACCAAGGGTCCGAATTTTTCTATAAGAAAGTTCACAGAGGAACCGTTTTCACCAACCGAGATGATCGATCTGGGAACAGCAAGCCCAGAACTGCTTGCATATCTCTGGCTTTGTATAGAAAACGGCGTGTCCGTACTTATCTGTGGAGGAGTTGCATCTGGAAAGACCTCACTGCTGAATGCAATTTCCTTGTTTATACCCGAACAGGACAAGATAGTGTCCATCGAGGATACGAGAGAGCTGAACCTTCCACACCAAAACTGGATACCTTCGCAGGTTCGTTCTGGCTTTGGTATGCCTTCAGAAGGTGAAAAAAACTACGGAGAGGTAGATATGTACGACCTTCTCAAGGCTTCCTTTAGGCAGAATCCGGACTATATTATAGTCGGTGAGATAAGGGGCGAGGAAGCCTATGTGATGTTTCAGGGAATGTCATCTGGGCATCCAGCAATATCTACCATGCATGCTGGTGGTGTCGATACAGTTATAAAACGTCTTGAGTCACCACCCATAGAGCTACCTCCAAGTCTTGTTGAGACCTTGGATCTGGTTATAAACATGATACATGCCAAGGGTGTCAGTGAATCGGCCAGGAGGGCGAAAAGTGTTGTGGAGATAACTAATGTTGAAAAAGATACAGGAGAGGCAAACGCCAATGAGATCTTTTCCTGGGTTCCTGGAAAGGATGAGTTCAATTTTAGAAAGGAATCTGATCACGTTCTCACGGTTATAGCAAGGAACAAAGGCCTGGATGTCGAGGACATGAAAAAAGAGATAGATACCAGGAAGAGATTACTTGAGTGGATGTACGAAAACGGTGTGATGGACTGGAAGGATGTTGCCAGAACGGTTTCAGAATACCTGAGAAATCCTGAAAAGACCCTTGAAAAAAGAAATATAGACAAGGATGTACATGTGAGCCCGCCCTCTTCTTTAAAAAGTGAGGCCTTTGTTTCGGATAGTTCCAAGGAGTTACCAGAGGGGGAAATTGAAGTGGAGCCTGAAGAAGAGGACGAGGATGAACAGGAGGACGATGACTACGAATTTGGTGACGACGGCAAGGTCATAGACATAGATGAATAACAAAAATTTAAAAGCAACAAACTTTAAGTATTTTCAATGGTTTTGAATAAAGGAATATCGCCTCTGGTTGCTTCCATTGTTCTTATAGCCTTCGTCGTAGCTGTGGCAGGTATCGCCTCGACATTCTTCACCGATATAACCGAAGAATGGGGCGGTCAGGTGGGGGAGCAGAGACCAATAGATTGTGCAGTAGCTTCCATCGATACGGACGAGAGGTACTGGTCCTTTGATGAGGATACCGGCCAAGGTTCGATAACGGTTTTCATAGAACGAAGCCCTCTTAGCCATCTCGGTGTCACCGTACGGGATGTGGATCAAAGCACTTCTTTTACGGATTTCAATGCAGCGGAGTTGGATGAAGAGGAATATCCTGTTGAGGACGGCATGTTTCAACCGGGCCGTTCTTACAATCTTGAGGGTATAAACGTCACTTTCAGTGAAGAGGATGATATCCAGAGTCTAACCGTAAGGACAGCTGACTGTCCTGTTTCCAAGACAGTAGAGTTCTAGGATTTCAGAAAAAACTGATAGATATAAATTTGGGCATTGACTGTGCATCAAGGATTTTTTTGTTTCCCGGTTTCTTCCCACAAACTTTATCAAGTAGAGTGTGGATATTTATTATCGATGGATATGAATAAAGGAATATCACCTCTGATTGCAGCAGTGGTTCTTATAGCCTTCGTCGTAGCTGTGGCAGGTATCGCCTCGACATTCTTCACCGATATAACACTGGAGTGGAGCGAACAGGCCAGGGGTGGAGCGCCTGTGGAATGTGCTTTGATGAGGATTGATGTGCTGAGCGTTGCAAACCAAACGGACAATGTTTCTGTTGTATATATGAGCGCAGGGTCTGATATTTACGATGGAGTTTCTGCGACTTTTTATGATGGCGACAACGATGTAATAGCGAACGAGATCAACGACACGTCTCTGGATGCTGGTGAAATAGGAACGGTTATCTTCGAAGACGTTTCCTTGGAAGTAGGAGGCAGGGTCGAAGTGACCTCGAGGGATTGTCCAGGAGTATCCGATGCATATTCTATAGAAGAAGAGGATCTGTAATTAATCAGGCGGGATTTGAAAATATTTGAGGATTGAAATGAAAAATAAAGGCATATCACCCCTTTTGGCTGCGATTATACTTATAGCCCTTGCTATGACAGTCGCTGCGATGTTTAGTGGTTTTATCACAAATTTTATGCAGGAAAGGGTTTTTGAGACTCGGGAGGATACAGGAAGATTGGTAGATTGTTCCGCAATAAGCTTGGGTATATATGAAGATTCCGTGGATACAACAGACGAAAACGTGTCTTTCATACTCGATTACAGGGACAGTATAAATCTCACCGGACTGAGAGTCGTAACCTTTAATGAGACAGGCGATGTACGAACTGATGAGAATCCGGAACCGTCTGAAGTAGAGCCATTGAAACCTCAAAGAATCACGGCCAATGAAACAGTAGCGAACCCCCGCAGGATACAGGTTTTCGGCGAAGACTGTCCGGACCACGATGTAGTTATCGAGGGAGAAGAGGATCGATGGTTGCGTGTTTTCTGATATTTGAAAGCAAGGAAATCAGCGACCTGTTTTCAAATTCTTTCTATTTCCATCAAAGCTTTACCGTCTTCGTGTCCCGAGTTTCGTACGAGTATGGTATGCTTTCCGGTTCCCATGCGCAGGGAGTTGGTTAGATTTACGTGTTCCGGCGAAAGCCTTATATCAAGTTCCCGTGCTTCCCTTATACTACCCCTGTTGGCAAGTGTTTCGATCTCCTCGTCGGTCAGTAAACTGTCGTATATGCGGAAGCTGGAAATGACAACGTTAGATATATCTTCATCAAATATCCCTAAGCTGATGTTTTCACCGCTTATGGAGTACAATCTGTCATCGTCTATGGAGTGGTTCCAGTCATCGTCTACCTTGAACCAAATAGAAACGGTTTCCAGATCCTGTCTAAAATCAGTAACGTTTACGGTGTCGTCCTCTGTAAAGTTAAGTCCTGGTCCATATTCTGTTTCGGTCCAGTTTGCACCGTGAATAGTTCCGCTGTTTTCGTAACGGCTGCAGTCCATGGTTTCATCACCCTCTCCTTCATTGAAACGGAGATCGAGGGTTCTCCCATCGCCAAATGTTTTAATTAAAATATTTCCATCCCTCCGACAAAGATCAGGCGGTAGAAAGCCTGTTCTCATGTCGTATTTGAACCTTACTGTGTTCTCACTCTCGTTTATATAGTACTCACCGCCATCCACGTTCAACGTCATTGTTCTGGAAGTTCCTTCGCCTCCATGTCTTACATTTTCTATTGTATTATCTAGAATCTGCAGGTTCTGCCGGGAATTATCAAAAACAGTATTCCCTCGGGCCTCTTCTATGGCAGGCATTCCGATATTCATCACAAGACCTATGCCTACAATAGTTATGGCTAGAATGAAAACTGCGGAGACTATGGGGTTTATTCCCTTTGTTTCAGTCATATTATCCAAAACTGTATGAAATAACGGATTTACTCATCACAGTAAAGCTTATCTCCATCTATGTCTCTTGAGGCCGTGCTAGGACACGTCCCTGATATGAATCTCCCGTCAGTTATGTTGTTTATCAAATCTTCATCTCCCATTTCGAAGGTCTTGTTGGCTGTGAATGTTCTTGAACTATCGGACGGTAGTATTTCATCGCTTCCATACAGGTCGTACTCGTCCCATTCTCCATCTCTGACGTACTCGAAGCGGAAATCCGAAAGGTCCTGGAAGCCTGTATTCCTTACCTCGAACTTTAGCTCAAGTCCCCACCCCTCCATTGTTGTTATATTTTCACAGATAACATCTTCGATATCAATACTTGCTCTACGGCAGTCTATGTCTTCCAGCGATCTCCTGGTAGTTTCCTCTGTTCTATCTCTTACTATTTCGAGTATCTCCGGACCAACAAGTGTAGTAGCACCCACGACTATTGCTATGAGCAGAATGGTTGCTATCAGCGGGGATATTCCTTTCTTCATACCTATCAGATATTTAATTTTCTCCTTACTTAAATTAAACCTTCACATAACTGAATTACTGGATAGACTTTGACCATGCTCGTCCCTCGTCGACAAGCTTTGTACTGCCCATTTCTAATTCAATCCTGTAAAAAAGCGCCGTGTTGTTCCAGGCGTCGCCTGCATATCCACTGTACGTTTTTGTGTATCCTCTGTCATCACGTTCGTCCAGATAGTATACCTCTAATTCGTATTTCTCGCCCTCTGGATCTATGACAACAGAACACGTGTCTCCGTGTGCAAGGCTGCCGCCATTGCACTGATATCCGCCTATTTCCACTTCTTTTAATTCTCTTCCCAGGTGGTTGTGCACGCCGACCTTTATCTCAGGAGTTTCTGATTCATTGTGGTGCACAGCCTTGGAAACAAGCGAGCCGATGTTTTTTGTCCCTGACCTTTCCTCCAAAAAACGGGTAAAGTTGACCAAGCTTTCATTCACGTTTTCAAAACTTGCATCATCCTTGACGGCTATGTCATATGTTTCACGGATCTCGTTTCCGATGTTTCTCAGTACTGTGGTTTCGTCCATTCCCGTCAGAGTTCTCCTCCTCAGTGCTGCTTCAAAGTTAGTTGTCATGCTTATAAGATACAGCGAAAGAGACATAATCACACCTATTATCATCAGAACCTGCCCCTTTCTTCCTAAGTTAAAGGAAAGTGTCATTCTGCCCACCCATAGACAACTATTTCGGTTGGGAAGTAGTCTGTGTTTTTACCTGCTATAAAATGGTTGGAGCTCACCACGGATTTTTCGGGCGGAGGGTCGAACTCTCCACATCCGTCCCAGTCGCATATAACTACCTCATGATCTATGCCCGGAGGCAGACATTTTCCTGTTTCGTTGTGCAGGAATTCGTGGTCTTCTTCGTGTACAGCCACCCGTAGATCAGCTGTGGTATCTAGGTCAACCATACAATCCCTTAACCTTCTTCTTATCTCCTTCTCCTGGAAGGTCGGCAGGTCCATCGGGTCCGAGTAAAGGAAAAATATAGTCACAAGTACCAGCATCGCAGCTAGAAAAGCTTCCATGGTGAACATGGCTCCTTTTTTCATTTTATACACCTACCAAACCGTGACCACCGGTTCTATCGTTTTTATATGACCTGTTCTGTTTTGGTATAGGACCTTCCTCGAGTACTGCTCTGTAGCAGCATCTTCATAAACAGGACCACCCTTAGAAAATTCATCTCCGTCGACTTCAAAATATAACTTGAAGCCGTAGTCGAAATCATATTTCTCTGCAATATCATGTGTTCTCATTGCACCTGTTAGGTTTGCTTTGTACTCAGAAACCGATCTTTCTTCCCGTTCCGAGAGAACAGTTATGTTTACATCTGACTCTTCTTCCGGCTCCAGGTCTTCATAAACGGCATTTGTCCTGTTGTTCTGTGAGTAGTAAACGTTCACTGTTTTCTCAGGGGCATCCATTTCCACCTCAAAGACTACATTAAAGGACTCCATGAATCCGTCGCCTTCTACATCTGTTACATTTGTTGGTATGGCTTTTTCACCATCGTATACCTTTACAGAACCTTCCCACGCGTTTGGAAGTCCGTGTGTTTTGCCTGGATTAATTGGTACCTTCAAAGTGTAGCTACCTCCATTTTCTCCGTATTCTTCCAAATGCACAGGAACCCTCCAAAGCCTTCCTCCCATACTCGGTCTTGTGGTTTCGGGACCCCAGTGCCAGGAAGGCGGGACACCTTCGTTTCTAAAGGCTGTTTCCCAGAGAAGCATGGCATGACTTCTCATTTCTGCACTGTCAACTACCTGCATCGGAGTGGAGTAATAACCGGAGACATGTGATACCGTGAAGACAAAGAGAACTATGAGGACGGAGGCAGCTATCGCGAAGTCTATCTGATTTATTCCCTTGCCTGTCATCTTATCCTTAAATGGATCTGGAGGAAATAAATAGCTTTTTTGTTTTACGCCCTGGACATCTCTATGGTATCCATGGTTTTGTCGTTTTCTCTCTTTCTTATATATTCTAACCTTATCCTATCTGGATTTCTCGCTTCTCCGTCCAGACCCGTTTCTATGTTGTAGAGATGGTAGGTGTAGGTCTCTTCCGGAAACTCGGTGACCTCAACGACTATCCTGGCAGTTGGTCTCCTTGAATCGACTATAGAGATTTCAGAGGTTGTAACGATCTCTGCCTCTATCCAGTGTTGATTTGAGGAGTTTAGCCGGATATCATAGTTTCTTCCTCCTATATTATCAGGGACATCCAGTTCCACGGACTTCAGTACCTCCTTCTCTCCAGGTCCAGGGATTATTTCCTTGTCTCTGTATTCCGAGTACATGTCCATCATCCTTTCTGCTATGTCCTCGGAAACTGCGGTAGCTTCCGACCTCTGGGATTCAAGGGTTAAGTTTACATAGTAATCATACATAGAGGATGCTACCAGTGATAGTATAAGGAAAGCTATGGCTATTGCAAGTATATGCGAGATGTAATCGGAAAGTCCTTTTTTCGTTAACATAGGTTTCATCTTGGGGTTTTTATTTCACCAGTCACGTCGCCTCTCATCACATTCTTCCAGGTAAGCCATTACCTTTCTATGTATTACAATATCCCTTTGTATGAAACTCCTCTCACCGTCCTTTTCTGTTTCTATCTCTATTGTGTACGTCCTTCCTCTTTCCATATATTCTTCGGGTATATTTAAGGACATTTCAAACCTCCCTTCCTCTATTTCACCCTCGTACTCTCTTTCGGCTATTACATTTTCCTGGTAAATTATCCTTGCGATTACATTTGCATCCTCGACTATCCTGGCAGTGTCCCAGTCTATAACGGACCCATCTATATGAACCCTTCCACCTTCTTCTCTCCCCAAGCCCCACTCGCCTCGCCAGCATATTTCCTTGTAGTCGTCTCCTGTAACGTTTTTCTCATAACATTCAGGGTAGCTTTTGTTCTCGTAGACACAGCTTGTCTCGTTCATGGCACAAGCCCAGTCTCCCTCATCGCTTTCCATGTGGATATACGGTCCGTATTCTCTGTGTCTTGGCCATTCCACTCTTTCATCCCCTTCCCAGTTTTCGCCGCAGCACCACTGACTTCCGGGGTGGTCGTCGCCTTCGTCGTAGTCAGGGTACTCGCTTACATCCCATCTTTCATCAAGCTCTTCGTAGTCCCATCTATATTCGTAGTCTCCCCATCCGTCGTGTTTTTCGCAGACATACGAGTCTTCGTCCGGATCAGGAACCTCGCAACATAGATCGTAGTCATACAATGTGGATATATTTGATACGTGGGAGTCGGTTACGTTGAAAAGGGAAACAACGTGTTCCAGATCTTCTCCGCAGCCATCCCCTGCCTCGAGTGTGCAGTTCATGTAAGGTGCAACACAGACATCTTCGTCGTAGTTGTTCAGTTCCGGGCTTTCAACATGCGTATTGTAGGACTGATTAAAAGAAAGTAGAGGTTCTTCGTAGTCTTCACAGGTATCGAGAACCCTAGAAGTTATGTCCCCGTCGGAATGAATGTCCTGATTGCAGCATACCGCATACTCGTAATCGCCGTAAGCAGGGTAGGCGGCATGGGAGTTATTGTAGTCGAACATCCGGAAAAGTATGAACTCTCCTTCTTCTTGATCACATTCGACTGCTCTTTTTATCTCACAGGTGAGGCCATCCGTCCCGTTCTGTGCAAGCACTGCTACGCTGGATACTGCCAAGATTAGTATCAATGAGATGACAAAGGTCTCCGTCGAGAAAGTCTTCCCCCTGATCCTAACGGCCATCAGAAAATACTTTTGTCTTGGAGCCTTAAATATATCCTCGCTTCGACAACGGGCAGGAAGAGGTCGATTTTCCAAATGCGTAAAAGGTTTAAATGATGAAAGACTAGTAATGAATATGAGCAAGGATAAAAAGGAAGGGTTTTATAACAAAAAGAGGTTTTTGCATATATCAATAATTATACTTCTAGTAGTTTTTGCTTCTTATTTTATGTATTTTCAGTCCGATATCTTTGAGCCCGAAGAAGAGGAAGAACCCGATATAGAGCCAATTGTACTGGAAGAGGATAGACAGGCTAGTGATGTTTCACCCGGGGAAAAATCAGAGAGTTATTTAATCGAAAACGGCGAGTTCACGGTGGAAACAGGAAGTTCCTCAATGTACGATAAGATAGAAATAATAAACAAAGATCAAACCAGTTATTCCATGGAGATATACCTTGGAGAGAAAGACGATGGAAATATAAAGTCTATAAGAGATCTTGATCCCGAAGGAAACTTCTCACATCTTGTTGTCGATTCCGAAGAACATATATTTTTTTCTGAAGGAGTAGAGAACGATCTAAGGGTGGAGATTATAGAGAACTGATTTACTTAACCTCAAACTCGTCTTCTATTTTTGTATCGTTCGTTCTTAAAATGTACTGATAGGTTCCCGGAGTGGTTATAGTAATTTTGTATATCTGGTTTTGATATAAAGTACCTCTTTTATCATAATTAACGAACTCTATTACATACTTCTCGTCGTCTAAATTATGTATAAGGAAATCACCGTTTCTCAAAAGTATATCATCCTCTTTGTGTGTTATTTCACCGTCTTCGACGAACGCAGTCTTTTCTTCGGTTTTATTGTCTTTTATGATTCGGATTCTTTCGTCTACTTGAACGGGTTCACCTAGATTGCCACCGTCTATTATTTCGGGGTCCGCATGATCAATGCCCTGTTCATACATAAAACAAATAACCACAAGTACTGAAGCAAAAACCAAAATTAACAGAGATATTTTCTTTTTATTTGTCACAAAAAAATGCACAAAATCCATTATAAAAACCGTTTCAGTTAATTGTAATTCGTCCGCCTCTAATCAATTCTCCTCTCCCCCTTCTAACTAACTGACAACCAGATTCCTCGAATGCACGCCACTCACCGGCATTCTGGCCTGTGCCGCAGTAATACCCCTCTAGCATTTCACATTCTTTGTATTCTGATCCATATGTATCATAGTCCCATTCAGGGTAATCTTCTTCATCATACTTGCTACAAAAGTTAAGAATCCCGCCGTCATTTAAATATCGTCTGTCAGTCTCGGTAGATGTTTCCCCTTCGGGTACAACATTTCCGTATACACAGGCCGAACCTCCTTCGGTTTCCCATATTTCATCGTCATTGGTTCCACAACACTGTGGTTGATCATCACTTGGGTAAGCCGTATCCTCGAAGTAATTTTCTTCTATCCAGTTAAACCCATAACCATGTTTGTCGGCAGCACAGTCTTCGCACCATTCTTTGAATGCATTATAGTCTACGTTGTAAATATCCTCTGACCATCCATCTTGCTCCCACTCGCCCTCCTCGATTCGTCCCTTTCCATCATACGATCCCTCGACTGGGCAGTATGTATATCCATCATGGATCCAATCGCCTGCGCTACCTTCTGTTTCGAACCATCCGGATTCACTGTCATCGGGAGCTTTGAGGTTAACTTCCATAAGGTCGACGTCCTCGGTGGTTTCAATATCCTTAATCCATTCTTTCCACTGGGCTCCGTGGATAGTTCCATGATGAGGACCAGCGCCTTCGGCCAGATCGTATGCTGTATCGCCACTACCTTCTGCAAATCCCCAATGACCGACTATTGGTTCTTCATCAGAAACGTAGCCAGGGTTTTGATACAACTCCCATATTTCACTTTCGGTGAGTGCTCCTTCATATATCTGAAATTCACCTATCAGATGCGAGTATTGCCAATCTCTGTCGCTCATTCTCCCAATCATCATATTCTCGCTTGTTTGTCCAGTAGACGAGGGGGCAGAAGTGCTTCCTTCTTCTGAACCGTCTACGTAGATCATCATATCATTTCCATCAAAGGTAGCAACAACATGCTGCCATTCGTACATAATAACAGTACCTGCTCTTAGAGAATCACCGTTTACAGCCCATGCAAATTGTTCTCCCGTTGATTCATGCGGTCTCAAGTAGAACGAATATCCGTCGCCACTCCATGTTCCGTCGGTAGCGTCTAGTATAGCCACAAAATCATTTTCATACCTTGGATAAATCCAAAATGAGAGGGTGATTGCTCCCAGCTCTGCGTTTAAATTTTCATTGTTTTCAATCTCAATATAGTCACCGGAATCACCGGATCCGTTAAATTCCAAAGCCCAGTCAGTAGCCTGTTCGGGATTGGAACCAAGAACGAGGCTGGGAAGTAGCATGCTCAGTCCAGCCAAAAAAATTAAACTTACTAAAAAATTTCTTTTTACTGGTTTCTTTTCGAGGAAATCCATCATATCATCTCCGAGATGTGATGGCTATGACTAGGAATAAGGTCACCGTCTTGCCAGTCTATGCCAATGTCATTTGTGTGACTGGCCGCAACTTCTGGAATGAAGTCAAGAAAGGCGAGGGTGGCTAGAAACGCCCCCATGGCAACCATTTCGTGCTTGGAAATCTGGCCCTCTTCCTCGGTAAGGTAGGCGGAGACCTTCTTCTTTATTTTTGGCAAAGAACTTTCTTTGTCAGAGCTGCCCATTCTATCTAAATGTTTCGTGGTTCTGTTATTAAATATTAACCTTTGAGCTATTTTTCATCTCGGAGAGGACATAATTAAGGAACTGGTTGCCTGCTTTTTCTAGATCGACGTCTTTTTTTGGATTCAGTTTTATCTCAAACTTGTTTTCCTTTGTTTCGACTTCAACATCGAACCCATTGGAAAACGCTTCCGCCGATCTTATCAAGGCATTCTCTGAGTAAAATTCTCTGCTGAGTTGGATTTCTACTTTTCCGGCCTCTTTTATAACATTATTCAATTCTTCTCACCTACATTTTCAATGAGCTTCTCTACGTCTTCTATGTTTTTAACCTCTCCTTGTAAGTTAGTTGCCAGGGCTCGTTCAACTATTGCTGATCGCACATCTTCATTTCTTTTTGATTCTTGAACGTAAACGGCGTAGTTAACTAGCTCGTTTTGAAACTCTCCTGCTATTTTCTCTATGTCTTCGCCTTTCTTTGCCTTTATGTTTATTTTTATATTCTCTTCGGGATCCCCATCAAAGGAGAAATAAGCATGATCCAGGAATACGTATGCTGCTGAATAGACAATTTCGAGTGAGAACATCTCAGGATTTATATTCATCGAGGCCTCGTTTCCCTTCACTTCGAAGTCCTGCATGCCTTTATTTGAGGTTTCTTAATTTAAATAAATAAACCCAGGAATTCTGGAAAGCCCATTCCGAGGGTGAAGGTCAGAAAGTAACCCACGAATATAAAGGACGAGAAATGTTGTTTTCTAAATATTTTAAGTTCTTCCGATTCAAGCTTTTCGTTCTCCACAAGTTTTTCTAACTCAGCTATATCCTTTTCGGTTAACTGCTCTACTCCAATCTTCCTTTCTTCCATTGCATCAGCAAGATATCCAACAAGACTTGAATTAACTGCTGGCTTTTTTACAAATTTTCCTTCTGTTTTTTCTATCACTTCAGCCGGCTTTAAGCCGGGTTCCAAATCATCTATTTTCTTGTCGACAGAGAAGGATTCAAAGCTTAATGATAGGAAAAAGAATCTAAATATAGCGAATACAGTTACTATTATAATGGTGTTCAGTAAAAATTCCGGTGTAAATGCGTATTGAAAGTCTATAACTATCCTCGCAACTGCGAGTATAATAAATGTCAGCTCTGTTCTTCCAGAAGAAAGTTTAAGGAGAAGTTCATAACCCAGAAAAAGGAAGATAACGAGACCAAAATAACCTAAATCCAAACCAAGAACCGCCAATGGAGCGTAGATGAACCATGCAAATCCGACGAATATTACAAAAAGCATACCTAATCGGTATAGTCCAAAGCTTTTCTTAATACTCTGAACTATAAGATTTTTGTCCGACTTAATTAACAGATAGATCGCCAGGAATAAGAAAACTGGAACAAATATATTTGTCAAGAAATCCAAGACCAGGCTTCTTGAGTATATTTCCATTGGGAAGTAGAGAAAGAGGGATGTAAATAGTTTGGAGTCTCCTGCAGGAAATATTCCAATAAACCAGAGAAAGAAGGAAACGGCACCTCCGAAGGCAAAAATACCTAAAATTCTAAGTGGTTGTGCTAAAAGATTTTTCTCTAAAAGTTGGAAGATAAGGCCTAGGGCTATCAGTATAATTATATGTTTGTTGTCTATTATCCCCTTTTTATAGTCTTTTATGGATATGAATATACCGACTAAAAGTAATACAATAAGAACAGGGGAAAAATTTATCATTCGTTCACCTTCGCCCATTCTTTAAGAATTTGCCTTTCTTCTTTCTTGTAGATAAGTCTTTTAAATATATCCTGCAAGAGGTGTGAATTTATCGCACAACGGAAATCTTGAGAAAGCTTGGAAAGGATATTCCCCTGTTCTGAATAAGTATTCACAGGACATATAGCACAAAATGGATCCCAGACACAGTCACCACAGAGGTAGCCCTTCCTAGAAGAGATGTCAATCATTGACACGATAGTGTCATTGGTAAATATATCTTTAGGAGAACTTTCCTTTACGTTTCCTAGCTTGAACTCGTCGAAAACCTTACCCTCGTCACATGTGTAGATATTGCCTTTGTTATCGTATAGAAGCTGGCTTATTCCAGCTCCGCATGGGCTTGTGAGTTCAGTCATTTCCGGATCGGGCACCGAGAGAATCTTCTTGGAAAGTAGAAACGCAGTGAGCTCCTTTATTTTTCCGTTTTTGTCATCCAGTATGTAGTCTAAAGTTTTACTATAGAAACTTCCGAACTCCTCGGCAGTGTATCCAATTTCATCCCACATCTCCTCAGCGTATCCTAATTTGTTCAAAGGCCTTAACCATATTTTATCCAGGCCCAGATTGAGATATTCATCAACTATTTCTTCACCGCTTCCAAAAGACTTTGAAGTCACAGTGCAAAGTGCTCTTACTTCTATCCCCCGTTTTCCAAGTTTCTTTATGTTTTTGATAACTTTGTCATGAGCATTTCCATCGGTTGATTTTCTGTTGCTGTTATGAATTTCTTTTGGTCCGTCCAGAGATGTGCTTATGTTCACGTTCCATTCCTCTAGCTTGCTCAAGGTCTCGTCCTCTAAATCTGTAGTCAAATTACTAACTATAGAAAAACTCACTTTCCCCTCTCTGTTTTTGGCCTTATCCTTCGCATAGTTGATGACGTTCTCAACTGCAGAGATATTTAGCAACGGCTCGCCGCCCTGAAACTCGAACTTCAGTGAACTGGAGTTTGTTTCGAAAGCAAAATCAACAATCCCCTTTGCGGTTTCTTCGTCAAGGTCGTAGCCGGATTCATCGATACCTACGGCTTCTGAGTGGCAGTATGTACACCTTTGATTGCATCTCATAGTTGGTGTTATTATGTGAAGAGAGGGTCCAGTGAAGAGAAAGTGATTCTTTACCGCGTACTTCTTCACCACGTCCTGTACGTTTTCTTCTGTGAGTAGAAGTTCGGACCTCTTCAAACGTTCCTCGAGCTTACCGCCGATTTCGCCTCTCCTAAATTTTCGATAATCTTCCCTGGATAGTACAATCCATGAGCCGTGTTCGGTGGTTAAAAGATAATGGTCTCCGTCTAGCTTCTTACAGTTGTGGTTGTTTCGGATATATTTTTTATTTCCTTTTTGGGACATGGTATAAATTTTAAAGTTTGTTTATATTTAACTATACCAACTCGACATCTCCATCGTAGCTGCGGGCTCTCAGAAGCTAATTAGTTTCCCCGTACCTTTTGTAAAGGGTTATTATAGCAACTAATAAAATTACCAAAGCCGATACTAGTCCGAGTAATACTGGGCTGATTTTATGCCCCAGCTCAAAGCTTTTATACTCCTCGTGTTCATTTTCGCCTCTCAAGTGACTGTAGATGTCACCATCGTACTCTGCTTCGCCATAAACTGTCCATTCATATTTACCAGATTCCAAATCAGTTATTTCGTACCGGAACGAAATATATCTCTCTTCGAAATCATCCTCAGACCACGTGTTTATATATTCATTGTTCCATCCATCTTCTCCTTTCTTTCTCCAGTATACGTATACATCGGCTTCCTTTAAGTCTCCTGTGCCGAGAAGATGACCTTCGACAACAGCATAGCTTTCTCCTGTTTCAATTGTTTTGAATGCATTGACTTCCGGTGGTTCGACTTCTGTTTTTACTGTTTCTACGTTACCTTCTACTTCCATAATCTCTCCGTCAATCTGTGTTTTTGAGTAGGCTTTGTATTCGTAGGTGGAATTGGAAAAAACTTTTTCGTGAATTGGATCCGAAAAGGTTCCCGAGCTCCTCCTTTCTTCTTCAACCACGTGCCTGTGCCAATCCATCTCACCCACATTTCGGTAGTAGAAACCAGTCTCTATAGAATCAATACCGGCCATTTCAACGACCTCTCCGCCAACTACAAAGTGGTCGTGGTAGCTTTTGATGGACGGGTGCTGCGTTTCAACTATTAAACTTTGCTGGGCCGATGCGAATGTTGAACCCAACAAAGTAACAGTTATAATAGAGGCAATTATAATGGAAAACTTTGGAGAACTTTCTCGGAGGATTTCATATACCATTGCTTTTCAAAGTTTGGTTGTCGATATTAATAAATTAAAGGATTTAAACCGCTACTTCCAGGGATTTTTTGATGTTTTGTAGAAGTTCGAAGCTCCTGTTTGAAGTTGAATCACTTACAGCTCAAGATTTATAAGCGATGATGAGGCATTAGTAAAATTATGAAAAACGAGCTCAAACTGGCCTTGTCGGTTTTGTTGATTGTTTTTGGTATCTGGTTGCTCCTACCAGAGATTTCTGCCGTCAAGCCTTCTGATGTTTTTGGTATTGATTTAGTACTGCTTCCTTATCTGGTTGACCTCATAAAGGGTGTAATACCCGTATTTATTTTTCTCTTTGGTTGCTTGTTGCTCTGGATAGAACTGGATGAGTTTAGGACAAAAAGATCTGGGGAAGATGATGTCGATTATGGTGACGATGACGATTCCTTGGACTTCGAGGATGTGGAGTACAAGGATTTGAACTGCCCTGAATGTGGGGAGGATTTCAAGACTGAAATAGGCTTGAAGGTTCATAGAAAGGTAAACCACCCAGATAGTTTTGAGGAGGAGTAATTTTTATGAATTCCAGGAGGATCTTTTTAGGAGCTTTCCTAGTTATAATATCCCTTTTCTTGGTGGTACCGAAACCGGGCATGCAAATGTTAAATTGGGGTGGTGAAGTTTTAGCCTTGATTTTAGCATTGCTCCCAGTTTTGTTGATAGTAAAGGGCTTACTTGTACTGCAGAGGACTATGGGCCAAGAGTCTCATCCCCATGATTCTGGAGACGAACGGACAGAAGCATACGATTTTGAGACACGTACTAAGTTCGTGTCTAAGGGAAACTGGGTTAGTAAGGGGTTCGATCTTTGGCAGGCAACAATAGAGGATGATAAACTAAAGCCTGTCAAGGAAAAGGATATATGTCATTATGCAAAAAAGTTTCGTTCTGTAGCTCCCAAATCTGTAAAAATCGAGTCAAACATTTCAGAGGATATGAAATCAAACATATCTGTTGTCGTGGGTACGGGTTCCACGATGAAACCCGTGGAGATATTCGACCACGATGGTTGTGAAGATTTAGAGGAATTTGAGATATCCGATTCCGAAGTTGAAATCAAGCCTAGACTGGACTTTGAGAAATATTCTTTTGTCGAGATTATAATAAACAGGAGAGATAAAGAAGATGTTATCTTGTACAACGTAACTATAAGCAGTGAAAAGTTATAGTCTTGGATATAAATTATATTGGTTTATATTTCGGAGCATAGGAAGGTACGGGTCGATTTTAACTTGAGTACAGTGCAATAGAAGGAGTTAAATTATCTTAGTTATCTTCAGTAACCACAAGTTATTCATGTCTAGATAACTATTGGATAAATATTGATAATATGGGTTTGTTTGAAACAAAAATAAATAGATTGGAGAGTTGGGCGAGAGATGATAAAGAAGGTCCGTTATCCATAGAACTTGTTCCTACGGATAAATGTAATTTAAACTGTCAGAGTTGTTGGAGACAGGGTTGCACAGAGGAAGAACTCGAAGAAAAGTTTTCGCAGGAGATGTCAGACCAACGATTAAGAGAACTCATAGATGAGGCCCGTGATCTTGACGTAAAAGAGATAATTTTTGTTGGTGGAGGTGAACCACTTACAAGGGAAATAGTCCCAGAACTTATGGAAAAGATAAAGAGTTACGGTATTGAGGGGGATCTCGTTACAAATGGAACTCTTTTAGATGAAGAGATTTCAGAAATGTTGGTCAGAAGGGAATGGGATAGAATAAAGTTTTCCGTTGATGGACCAGATCCTGTGATGCATGATGAACTAAGGGGTAAGGAGGGCGTGTTTGAGAAGACAATGAAAAATATAAAGAGAATTTCAAGACTAAGGAATGAAAAAGGACAGGAGAAACCCAAACTTTATTTCAATACCGTTGTTTCAAAAAAGAATTTCAGAAAGTTACCTCAAATTATAAAATTAGGTAGTGACGTAGGAATTGACGGAATACAGCTACTTCCCACAACGGCTTTTTCCGAATCTTCTAAAAAAATGCAACTCAATGAAAAGGAGTTAGATGATTTCATGGAGATACTGGAAAAGTCTAGTGATATAGCGAATGAGTTGGGTCTAGAAGACTGTAATTTTTCCGAGTTTAAAGAACCAAAATACATTGATAGGACAGAATCCATGCACAAGGTCCAAATGGAAGAAGTAAAGGAGCAGTTCTCCAAGGAAGAACTTAACGATATAATAGAAAAAGAGTATTCAAAGAAAGATAACATAGAAGATTTTAAATACCTTCCCTGCTATGCCCCTTGGCATCATATTACCATAAGACCCAACGGGAATATAGCGCCTTGTTTCTCTCCGTGGGTTTGGGAAACCGATACTTCAGTAAAGGATGAGAGTTTGGGGGAACTATGGTATGGTGAATATTTTGATGAATACCGAAATATGATGCTGCTGCGCGATTTACCTGATCAGTGTAAAAGATGTTGTGTTTGGGAAGTTTGGCAGAACAGAGATATAAGAGAAGAGCTTGACAAGAGGTTTGAAAGTCTCATCAGAGGTTCGGCAAGTAGGCTTAAAGAGCGTTTGAGATAAGTGGACCGATTACAGATTAAAACCCGACTATAATTAAGTGACCACAGGGATCTGTGATTTGGTTTTTTTTATAATACATCTTTTTCCAGACCTTTTCTTAAATCACTGTACATATTTTTTGGTAGTTCACAGTCGGAGCAAGCTTCTGGGATTTCATTTTTTATGAATTTTTCTCTTAAGTTTCTGAAGTATTCACCCCTCCAGATCTCTTCAAGATGCTGGTTTTTTATGTTTCCGGCGCTTTTCTCCATGAGACAGCATGGCGCAACTTCTCCGTCCATGCGGACAAAAATTTTCAGAAATGGTTTGAAGCAATGTATGTCTGAGAATAAAGCAACACCCTCCTTTTTGTTTTTTTTCTTTTTCATCGTTTTTTCTTTCCTCGAATTCTCTTCTAACATCTTTCGCATTGTTTTTTATTCCGAACCTATCCGCAAGTTCTGTGAATTTTTCAATAGCTTTCAACAGTTTTTTTGTGTCACTGATTTCAAGGTTCTGTAGGTACTGATTATGTCTCAGAGGCTTCAGATCTATTCTGAAGCAGTTCATGATATCTGCAAAGATAGCCATTTCTGGAAGGTAACTGTAGTTTAGTTCAGTTAAAACAGTGTTTATTGCTATTCCTGGTTTTTTAGAGTTCATTTCAGACTTTATTTTTTTGAATCTTAACAAGTTTTTCGTCGCCCTCTTAAACGTACCAGGGGCATTTCTAAGATTGTCGTGAACTTCTGCTCTTGGAGCATCTATAGAAAATGTCAGATTGTCCCAGTCCAGGGCTACTATGTTCCTTACATCATCTTTTTTGAACATTGTTCCATTTGTAATTGCATCTCCATGGAGTCCAGCTCCTTTTATACTCCTTAAAATTTTCATGGATTTTTCCTTCCTAAAAAATGGTTCTCCGCCGCCGGTTATTGAAACCCATTCAACGCACATCTTTTCTGCATCATTTATCAAACGAAAAATCTTCTCAAAAGACAGTTCTTTGTTCTCGTCCCTCTTAAATATTTTTGCAGCATTGTCACCTTCTTCTCGCCACCTTATTTGAGTACCACACATTCTACATCTCAGATTACAGTAGTTGGTTGGAACAAGTACAACACTATAAGGCGGTGCTTCGTTGCCTTTGTCCCATCTTTTTAATCTTCTCAAACGTCCGTTCATAAACGTCACTTTGATTGTTTAGCTTTCTGAAAATGCAGTTTTGAAATTTTTTTGATTGCGAATGGATGACAATCTCTTAAGAATAAAATTATTCTTTCTTGAGTATTTTTCCTAATTTCGTTTTGCCCAGAGAAGAGCCCATCCTATAACTTATCGATTCCTTTATTTCAGCCAGTTCTTTTTCCAGTTCATCTATTTTTTTATCTCTTTTTCTCACCTCCTCTTTTTTTGTATTTTTAAGACTTTCAATTTGTTCTTTATGTTCATTGATTTTTTTTCTAAAGTTCTCTTTGATCGATTTTTTACTTTTCTCCAGTTTTTCTATCCTATTTTTCTTCTCTTCATTTTCTCCCTTCCTTTTCTTCAATTCTTTTTCTATGCCCTCGTTATGATCCTTTAATTCCTGGATATCCTCCTTCAGCCTCTCTATCTCCTCCTCCCTCTCCTCAACCTCCTCCTCCCTCTGTTTCTCCTTCTTTCTTATATCCTCCTTCAGCCTCTCTATCTCCCCCTCCCTCTCCTCAACCTCCTCCTCCCTCTGTTTCTCCTTCTTTCTTATATCCTCCTTCAGCCTCTCTATCTCCTCCTCCCTCTCCTCAACCTTTTTTTCCTCTTCAGTAATTTTTCTTTTTGTTTCATCCAAAACCTTGTTTTTTGATTCGATGTCTTTACACAATTCTTTGTTTTCTCTCTTCAGGTACCCCAAAACTGTATTCTCCATGTCAAGTTCAGATCTTATCACATCGTTTCGGGTTCTTTTGGACAGATTACATTGTGAGCAGTCCTCTGGAAGCCTTCCCTTTCTGAATGATTCCCTTAAATTGGTGAAATGTTTTCCTCTCCAGATATCTTCTAGGGGTTTATCCTTCAGATTTTCACCACTTTTTTGTGTTATGCAACAAGAAGTTACTCTGCCATCCATCCAAACAACCATGTTTAGGAATGGTTTGAAACAGGTCGGGTAAGGCGAGTGGGATTTTTCTTCATCTTTTTTTAATTTTTCGGTGAACTTTTCTTCACCATTTTGATATCCTTTTATCAAACTTTGAACGTTGCTTTTTAATTCGTGATTATCTGTTATGTCCTTGAATTCATCCAATGATTCCAGCAACTTTTCTTTGTTGCTTATCTCTAAATCGGGATATTTTCCAGGGTCTATAAGGGGTCTTAGTGTTATTTCGTTGCATTCCAAAATATTTGCAAAATCTCCTATTTGAGGTATTTTTTCGTAGTTGATCTCTGTCAAGACCGTACTTAGGACTATTCTGGGTTTTAAAGAGTTTTTCTTTGATTTTAATTTTTTTAAATGGCTTATGTTTTTTCTTATTTTGTCAAAGGTCCCTGAGACATTTCTAAGGTTGTCTTGCATTTCCTTGTTTGCGGCATCCAAAGAAAATGTTATGCTATCCCAGCCCATTTCTACTATTTTCCCCAAGTCTTCCTTGTCGAGCAGTGTCCCGTTTGTGGTGATATCACCGAAGATATCAGCGTCTTTTATTTTTTTCATCATCTCAAGAACCAGACCTTTCCTGATAAATGGTTCTCCGCCACCTGTTAATAGTACTCTGTTTACACCCATTTTTTCTAAACTATCTATAAGCCCCAACAATTTTTCATCGGATAGCTCAGCTTTCTGGTTTTCTTCTTGAATTTTTTTAATGTCTTTTTTGGATTCCTTCCAGATCGACCTAGTGCCACACATCTTGCATTTTAGGTTACAGCGGTCTGTTGGGTGTATTTCTACTCTATGCGGAGGAGCAAATCCCTCTCTTCTCCATTGTAAAATCTTCTCAACTTTGGGGTCCATGGTATAAAGTATTAGAATGTTTTGTTTTTAATCTTTTAGAACCATCACTGTCAGGGGGGCCCCACCTCTTCTGCAATCTTTTCGTTTGCTATAACCTGTGAAGCGTTGCATATTTCACAAAAATCTGATAAATCGCCTTTGGTTATTGAACTTCTTATTTTCGAGAAGGTTTCACCGAACCAAATCTTTTCTAAACTTCTGTCCTTGACGTTTTCTTTTTTTAAGTCGTAAAGACAACAGGGTTGAACAGAACCGTCGACCTTTATCACTATATGATACCAGGGTTCATAGCAAGCGATGTCAGAGAATCTTCCACCGTCTTTTTTCTTTAGAATTTTGTTCATTTTGTTCGTTCTTTGGAAATATTCTTTCTTGAGACCTGATATATTTGTTTCTACGTTGTGTTTTTTTGCAATCTTTTCTACTGTTTCAATAGAAGAAAGAAACTCTTTCTCCTCTTTTTCATCAAGCTTGAGTTCTTTGCTCTGTTTTGAGTGAACCGTCATTGTTTCAAAGTTCACATTTTTTACATTAAATTTACTTGCGAGAGTTATCATCTCCTTGAGTTTATTGTAATTTTTATTTGATATTACTGTGTTGAACTTTATTTCTGGTTTTTTGTTCATACCGGAGCTTTTAGATAGGTATCGAAGAGAATCAAGAATTGATTTAAAAGAACCTTCTCCTCTTAAGAAATCATTTGTTTTCTTGTCAGGTCCATCCAGTGAAAAAGTCACGGAATCCCAGCCCATTTTTTTTATTTTTTTGAGATCTCTCATATCAAAGAGAGTTCCGTTTGTTGTTATATTTCCTTGAATTCCTGCTTTTTTTATCATCTCCATGACTTCTATTACCAGTTCTTTCCTTGACATAGGTTCTCCGCCACCTGTTATATCAAAACGTCTTGCACCCATTTCAATTGCTTCGTCGACTACTCTGATTATTACTTCGTCACTCAGCTCATCACTATAATCCATATCTTTGAATTTGGGGTTTCTCTGCCAACAGGATTTGCAGTTTAAGTTACACTGATTTGTTGGGTTTATGTCGATCAGATACGGTGGGGCTTCCTTACCTTTCCTCCATTTTTCTAATCTTCTTATTTTTTCATCCATTTTGTAAACACTTCCTTATCCTCCTGTTTTCTGATACCTGACTTGGGTTGCATTTTGAACAGAACGAGAGTAAATTGTGTTCTATCATTCTCTTTCTGATTCTTTCAAAGTAGTCTCCAAACCAGATTTTCTCCAGGCTGTTTTCTTTTATATTTGGTCCTTGGTTGTCAAACATACAACAAGGACCAGCATCGCCCTCTGGTCTTATTATCATATTATACCAGGGCTCAAAGCATGCGGCATTTTCTAATCTACCTCCTTTACTGTGGTTTTTGCTTTGCTTATCGACATCGACCTCAATAACTTCGTTCATTTTATTGGTTCTCTCTATGAGTTCCCTCTTAATATCTCTGAAATTATGGTTTAGACCTTCTTTATCTGCTTCCTTCTTTCCTTCTTCTAAATTTTCTAAAGCCGCCTCAAGTTCTTCTCTATTCATCTTAAGCTTATTTTCAACATCCGTGTCAAGCGCCAGTATTACTACAGGTTCTATAAAGAAATTATCACATTCAATATCTCTGGCAGTTTTTAGGACTTCATTTATTTCGTTGTGATTGTCTTTGCAGAGAACCATATGTATAGTCATGTCCGGTTTACCTTCGTTTCTCATATTTTTCAACTCTTTCATTGAAGAAATAGTTTCTTCGAAGCATCCTTCTACCTGTCTTAGTTGATTGTGGGTTCTCTTTGCTCCATCGACGCTAAATATTATTTCTTCCCAGCCAGACTTCACGATTTTTTGTAGGTCTTTTCTATCAAACTCTGTACCATTCGTGATGAGTTTCCCTTTCATGCCTTTTCTTTTTATTTTCTCGATAAGTTGAATGGTGAGATCCTTTCTCAAGAGGGGTTCGCCTCCGCCTGTAATTTCTATCTCTCTGACACCAAGTGATTTGGCTTCTTCTATGAGGTCCAGATATCTTTCATCGTTCACTTCTGAATAGTTTATTTCCTTGTTAGTTCTCTGCCAACAGAATTTACATTCCAAATTACAACGATTTGTAGGGTTTATCTGAATCTTGTATGGACCCGGATTCTCTTTGTCCCAGATTCTTATTCTCTTTATTATTTCTTTCATATTATCAAAGACTCTTTCTTAATTTCTTGTTCTCTAAAAATTCGTTGGATCCACACTTTGAGCAATAATCCAAGGGTTCACCCTTTTTTAGTCTATTCCTGTTTCTCTGATAGTAGTCTCCGAACCATACATCTTTAAGTGACTTTCCTTGGATGTTGACACCGTCGTCTCCAAAAAGCCTACAGGAACCAACTGTACCATCGGCGCGTATCGTCATGAGGTACCATGGTTCGTAGCAGTAGGCTGATTTCAGTCCGCCCGCGTCCTTCATTTTTTCTCTCTCCTTTTCTATGACCTCGTTCATTCTATCCATTTCATTTGATTTGTCAACAAGGTCATCCTGCAGGTATTGATCTATGTTTGTGTCTATATTATATCTTATTGCTGCTTTGTTAGCTCTTCTTATGTATTTTGGAAGTTCTTTCTTCTCCTCTTTGGATAAGGTCCAATCCTTTTCCTTTTCGGAATAAAGGATTATGGTCTGGACGTTTAGAAGATCTCCGTCGATTTCTGATAGAAGCTCGACTATTTCATGAAGATGTCTGTAATTTACTGAGTTTATAACGGTATTAAAACCTATTTCTGGTTTCGATGTACCAAGTTTCCTCTTATATTCATTAAAAAGGATTATATTTTTCAGGGCCTTGTTGAAAGCACCCTCACTTCCCACAAGGAAGTCATGTTTCTCTGCCATTGGAGCGTTTACAGAGAACCTCACCCTGTCCCATTCACATTCGACTATTCTCTTTATATGTTCTTCATTGATTGTCGTTCCATTTGTTATCATATCACCATGCATTTCAAGTTCTTTTACCCTTTCCATGACCTTGACTGTGGTTTCGGTTCGTATTAATGGCTCACCACCACCGGACATAAGCCAATGTTCGACTCCCATGTCCGCCGCTTCTTCGACCAGTTCTATAAGTTTCTTTTCACTCAGTTCGTTTCCGTAGTTTATCCATCCCTTTCTTTCGTGACTCCTCTGCCAACAGAATTTACATTCCAAATTACAGCGATTGCTTGGATCAAGATGTATTGAAATAGGACCAGCCTTTGCACCGTTTTCCCATTCCCTCAATCTTTCTAACTTTGTTTTATATCTTTCTATTTTCTCAGTCATTTAATCCCCGACTTTATTCCTTATCCTTTCGGTTTTTTTCTTATCCCAGCCACTGCAGTTTTCACAGGTATCCGGTACTTTACCATTTTTAAATTCATTCCTTTTCTTATCGAAAAAGTCTTCTTGCCATACTTCTCTCAACGATTTGTCCTTTAATGTGTCACCTTCTTCGCAAAAAAAGCAATGGTTAGTTTTACCGTTGGGAAATATTGACACGTTGTACCAGGGCTTATAACAATGTAAATCGGATAAACCGGTTCTGCTTTTATCGTCTTGTTTTTTTAGTTTTCCGGTAACCAGTTTGAATGCCCTGTGTAAAAATTTAAAGGGGACCATTTTTTTAATCTCATCGTCGTATTTGTTGAGAATGCCTGTATTATGGGAGAGTTCTAGCCTTTTAGCTTCCGAAATGCCTTGCCAGAAAGATCTCTTTATTAGGTAATCTTCATTCAGCCTTTCCTCACCGATAAGATGTTCTACAACCGCATCTGGATCATAGATTATTTTATATCCTTCCTCTAGGATTTTGAGCTGTAGATAACGTTCTTCCTCACTTAACAACTTTCCTTCCTTTCTTCCCAATTCAGGAGGAAAATAGCTTACCTTTTCAAAAACGTTCTTCCGGAAAGACATATTACATCCCCATATAAGAGGCGATTTGATTTCTCTGGCTTGCTCCCATTCTATAAAGGTTGCCCCTATAAGGCCGTAAAAAATATGCTTGTCTAATTTTTTTAGTTTTTCAGGAACGTTCGAAGCAAACTTTGGTATTATTTTACCTCCTGTACACATAACCTCTTCGTCTTCGTAATGCCTTGCTAGATTTTCTAACCAGTTTTTAGAAGCCATAGCATCGTCATCGATGAAGGCCACTATGTTTCCTTTGGCTCTTTTTGCTCCCAGATTTCTTTGTTCTGCGAGGTTCTTGTTTTTTGTTTGTAAAAATTTAACACCTTCTAGTTTATCGGAGAAATCTGAGTTTGAAACTACAATAATTTCGAAATCCTTAAAGTCCTGTTTTTTCACCGAGTTCAAGCATTTTTTGAGCTGTTTCCTGCCTGTTGTGCATATAACAACAGAGGCCTTCATGAAAACAGACACCTAATCTTCTTCGGTGGTCTTCCCGAGACCTCTTCCGCCCAGGGAAGAACCAATTTTGTAGCTTATAGAATTTTTTATTGCAGTTAGTTCTTTCTCCAGTTCTGTTATTCTCTCGTTCTTTCTTCTCTTAATATCTTGTAGATTTTTCCTTAGCTCTTCTCTTTCCTTTCTCAGATTTTCTATAGTAGATTCCTTTCTCTCTCTTAGTTTTTCAATTTCCCATTCCTTTTCTTCTACCTCTTCTTTCCAAGATTCTTCTAATTTCTCTATATCTTCCTCCAGCTCCTCGACCTCCTTCTCCCTCTTCTCCTCAACCTTCTCTATATGATCCTTCAGTTCCTGAACATGTTCCTCCAGCTCCTCGATCTCC
>Ga0207421_10001689_pt1 | contig 28071 bp, 25 predicted proteins | sample SodLakKL_010_SED_4_FD_187542 | JGI IMG/M metagenome (GOLD analysis project Ga0207421, IMG submission 187542) | Alkaline sediment microbial communities from Lake Tanatar, Kulunda Steppe, Russia - 8KL_010_SED (SPAdes) (version 2) | ecosystem: Environmental > Aquatic > Non-marine Saline and...
GAATCGGTGCCCGCCTGATCGTCCCGCCAGTCCAGTTGCCCGACCGAACCCTCCAGTGCGAACCGCCCGCCATCGTCCTTCATGCCGAATGCCTGCCAGTTGGCCTGCGCGGCACGGGGCTGTCCCTCGCTAACGCTCAACGTTCCCCGGGCCTCTCCCTGGAAACGGGTCCGTCCGAGCACCGTGCCCGCGAGCAGAGGCTGCGCCAGCCACTCACCAACGACGTCCAGACGGTGGCCTTCCCAGGCGATCTCTCCCTGTTCCAGGCGGCCGCCGGCATATCGCAGGCCCTCACCCCGCACTTCCGCGTGGTCACCCAGCGTCAGTCGCGCTGAGGCGGCACGCAGGTCTCCGGCTTCCCACTCCGGTGGCCCGAACCGCAATCCCGACACACTCGCGTCCACCGGTCCCACCTCGGCAAAGTCTAGAAACCATGGATCGAAGAATACGGCCCCATGGGTAAACCGGAGCTGAATCTCAGAGCCATCGGCCCCGTGCCTGAGGCTGCCCTCGGCTACGACAGCCTCACCGGCGTGCAGTCCGGCATCGTCGGTAAAGGTCAGGCCGGACAGGGCCAGATTCCCATGGACGGCCGGCACCCGCGTTCGGGTGTCGATCTGCCCCGAAACTGCAGCCAGGCCGGACTCGACCGTCACCGGAAGCTCAACGGGCATCAGGCCGGAACGGATCAGCGCATGCAGATCGATCCCCGCAAGGTCGAGGTCAACGCGCACTCCCGCCGCCTCGATGGCGCCCGCGACCTGCCCCCGGCCCTGGAACAGACCCGGCCACGGCAAAGAGAAATGGACTCTCTCGGCGCTACGGTCCCATTCGAAGGCCAGCGTCGCGGCATCGAGGTGCCAATCCGGCGCTCTTGCGCTGAGACGCGCCTGCGCACAGGCCAGTCTCTCGGTGGTCAGGTCCACCCGTGGGCAGGACAGATGCAGATCCCTGATCCTGCCCACGGGCTCCGGGAGGCGGAGGCCGTCGGCGCGCAGCTCGAAACTGGGCTGGCGCTGTACCCACGACACACGGGCGCGCAGATTCTCGGCAGCAAAGGCTTCGTGTACCGCGCTGTCGATATCGAGATCGAGCTGGAATCCCCTGCCGCCGTCGGCGGCATGACCCGTCGACAGCGCGAGGGCGATGGCCAGGGACGCCAACACCCGAAACCTGGCGCGGCGGGCGGGCAAGATCAACCGGCCGGGAGGCCGCCCATCCGCCGCGCCGCCCACGGGCGGGACCTCAGCCCTGGCGGTCAAGCTCGCACAGGCGCTCCTTCTCGGGTGGCAGATTGTCCGGACAGGCGCCGCAGGCCTCGTTACCAGGCAGGGCCCAGTCGATTTTCTTCGGATACGGCAGGTCCATGTCGTTCATGATCTGCACGAACTCTTCGAGCGTCCGGCCCTTCCCCAGGCGGGGATTGCGCATCTTTTCCTGGCCGATCGTGGTGATCTGCCGCTCGGAATAGTCGTGGGCCGGGTAAACCAGTGTCTCGTCGGGCAGTACGAAGAACTTGTCGTGGATGGAGTGATAGAGCGTCTGGGCGTCGCCCGACTGGAAATCGGTACGGCCACACGCCTCGATCAGCAGGGCATCCCCGGAAAACAGCATCGGCAGACCCGCGAGATCGAGCAGAAAGGCATGATGCGTATCGGTGTGCCCGGGCGTGAACAGCGGATTCAGCACCAGATTCCCGATGCGCATCGGCTCCCCTTCGCGAAGACCCAGGTCCCGGCATGGGAGGCCGTCCAGCGCCGGCCCGGCCAGTTTGCAGCCGGTCCGCTCGCGAAGCATGCGCCCACCGGTGATGTGGTCGGCGTGGATGTGCGTCTCGATCGCGTAATCCAGCCGCAAGCCAAGTTGCTGCAACACCTCGAGATCCCGTTCGACAGTCTCGATCACCGGGTCGATCAGCGCCGTCGTGCCGGTATCCTGGCAGCTCAGCAGGTAGGTGTATGTCGATGATTCGGTCTCGAACAGTTGCCTGAAGATCATTGCCTGTCTCCCTATGGACGAATGTATCCCATTTTGGTCGTGGGCCCCGCACGGAGTTCCCCTCTGCCCGCAGAACACCCCTTGTCCCGACCTCCCGTAGGTCTGGCTGTGGGCCGTACGCGATTTGGCTATGATGCGCGCTTTCGCGCAAACTCTGAAAGGGAGAAGACCATGCAATCCAGTGAAGTCGCCGAATTGATTCGTTCCCGCCTGCCCGAAGCCGAGAAGGTCGAGGTCACCGGCGGCGAGGGCAAATTCGAGGCCCTGGTCGTCAGCCCGATGTTTGCCGACATGAACGCGGTGAAGAAGCACCAGACGGTCTATGCGACCGTTCGTGAAGAGATCGCCAGCGGCGCCGTACATGCCTTGTCCATCCGGGCGATGACGCCGGAGGAGTACGCGGGATCCTGACTGCGGCGGTTAGCGACCGGCAGGGCCCGCAGGCGGAGGCCGTCCCCGTGCGCGACCACAGCCTGCACCGCTGTGTACCGGAGCGACTTCCGGCGCTGCGCGCGCTGCTCGCCCGTTTTGGCATCGCTCTGCGGGTGCACCCGGCAGAAGCCGAACTCCCGGGCAGCTACTGGGGCGACTCGGAAGCGGGTATCGTTGGCCTTCACCTGCATGTGCGCCCGGACACGCCGGTCCATTCGGCCCTGCACGAGGCCTGCCACCTGATCTGCATGAACCCGTCCGGCCGTAGTGGCGTGCACACCGATGCCGGCGGCGATGACCTGGAGGAAGCGGCGGTCTGCCGGTTGCAGATTCTGCTGGCCGACCACCTGCCCGGCGTCGGCCGCGATGCCCTGATGACGGACATGGACGCCTGGGGCTACAGCTTTCGCCTGGGTTCCACCCGGGCCTGGTTCCTCGACGATAGCGAAGACGCGGATGCCTGGCTGCGCAACCATGGCCTCGTCGATGCCACGGGCTCGGTGACCTTCCGCCTTCGCGCCGCGCCATGACTCACGAAGCCCCGGCTTGCGAGCGACGCAAGCCGGGGAAACCCGACCGTGAGCCGGGCGTCGTGCATGCCCGCGGGCCCGATGGCATAGTGAGGGCCAAGGCCGAACCGGCAACGGTCAGGCGCAACACGACAGGGAGCACTGCATGGAGACCCGCAAACGTCCGCAACCGGGCGAAAAGCTTCGGGCCGCCGACAAGGTCGCGCGGATCCCGGTGAAGATCACGCCGACGGAGCAGCCGCTGCGCAAACCGCGCTGGATTCGGGCGCAGAGCCAGGCAGCCCCGGGCGTGCAGCGGATCAAGCGCATCCTGCGTGAACAGCGCCTGCATACCGTCTGCGAGGAGGCCAGCTGCCCGAATCTCGGCGAATGCTTCGCTCACGGCACGGCGACGTTCATGATCATGGGCGATATCTGTACCCGCCGCTGCCCGTTCTGTGACGTCGCGCACGGGCGCCCGAACCCCCTGGACCCCGATGAACCCCGGCACCTGGCCGAGACGATCCAGGCCATGGATCTGGCCTACGTGGTCATCACCTCGGTGGACCGCGATGATCTGCGCGACGGGGGCGCGGCGCATTTCGTCGCCTGCATCCAGGCCGTGCGCGGAATGAACCCGCAGACGCGTATCGAGATCCTGGTTCCGGACTTCCGGGGCCGCATGAAGACCGCCCTGGAGATCATGCACGCAGCACCGCCGGACGTCTTCAACCACAACCTGGAGACCGTGCCGCGCCTGTATCGCAAGGCGCGACCGGGTTCCGATTACGAGTGGTCGCTGGACCTCCTCGAAGCCTTCCGCGCGCAGCACCCGGGCGTCCCGACCAAGTCCGGACTGATGCTGGGGATCGGCGAGAGCCGGGGCGAACTGCTCGAAGTCCTGCAGGACCTGCGCGCGCATGGCTGCGAGATGCTCACCCTGGGCCAATATCTGCAACCCAGCCGCCACCACCTGCCGGTGGAGCGTTACCTGGACCCGGAAGAATTCGACGAACTGGCCCACCGGGCACGCGAAATGGGCTTTCGCCAGGTCGCCAGCGGCCCGATGGTTCGGTCGTCCTACCACGCCGACCAGCAGGCACGCGAGATCGTGGCCTGATCGCGGCGTATCGGATCAGCGTTCGCTGACCCGAGCCAGCATCCTGACCAGTGGCTCGGGCAGGGTGTGCACGGGTTCGAGAACACAGCCCAGACGGCCCGCAAGACGCTCTTCCAGCAGCGCCGCGACCTGGTCCGGATCGCTCCCGACGCCCAGTGCGAACAGGGAGGTACTGGCTAGCCCGGGATAGCCACAGGCGTCCATGCGCGCGAATTCCGCAAGCCGTGGACGCACGTTCAGCGCCAGCCCATGCATGCTGCAGCCATTGCGTACGCGCAGCCCCAGCGCAGCGATCTTGGCGCCATCGACGTAAACGCCCGGTGCGTCGGCGCGAGCCTCCGCCAGGATGCCAAAACCGGCCAGGGTGTCGATGACCGCTCCCTGCAGCAATTCCACCAGCCCCCGGACGCCCAGGCGGTGACGGCGCAGGTCGAGCAGAACGTACAGAACCACCTGCCCCGGGCCGTGAAAGGTGACCTGTCCGCCACGATCGACACGGATCACCGGGATCGCGGCTGGCGCCAGGAGGTGTTGTGGGCGCGCATTGCGGCCGAGGGTGAAGACCGGCGGATGCTGTACGCGCCACAGGGCGTCCACGCCTTCCGCACCGCGTTCTCGCAGATGCAGCTGCATCGCCCGCCAGACCGGCACATAGGGCTGCAGTCCCAGGCGATAGCTGCGAAGAATCCCGGACGCCGTTTCCGACTCAGACGGCGTGTGGTCGGACACTAGAGCACCATGCGCACCCGGGCGCATTGTCCCAGCGCCCGATAGAGCGTGTCGACCTGCTCCTGACTGGTCGCCGTCAGGGTGATGGTCACGCCCACGTACTTCCCGCCCCGGGACGCGCGGTGGACGATGTCGACCGCATCGCGCTCGGGCAGGTGCCGCGCGATGCAGGCCTCGACATCCGCGAAGAATTCGGCATGTGCCTCGCCCATGACCTTGATCGGGAACCGGCACGGAAACTGAAGCAGCGTCTCGCGTTCCTCAGTCATGCGCGACCTCGTTCCCCGGAACGCGCATCGCCCGGTCGCGCGCCTGCCGATACTGGTCCAGGGCCTCACGCCAGACGGGACCCGGTTGACCGTCACCGACAGGCTGTCCATCGAGCCGCGTGACGGGAAGCACCTCCTTGGTCGAGCTGGTCAACCAGATCTCGTCCGCCGCGCGCAGTGCGCCCTCGGGCACCGGCTCCTCCCGGCAGTCCCACCCCCCGGCGCGCAGCACCCCCAGCAGGAAGTCACGGGTGATGCCCGGCAGGATCGCAGGACCCAGCGGCGTGGTGTACACCACGTCGTTCGTGACCACAAAGACATTGCTCGCGGCCCCCTCGGTGAGCAGACCGTCCCGCAACAGGATCGCCTCGACCGCGGCATGATCGGCGGCCTGCTGCCGGGCCAGGACGTTTGCGAGCAGGGCCACCGACTTGATGTCGCAACGGCCCCAGCGTTGATCCGGGGCGGTGATTGCGCTGACTCCGGCCCCGGCCACGGTGGGCCCCTGCGGCGCAATCGGACTCACCATGGCGAACACGGTCGCCGTCGCATGCCCTGGAAAGGCGTGATCACGCGGGGCCACGCCCCGGGTGACCTGCAGGTAAACCGACCGGTCGCCGCCCGGGTTTTCCCGCAAGAGGCGTTCCAGCATCACCGACCAGCCACCACCGGGGATCGGATCGGGAAGGCGGATGGCGGCGAGCGACCGCCCCAACCGCTCGAGGTGCGCATCGAGCAGGAACAGCTTACCGCCATAACTCGGGATGACCTCGTAGACACCGTCCCCGAACAGGAAACCCCGATCCAGCGGCGAGATGCAGGCCTGCTCGGGCGGCAGGTACTCGCCGTTCAGGTACGCGATCACAGCCGGTCAGAACGGCCAGGCGGAACGGATTGCCAGCGCCGCACTGTCCCAGAGCCAGCGGAACACGCCGCCGGAGTCGACTTCCTCCAGCGCCACCAACGGCTGCCGCGCCAGCACCTCCCCGCGCAGGGTCACAATGACCTCACCCAACGCGTCACCGGCCGCAAGCGGCGCCATGTGGGGTCCGTGGAGCTCCATGCTGGCCTCCAGATGGTCACCCTGACCCTGGGGCAGCACGACCCAGAAGGGTTCGGACAGCCCTGCGGCGACCGTGGTGTTCCCGCCCTTGTAGACGCGCGGTTCGCTCAGCACGGCGCCAGCCTCGAACAGCTTGCGTGACTCGAAGAAACGGATGCCCCAGTTGATCAGGGCCTGGGATTCGTTGGCGCGGATGATGCCCCCACGCTGATGGTTTGGCGCGTCGATCCCCATGACGACGGCGATCAGGCGTCGCTCATTGCGCTTCGCCGACGACACGAGGTTATACCCCGCGGCCGAGGTCCAGCCCGTCTTCAGGCCGTCGAAGCTCTCGTCGCGCCAGAGCAGCAGGTTCCGGTTGGACTGCTCTATATTATTGTATTTAAAAGATTTCTCACTGTAATATTTATAGGCGTCGGGAAAATCCCGAATCAGTGCGCGGGCAAGCCGGGCCATGTCCGCGGGGGTGGTGTACTGCGCCTCATCGCTGGGCAAGCCGTGCGGGTTGGTGAAGTACGACCGACTCATCCCCAGGACCCGGGCCTGCGCGTTCATCAGATCCACGAAGGCCCCTTCGGAGCCCGCCACGAGTTCGGCGAGGGCGGTCGATGCATCGTTGCCCGACTGCACGATCATGCCGCGCAGCAGATCCTCGACCCGCACCTGCTCGCCCACCTCGATGAACATCCGCGAGGCCCCCTGCATGCCGGTGCGCCAGGCACGCTCGCTGATCGTGACCTTATCGTCGAGGTTGAGTTTCCCCGACTTGATCTCGCCGAAGACCACGTAGGCCGTCATCAGCTTGGTGAGGCTCGCCGGCTCCCGCTCCATGTCCGGATCCAGGGCGGCAATGGGCAGACCGGAATCGAAGTCGATCAGGATGTAGCTCTTCGCCGTGATGTCCGAGGGCGGCTGCGGGACCACACCGAGGGAGGCGATCCCAGTCGCGCCGGGGGTCGGCAGGGTCGGCAGCGTCGGCGTCTGGGCCAGCGCCGGCAGCGATGGCAGAAACAGGGCAAATGCAAGAGAGACGAGCAGGAATGCGAAGGGCTTCTTCATCGATTGGTCAACCTGAACATGGGGCGGTGAGAAAGGGGTAACAGAGTTCGAATCCCGCGCAGGGATCCGTTGGTGGAACAGGAGTGGGAGCGGCTAGTCAATCACGATCCGGTAGTCCTCCAGTGCTGCCTGCTGCAGTCTCTCCTCGACGTCACGTACCACCGAGGGGTCTTCCAGGGGGCCGATCCGTACCCGGTGCAGCGGGCTCCCGGAGGTGGAGGACAGGGTGGTGACCCGCACCTTGGCAAACCCGAGGCTGTGTAGATCGTGCTGGACCCGTTCCGCCGCACTGCGGTCGGCAAAGGCACCCACCTGAACGAAGCGCGGCTCGATCCCGGCGCTGTCCCGCTGTTCCGGTAACGGACTGTCGACGGCTCCGGTTCCGGCAACCCGCAGGGGTCGAGCCTCCTCCTCGGTCGGGCCGACCACGCGGATATGCACCGGGGCAACGCCCTCATCCACCATACCGATCCGGTGCGCTGCCGCGTAGGAGAGATCGATCACGCGTCCACCGACGAACGGACCACGGTCGTTCACACGCACGACGACGCGCTTGCCGTTGTCCAGGTTCGTGACTTCGACATAGCTTGGCAGGGGCAACTGCCGATGCGCCGCGGTCATCGCGAACATGTCGTAGGGCTCACCGCTTGACGTGCGACGACCATGGAACTTGGTGCCGTACCAGGATGCGAGGCCACGCTGTTCAAAACCGTCACTGGACACCAGCGTCCGGTAGCGCTGTCCGAAGACTTCGTATTCCGGCGGGTTCCCGTAGCGGCTGGGTGGCTCGAATCGCGGCACAGCATCGGGAATCGATGCCAGGTCGGGCGGGATAGACGAGGGGTGCCCATCCACCTGCCTCGACCTGTCCGGACTGCTGCCACAGCCCACGAGCACCACGAGCAGGGAGGCCAGCAGGAACCCGGCCACCCCCAGTGCAGCCGCGATGCGCTCGCTGCTCCAGACAAAGCGATGCCGGGCGCCTCTCACGACCGACCCCCCGGAAGTCCACCGACCGGCGTGGACCGGATTTCGCCTGAGCCACGGTTCACTGCCGCAGCGCCTCCGTCAACTGGTGGACTGCCATCGCGTACAGGGGACTGCGGTTGTAGCGGGTGATCACATAGAAGTTGGGGTAGCCAAGATAGAACTCGGGACCGTCGCTGCCCTCCAGACGGATCAGGGAGAACCGGCCGTCCGCCGGCACGACCTCGGTCGGGAACACGCCGTGCTCCGCCAGTTCGGCCAGCGAGAAGCGGGCCTGGTAGCCGCCGCCGAGCAGGGCCTCGTACGCGTCGCCGTCGGCCCGGGCACCCGCGACGACCGGCTCGCCCGTCTGCCAATGGTGTTGGCGAAAGTAGTTTGCAACGCTTCCGATCGCATCGGCCCAGGAGTTGATCAGGTCACGACGGCCATCGTCATCGAAATCGACCGCGTATGCCCGGTAGCTGGAGGAGATGAACTGACCCCGACCCATCGCACCGGCATAGGATCCCCGGGTCTCGCGCAGATCCAGCGCCTCTTCCTGCACCAGTTGCAGGAAGTGTCCCAGCTCGCTGCGGAAAAAATCCTGCCGCGGCGGATAGTCGAAGCCCAGCGTGACCAGGGCATCGACGACCCGGAAGCTGCCCAGGTTGCGACCATAGTTGGTTTCCACGCCGATGATCGCCGCAATCAGCTCCTGTTCGACGCCAAAGGCCTCCTCGGCGCGCTCGAGCCAGAAGGCCTCCTCGTCCATGAACACCCGGCCTCGCTCGATGCGCAGGTCATTCACGAAGATCGGCCGGTAGTCCTTCCACGGCCGCGCCTCGGCGGGACGTGAGATCAGGTCGAGGATGCGCTGCTGGGGTTCGACGTCCTCGAACAGTTCCTCCAGCAGGGCACGGTCCATCCCCTCGGCGACGCGCTCGTCGATGAAGTCCTGCACCTCGGGACGCTCGAGATATGGTGGGTCCCCGGCACGAAACTCGGATTGCGAGACGGCCACCCCCGGCAGGGAGCATGCCCCAAGTAGCACGATCAGCAGGCCATGGGCGCATGCATGCAGAAGAACGCGGCCCGTGGCGATACGCGGGGGGGTGCCAGTCATCGATTCACCAGTCGTTGTTGAGAATGAATGCCCATCAGGATACCGAAGCCCACCATGAGCGTCACCAGCGAAGTGCCTCCGTAGCTGACCAGGGGCAGGGGCACCCCGACCACCGGCAGCATCCCGCTCACCATCCCGATATTGACCACCATGTACACGGCGAAGGTCAGGCTGATGCTCCCGGCGACCAGGCGCGAGAAGCGGTCCTGCGCCAGCGCAGCGATCCACAGGCCGCGCGCGACGATCAGGAAGTACAGTGCCAGCAGCACCGCGATGCCGACGAAGCCGAATTCTTCCGCATAGACGGCAAAAACGAAGTCCGTGGAACGCTCGGGCAGAAACTGCAATTGCGACTGGGTCCCGTTCAGCCAACCCTTGCCATACAGACCGCCCGATCCGATGGCGATCTTCGACTGGATGATATGATAACCGGCGCCCAGGGGATCGGACTCCGGGTTGAACAGCGTCAGGACGCGCTGACGCTGGTAGTCGTGCATCTGCGACCACAATAGGGGAACCGCCGCAGCGATGGCGAGGCCCAGGCCCAGGAACCAGCGCCAGCTCAGCCCGGCGAGAAAGACCACGAGCAAGCCCGCCGCGCCGATCAGCAGTGCCGTACCCAGGTCGGGCTGTCGCATGACCAGCAGCACCGGCACGACGATCAACACGCTGATCACGAGCAGGTCGAGCAACCGCGGCGGTGCTTTGCGCAGAGACAGGTACCAGGCCACCATCAGCGGCATTGCGAGCTTCATGATCTCCGATGGCTGAAAGCGGATCAGTCCGAGGTCCAGCCAGCGGCGCGCACCCTTCCCGACATCGCCCACCTGCATCACCGCGATCAGCATGCCGAGACCCAGCAGAAACAGCCAAGGCGCCCAGGCCCGCAGCGTCGACACCGGAACCTGGGCAAACAGCAGCAAGGCGAAGAGCCCGACTGCGATGCGGCCCGACTGCCGCTGCAGCGCCGCGATACTTTCCCCCGTGGCGCTGAACAACACCACCAGGCCGATGGCCAGAAGGATGCCGATCAGCACGAGCAATGTGCCGTCGAGGCGGAGGCTGCGCAGGATCCACTGCGAAGGCGTGAGCTCGCGCCCGGTGACGCTGATCACGGCTCCTCCTCCGCCGCGGCCAGCAGTCCCAGCGAAGTCAGATAAGCGTCGATCACCCTGCGGGCGATCGGCGCCGCCACGCGGCCACCACTACCCCCGTGCTCGGCGAGCACGGCAACCGCGATTTCCGGCGCTTCGGCAGGCGCGTAGCCGATGAAGAGGGCGTGATCCCACAGTCTGCGGTCCAGTTTGGACTCGTCGTATTCCTGGTCCGGAGCCAGACTGAAAACCTGGGCCGTCCCGGTCTTGCCGGCGATCCGATAGGTGTGCGAAGTGCTGCCGACACTGCCCCAGGCTGTCCCGTGCCGGGCATGCACGGCGTCGATCAGCGCCTGATGGATCACGTCCCAGTGGGCATCGCTCGCGATCACCGGGTCCAGGTATCGCAGCGGCTCGGCCAGCGGTTCCCCGTCGGCGCCGTCTCGGATCGCACGCACCAGTCGTGTCTGCACCCGCTGGCCACGGTTGGCCAGAGTACTGGTCACGTCCGCGAGCTGCAGCGGCGTGGTCAGCATATAACCCTGGCCAATGGCGGTGATCAGCGTTTCGCCGGGAAACCATTGCAGGTTCTGCACCGACCGCTTCCATTCCCGGCTGGGCAGGATGCCTGGACGTTCGCCGGTAGCGTCGATGCCGACCCGGCTCCCGACGCCGAAGGCACCGAGCATGGGCGCCATCCGGTCAATGCCAAGCTTGTGCCCAAGATCATAGAAATAGACATCCGAGGACACCGCAATGGCCCGATTCATGTCGACCCAGCCGTGGCCACCCCGCCTCCAGTCGCGATAGCGCCGCTCATGCCCCGGCAACTGGTAATAGCCGGTCGCGAACATCCGGCGTTCCGCCGTGGTCACATTTTCCTCGAGCCCCGCAAGGGCGACGATGGGCTTCAGGGTGGAACCGGGCGGATACTGACCGCTCAGTGCCCGATTGAACAGGGGCTTGTGGGGATCCGACTGGAGGGCTGAAAAATCCCTGTGTGAAATGCCGTTGACGAAGGGATTGGGGTCGAACCCCGGCTTGCTGACCAGCGCCAGCACCTCGCCGGTGGCCGGGTCGATCGCCACCACGGCCCCGTCGTGCGGCGCGAGGGCATCGCGCGCGGCGCGCTGCAGGCCGACGTCGATGCTCAGGAACAGATCCTGTCCCGGAACCGGCGGGACCACGGACAACTCCCGAATCACACGCCCCTGCGCGTTCACCTCGACCTGCTTGTGGCCCGTGGTCCCGTGCAGGACATCCTCGTAATGGCGCTCCACGCCGGTCTTGCCGGTGTGCGAGGTACCCGCGTAGTTGCGCATATCGAGCCGTCGCAGGTCCTGCTCGTTGATGCGCCCCACGTATCCGACCACGTGGGCGAAATCGGCGCCCTGGGGGTAATGACGCACGGGCCTTGCCTCGATCTCCACCCCAGGCAGCTCGTGCCGCGCCACTGCGATCCGGGCCACCGTCTCGTCATCGAGGCCCGACTTCAACAGTACTGGCTGAAAGGGACGGCGCTGGCGGACGGATGCGCGAAACCGGTCCATCTCTGCGGGAGAGAGCTCGACAAACCCGGAAAGGCGCTCGAGAAGGAGCTCGAGATCACCCGCCTGCTCGACCGTCACCTCGAGCTGATAGGCCGGGCGATTCTCCGCCAAGAGAATCCCGTTGCGATCGTAGATCAGGCCCCGGGTGGGCGGGATCGGCTCGATCCGCAGCCGGTTGTTCTCGGACAGTGTTGTGAAATGCTCGTGGGCTCCGACCTGCAAGGTGAACATCCGCCCAGCCAGCAACAGCACCAGCAGCAGCAGGAACAGGATCGAAACCAGAACCCGGACGGAAAACCGGCTCTGGTCCCGCCCTTCTTCGTTATAGGAGTCCTGCCGGTCAATCAACATGCGTCAAAAGTCGAAGGCCCTGCCGACGGGCAAAACGATGAAGGGGAAGGCCCACGGCCCGGAGTATCGGAGCATGGACCGCCACACCCCGCAGAAGAGGAGTCAGACCTTGCTCTTCTGGTAGCGCTTGTAGCTCGCGATGATTTCGGCCTTGGCGGTCTCGGCGTCCGACCAGCCTTCCAGCTTCACCCATTTGTTCTTCTCCATCTCCTTGTAGTGGCCAAAGAAATGAGTGATCTGATCCAGGAGCTCCTTCTGCACGTCGCCGGGCTCGTTGATCCGCTCGTATTGCGGATCGAGCTTCGTCACCGGCACCGCGAGAATCTTGGCGTCGGGACCCGCCTCGTCGGACATGTTCAATACCCCGATGGGCCGCGAGCGCACGATCGCCCCAGGGACGAGCGGCACGGGCGTGATCACCAGCACATCCAGCGGATCGCCATCCTCCGCCAGCGTGTGCGGAACGAACCCGTAGTTGCAGGGGTAGAACATGGCGACGGTCATGAACCGATCGACCATCAAGGCCCCGCTGTCCTTGTCGATCTCGTACTTGACCGGTTGCCCCAAGGCCGGAATTTCGATGACGACGTTGATATCGTTGGGCAAATCCTGACCGGCGACAATCTTGCTGAGATCCATGTTCGAGGCCCTCACGGCTGTTTGGATGCGCCATTATAGCGGCGTTGCTGCCGAGAGGAATTGCCCTTGCCTGGTTTGATCTCAGCGGGTATAAGTCGGCGGGCAGACATGACCCGCGCAAGCTTCTGGCGGGGCCGCCGAACCGTTCCGGCCACGGACACAACGGGCCGCCGAGAGTCACGCGTCCGACACCCAGGCGGCCCCGACCCGGGACCCACACACGGCACCCTCAGGAACGATCCGATGCCCCCAACTGGATCCAGCCTCCACCGACGATGAAGGTCATGTCCCTGCGATGCTTTGCCCCTGCCCTGGCCGTGCTCTTTCTGGCACTGGCGGCTCTGCCTGCACGGGGTGAATACCTGTCGTCGTGTCCCCTGCCCCCGGAATCCTTCTGGCCGGAAGTGCGCAGCCTGCCGCCGGATGTCATCGAGATCGAGGCGGATTATGTCGAGGCGATCCGTTCCGAGCAGGTCCATGCCCGCGGCGACGTCCGCCTGTTCGCCGACGGGCGTCGGCTGGACGCGGATTTCGTCGATCTGTTCGTCCCGGCCCGGACCGTGGAAACGCGCGGGCGTTCGCGCGTCTTCGACGGCGATCTGCTGGTCGAGGCCGGCGAAGGCCGCTACCAGCTCGATGACGACGTGGGGGAGTTCTCCGACATCGACTACTGGCTGCGATCCCGCCGGGCGCGCGGAAGCGCCGATGAGGCCGCGCAGGAGGGTCCCGGGCGCATCCGTCTGGCCGCCGGCAGCTTCACGACCTGTCCCGAGGGCGACGACAGCTGGTGGCTCACCGCCGGCAGGATCCGGCTGGACCAGGAGAGCGGGCGCGGACACGGTTACGACGTGACCCTACGCTTCAAGAACGTACCGATCCTGTACACCCCCTACATCAACTTCCCCATCGACGACCGCCGGCAGTCGGGGCTGCTGACCCCCTCTGCCGGGTACAGCTCGAAACGGGGCCTCGACCTCTCGGTTCCCTGGTACTGGAACATCGCGCCGAACTACGACGCGACGTTGGCCCCGCGCATCCTGTCCCGCCGTGGGTTGATGCTGGAGTCCGAGTGGCGCTACCTCCGCCCCCGAATGGGCGGTACCCTCGACCTCTCGTACCTGCCGAATGACCGGCTGGCCGACGACGAAGATCGTCATATGGTTCGCTGGCAGCACCGGGCCTCGATCCGACCCGGCCTGGACCTGCGCGTCGACGCGACCGACGTGTCGGACCAGAGTTATTTCAAGGACTTCGGCACGGACGTGTTCACGTCCAGCACACCGGTCGCCGAACGCCGCGCGGACCTCATCTACAGCCAGCCCAACTGGCGCCTGACCGGCCGGGTGCAGGATTTCCAGTCGCTCGACCCAACGCTGTCTCCGCGTAACGAGCCCTACAGGCGACTGCCCCAGGTACTGCTCCAGGCGGGCCAGGGCCTGGATTCCGGCCTGTTCTGGACACTGCGTTCGGAACTGGTCCGGTTCGATCGTCGGGCATCGGTCACTGGCACCCGCTTCGATGTTGAGCCGGAAGTCGGTTTTCGGCAGGACGTTGGCGGGTACTTCATCGAGCCGCGCGTCAGCCTGCGTCACACGAGCTATGAACTGGATGATGCGCTTCCAGAAACCGGACGCAGTCTCAGCCGCACCCTGCCCAGAGCCAGCGTCGATACGGGTCTGGTGTTCGAGCGCATCCTCGATGACGGGGCCATGCAGACGCTGGAGCCGCGCCTGTTCTATGGCTACGTCCCGTTCCGCGACCAGGATGACATTCCCCGCTTCGACACCGGCGAGCGCGAGTTCAGCTTCGATAGCCTCTTCACCACGCAGCGGTTCGTCGGGGCGGACCGGGTGGGCGACACTCACCAGGTGACGACTGCCGTAACCAGCCGCGTGATCGACCCCGATACCGGAACCGAGCGGCTCAGCGTCTCCGCAGGGCAGATCACCTATCTGGACGATCGCCGTGTCCGTCTGCGGCCGACCGATCCTCCGCGCAAGGAGAATCGCTCCGACCTGGCCGCCGAGGCCCAGGCCCGCTTCTCGAGCAACTGGCGGGGACGCGCCTCGATCATCTTCGATACCGATCGCAGCCGCGCGCCCCTGGCGGCAGTGGGTTTCTCCTACAATCCGCAGAAACGGGCCCTGCTGAATCTGGGCTACCGCCTCCGCGAAGATGAGATCGAACAGACCGACATCTCCGGCTTCTGGCCGCTGAGCGACCGTCTGCAGGCCGTTGGCCGCTGGAATTACAGCCTCCTCGACAACCGGAATCTCGAACTCCTGGCGGGCCTTGAGTATCGTACGTGTTGTTACGGTCTCCAGGTCGCGCTGCGCCGTCACCTCACCGATTTCGACGGCGAGTACAATAACTCCATCTACTTTCAATTGACGCTCGACGGGCTCACCCGCCTCGACACCGGGCTCGACAACCTGTTACGCGAGGGAATTTCCGGTTATGGCACACACGATGACCGCTACTAGCGCGCTTGGCACCCTGTTCCTGACCCTGTTCCTTGCCGCGGGTACCACCGTCCATGCCCAGGAGCGCGACCGTTTCATGGACCGCATCATCGCCGTGGTCGGCGAGGACGTGATCACGCAACGCGAACTCGTCTCACGCATCGACCTTACGGAGCAGCAACTGGCGCAGCGGGGTGCGCAGATGCCGAACCGCGACGTACTGGTGCGGCAGGTCATGGAACGCATGGTGGTGGAACGGGTGCAGCTCCAGGAAGCGGAGCGGGTCGGGATCAACATCGACGAGATCACGCTGAACCGCACCATGGAAAACATCGCCGCGGAGAACAACCTCACCCTGCTGCAACTGCGCAACGCGCTGGCCGCGGAGGGCGTGGATTTCGCCGCCTTCCGCCAGCAGATCCGGGACGAACTCACCATTGCACAGCTCCGGCGGCGCCAGGTGGACAATCGCCTGCGGGTGAGTGAGCAGGAGATCGACGACCTGATCGCGGCGGAGAGCGGCGCCATCGACCGGGATGTTCGATATCAGCTGTCGCACATCCTGATCGCGCTGCCGCAGGGGGCCGACTCGGGCACCATCGCCACTGCTCAGAAAAAAGCTGAGGAATTGCGCGCAAGAGCACGTTCCGGCGAGGATTTCTCAAGTCTTGCCATCAACCATTCGGATGCGCCCGACGCCCTGGACGGCGGCGACATGGGCTGGCGCGGGGCGGCTGACCTGCCGACCCTGTTTGCGCGCAACGTGATCCTGATGCGCCCGGGTGAGATCAGCCAGGTCCTGCGTTCCCCGAGCGGCTTCCACATCGTCAAGCTGATTGACCGCGAGGCTGGCGCGGAACAGAAGGTGAGCCAGACGCGCGCCCGGCACATCCTGATTAGCCCCGACCGTATCCGGACCGAAGAGGAGGCCCTGGTCCAGGCCCGCAGCCTGCACAGCCGCATCCGCCAGGGTGCCCCCTTCGGCGACCTCGCCCGCGCCCACTCGGACGATGCCGGCTCGGCCGCCCGCGGCGGCGAACTCGGTTGGCTCAGCCCTGGGGAGACGGTGCCCGCCTTCGATGAGGCGATGCGGAGTCTCGCCGTGGGTGAACTCAGTCCGCCGATTCAGAGTCCGTTCGGCTGGCACATCATCGAGGTCCTCGAACGGCGCGAGGTGGACGCCTCGCGGGAACTCCTCCGGGCGCGGGCGCAGGAGATCCTGCAGAATCGCAAGCGCGAGGAAGAGACCGAGTTGTGGCTGCGGCGCCTGCGCGACGAGGCCTTCGTCGAGTACCGCATCGAGGGCCTGGGCGCCTGAGCGGCGGCCCGGGTTTTCCGACAATGAGCCCGCATGTTGCACGTCTTGCGCTGACGGCGGGAGAACCCGCCGGAATCGGTCCGGACCTCCTGCTGCAGCTCGCCGCGCATCCCAGCGGAGCGCAGCGCGTGGCGATCGCTGACCCTGACGTTCTGGAACAGCGCGCCCGGAAACTGGGCCTTGTGGTGCGCCTTACGGAATTCTCGCCCGACACGCCGCGCCGGCCGACGGAGGCCGGGGAACTCCCGGTGATACCGGTACCCGTGGCCGCCCCGGTACAGGCAGGGCGTCTCGACCCCGTCAACGCCGGCCACGTGCTCGCGCTTCTCGAAACAGCCGCCGCCGGCTGCATCGGCGGCCTGTTCGACGCGATGGTCACGGGCCCGGTGCACAAGGGCGTGATCAACCAGGCGGGCCACTCCTTCACCGGACACACGGAGTGGCTGGGCGAACGAGCCGGCGGCGTGCGGCCGGTGATGATGCTGACCGCGGGCAGCCTGCGCGTGGCGCTCGCCACCACCCATCTCCCCCTGCGCGCCGTGGCTGACGCGATTACCCAGGAACTCCTGACCGAGGTCATTACCATCCTGGATCAAGACCTGCGCCGGGACTTCGGCATCGCCAGGCCGCGCATCGTCGTCTGCGGGCTAAACCCGCATGCCGGAGAGGGGGGTGTGCTCGGACACGAGGACGACAGCATCATCGCCCCCGCGCTCGCGGCCCTGTGCAAGCGTGGGCTGGATCTGCGCGGCCCCCTCCCCGCGGATACGGCCTTCACACCCCGGGTGCTGTCCGGTGCCGACGCCGTGCTCGCCATGTACCACGACCAGGGGCTTCCAGTGCTGAAGCACGCCGGCTTCGGCCAGGCCGTGAATGTCACGCTCGGCCTGCCGTTCATCCGCACCTCCGTGGACCACGGCACCGCGCTGGATCTGGCCGGCACTGGCAGGGCCGAACCGGGAAGCTTCCTGGCGGCAGAGCGGCTGGCGGCCGAACTCGCGACGCTCAGGCGCCCGGCCGTTTCCGCCCCGACAGGATCCGCCATTCCAGCATGGACCGGGACGTGAGTCATCCGATCCGGCCGCGCAAGCGCTTCGGCCAGAACTTCCTGCACGATCCCGCCGTCCTGGGCCGCATCGTCGCCGCCATTGCGCCGCGTGCCGACGACCCGATGATCGAGATCGGCCCGGGGCTGGGGGCGCTGACCGTCCCATTGCTGCAGCATCTCGGACACCTGGAAGTCGTGGAAATCGACCGCGATCTCATCGCCGGACTGCGCCAGATGGCGCCGCCCGAACGGCTGACCATTCACAACGCGGACGCCCTGAGCTTCGATTTCGCCGCGCGTGCCCCGGCCGCCGGCGGACTGCGCATCGTGGGCAACCTGCCCTACAACATCTCCACGCCCCTGCTGTTCCACCTGCTCGGACAAGCGACCGCGATCCGCGACATGCACTTCCTGCTGCAGAAGGAGGTGGTGGAACGCATGGTGGCCGAGCCCGGGAGCAAGCGCTACGGGCGACTGACCGTGATGCTCGGTGCCCGGGCACAGGCCCGGCAACTGTTCACCGTGGGACCCGGCGCCTTCCGCCCGGCGCCAAAGGTCGACTCCGCCGTGGTGCGCATCGAACCCCTGGCGGAGCCCCTGGTCCCACCCCACCTCGAGGGCAGCTTTCGCAAGGTCGTGAACCAGGCCTTCTCCAACCGGCGCAAGACGGTGCGCCGAGCGCTGACCGGCATTCTCGACCCGGCAGCAATCGAAGCCGCGGGGATCGACGGCGGGCGCCGGCCCGACCAACTCGCCATCCACGACTTCCTGGCGCTGGCCGATGCAGCGCAACCCGCTGCGAATCCCGCGGTTGCGAAACCGGACCCTTCGCCGGACCCACTGCGGACCGCAGGAGATGCTTTTGGACCGGTTGACACCACCTTGGAGCAGCCATGAACTTCCTCGTAGCCGATATCGGCGGCACCAAGACGCTGCTCGCCCTCGCCCATCCGGGTCCCGAGGGCTGGCATTTCGAACACAAGACCCGTCTCCCGAGCGGCGAATTTCCCAGTGCCGGGGACCTGATCCGACATTGGCTGCAGACCGAGAAGCCGGAGGGCCGTCCGCTCGACGGCATTGGGCTGGCGCTCGCCGGGCCGGTGAAATCGGTCGACGGATCCGTGCGCGCGAAGGCCACGAACCTGGACTGGCCGGTCATGGACGAGGAGGAGCTGGGCCGCGAACTCGGCGCGCCCACCGTGCTGATCAACGATTTCGCCGCCATTGGCGCCAGCCTGGACGCGTTGGGGCCGGAGGACACCGTCACCCTGCAGTGCGGTGCCAAAGAGCCGGCGGGCCTGCGCCTGGTCGTGGGTGCCGGTACCGGACTCGGAACCTGCGCCGTCGGTCCACCGCCGCGCAGCCGACTTTTCGCCGGTGAGGGGGGTCACGCCGATTTCGCTCCCGCCGATGACTGGCAGGCTGCCCTCGCCGAGTGGGTCCGCGGCCAGGAGGGGCGCTGCAGCCGCGAGCACCTGCTGAGCGGTCCAGGCATTGCACGCATTGCGGCATACCTGCAGCAACAGTCCTCCGATACCGGACTGGCACAGGCTTTGCGGGACGCTGATCCGGCCGCCGCCATCGGGGAACTGGCGGAACAGGGACATGCCGGTGCCTTGCAGGTCGCCGAGCGGTTTGTCAGCATATACGGCGGTCAGTTGGGCGATCTCGCCCTGTCGGCCCTCCCGCGCGGCGGTGTCTTCATCGCCGGCGGCATCGCTCCCCGCTGGCTGCAGCATTTCCAGACCCCGGGATTCCTCCGCTCCTTCCGCAACAAGGCGCCGATGCAGAAGCTTCTGGAAGAACTGCCCCTGCACCTGATTGTCCATTCTGAACCCGGCCTGCTGGGCGCGGCCGTCGCCGTGCATCGGGCCGTGGAACCTGTCGGAGAAAACGCATGAGCCCTACGGAACACCGCATCGAGATCGAAGTTGCCACTGCCTACATCGAAGAGCAGTCGGATCCGGAGGCCTCTCGTTTCGTCTTCGCCTATCACATCACGATCCGCAATACAGGAGACGCATCGGTACAACTGCTGAACCGGCACTGGATCATTCGCGATGCCCGCGACCAGACCCAGGAGGTCCGCGGCGAGGGGGTCGTCGGCAAGCAACCGCGCATCCCTCCTGGCGAGGAGTTCGAATACACCAGCGGCACCGTCATCGAGACCCCGGTCGGAACCATGGAGGGCAGCTACGAGATGCGCGATGACTCGGGGTTTACCTTCCAGGCGCCGATACCCCCCTTTACCCTCTCCGTGCCGCACTCCCTGCACTGATGCCGATGGGCCATACACAAGCGGCGCACCGCCTGATCCCCGGACCCAAAATTCCGGGGCAGCCTCACGACGCCAGCGCCAGGTCCGCCCCGGCACGCCGCGCCGGCGCCGACTGCTGAACCACGATGGCCGTCTACGCGGTAGGTGACCTTCAGGGCTGTCTCGCGCCCCTCGAGCGGCTGCTGGAACACGCGCGCTTCGACCCCGCCCGCGACAGGCTGTGGCTGGTTGGCGATCTGGTGAACCGTGGACCGGATTCCGGCAACTGCCTACGCTTTGTCCACGACCTCGGGTCTTCTGCAGTCACCGTGCTCGGCAATCACGACCTGCATCTGCTGGCCACCGCGGCGGGGCTCCGCCAACCCCGCCCGAAGGACACCCTCGAGGAGGTCCTGCGGCGTCCGGACGCCGAAGCGCTCCTCGAGTGGCTGGCGGCGCGACCGCTGGTGCATCACGACGCAACGCTCGGCTGGACCCTGGTCCACGCCGGGATTCCCCCACAGTGGGATCTCGAGCGGGCGTCCACCGAGGCCCGGGCGGTCGAGCAAGTGCTGCAGGATCCGCAACGGCGCAACGAGTTCCTCGCGCGGATGTATGGCAACAGTCCCGACCGATGGGACGATGCCCTGAAGGGCGTGGACCGCCTGCGCTACACCGTGAATGCCCTCACCCGCATGCGTTTCCTTCGCAAGGACGGCGGACTGGACCTGGAGGAAAGTGGACCACCCGGGTCTGTGTCCTCCCGGTTGAGCCCGTGGTTCGAGGTGCGCAAACGGCGCATGGGCGGCCAACCGATCGTGTTCGGGCACTGGTCCGCGCTCGGATACCGGCGCGGCACCGACTGGCTGTCGCTGGACAGCGGCTGCGTCTGGGGCCGGGACCTGACCCTGGTGCGCCTGGACCCGGCGACGCCCGAAGAGCGAACCCTCTGGCAGCAGCCCTGCCGCTGATCGGCATCGGCCTGCGTCGGGGTCCGTGGGTTCTGCTCGCGGACCAGCCCGATGGCCGGAAACGCGACGCGGCCTCGGTCGGTCACGAGCGGCTCAGATCAGCGGAACGGCGTCATCGGCATCAGGCTCTCCGGCCGCGTCATCCGGTTCATGTCCACCGAGATGCGACCCATGGAGTCGGACATGGCTCCGGTGGCGTGCGTCATCCGCGATACCGAGGCGTCCATTCCGTCGACGTTCCCGGACATGCTCCGGACACTCGAAGTGATGCTGTCGATATCTGCGTTCATCCGACTCATGTCGGCGCCCATCCACTCCGTGCCCGCGCGGACGCGGGCGAGTTCCCCGGAGATCCCCGCCTGGCCCTCGACCATGCTGTCGGCCATCAGGTCCATGTCACCCACCATCACGTCCATGTCCACGGCCATGCTGGAGACATCGACACCCATCTGACTGACGGCCTTGGTCATCGCGCTCATGTCGCGGCCCATGTTGAACATGAACAAACCCATACCCGCAAACGCCAGGGCGACAACGACGAGCAGCACGGTCACGCCGGCCACGCGTGCCCCCGCGACGATGCTCGTGCCCTTTTCTGCCCCAGTGACCTGATCAGCCATCGCCCGCTCTCCAGCGTGTACAAGGACGCGGGTTTCCCACGCGCTGCTTCGCTCCGGCGACGACCGACACCTCGCGCTCGCCGCCCGTGAGCAAAGAATAGCTGACGCGAGCAGCGGGCGCACAGCCGTAACGAGGCGACAGGGTATCCACCACGCCACGGTCCGATCCGGTGCGGCACGCACCGTCCCGGCGCAGGTTCTGCACCACATCACGGCACCAGGACGGCGAGCGCCAGGCCGGACGGTCCGAGGCGGTCTCTTTCGGATCAAGGGGTCCGGAATTTGCTTCTGCCTTGGTTCCGTTTCCCCGGACGCCCAGAGGACGCCCACCGTGACCATGCCACCCGCCGTTTCCGAAGAGCGCGAAGTCGATGCACTGATCGTGGGTGGAGGCCCGGGGGGCATGAGCGCAGCGATCACCGCGGCCCAGGTATGGCCCGGGCGCAAGATCCTGCTGATCCGCCCGGAGGAGGAACCGGTGGTGCCCTGCGGCATTCCCTACATTTTCGGCACACTCAAGGGGGTGGAACATGACCTGCTCAGCAATGCGCCCTTCCGCATGCTGGGTGGCGAGATTCTCTGCGACCGGGTGATCCAGATCGACCGGCAGGCGCACACGGCGCTGACCGAGTCCGGTATCCAGGTGCACTGGCAGCGCCTGGTTTTGGCGACCGGGACCGTCCCGCACCTGCCGCCGATCCCGGGTATCGAGCGGCCGGGCGTTTTTGCGATCCGCAAGGACTACGACCACCTGGAACACCTGTTCGAGGATCTGATCCCCAAGGTCAAAAGGCTGGCCGTGGTCGGCGGTGGTTTCATCGGTGTCGAGTTCGCCGACGAGGTCCACAAGGGCGGCGTCGACGTCGGCGTGATCGAGCAACTGCCGCACATTCTGCTGCGCAACTTCGACGAGGAAGTCTCGGTGCGCATCGAGCAGGAACTGCGTTCCAGCGGCATCGCCGTACATACCGGCGCCGGCGTGACCGCGTTGGAAGGCGACGGCGAGAACGGGCCGGTGCGCGCGGTGCGCCTCGCGAACGGCGAGAGCCTTCCGGCGGAAGCGGTTCTGGTCGCGATCGGGGACCGGCGCAACACCGTATTGGGGGAGGAACTGGGGCTCACCATGGCGCGTGGTGGCGGTATCTGGGTGGACGCTTTCCAGCGTACTCGCGAGGATCCGCACGTTTTCGCAGTGGGTGACTGTGCATTCAAGCAGGATTTCCTGCTGCGCCGCTCGGTACCCTCGCTGCTGGCCTCGACCGCGGCCGCGGAGGGACGCACCGCTGGCATGAACCTGTTCGGGCTGCGTAACGAGCGGTACAACGCCGGCACCATCGCCATCTACGCCAGCCAGGTCGGGGACCTGGCGTTCGGCTGCGCGGGGATGACCGCCGCCGCCGCCCGCACCGAGGGCCTCACCGTGGTGGTCGGACGGATCGTGGTACCCGATCACCACCCGCCGAGCATGCCCGGCACGCGCATGATGACCTGCCTGCTGGTGTTCAGCCGTAGCGGCCTGCTGCTCGGCGGGCAGGTGCTGGGTGGCCCGACCACGGCCGAGGTACTGAACGCAATCGGCATCGCCATACAGGCGCGTTTGAGCGTGCACGAACTGGTCAGCTTCCAGTTCGGCAGTCACCCACGGCTGACCGCGCCCGCGCATCCAATCGCGCTTTGCGCATTGGACGCGATGCACCAGCTGAGCGGGATCGGTAACGGAGTACAGTTGTAGCTTCGACGCACCCGGGAGTGGATTCATCGAGGCGCGCGCTCGGGCCGGAGCGTGCGATACTCGCGCGGTGCGCTTTCGTTCCCGACCTGCTCCCGAGAAATCATGGCGATCATCGAACTGGTGCTGTTCCTGGTGTGGGTCAACTTTCTCCCGTTCGTGGCCCAGTTGCTCATGGGGGATCGCCTGGGTCGGTCCGTGGACGGCGGACTGTGCTGGCCCGACGGGCGGCCGCTGCTGGGGCCGCACAAGACCTGGCGAGGGCTCGCGGCGGGCGTGCTGGCGGGGGTCGTGGCAGCGCCCCTGCTCGACCTGAGCTGGAGCGCCGGCGCGCTGGCGGGGGCGCTGGCGATGATGGGCGATCTGGCGACCAGCTTCGCCAAACGACGTCTGAGTCAACCCAGTGGCACCCCCAATGCCGGCCTCGATCAGGCACTGGAGGGGGCGCTGCCGTTACTGGTCCTGGTCCCAGCCATGGATCTGGGGCTCATCGAGGCGCTCGTGGGCCTTGCGATCTTCATTCCCTTGACCCATGCCGGATCGCGCTTCTGGGCCTTCATCCTGTCGCCTCGCGCGGACGTTGATTACCCACGCGTGATTCGCTCGACCACGCGTTTGCGCGAGTGGCGGGCCTGCCACTCGCCGCTGGCCCGCTGGCAACACTGGTTCAACTTCGAGAACTACGTGTACTACCGGGTCTTCATGACCTCGGTTTTCAAGGCGCTGGGTTGGTACGCGCAAGGCGTGCACAACACGCTTGGCGTGACGGTCCGTGAGCACACCTTCTACTTCGACGATCTGCCCCCGGCCTTCGAAGGCTATCGGGTACTCCTGCTGACCGATCTGCACCTGGACGGTCTGCCCGGGCTCACGGACGCCATGATTCGGCAGGTCCAGGCGCATCCGGTGGATCTGTGCGTGATGGGCGGGGACGTACGCATGGAAATGTACGGTCCTACAGCGCCCGCAGTGCGGGACCTTCGGCGGCTACTGGCCAATGTTTGCACGCGCGACGGCGTCTACGGGGTGCTGGGCAATCATGACTGCATCGAGATGCTGCCCGAGTTCGAGGAGGCCGGCATTACCATGCTGGTCAACGACGCCCAAGCCATTCAACGGGGCGGGTCGGAACTCTGGCTGGTGGGCGTGGACGATCCGCACTATTACCAGTGTCACGATCTGCCGCTGGCGTTTCGTGGCGTCCCTGCCCAGGGTTTCAAGATCTTTCTCGCACATTCCCCAGAGGTCTTCCGGGAGGCTGCTGCCCACGGCGCGCAGCTCTACCTCTGCGGTCACACCCACGGCGGACAAATATGCCTGCCGCGCCTGGGTCCGGTATTCACGCATAGTCGTGCGCCCCGCTACACGGCCGCAGGACCCTGGTGTTACGCAGGCATGCAAGGGTATACCAGCCGTGGCGCCGGGGCTTCCGGCATTCCGCTGCGCTTCAATTGCCCCGGTGAGATCCCGCTCATCGTGCTGCGGCGCTCAACTGCTGGAGCGAGTTCCGAGGGCGTTACCTTAGACCCGTGCCCGCAGGCTCCGACCCAGGCATCCTGATCGGCAGGACCACCGCCGGGTCCCAGCGCCGCAGCAACTCCCGATTCCGGCTTTCTGGTGGCTGCGGTCTCAAGTGCTGCCCCTTGGTTGCCCAAAAGCAGAAAGGCCACCCAAGAAGATGGCCTAACTTGCTGTTTCTATTGGTCGGGGCGAGAGGATTTGAACCTCCGACCACCTGCACCCCATGCAGGTGCGCTACCAGGCTGCGCTACGCCCCGAAGAACGTGATTCTAGCGGATTGGGGCTGTCCGGGGAAGGACCGGAGCGGACTCTCCGTGCCGCAGCCAACGATCGGCATTTGACCGGTGCAATTCGCTGCGCTCATGGGCACACATCCACTACTGCCGAAGGATACGCAGGATTCCCTCGAGTTCGGTAATGGTGTCCTGCAGCAGCTGCTGGGTCTGGGACATGTCGCCCTTGGCCTCCTCGCCACTCAGCTTCTGCCGGGCCCCGTGAATCGTGTACCCCTGCTCGTACAGCAGGGCCCGAATCTGCCGGATGAGCAACACGTCGTGACGCTGGTAATAACGCCGGTTGCCGCGCCGCTTGACCGGGGAGAGCATCGGAAACTCCTGCTCCCAGTAGCGCAACACGTGTGGCTTCACCTGACACAGCTCCGCCACTTCACCGATGGTGAAATAGCGCTTGCCGGGTATCGCCGGCAGTTCCTGACGCTCACTCGCCTCCAGCATACGCCTCCACCCTCTCCCGCAGCTTCTGCCCCGGCCGGAAGGTGACGACGCGGCGCGCCGAAACCGGGATCTCCTCACCGGTCTTCGGATTGCGTCCGGGTCGCTCGCTCTTGTCACGCAGCACGAAGTTGCCAAACCCCGACAGCTTGACGCTGTCCCCCCGTTCCAGGGCCATGCGCATTTCCTCGAAGAAGAGCTCGACGAGCTCCTTCGCTTCGCGCTTGTTCAGGCCCAATTCCTCATGCAATGCGGTCGCCAGTTCCGCCTTGGTAACAGCTGCCATGCTCAGTATCTCGGTTTCGCGCCAAAGAGGGCTTCAAGTTGATCCACGACCGCCTTCGTCACGGAATTGACATCCTTTTCATCAAGAGTGCGTTCAAAAGCCCTTAAAATCAAGCCCAAAGCGATACTTTTCTCATTCTCTCCCAAACCCTTGCCCCGATACACGTCGAACAGCCGGGTTTCCTGCAGCAGGGGAAGGTCCAGTTGGGCAATCGCGGCCAGTATCTCGCCCGCCGCCACGTCCTCGTTCATCACCAGCGCGAGATCGCGCCGGATCGCAGGAAATGCCGACAAACCTCTGAACTGTGGCACCTTCTCGGATGCGATCACCGCGGCATCCAGTTCGAACAGGAACAGCGCCGGCAGGTCGAAGCGCGCGCACAGCGAGGGATGCAGTGCACCAAGCCAGCCGATGCCCTGACCGCCCAGCATCACCCGTGCGGACTGGCCATCGTGCAGCGCCGGATGCGTCGCCGGCTCGAAACGAAGGGCCTGCTGAACACTCGCGCAGAGTGTCTCGACCACCCCCTTCGCATCGAAAAAATCCACGGCGCGCCGCGAACCCTGCCAGTGCTCCGGCTCTGCCCGACCGCACAGAAGGCCCCCCAACCGCGATTCCTGCCGCAGACCGGCGGCATCGGGCACGAACCGCAGGCCATGCTCGAACAGCCGCAGGTCCATGCGCTGCCGCGCCAGATTGTGCGCCGCGGTGCGGACCAGGCCGGGCCAAAGCCCCGGGCGCATCACGGCCAGCTCGGAGGAGATCGGGTTCGCCAGTGCCAGGGCCTGCAGATCCGGATAGAAGGCCTGGGCCCAGTCCGGTGCGATGAAGCTGAAACTGATCACCTCGTGGAAACCCAGGTCCGCAAGCTCCCGCTTGCGCCGGCCCAGCGCCGCTTCGGCTGCCGAGGTCACCGGCACCGTGGTCGGCGGCAGGGTCTGCGGCAACCGCTCGTACCCGTGGATGCGCGCGAGTTCCTCGATCAGATCCTCTTCACGGGTCAGGTCGAAGCGAGCGCGCAGCGGCAGCACCTCCCAGCCATCGCCGGTGGCCGCGACTCGGCAGCCCAGCCCGGTCAGGATGCGCTCGACCTCGGCGGGCGCGAAGGCCATGCCGAGTACCCTCGTGATGCGCTCCCGGCGCAGGGTGACCCGGTCGTCAGCATGCGCGGACGGTACCGGGCCCTGGTGCACCACCGGACCGGCCTCACCACCGGCGATCTCCAGGATCAGTGCCGTTGCCCGCTCCATCGCGTACAAGGGGATGGTGGGATCGACACCGCGCTCGAAACGGTGCGAAGCGTCGGTGTGCAGACCATGGGCACGTGCCCGACCCGCCAGTGCCCGTGGGCTGAAATGAGCGCTCTCGAGTACGATCCGGGTCGTGGCGGCGGTCACCGCGCTGCCCTCCCCACCCATGATCCCGGCCAGCGCCAGCGGTCCGTTGGCGCCCGTGATCAGAAGGTCAGCGGGTCCGACCTCGATGTCGTTGCCGTTCAGGAGCAGCAGCCGCTCGCCAGCGGTCCCGAAGCGCACGTCGATGGCCGGACCGGCGGCCTCCGCAGAAAACGCGTGCATCGGCTGACCAAGTTCGAGCATCACGTAGTTGGTCACGTCCACCACCGGATGCAGCGGCCTCACCCCGCAGCGACGCAGGCGTTCGCGCATCCAGAGCGGGGTCCTGGCGTTCGGATCCAGCCCATCGATCACCCGGGTCGCATAGAGGGGACAGGCCTCCGGAGAGGCGACCCGAACCGCTACCGCGTGGTCCGCTCCGGCGCGAACCGGCTCGATTACAGGGCCGGCGACGGGCTGGTCCAACAACACCCCGGCCTCGCGAGCGATGCCCAGCATGCCGAGACAATCGGCGCGGTTGGGCGTCAGGTCGACCTCGAGGATGAAATCGTCGAGGCCCATCCACGCCCGGAAGTCGGCCCCGACCGGCGCGTCTCCGGGTAGCACCATCAGGCCGTCCGAGGACTCCGCAAGCCCAACCTCCACGGCCGAGCAAAGCATCCCCTGAGACTCCACGCCGCGCAGCTTCGAACGCTTGATCCTGAAATCCCCGGGCAGCACGGCACCGATACAGGCCACCGGCGCCAACATCCCCTCGGCCACGTTCGGGGCGCCACAGACGATGGTCAGCTTGTCGCCGGGACCCGCATCCACCTCGCAGACCCGGAGACGGTCGGCGTCCGGATGCGGGCGTACCGAAAGAACCCTCCCA
>Ga0207421_10001691_pt1 | contig 28040 bp, 34 predicted proteins | sample SodLakKL_010_SED_4_FD_187542 | JGI IMG/M metagenome (GOLD analysis project Ga0207421, IMG submission 187542) | Alkaline sediment microbial communities from Lake Tanatar, Kulunda Steppe, Russia - 8KL_010_SED (SPAdes) (version 2) | ecosystem: Environmental > Aquatic > Non-marine Saline and...
CTCCGGCTCCGGCTCCGGCTCCGGCTCTGGCTCCACGATCGGTGGCGGTTCGGGTTCCGGTTCCGGTTCCGGCTCGGGGCCGAGGGAGATGATGATCTCCACCGTCGTGCCGGGGTCCACGAGGTCACCGGGCGCCGGTGACTGGCTGATGACGAAGCCCTCACCGACAGCGATGGAGAACTCCCGGTCGGCGATCGAGGGCTCGAGGTCGGCGTTGCGGATCGTGTCGAGCGCGTTGTTCTCCGAGAAGTTCACGACCCGTGGCACCCGGACCTGCGCGATGCCGATACTCACGGTGATGTCCACCGCCGTGCCGGGCGGCACCTCGTCGCCCGGGGCCGGGTCCTGGTCGAGCACGGTGCGCGGATCGCTGTCGGGATCCTCCTCCTCGGTGGTGGTCCCCAAGACCAGGTCGAACTCCCGTAGCAGGGCCAGGGCGTCGTTCTCGCTCAGGCCCACCAGCCGCGGGACCGCGACGACGTCCTCGCCGGAGGAGATCACGAGGTCGACCGGGCTGCCCTCCTCCACCTCGATGTCGGCATCGGGATCCTGGCGGATGACCCGGCCCTCCTCGACCTCCTCGCTCGGCTCCTCGGCGATGGTCCCGACCGTCAGTTCGGCGCGGACCAGGAGCTCCTCGGCCACCGCCTGGGTCTCGCCCACGACGTCCGGGACGGCGACCAGCACGGGGTCGTCGGTGGCCAGCAGGTTCATCAGCGCGAAGGCCCCGCCGACCAGTGCCAGCAGGCCGATGACCACCAGTAGGGCGGCTACGAGGCCCCGCCGGCGGCGTTCCTGCTCGTGGGTGCGCACGCCGCGGGTGCTCGGGTCGGCGGTCAGCAGCGCCGTCTCGTCGGGCGTGAGCACCGCCGGTGCGGCGACGGGCTGTCCGACGCGGGCGTTGACGACGTCGGAGCGCATCTCGCTGGCGTTCTGGTAGCGATTCACCGGGTTCTTCGCCAGCGCCCGCATCGCGATCGCCTCAGCCGCCGGTGTGATGGACGGATCCAGCTCGCGGGGTGGTCGAGGCTGCTCCTGGACGTGCTGGTAGGCCACCGTCACCGGGGAGTCGCCCGCGAAGGGTTGCCGACCGGTGAGCGACTCGTAGAGCACCACGCCGAGGGAGTACAGGTCGCTGCGGGCGTCGACGCCCAGGCCCTGGGCCTGCTCGGGCGAGAGGTAGGCGGCGGTGCCGAGCACGGCGGCGGTCCGGGTGACGGTCTCGTTGTCCACCGCCCGGGCGATCCCGAAGTCGGTCACCTTCACCGAGCCGTCGTCGGCCATCAGGATGTTGCCCGGCTTGATGTCACGGTGGATCAACCCACGGTCGTGGGCGTAGCTCAGCGCCGAGCAGACGTCGGCCACGACCTCCAGGGCCCGGTCCTCGGTGAGCCCACCGGCGGCGATGGCCTGCTGCAGGGAACGGCCCTCCACCAGCTCCATCACGATGTAGGGCTGGCCCTGGTCGGCACCGGTGTCGTACACCGCGACGAGGTTCGGGTGGTTGAGCCTGGCGACGTGGCGCGCCTCGTCCTGGAAGCGCCGGGTGAAGCTCTCGTCCTCCCGGAACCGCTCGAGGAGCAGCTTGATCGCCACCTCGCGACCGAGGGTGTGGTCGTAGGCCGCGTGGACCTCGGCCATACCACCTCGTCCGATGACACGGCGCAGCTCGTAGCGGCCGGCCAGGACGCGTCCTTCGGTCACGGAGTTCCTCCAGGATGGTGAGGACCGCTCGAGGCTAGCAACGCCTCGGGTCAGTCTCGGATGGCCGCCGTCATGACGGCACGGGCGACCGGAGCCGCGATCGCGCCACCACCACCGTCGGCGTCGGGCACGGCGACGGCCACGGCGACATCGTCGCCCGCGAAGCCGATGAACCAGGCGACCGGGCGGGCACCGGGTGCGGTCTGGGCCGTGCCGGTCTTGCCGCCCACCTCGATGCCCTCGATCGCGGCGCTGCCACCCGTGGCCCCGGGCCCGGTGACCGCGTCGATCATCAGGCTACGCAGTTGCTGGGCGGTCCGGGGTGAGACGGGGCGCCCATCTGCCGGGGGTTCCTCCCACCGGCCGATGTCGGGGCCCCGCAGGATGGCGCCGTCGGGTCCCCGGACGGTCTGGACCAGGTGCGGGCGCAGCAGCTGGCCACCGTTGGCCACGGTGGCAGCGACCATGGCCATGTGCAGCACCGAGGCCTGCACGTCACGTTGGCCGATGGCGCTCTGGGCGGTGGCCGGCACGTCCTGGTCCAGGGGGATCCGGCTCGCGGCGACCGGGAGCTCCAGCGGCGGCGTCCGGTTGAAGCCGAACGCCTCGGCCTGCGCGGCGAGCACGTCGTCGCCGAGCTCGAGGCCGAGGCGGGCGAAGACGGTGTTGCAGGAGCGCCGGAACCCCGTCTGCAGCGTGACCTCGTCCCCCTCACCGCAGCGGACTCGCCCGGCGTTGGAGATGTTCTGGGTGGTTTGGGGCACGTCGAAGGTGGCCTCGTTGGGGAACGTGCGGGAAGGGTCGTCCCCGGCTTCCAGCGCCGCGGCGGCGACGATCACCTTGAAGGCCGAACCCGGCGGGTAGAGCTCACCGGTCGCGCGGTCGACCAACGGGCGGTCGGGATCGTCGCGGAGCGGTGCCCAGGCCTCGTTGATCTCCCGGGTGTCGTGGCTGGACAGGGGGTTCGGGTCGAAGGAGGGGTTGGCGTAGCTGGCAAGGACGGCGCCGGTGGTGGGGTCGATGGCCACGACCGCGCCTTCGCGCCCCGCCAGCGCGTCGCGGGCGGCCTCCTGGGCGCGCCGGTCGATCGTGAGCTCGACGGCGTTGCCGGGCCGCTGTGCGCCGCCGAGCAGCTCGCCGAGGTTCTGCGCCACCACCTCGGTGGTCCTGCCGGTCAGCTCCTCGTTCAGCGCGCGCTCCAGTCCCGATCGCTGGAGCACGATGGAGTAGTAGCCGGTGATGTGGGCGTACAGCTCCGGCTCGGGGTAGGTCCTGAGGTAGCGGTACTGGCCGCCCTCGGTGGGCACGCTCCGAGCGATCGCCTCCTCACCCACCACGATGGGGCCGCGTTCGATCGCGTACTCGCGGATGATCACGCGTCGGTTCGCCGGGTGGTTGGCCAGCTCGTCGGCCTGCAGGAGGGTGATGACGTTCAGGTTGACGAACAACGCGCCGAACAGCACGAGCACCATCGCGCCGATGCGTCCGAGTTGTCGGTTCATGCGCGAGGCCGCCCGGGTCCGTGGTGCGTGCTGCGCCCGAGTACCGCCGCCCGTGACTCGTCGCTGATCCGCAGCAGCAGCGCGATCAGCAGGTAGTTCGACAACAGCGAGGAACCGCCGTAGGAGACGAAGGGCAGCGTGATGCCGGTGAGCGGGACCAGCCGGGTCAGCCCGCCGATGATCACGAAGGTCTGGAAGGCGATCAGGACCGTCAGTCCGGTGGCGAGCAGGGTCGAGAACTCGTCCCGGGCGGTCTGGGCGATCTTGAGGCCCCGCATGGCGATGGTCAGGTACAGCAGCAGGACCGCCGTCGCGCCGAGCAGGCCGAGCTCCTCACCGATCACGACGAAGATGGCGTCGGTGGCGGAGAACGGCACGTCCTGGGGCCGGCCGAACCCGAGCCCGGTGCCCGTCAGCCCACCGGTCGCCAGGGCGAACAGGCTCTGGACCAGCTGGTACGAGCTCCCCGCGACGTCGGCCCATGGATCCAACCAGATGCTGACCCGTACCCGGACGTGCCCGAACAGCTGGTAGGCGACCGTTGCCCCGATGGCGAAGGCGAAGATCCCGAGGACGGGGTAGGCCAGCCGACCGGTCGCGACGTAGAGCATCGCGAGGAAGGCGCCGAAGAACAGCAGCGCACTGCCGAGGTCGCGGAGTCCGGCCATGATGACCAACGCCGCCCCGGTGGCGACGAGCAGAGGGGCGAGGTGACGTGGGGCGGGGAGGAGCACGGGGCCGATGCGCTGGGTCGCGACCGACAGCAGCGCCCGGTTGCGTTCCAGGTAGGCGGCGAGGAACACCACCATCGTGAGCTTGGCGATCTCGCCCGGCTGGAATCGCAGGCCGAACACGTCGATCCACAGCTGCGCACCGTTGATCACACCGGCGGTCAGTCCCGGGATCAGTGGTGACAGCAGCAGCACGATCGTGAGCAGGCCGAAGGTGTACTGCAGGCGGGCGAGCACCCGTACCTCGCGCAGGAACAGCAGCAGCGCGCAGAAGATGCCGACCGACACCGCGGTCCAGACCGCCTGCGCGGCGGCCAGCTCGCTGCCGGTGGCCAGGTCGACCCGCTGCACGAAGACCAGCCCGAGGCCGTTGAGGAGGAAGGCGATCGGCAGCAGGATCGGGTCGGCGTCGGGGGCGGTGACCCGCACGGTGAGGTGTGCCACCGTGGCGATGGCTGCCATGGCGATCCCGGTGACCAGTGCGGCCGGTGGGAGCTCGCTGGAGCGGGACCAGCCGAGCAGTACCCCCGCCGCCGAGGTGATCAGCACCGCACCGACCAGCAGTCGGGCCTCGGTCGCCCGTGGACCGTCACCCATGACGACCGATCCGGCGGTCACGCTTCCGGGTCCGGGTCGGCGTCGCCATCCTCGGTGTTCGGATCGGGCTCCTCCTCGACCTCGCGGAGCGGGATGTTGCGGACGAGGTTGCGGGCGTCGCCGAGGTCGGCGGCCGGGAACCCGGACTCGAGCTGCGGCCGGTACCAGAGCTGGACCTCATCGATGGTCACCTCGGAGCGCTCGGTGACCCGGTAGAGCTCGAACGGCCCCAGCTCGCGGTTGATGCCCTCGAAGATCACGACCTGGTTACCGTCGACCCCGACGAAGAAGCTCCGGGACAGCAGGAACTGGGACCCGCCGAGGACGACTCCGACGAACACCGCCAGCGCGAGCACGATCGCGGTCGCCTTGCCGAGGATCGCGCCCACCGAGCGACCGTCGGAGTCCTGATCAGGGTCGAGCAGTGGGCCGCCCTTGGTCAGCGAGGCGTAGCGGCCCATCTCCCCGGCCCAGTCGGCGCTGTCACTGTCGACCCGGCTCGAGATCGAGATGGTGCGGTGTTGTGGTGCCTGCTCGGCATCGGGATCCTCGTAGCGCAGCAGCAGGACCGTGATGTTGTCCGGACCGCCGGCGGCGTTGGCCAGATCGATGAGATCACTGATCGCCTCGTCGGGGTCCTCGACCTCCATCAGCGTCCGGGCGATCGCCTCGTCCTCGACGACGCCGGTCAGGCCGTCGGAGCACAGCAGCAGTTGATCACCCGGCTGCAGTTCGAGGGACATCGAGTCCACGTCCACGTCGTCCGACACGCCGATCGCGCGCGTGACGACGGAGCGTTGGGGGTGCCGGGCAGCCTCCTCCCGGGTGATCTGCCCTTCGTCGACGAGGTGTTGGACCAGCGTGTGGTCGTCGGTGAGCTGGCTGAAGTGCCCGTCGCGGAGCAGGTAGGCGCGGGAGTCGCCGACGTGGGCGACATGGAGCCGCCGACCCTCCACCAGGGCGGCGGTCAGCGTGGTGCCCATGCCGCGGTAGTTCGGGTTGTCCCGAGCGAGCTGGGAGACCCGTTCGTTCGCCGCGGTCACCGCGGCGCGTAGCGCGGTCACCGCCGCGGCGTTGTCCTGGAAGATCCTGCCGTCCAGCTCCTCGATCGGCTCAAGAGCGGTGGCTGACGCCACCTCGCCGGCGAGGTGGCCACCCATGCCGTCGGCGACGGCGTACACGCTGTCGCGGAGCAGCAGCGCATCCTCGTTGCCCTGGCGGACCTTGCCGACGTCGCTGCGTCCGGTCGCCACCAGCCGCCTCATCGGCGCAGCTCGATGCGGGTCTTGCCGAAGCGCAGCTGGTCCCCGATCGCCAGCGGGGTCGGTCGGGTGACCTTCGCGCCGTTGAGGAAGGTCCCGTTGGTCGAGCCGAGGTCACGGATCGACCAGCTGCCGTCGTCGGGGAGGATCTCCGCATGCTCGTCGGAGACGTAGACGTCCTCCACGTGGACGTCCGCGGTCGTGCCCCGACCGAGCACGACCCCATGCCCCGACAGCGGGATGACCTGTGGGGCGCCGCCGGGCGAGTGGATCACCAGCTCCTTGGGGATGCGCCGGGAGCGGCGGTTGGGCTCCGATGGCGCGGCGACGGCTGGTCGGGGAGCCGGGGCCGCCTTGCGCTTGGAGGGGCCGAGTTCGCCAACGAAGACCCGGACGGTGCGACCGACGAACAGGTAGAGCAGGCCGAGCAGGACGAACTTGAGCAGGGTGAGCAGCTCGACCGGCACGTCAGCCCCCCACGAACTCGACGAGGGCGTCCCCGAGCTCGACTTGGTCGCCCGGGTCGAGGGGATGCTCGGCAGCGCGACGACCGTTGACCTTCGTGCCGTTCGTGGAGCCGAGGTCGACGACCCACCAGCGCTCACCACGGCGGACGAAGGCGGCGTGCTGCCGCGACACCGTGCTGTCCTGGATCGTCAGATCGCAGCGCTCCAGTCGGCCGGCGGTGAGTCGGTTGCCCTGCACCGGCACGGTGGCCCCGTTGCTGCCCTGGGCGCGGCGGACGACCAGTCGCAGGCCGGCGTCCGGGGCGGTCGACACCTCCTGGGTGTGGTCGAAGCCGCTGGCACCCGACGAGGTCGTGGGCGGTTCGTGGTCAGACTGGGACCCCGCTGCAGGCATCGGGGCCGCCGCAGGGCCCGGCACGGGGGCCGCCTCGCTGGGCGGCGGTGTCGGCGAAGCGCGACCTCCGGCCGCGGGACCCTCGACGGCCTCGACGCGACCCGCGATGCGGAAGCGACCGAGCTTGACGTCGTTCTCGACGAGGATCCGGACCTTCGCGGGGCCGCGGAGGGTCCACCCGCGCTCCTGGGCTGTGCTCACGACCACCTCGGCGAGCTCGCGGGGTAGGGAGGCCCCGAAGCCCTCCAGGCGTTCGTGGTCCTTCGGGCCGACCGTGATCCGATAGACGTTGGGGACGACGACGCCGTCAGCGGTGACGTGCTGGTTGTCACGTGCGTACCGCTGGACCGCCTTGGCGAGCTCGACGGGTTGGATGCCGGAACGGAACGCGCGCGCGAAGAAACCTTCGACGGCGCCTTCGAGGCGTCGTTCGAAGTCCTGGAGCACGCCCATGGTCCACCGGTTCCGGTCGCTCGCGGGGTTCGGTCGCTGGACAGCACCGTGGTGCCGGTTGCGATCCGACGGCTCGGCAGCGACCTATGGAGAGGACGGCTCCGGCCGGACGCGAGCGTAGCTCAGGGAGGGGTCGCGCCGACCCGTCCGAACGGTGGCAAGGCGCGGGTTCCGCGGCGCTTCCGTGCGCATGGATCGCTGCGGTCCGGGCGGACCCGGTCCTCTGCTGCCGGTGGTGCCGTTGGCTGCCTGGCGAGCGCATTGCTACCCTCCGCCCAGCACCCGGGCGGGTGGCGGAATTGGCAGACGCGCACGGTTCAGGTCCGTGTGTCCTTATGGACATGGGGGTTCAAGTCCCCCCTCGCCCACCACCTTCGTAGGCCGGTCTAGCGGCCAGTAGACGCAAGAATCGCTCGAGCGCCTCCGCTTCCCAGCGGGGGCGTTTCTGCGTCCGTGACACCATCTTGACACCAGTAGGGGTGGTGACACCGCGTTCCTGCGGGTCCGTTGCTGTGTCGGTGGGTGTTCATCGGTCGCCGAAGATGGCGGTGGCGGTGGTCTCGGCGGCGGTGGCGTCGTCGCCTTCGAGGGCGTGGGCGTAGACCTGCATGGTCACGGCGGGGTCGGCGTGGCCGATGCGTTGCGAGACAACCTTGATGGGCACGCCTGCGCGGAGCGCGAGGGTCGCCCAGGTGTGGCGTAGCCCGTGGACGCCGATGCGGGGCAGGCCTGCGGCGTCGACCTGTCGGGTGAACGGCTGCGAGGCGCGTTTGGGTGGGATGGCGGTGCCGTCAGGGCGGGTGAACACCAGGTCCTGATCCTGCGGGTGGGTGGACCAGGCGGGGCCGGCAGCGAGCCGTTCCTCGAGTTGCCGCCGCCGGTGGTCGTTGAGGACGGCGACGGTGCGGGTGTCGAGCGCGATGGTGCGTTCGCTGTCGTCGCTCTTCGCGTCGCGTTGCCAGACGATGACGCCGTTGGCGACGGTCACGGTCTGACGGATCGTGAGTCGTGCCCGGTCGAGCTCGAGGTCGCTCCATCGCAGCGCGAGCGCTTCGGCACGTCGCAGGCCGGTGGTCGCGATGAGGAACCACAGCGGATGTAGCCGGTCGCCACTGGTCCGGCTGTGGTCGAGGAAGGCGACGAGCTGGTCGCGGGTCCAGCAGTGGGCGCGGGCGTTGCGGGATCGGGCGCGTCGGGCCTTGGGCGGGTTGGCGAGGTCGGCGACGTTGCGGGGCAGGTAGCCGCGGGCAAGGGCCGCTTCGAGGGCGACGTGCAGGCAGCCGTGGACGTTGCGGACGCTCTTGGCGCTCAACCCGTCGTGCAGGTCCGGGGCGCAGCCCTCGACCGGGCAGGTCCGTCCATCGGTGCGGCATACCCCGCGACGTTTGCCATCTGCCTCGAGGGCGCGGTAGAGCCGGTCGAGGTGTTCGGGGTGAGCTGTTCGAGGCGGATCCCGCCGATCCGGGGGGCGATGTAGCACTCGATGGACTGGTGGTAGTCGGCCCGGCTGGTGGGCTTGACCGACAGCCCGTCGAGCCAGGCCCGCAGGTAGTCGGCGAGGCGCTGGCGTCCCTGGGCGGGATCGCGACCGAGGCCTTGCTCGTGGCGGGCGAGTGCGTCACGGCGGAACCGGTTCGCGTCCTTGACGGTCTCGAAGCCCCGTTTGGTGGTCCGGCGCCGTTCGCCGTCAGGGCCGGGTGGCAGGTCGTAGGTGACCCGCCAACGGAGCTCGCCTGCCGAGTTCTCGTAGCGGGTCACCCCCGGGTCGGGTCGCTGCGCCATCGCGGGCCTCCTGCATGCCAGCGTCCCTACGGACGCTGCTCGAGGAGGTCATCCTTGCCGGGTCCGTGCGCGCTGCGGCGAGAACCTGCCGGCAGCTTGTGGATAACTCACCGGGTGCGGCTGATCCCGAGCCTTCGGGTCCGGACTGGTGCGTGGTGGTGGTGCTGGTCGGTGGTGTAGGCATCCTCAACGGAAGCAGGAGTGCAACTGCAGCTCTACCAGCCGACCAGGCAGCTCACGCTACGCCGCCCGGCTCGTCTCGCGTGTCCACATCCCTACTTCACCAGACGATCTCTCACCGAGCCACAGCCACCAACGGTTGACAATACGGGCGTTGCTGCCGGGCCGGGCGATCCCCCTCCAGAGCCACGGGTGGCAGGCGCGAATGGCAGGTTGTCAACACGCTGTGCCGCTGCCGTCAAGGTGGTTGTAGGCATCCTCGTCCATCCCCTGACGCCCGGATCCAATGCGAGGCCGATCAAGGATTGTTGGTGCGGTCTGGATTCCATGGAGCGTTGCGTTCACAGTCGTGGGTACGTACAGTATGTACATAGCGTACATTCGAAGGGCACGCTCGAAGGAGTGAGTGATGGACGCAGCGAAGGATCCGACTGCGACTGCGGTGCGCGGTTCGTGGGCAGCGTCGTTGAACGCGGCCGCGGACCGTCGCCCCGTTGTGTTCCACCGTGGCGACCAGAACTTCGCCCTGCTTCCTGCCCCGCTGCTGCGTGACGTGCTGCGTCGCGCGGTGCCTGCTCCCGAGATCATCGCGGAGGACGACGGCTGGACGGTGCTGCTCCCAGGACACCCAGTCGCAGCAGACGGATCGACCCTGGACGAGGCGCTGCGCGACTTCGTGTCCGCGCTGCGCGACTACGCGGACGCCTGGGACGACCGGCTACACCGGGCGCCGAACCACCAGCACGCTGCCGCCCTGGTCCAACACGTCTCCGTTTCGGACGACGATGAGCTGTTGGCGTGGGCAAGTGGCCCCGACGGCCAGCCGGCGCTGCAGCAGGCGTGAGCCCCTCGCGACCGGCGCCGACGCGGGCCGACCACATGCAGTTCGTGGTCAACGAGGGCTGGCAGCAAGTCCCGTCCACCCATCACGAGACCTACGAGCTCGGCCTTGCTGACGGGCGCGTGCTGCGGACCCGGATCTCACGGCCGCCGAACAAGACAACGTATGGGGCGCGGATGTGGGCACACATCCTGCGCGACCAGCTCGACGTGACAGCCGATGAGTTCTGGACGTGCGTTACGGACGGCGTTGCCCCGGACCGCACTTCCGGGGACCTTGTCGACGAGGTCGACGATGCCATCCCGGTGGATGTGGTCAACCTCCTGGTCAGCCGGGTTGGACTGACACGTCGGGATCTCGTCGGCATGACACGACAGGAGGCGATCGCACGTCTCAACGAGTTCTGGTCAACCGGCCGCTGACGTTCCACGTGCCCACCTGCGGTCAGTTGACCAACATAGGAACAACCGTGTTGTCGTGGATCGGGTCGCTCGGTGTGCCGCACGAGGTGGTCACGGTCTCCGGGTGGGGCTCAGCCTGGAAGCAGGTCGGTGTTGGTGTCGCTCCATTCGCCGGACGATCCCGTTGCCCCGCGGCGATGATGTTGTCTGCTGAGGTGGACGGCGATGGTCGCGGCGCGCGTAACGCGAGCTGTTCGGCGTGCGTGTTGTAGGTGCGGCACGTGGTGACGACCGGAAGGGGCACGGTGGCGGGCGATCTCGGCGAGCAGGAGCGGTTCTGCGCTGCCGCGTGGCCGCGTCTGGTCGCGGCGGTCTCGCATCACTGCGGTGATGTGCATGTCGCTGAGGAGCTCGCGCAGGAAGCCTTGGTGCGTGCGTGTCGCCGCTGGTCTCACGTCTCTCGGCTGTCGTCCCCGGAGGGTTGGACGTATCGGGTCGCGGTCAACCTGGCGAACTCGGCGTGGAGGCGTCAGCGTGCCGAGCGCAGGGCGTATGCCCGGCACGGCCCACCGGAGGCGGTGGTCCGCTCGGTGGCGGTCGAGGAGCAGCAGGCGGTGCATGCGGCCTTGCAGTCACTGACAGCGCCGCAGCGGGAGGCTGTGATCCTGCGCTACCTGCTGGATCTGTCGGTGGAGCAGACCGCGGAGCTGTTGGGGAAGCGGCCCGGGGCTGTGCGGGCGTTGACCCACCGGGCGATCACCCGGCTGCGTCCGGTCCTCGATGTGACGGAAGAAGTGACTGAGGAGGCCGACGATGTCTCGTGACCTCGGCGAACTGTTGCGTGAGACGGCGGCGCAGCCCAGCCGGGACCTGGATACCGGGGAGGTGCTGGCCACGGCACGACGCCAGACGTTGCTGGCCCGAACCGGAGCCGGGCTTGGCATGGTGACCGTTCTCGCCGTCGTTGCGGTCCTGGTCTGGCCGCTGGTCGGCCTCGATGGGCCGGACCTGCCCCTGGAGGTCACCGATCAGCCGCCTCGATCAGAGGGCGATGCCACGCAGATCCAGATCACCGGAGATCCGGTGCTCACCGCGTCCGGCTCCGGATGGTCGGTCTGGGTCTCACCTGGCCCCGACGGTCGGTGGTGCGTCGCCGCTGCCCGAGCCGCGACCGAGCCGAGGGGTCGTCCCGGCGAACCTTGCTGGGAGATCTCGGTGCCCGCTGGCATCGAGCAGGACGAGGTCATCACTGTCCTCGGACGGGCGAGCAGCAACGGTGACCAGTTGCTGGTCGGCAGCGTCGATCTTGCGGCCGATGAGGGGGTCGAGCTGACGTTGGCCGACGGCTCGACGGTGACCGCGACTGCGGCCACAGGGGGAGGGGTGCCCTTCTGGGTCTGGTTCGCCCCCCTCGATGGGGCGATCCCTACGTCGGTGGAAGCTCTCTCATCGACGGGCTCGCTGGGCTCGGTACCGGTGCCTGAACTGGCTCCACCGGACACCGTGGGCTCGATCAGCGGGGCGGAACTGCAGGATCTCCAGGCGGTTGCTGATGGGCGCGGTATCTCGCTCGACGCGGCCATCGTCCGCCACGTGTGGCGGGACGACTTCTCGTTCGTCGTGCAAGAGATCCAGGAGCGCTTCCCCGAGTCGTTCGCGGGCGCGGAGATCGGCGGTGTCGACGACGTGTGGGTCGCCTTCACTGGTCCGGCTCCGGATGGGGCGCTCGAGCTCATCGAGGACTTCGACCGACGGTTCGAGCGTCTCGGAGTGGCCGTCGATGTGCGGGCTGATGGCGTCGTCACCGAAGCGCAACTCGCCGAGGCCATCGAGAGGGTTCATCGCAGCGTCTTCGAGGCTGTCGGCGTCGCTGACGCCAGTACCTCGCATGACCGCCGGACCGGTCGGATCACGACGCGCGTGGTCCTCGAGGGGGATGCTCCTGCCACGACCATCGAGGATCTGCAGTCCGTGGCGAGGGAGAGCCTCGTGGACGTGCTCGGCGACGAACTGGCTGCCTCGATCACCGTGTCCGTGCAGAGGTCGTACGGGCCGCTCGGTGGCAACGACGACTCCGATGAGTCCCACAGCGCCCCGTCGTCGTGCAAGTCCAGACACGGTGCGCAGCGAGCGGTCGCCGGCACCGGGCACAGGTGTATGAGCAGGTCCTCGTCGAGGGCGTCGGCACCCAGCTGGCTGAGACGTGGGCGTTGGGGCTCGGCATGACCCTGTGTCGGCAGGTCGGCGGTTGCGTTGAGGACGGGGCTCGCGCGCTTGCTTGCGGCACCCTGGCTGCATGAGTTCGCAGCCGGTCGGGCAGGCCCGACGTTCCAAGCGTCCGCCAGCCATCCCCGACGACGTCGCCGATCCCGCGGTCGTGACGGCCACGGGGCTGGTGACGCTGCCCACACGGGTGCGCTGGAGCGCGCCCGCACGCAGCTACGACCTCGCGGACCGCCGACAGCGGGCACAGGTGTACGAGCAGGTCCTCGTCGAGGGCGTCGAGCAAGATGTGCGTGAGATCATCGACGTCGATGAGCTGGTTGCCCTATGGGACGAGCTCTACCTGCCCGATCACGTCCGCCGAGCGTGGGCGGAGTGGCTCGCTGAGCCACGGGGTCTCGAACTGCGGTGCCCGAACTCATAGAAGCTGATCCCGGGCGCGACTGACGAAGGTCTGCAGCGCGTGGTTGCGGGCCAGCTGGTCGAGAACGTCCGCGATGGTCGCAACGCCGCGGCGACGGCTCGCGAGGTGCAGCAGCATGGTCGCCATGAGGTCCGGGTGGTCTTCGAGCACCGTGAGGAGGAATTCGGTCAGTGTCGCGATCGCGACCTGTCCTGAGGTGACGTAGCGGGGTGATGCGAAGTCGTTGACGTTGCTGGTCACGACGAGGTGCGCTTCCGCAGCGATGGCGGTGGCGAGCACGTGCCGATCGTCGGTCGCGTTGTCCATGGTGGCGATGAGTGCGTCCGGCGGGTCGGCCCAGGCGTCACGGAACGCGACATGCAGCGCGGGGATGGTGGTGTCGTCGAAACGTTGAGGGTCGATGCCGGGGTGGTTGGCCAGGACGTTGCGGCGCATCTCCTCGATGAGCTGGTTGGACCAGCGGGGTTCGTAGTAGCCCATCGCGGCCAGGCTCAGCATGACATCTCGTAGCCACTGCGGGTACAGGACGTTGGCGTCGAGGACGGCGACGAGGTCGTCGGGGTGGCTCACCGCAGTCCCAGGTCCTCCTCGTCTGCGGCGAGCCGGTCGAGCTGGTCAAGCTGGCGGTCACGGTTGGTCTTGAACTCGCGCAGCGCGCTGGCGGGTACGACGTGACGGTTCCCGGTCTTGCGGTAGGGGATCTTGCCGGCCTTGAGAAGGCGGGTCAGGTACGGCCGTGACACACCGAGGAAGTCGGCGGCCTCGGTCGTGGTCAGCGTCGGCTCGGTACCCGAGGCAAGCCCGTGGACGACCTTGTGCAGGGTCTTGAGCGTCTCGGGTGGCAGCTCGATGGGATCGCCGTCGCCGACGACGACGGCTGTCGTCCGGTCGCCGGCGTTGCGCAGCGCCGACTCGAGCTGCGCATCGAGTGCGGCGAACCGATCCCCCCTGGTCGTGGGCATGCACAACTCCTAGGACGATATCTGCAATAAGTGTAACCCAGAATTGGCCTTCTCAAGTGGCTGAGATGCGGGCGTCGGAGGCGGCTGCCTGCGGACGCACGGGACGCCGTGTGAGTTGAGCGAGGATGCCCTGATCTCGGTGACCGCGACGTTGGTTCACGGCTGCGCTTTGACACCATCGTGACACCACACCGCGTGGAACGACGCGGTTCTTGCCGGCATGGTGCGGGATAACACCGGTGTGTTTCCCCATGTCAGAGGCGTTCTGCGCCACCCAGGCACGCCGAGCGACACGCCGCCGGCACGGTTCAGGTCCGTGTGTCCTTATGGACATGGGGGTTCAAGTCCCCCCTCGCCCACCACCTTCGTAGGCCGGTCTAGCGGCCCGTAGACGCCATAATCGCTCGAGCGCCTCCGCTTCCCAGCGGGGGCGTTTCGAATGCCGGTGACAACGGATCTCAGCTTTCCGGCGGCGGCAGGAGTTGCCAGCGGTTGCCGGGGCTCCTCCGTCTCGGCGAGGTCGGCTCAAGTTGCCCAGACTCCTCAAGCCGCTTCAGCCAGTACAGAACGGCTCGGGGTGTACCGATCCCGGTCGCAGCTGCCAGGTCAGCGGTGGACCGGGGACCCTCGCGTAGGGCGTCTCGGATGGCATCCAGTTGCCAAGGCTCGGTCGTCGGTGTGGTGCGCTCCGGTAGGTCGACGTTCAGGCGAGGTGCTCCCCCGTCGGTTTCGGGCCGCTCGCTCGCGAGCACCCACGCGGATCCACGGCCATCACCCATCCGACGCAGCAGGCCGACGTCGGCCAGGCCAGCGAGGTCGCGTGAGGCACGCGCAGCGTCGACGCCGGCAAGTGTGCGGTACTGGGCGTTCGTGATCCGGCCGTGCCTCTTGACGAAGGCCGAGCCCAAGCGTTGCGCATCGGACAACCGGCCCGTGCCGACCTCTCCCAGCCAGCGCAGAGCCTCGTCGTCGAGCAGGGTGCTGTTGCGAAGCCTGACCCGGAAGTCTCGGATGCTGTCACGCAGTTCTGGGGGTTCCATCCCCGCAGCGCGCAACGAGTGGGCCAAGGCCAGGAGCCCTGATCCGCGGTTCTCAACAACGGTGCGATTGGTCCCGGGGACGACCACGTCCTCGAGAAGCTTCGCGAGGCGAGCGTTCCGTGAAGAGCTGACTGGCTCGTTCAGCAGCGCGTCAGGATCGACGGGCCCATGGAGGCCACCCGGGCTGATGATCTCCAAGCGATCCGGGTACAGCTCGACTCGGATCTGGGTGCCGCGGGCATCGCTGGATAGGTCTCGATGCATAAGCGCGTTGGCGAGAACCTCGCGGATGGCCTCCTCCGGGTACTCCCATCGATCCTCGCGAAGCAGTCCGTCGATCACGGACCGCCGGCGGATGTTGCGTTGGATCGCAGCGGCTGCGCCTACCAGCATGACCGGGATCGGGCCCTCGATTGACGCATTGTCGAGGAACCTGGTGCCCTCGGCCGCTGGCTCTCCAGTGATGGTTGGGTATGCGATGAAGGTGATGTCCAGTTGCGGAAAGAACTGCTGCGGGTAGCGACCCAGGGCGAGCAGCCCAGCGACCGTGGGGCACGGCCGTTGCTGGTCGGTAGTCCCGCCTGAACCGAGGACGCCGACCATCCGGAGTATCTGGGTGTCGGTTCGGTCGGCGAAGGAGGGACCACGGGTGCGCCGCAGCCGGTCGATGAGCGCTGCAACCAAGCTCGTGTCCAGATCCTCTGGCGTCGCACCGGCGACGATGGACTCATCCTCGGTCGGCTGACCGCGACTCGCGAGCAGGACCTGGACCTCGTAGGGCGTGAGGCGACGGTCCCCGTCGTGCGTCCGGATGAAGCTGCCAGCAGCCATGCCGCGGGCCTCGATGAACGATGGCTTCTGTGTTCGGGGCAGTTCTTCCACCACGGCTGCGACGATGCTGCGTCCCTCGAACTGAACGATCTCGATAGTCGGACGAATAGGCGGTTGGATGCGTTGGGCGGCCTGGCTTGCGAGGTCCGAAGCGAGAGCGGCTGCGTCGATCGCGACGGGACCGAAGCCGGTGGCCTCGTCTATGCCGAGCAGAAGCAGGCCCCCAGCGGTGTTGGCGAACGCGCAGACGGACTCGATCGCACTGGAGGGGAAGCCACCTTCCGCTCGTTTCGCCTCGACGTCGGCTAGATCAGTGCCGGCTTCCCTCATCCGAGCGACGGCATCTGTGACCAACGCCAGCATGGAAACCCCTACAGCAACTAGGAAGGAACTCCGAAGGCTACTCGGAAGTGGAGCTTCGAAGTTCCAAGTCGACTTCGGAGCTGCCGGCAAGGGCGCTGTCGAACGGTTCAGGTCCGTGCGTCCTTATGGACATGGGGGTTCAAGTCCCCCCTCGCCCACCACGGCTCCATTGGAAGTTCTCCCGTTACCGTTTGGAAGTTAGGTGCGGGAGCGCTTCCTTTCGCCGTTTCGGGGCTGTCGGGCCCGTCTGGGCGTCGCTGGGCTGCGGTCTCTGGCCCGTTTGGCTGGTGGCATGACGAAACGCACGCCGTGGTGGCTTGCCTTTCGGTGTGGTGGCGTGACGGAACGCCGACCGGGACGGCCTGCCCTGTACAGCTGCTCGAAGCACCCACAAGATGTGGTTATCAGCTGCCATGCTCACGTGATCTGGCGGAATGCTGGCGAGCCAGCAGCCGTGTAGCAGCGCGGCACAGTCGTTTGAACGCGATGAGCCGGTCTCCGCGCTCTCGGCACCTGCGCCACGAAACGACGGGAGCTCACATCCGCCGGGCACGAGGTCCATACGGACGGGCAGGTTCGTCGTGCACCTCGGCGTGTTGCCGTTGCTCGACGGCGACACACCGAGGTCGCCACCGAACACCGTGAGATGCAACGCGACACCACCAAACCCATCGAGCAAGATCCACTCGCAGTCCCCGCGACCGACCGGCTCCGACGCGAGACCCACGAGGTCTCCGCCCTCCAAGGAGACCCGATGCAGCCAGCGATCCGGCCCCTGAAGCCCGCAGGACCGCACTCGGCCGTTATGCGGTTGTTCGCCGCAAGGACTGTTATCCCGAGCTTGAGATAACGGCGGTTACAGCGATGCTCGGGAACGGTTCTCATCGGTGCGTCCGCGGATGCGGGAGCGCTGCCTCAGAGAGGATCGGGTCAGTGCAGGGCGAGCACGTGGCGCAGGGCGACGTCGATCGCGTCCATCGTGGGTGGGCTGAGCATGCCGCGGCGAGCCTCGAGGTCGTCCTTGTGCACGAGTTCGAGTTCGTCGGTCATCGCTCGTCCCGTGAGTGGGGCGTCACGGTCGCTCAGTTCCACGATGGTCGGCAGGGCACGCTTCGGTCGAGTCGTGATGCGGACCACATGGACCCACTGGAACCGTGATCGGTTCCGGCCATCGTTGGACACGATGACGATCGGTTTCGGTTCATCGTCCTCGAGGTAGCGGAACGACCACACGCTGCCGCGCAGCAGTTCGTTGGCGGTGTTCACGCCGGGCTGCGTCGACGTCGCCGCGCGCGGGTGGTCTGCTCGACCCAGGCGGTGGTGTCGTCGAAGTCCCCGGCGTCCACCGCCTGGTTGTAGGCGTCCTCTAGCAGCGCCTCTTGCACCCGGCGCACCCCGAGCATCACCAGCGCACGGAGTTCGGCTGAGTCGGATGCAAGCCGTTCCCCGACGAGCCGCTCCAGCGCAGCATGCTCCGCAGAGTCCTCATCCAGGAACGGCCCGACCACCGGCGTGTCGGTGTGGTCGAAGTTGATGGTCTTGCGACTCAGCGTGTCCATGCCACTCAGTGTGCAGCACGAGCTGCAGCATGGCAACCGCCACTTGGACCGCGGCACTACGCCCGTGTGATGCAATGTCGCTGCCGTGAACGTCAGTACGCACAGCTGCCTGTGCGTACACAAAGAGGTACACTCGCCAACATGTCGAAGACCGTGCCCGTCCGGGAGTTCCGAACCCACCTCGCTGATCTGCTCGACGAGGTCGCTGACCGTCGTGAGCATGTCACGGTCACGCGGCACGGTCGACCTGCCGCGGTCCTTGTCCCGGTCGATGAGTACGAAGCCCTGGAAGAGACCGCCGAGATCCTCTCCGATGAGGACACGCTCGTCGCTATCCGGCGTGGGCTCGATGACCTGGCTGCCGGTGAGATCACATCTCTCGATGATGTCCGTGCCGAGCACGCTGCCCGTTCTCGCTCGTAGTGGCCCGCATCTACCTCACCCGTACCGCCCGAGAGGCGTTGGCAGCGCTCGACTTCCTGCTCGCCGATGCGGTCCTCGATGCGCTCCGCGAACTCGAGCGTGACCCGCATCTTGGACATCAGCTGCGTGGTCGCCTCACTGGCCTGCGGTCCTACCGTGTCGGGATCTACCGCATCATCTACGGACTACGCGATGACAAGACCGTGCGGGTCATCGCCATCCGGCATCGCGGCAACGCCTACGACACCGATCCCCGCTGAAGCCCGAGCAACCCGTGCGCAACGCCCGGTATCGCTACCCGCTTGAGAGCGACCAGGTGCGCGGGTCCGCTCCGGGCTCGGTGATCGGTAACGCGTGGACGCGAACCCGGCGGTCCTCGGTGACCACGATGGCGCCGCCCCCCAGGTCCGTCTCGACCGAGGCGAGGTTGGCCAGCAGCAGCGCTGCCTGCTCGCGTCGACCAGGAACCTCATCCCACCGGACGCAGCGGCAGTTCACCCTCACGGACCGCCTCGGCTGCGTAGCGCAGGGCCGCAGCGATGTCCTCGGGTTCCGAGTAGGGGCAGTCGGCCAGGGTCTCCTCGATGGTCATCCCGTCAGCGACCATGCCGACCACGGTTGCCACGGGCACCCGCAGTCCACGGATGCAGGGCACACACCTCGTCACCTTGCTCGACCACAGCCTGACCGCAGGTGACCGGCACCACGCCCTGTCGTTCCTCATCGCCACCACCGGCCTGCGACGGGCCGAAGCGCTCGCGCTGCGCTGGTCGGATCTCGACCTCGACCAGGCGCGGCTCACGATCCGTCAGACCGTGACCGTCGCCAACGGCGTCATCGTCTTGCAACGCGACGCCAAGAGCGACGACAGCGAACGCACCATCGCGCTCGACACCCGCACCATCATTGTCCTCAACGAGCAACATTGCTCACTACCAGTCTCCGCGCAGGCGTGCCCATCAAGGTCGTCTCGCAACGCATCGGCCACGCCGACCCCGCCGTGACCCTGCAGGTCTACGCCCACGCCCTCGAAGGCGACGACGCCACCGCCGCCGAGATCACCGCCACCGCCATCTTCGGAGACGGATGACCACCTACCGACACAGCACCAGAGCCAATGGGACGCGATGTCACGGACGTAGAGACGCCCCCGCGGCTCGGCGGAGGCGTTCGAGCGATTATTGCGTCTACGGGGCGCTAGACCGGCCTACGAAGGTGGTGAGCGAGGGGGGACTTGAACCCCCATGTCCATAAGGACACACGGACCTGAACTATCGCGAGGTCGTCTCCCGTGATGGCCCCGGAGTGCCGACACCGCGTCTGACCAGGCTTTCGCACCTCGGGCATCCTGACCGCGACCCGCCGGGGTCCCCCGATTACCCCGCGTTCGTTGTCACGCCGTTGTCACGGGACGGGCCTCCGCCACAGGGACCGCTGCCGTGCGGACCCGTTACGGGCGACACGTCCCCAGCGCGGGCGGACTTCGGTGTGTCGACCGCCGGGTACTCAACCATGGCCACCCGAGCGCGAGTCCCCGTTGTGGGGGGGGCACGAACGGTGTCCGTTGCCGTTGAAGCCGCACACAACCACCTCCTGGGCGGGGCCGATCCTACGCTGGCGGTGGCGACCGAACGTCGCAAGTGGTACAACAAGTGGGACGGAGGTGGACGATGCCATCGATGTTGCCCACGACCCCACGGGGGGTCCACGAGTTCCGACAGAACCTGACCGGCCTCCTCAAGCGCGTGCGGCGCGAGGGTGACTTCCCCGTGGAGTTCGTCGGCGCCTACCGGCGGATCGAAGGGGTGTTCATGTCCCCCAAGCGCTACGAGCAGCTCCTGGAGGCCGAGAACCTGGTTGAGGACATCGGTCTGGTCGACCTCGTCGTCCAGCGTGACGACGGCCGGTTCCACGAGGGCACGACCGCGGACTTCCTCGCGGAGGTCGAGCAGCAGGCGACGTGAGCGAGGTCGTCTACCAGTGGCATCCGGACGTGATCGCTGACTTCCGCGAGCTGCCTGCGGACCTGCGGCTGGCCTACCTGGAGCAGATCGAGGCGATCAAGGCCGACCCCAAGCTCGGGGAGCATCTCGACCGGCGGGCGAGCACGGGTGACCTGTCCGCCTACCGCAAGGTCAAGTTCGGCCGCGACACCCTGCGCGGGCCCTCGCACCGGATCGTGTACCAGCTCCTACCGGACAGCTACACCCCCTCGCGGTTCCGGGTCATCGCCGTGCGCTCCCGAGCCGACGTCTACACCACCGCTGTTCAGCGGCTCGAGGGGTAGCCCTTCACGCTCTGCGAGACCCCGTAGGCGGATCGCGGGGCCCACGCTCAGACGGTGGTCGTTGGACCAGGCACGGGGTCGGTCACGTCTGCCGACGGATCGTCCATGGCCTCGGCTGCGCCCGTCTGGCATCCTCGACGCAGACCCGGCGGAGCGTGAGGGAGCAGGTCGTGTCGGGCGGTGAGCAGACCACGATGCGCCATGTGTGGAGCGGCGCGTCGGTCGCGGAGCCTTCGGAGCGTGAGCGGGTCATCGACGCTGCGCACCGGATCGTTGGTCACGCGGGCTGGTGCGCCCTCACGAACCCGGCGTACGTCGCCCTGCTCGTCTTGCTGGCGGTCGCCCTCGTTGGCGACGCCGACCTCATCCGGATCGTGGCCATCGGTGTCGTCGTCACCCTGGCTATGCCGCTGGCCACGTCCCGATTGGCACGACGAGCCAAACGGACACTCCAGGCCAACGGCGAGGCGCCCTAACGCGGCTCAGCAACATGGGGACGTCGCAGCCAACAGCAGCCCTTGTGCGATTGGCGGCTCCTTCGGTCACTCCCGTGAACCGTCACCGGGGCAGGCGACAACGCACTGCCCGAGCTATGGGTGACAGCAACCACGCGGTCCTTCGCCGCGAGGACCGCGGTGACGAAGCCGGATCGGGCACGGGCCAGCCCGCTAGGAGTCCGCGGCCCACTTGGCTGCCGGGTGGGAGACCAAGACCGCAGTGACGACGAACTCGACGGTCTCGGCGCCGACCTGCGCACATCGATCCCGGCAGGCTGCGCATCGCTGGGGTCGGTGGGCCGCTGGCGAAACCTGTCACTGGTGGTTGACCGCTTCGGACACCGAATGGATGACAGGTCAGGTCATCGACACCGGGCTCGAGCAGCCCGACGCTGATCGAGTCCTTGTGGACATCCAACCCCATGAACGTCAACGGGGTGTCTGCGCTACTAGCCATGGACGGTCGGCTCCTTCCTCAATGATGGCTCCGCCTTGCGGCTACGCACCACAGCTTGGTGGAAGACCCACGTAGATGCGGTCAGAGCCGGCCGTTCCATGATGACTAGCGACGACGCACCGTCGTGACCGCTACGGGACCACACCGCCCGCGGGTCCATCTCCCCTATCACGGTGTGCGGTCCCGCGGGGCAACCTGGAACACGGCGGTGGTACGTGGGAGGAGGTGCCCTGCGGAGCCACCGCCGCGCTGGGCCGCGGAAGGCGTGCAGTGGGGACCATCGGTGCGGACGCGGATGTGGTGCGGGGACCGAAAGCGGTGCCTTCGCGCGGGCGCCGCTGGATGTGGGTGGCCGGTGGGCTCGTGGTGTGGCTGCTCGCGCTGGCGGTCGCAGCGGTGCTGGGGGCGCGCAGCTCCGGTTCTCCCGCAGGCGCAGATCCGGCCGACGCAGCACCGGTACCCAGTGCCGCGCAACGCTCGTTGCTCGACGAGCACGGCCTGCCCACGGTGTTCCTACTGACCGACGGCGTGGACGCCCCCACCAGCCGTCTGACGGTCCGCTTCGAGTGGTGGAGCTACCCGGACGTGGGGCTGACGGTCGCCTTCCTGGACGGGGAGCCCATCGCCAGGTCGACCGTGGCACCGGGCCCTGGCGGGCCGGCCGCTGGCGGGCCGGCCGCGGCCACCGACCCGACCCGGCTGGTCCACGGCATGACCGCGTCGGAGGTGGCCGATCTGCTCGGCCCGTCGGGGCCGACGATGGCCGTTCCCACCCCCGCTCACCCCGACCACGAGGTGGTCGTGTACCCGCATCACGAGGTGGTGGTGAGCTATCTCGACGGGGAGCTGGTCACGGCCCAGACGCTGCGGAAGGTGGCCCCGTGAGCGCCGTGCTGGGCTGGGTGGCCGGAGGGGTCGCGAAGGTCGTCACGGCCGTAGTCGCGGTCGTGACCGCCCCGATCGTGCTGAAGGTGGCGGGTGCCGTGCTCCTCGTCTCGGGCGTGGCCGCGAGCGTGGCCGGGGTGTACCAGCTGGCCCAGCGCGGCAGCGACATGGTCCACGGTGCTGCGGAGTCGCGGTACACCTGGCGGGTCGTGGACGACTGGAACGACCCCGAGCTCGCCCCGCGGACGATGGAGCGCGGACAGGCCTCCGGCGAGGAGTTCCACCAGGCCATGAGCGCGGGGTACGACCTGGCCGAGGCCGCCCGTGACGTCGTGGACCCCTCCGGGACGGTGACCCCCAGCCTGAGCGACTGGTTGCCCGACTGGGTGACCGACCTGGGCACCGTGCGCGACGCGGTCGACACCGTCTGGGGCTGGGTCGGCGGTGAGGCATCGGGTCCGCCCTCGGCAGCCGACGACCGGCCTCCGACCCCTGCGGTGGACGATGGGGGTTTCGACCACGCCGAGGGCGGACCGATCGTCGGCGCCGGGATCGCGGGTCCGCTCGAGCTCGAGGTGGGCGAGCGCGGTGCGTGGGTGGTGCTGGTCAGCGGTGGCACCGGGCCGCTGCGCGGGTTCGTGTCCTGGGATGATCTGGAGCGGGATGGTGTCGCCGACGTGGAGCAGTCCGGACGGCCGCTGGTGGTGGAGCGCACCTTCGAGGATGCGGGGTTCTACCGGTTGCGGGTGGTCGTGCTCCGTCCCGAGGAGGACACGCATCTGATCGAGGAGGTGTACGTCGAGGTCACGGGGGACCGGGACGACCTGCCGGCCATCTGCTTCGGCGCCGGGATGGTGGAGATCGCCGGCGAGATCACCGAGGAACGACCCCCGGGGGCCCGTCACTCCTGGTGGCGTGCGCAGGTCCGCATCACCAACACCTCGGACCGAGAGGTATATCTGCACTACCCGCGCTGCAGTTCGGACAGGGACGAGTGCCAGCTGATGCCGGGTGCATGGTGGTTCGTGCTCGATCCGGGTGGCACGCATGTCGCCGAGAGCCAGGCAGCGGCGTGGCCGGACCAACCGGAACGTGACACCTGGAGCCACGTGGTGACGGGTCTGATCGTCGCTGGGGACGGCGAGGTCTGCAGTCCACTGCTGGAGCTGTCGCCCGGCGCACTCGAACGGCATCCGGCGTTCATCCCGGTGGAGAACCCCCTGCCGCTGGGGCCTGGATCCGGGTGACCGGGTCTGGACCGGATCGCGTCAGCCGGTCAGGTCTCACCGCGTGGCTGGCCGACCGTGGCGGCGGTTGAAGCGATCCACGCGACCGGCGGTGTCGACGATGACCTGCTTGCCGGTGTAGAACGGGTGGCTGGCCGAGGAGATGTCAACGTCGACCACCGGGTACTCGGCGCCGTCCTCAAGGTGATCGCTGCGCTACGGTTCCTGGACATGCGCAGAGGGTGATGCCGTAGATGCTCCCAGCGAAACCATCGACCCGACTCGTGCCAGGATGACCTGGGTTCGTCACGTCGCTTCCGCCGCGCTGGGCATCGCCTTCGTCATGGCGATCGAGGTCGTGACGCGTCTCGAGCGCGATCTGCGCGCTGTACAGCTTCGCGATGTCGTGCCCTGGCCCAGTTGGGCCATCACCGGGATGTTCCTGCTCCTCGGCGCCGCGCTGCTGGTGATCATGCTGGTGTCACCGAGGATGCCGTGGCTACCAACCACGGCTGCCACTGGTCCTCGCCTACGGGATGCTCGCGACGCTTCCGGGCGCTCTGGCGAACGCACTGCCATTCGGTGGCCCCTGGGCCCCTCCGTGCGCTGGGGACTCAGCACGGTCTCGTTGGTCGCGGGGTTGATGACGGCGACGGCGGTGTGGAGTTGGTGGCGTTTCCATCGGCACGCCGTCGACACCTGACAGCTCCGCGCCCCTGCATCGGACCTGCACCACAGCCATCCCTCGCCGCAACGCCGGTCATGCCGATGTCGGTCGGCTGACCACCTCCGGGCCTGCGGCCGGGAGCGTCTTCGGTGGCAGGGCTTGCCGACACCGTGACACCGACGGACCGGGGGGACATGAAGCGGGCGCTTGTAGGACTTGTTCTCCTCAGCGTGGCTGCCTGCACCCTGACGGGACGGGAGGTGATCACGACGGTGGACGGCGTCCCGGTCACTGTGGTTTCCGGGCGGCAGACCTGCATCGAGGTCGGCGACGACGACGCTGGCAGCGGCTCCTGGTGTGGCCCCGATGAAATGCCCGAGGCGGTGTGGCTCGGAGCGGCATCGGCCGGTCAGCAAGTGGTGGTGGCCGGCCAGGCACCGGACGAGGTGGCGTCGGTAACCCTGACGAGCGCGGATGGGACGATCCGCCTCGACGAGGAACAGACACGTCAGGGGCGCGTCCTCGTCGCCCTGGATGTCCCCCCTGGGGACTACGAGATCACCGCGGAGAGGGACGACGGCAGCGAGTACCTCTCTGGAGAACTGTCGCTGAGTAGGGAAGGCACCACCATGTCCTGGATCGCGCCGTAGCGGGACGCATCGACACCCGCACCGCGACCGCGCCGCCAGCTCGATGACAACAAGGCGAGCCAGACAAGCTACGGGTCCGCTGCGACTTGAACACTGCGCTCTCGTGCTGCAGGGCTCAGGCAGTAACGAACGCCCGGATGCACCTGGCTGTGGCAGCTGGTCAGTCGATGCTGCCAAGCGGCACGACCCACTCGGTGGGCTGACCGGTGACATCGGAGATCAGGTCGAAGTCGGCGTCATAGTGCAGGATGGTGAGTTCCTCGATGTCCGCGACCGCGGCCAGCACCAGATCGGGGACGCTCACCCCGCGATGCTGGCCCCGGGCCACCAGGTCGCGTTGCAGTTCTCTGGCTCGCTCCTCGGCGCGTAGGGGCATCGTGACCGGGATGAGCAGGTCGAGCAGTTCCTGGCGCGTTGCGTCGTAGTCCTGGCTGGAGCGGGCCGAGTACCCGACTTCGAGTTCGGTCACCAGTGCCACGCCGACCTGGCCGGCCTGCACGCGCGGGAGGACCGCATCAGCGACGGCTGCCACATCGACTCGGGCGAGCACCGACTTGTCCACCAGCCAGGAGGCAGGTGTCAGCGCCACGCGTCTGCCATCACGTCGTCGTCGCGTAGGTCACGCGAAGCGGCTGCGAACCGCTTCAGCGCCGCCACGTCCATGTGCTGGCGCCGTTCGGCTGCTTGCACGCTTGCGCGGAGCGCTGCGTTGACGGTGTCCTTCATGGTGTCGGTGCCCAGGACACGTCGCGCTGCTTCGAGAACCTCGTCGTCCACGTCGATGAGTCGTTTCGTCATCAGCAGCTCCAGATATACGATGCTGAGGAAGTATATCCAGGCTGCAGGCTGGGGGTCCGGGCACAAGCCGACGTGTGGACAACGCCCGGTTCTTCTACTCGGATCCGGCGATGTATTGGGCGATGGCGTAGGTGGCGTGGCGGTCGAGGCTGTGACGGTTGCGGTCGTAGCGCATGGTGGTCTTGGGGTCGGCGTGCCGGGCGAAGTCCTGCACATCGCGCAGGTGAGCGCCGGCGTTCAGGGCGGCGGCGATCGCGGCGTGGCGCAGGGTGTGCGGGGTCATCCGCCGGGTGATGCCGGCCCGGGTCGCGAGGGTCGCGACCGCGGCGGCGACGTTGTTGCGGGTCATGCGGTTGTTCCACCGGTTGCGTAGCAGCGGACCGTGGTCGCGTCCGTCGACGGCCTGTTCGACCGCGGCACGGGTGCGTGGCGCGAGGGGGATGGTGGCGTCCTTGTCGCCCTTGCCATGGATGACGACGGTGTGGTGCCAGCGTTCCTCGGCGAGATCGTCGATGTCAATGCCGCACACCTCCGACACGCGCAGCCCGTTGAGCAGCAATAGGCACGCCATCGCATAGATCGCCCCGCCGTGCTGTTCGGCGGCGTTGAGCCAGTCCGCGAGCTCGTGGCGGGTCAGTCTGGTCTGGCGTGGGGTCTCGTCACGGGAGGGTCGTCGGACCGCGGCGATGGGGGTGGTGTCGAGCAGGCCGGTCTGGACCAGCCACCGGTAGAAGGACGCGAGCACCGACAGGCCGTGGCAGACGGTGTTGATCGAGTCGACCTGTCGTTCGAACCAGCGCAGGTACTGCTCCACATGGGTGCGCTCCACCTCGAGGGGATCGAGCTGGTGGGCGGTGCACCACGCGAACCAGCGGTGCAGTTGCTGCAGGTAGGCGGTGCGGGTGTTGGCGTTGCGGTAGCCGGCCAGGAACGCGCCGGTCAACCGGTGCAGACGAAGCTCGGCAGAGGTATCGAGGACGGTTACGGTGACATCGCTCATCGCAGGGCTCCCGGCCGCGACACGTTCTGTCCACGACCTGCACCGAGCCAACGCCCCAGAGCCGCGCGTGACCAGACCGCGCCCGTCAGAGCTCGTACCTTGACGCATCGTGCATCGTGATGCACGATGCACGATGCAGGCAACGAGGAGGTTGGCATGCCCAAGGGATTCACCGTGCGTCTCGATGACGATCAGGCTGAGGAACTCGAAGCGGTCGCGAAGGTCGATGGCGTGCCGGTCGCGGAGGAAATCCGTCAGGCGATCACCGAGCGCATCGAGCAGCGCCGCAACGACGACGAGTTCCGTGCCCGGCTGCGTCAGTCGATCGCCGACAACCAGAAGATCCTCGACCGTCTGGCTCGCTGAGTGGCATTCGAGTACCTCGATCTCGCGGACTTCCTACTGATCGCCGAAGCAGTCCTTGACATCCCCGCTGAGGATCTCGCCCGTGTAACCCGGACAGAGCTCGCCGAGTCCGCGCTGCACTCCCCAGCTGCGACCTTCGGCGGCGTGGAGTTCTACCCGGACCTCGCAAGCAAGACCGCCGTGCTGGCAGCCCGGCTGATCAACAACCACCCACTGCCCGATGGCAACAAGCGAGTCGGCTACCTATGCGCCCTGGAGTTCATCGCCCGCAACGGCGGCACCTGGACCCACCCACCCGACGACCCCGAAGGCGATGACACCGTCGCCACGATCGAAGGCGTCGCCGCCGGTCAGATCGACGAGGACACCTTCACCGTCTGGATCCGGCAACGACTGGTGTAGGTCGGGACGTCGCGCCACAGGAGTAACGAACCAGGTCGCAACGCCCGTTGCAGCTACGTGGACGCTGGCGTCCGGGCTCCGTTCTCAGTGCGGTCCTTGACCCCCGAAGGACCGCACTGGGATCGGGCGTCGACCTCGCGTCGTTATGCGCGGCGCGGGGCGCCGGCCGTGGCGCGGCAATCACGGTTGTGGCGTGCGGGTCGTTACAGGTCGAGGAGGTCAGCGAGGATCTCGCGGATCTGGGTGAGTGCCTGCGGACCGACGTTGCCGATCTGTTCGACGAGTCGTCCGACGGCGATGGCGCGGATGTGCTGGCACTGCGCGGCGGAGGCCACCTCGAGCCCGTTGCCGGGATCGGGTTCGATCGATACCTCGGACCGGTAGCCGCGGATGGTCGAGGTCAGCGGCACGACGTGGACCACGCTCGGGTGCTGATCGAGGACCAACTGCGCGGTGACGACCACGACCGGCCGTGCGAAGCCGGCCTCGCGCCCCTGCGGCTCGCCCAGATCCGCGAGCTGGACGTCACCGCAACGGAGCATCGAGCCACTCGGCCTCGTCACCCTCGAGCGGGGCTGCGAGCTGCTCGCCCATCTCCTTCTGACGAAGAGCGCGTAGTGCTGCGGCAGCGACCTCGTCGATGGTCGCACCACGCCGCTCTGCCTC
>Ga0207421_10001693_pt1 | contig 28036 bp, 24 predicted proteins | sample SodLakKL_010_SED_4_FD_187542 | JGI IMG/M metagenome (GOLD analysis project Ga0207421, IMG submission 187542) | Alkaline sediment microbial communities from Lake Tanatar, Kulunda Steppe, Russia - 8KL_010_SED (SPAdes) (version 2) | ecosystem: Environmental > Aquatic > Non-marine Saline and...
GAGCCGTTTCCGGTTATCCATGTGGATGGCGAGCCGAAGCCGCTCCCCGAGGACCATCTGCCAATCACGCTTCCGGAGATGGATGATTTTCAGCCGACCAGCAGCGGTGAGCCGCCGCTGGCCAAAGCCGGGGAGTGGGTCAACACGACCGATCCCGAAACCGGGCAGCCGGCTGTACGCGAGACCAATACCATGCCGCAATGGGCCGGATCCTGCTGGTACTATCTGCGATACATCAGCCCGGAATATGAAAAAGGACCGGTCGACCCGGATAAGGAAAATTACTGGATGCCGGTCGATCTGTACGTGGGCGGTGCCGAACATGCCGTCCTTCACCTGCTTTATGCCCGTTTCTGGCACAAGGTGCTGTATGATATCGGGGTGGTATCGACCAAAGAGCCGTTTCAGCGGCTGGTCAATCAGGGGATGATCCTCGGCGAAATGGAATTTGTCGCCTACAAGGACAAGAACGGTGACTACATCCCTGCAGACCGCGCCGGTACGGTGGATGATCTTGAACGGGTTCAGCTGTCCGAAAAGGAGGTCGAGAAGCGCGGCGACCGTTTTGTGATCAAGGGGACCGACACGGCCGTCGATGCCCGGGCGCACAAAATGTCCAAGTCGCGCGGAAATGTGATCAATCCGGATGATGTGGTTGAGCAGTACGGCGCCGATGCGCTCAGGCTTTACGAGATGTTCATGGGCCCGCTCGAACAGGTCAAACCCTGGAGCATGCAGGGCGTGGAAGGGGTGTACCGCTTTCTGAACCGGGTCTGGCGGCTTGTTATGGATGACGGGGAGTCCGGCGGAGCTGCCGGGTTGCATCCCGCCGTTGCGCGGACCGTCAATGAGGACGGCTCCGAAGCCATCGAACCGACCCGCGAGCAGCTCAAGAGACTGCACGAAACCATCAAAAAAGTCACCGAAGACATTGAGGGGCATCGCTTTAATACGGCAATCTCTGCGCTGATGATCTTCACCAACGAGGCCATGAAGTGGGAGGCGCGTCCGGCAAGTGTGCTCAGGACGTTTGTGCTTTTGCTTTCGCCGTTTGCCCCGCACCTGGCGGAAGAGCTCTGGGAGCAGCTGGACCCCGTATCAGCCGGAAAGCAGGCCGCGGCAGAACAGGCCGCATCAGGACAGTCCGCCGGCTCCGCAACACTGGCCTACGAGCCCTGGCCGTCGTACAACGAAGAGTATCTCAAGGCTGATTCCAAAACCTATGCCGTACAGGTGAACGGCAAGGTGCGCGGACAGATTCAGGTGCCATCCGACAAGGCGAATGAGAAGGATTATGTGCTGGACAAGGCCCGTGCCGAAAACGGGGTGGCCAAACATCTTTCGAAGGGCAGGGTTGTCAAAGAGATTTTTGTTCCCGGCAAGATCATCAATTTCGTGGTGAAATAATGACCTCTGAGAAATAACTGCATCTGTTAATTAATTACGTCTGTGAAATAGCTGCGCCTGAGAAGTAGTCACGTCCGAGAAGTAATCACGTCTGATCGGGCCTGACCTTGTCCTGATCGGTCGCGCGGCACAGCGCGATCATATCCTTTATCTTGTCCTCATCGTTGATGATGCGGGGCATTTTGGTCTGTGCGTGCAGCTCCTGATGCTTTTCCCGCCATTTGTACATGGCATTTTTGGTCAGGTCCAGGATCACCGGCGGATGAATACCCATGCTGGTCCGGCGGTTGTAGTAGTGCCGGTTGATCTCACCGAGGTTTTCATCGAGGAGTTTGGTAAACTTTTCGGGATCATCCGGCTGGTCGACCCACTGAACAAACCAGAAATGGCGAGGGGCACCGATTTCGGGATCAATCAGCCCGCCCATCGTAAAGACCGAAAATGTGGCGCCGGTCTGTTCTGCCGATTTTTCAAGGGCCGACTGCGCCTCATGCGACTCCACGGCCTCGCCGAATTTGTCAAAAATCTCGGATACCCGTCCGACCACCTGGATGCGCGGCTGTCCGGTATCGGTAAACTCAATCACATCGTTGATCAGATATCGCCAGAGTCCGGAATTGCTGCTGACCACCAGGGCGTACGGCACGCCTTTTTCGACCTCCCAGGTGGGTACCGTTTTTTGCTGCAGGAGGTTATCTTTGGTCTCTTTCGGATTGGGAATCCATTCGTAGAACACCCCGTTGTCCACGGTCAGCAGCAAATCCGACCGATTGAGATCGTCACTGAAGGCAAAATAGGATTCGGAGGCACCGTAGTTTTCGATGTAGTCCATATTCAGCCCTTCGAGAAGCTGGTTGAAATGGGGCCGATAGGTATTCAAAGCCTCGCCGCCGCAGATCAGCAGCCGGAAGTTGGGCCATATTTCACGGATGTACTTTTTCCCGGTCAGTTCAAGGGCGCGCTGAAAGAACCGCAATGCCCACGAGGGGATGGCGACCATCTTGCGCACATCCGACCTGACCGCCTTTTCCAGGGTACGGTCAAATTTGGAAGTCCACTCCTCGCGGATCATCGTCTGGGGCGAGCGCACCTGGAACAGGGAGAGCCATCCCGGTGAGAGCTTGGCCAGATAGGCACTGATTTCACCGAGCCGGACATTAGAGCCGGGGTCGAGCCGTTCGATATTGCCGGGAAGGCTGACATGGCTGCCCATGAAGAACGGCAGCATGTTCGGACGCTGACTCATGTAGGAAAACATCACCTTTCGCATGAACCGCTGATCGCTGCGCAAGCGGTCTTCGCTGAGCGGAATATGCTTGCCCTTGCCCGTGGTTCCGGCCGAGACGGCAAAGTTGTGTATGCGGCCGGGCCAGATCAGGTTTTTTCCCCCTTTTTTCATCCGTTCAATGTACGGCTCGATGTCGTCATAGGTGGACATGGGAACCTTGTCGGCAAATGCTTCAAAATCATCGATATCAGAGAATCCGAAGCGTTTTCCGTACTCGGTTCGTGAGCCTTTTTTCAGGAGTCCGGCCAGTTCTTTCTTTTGCGCCGATTCAACGTTAGATGGCATTGTGAGGATAAAAGGGGTTTTAAAAAAAAGTAATGGACGTTAGATCAGGTTGCGTCCTGACATAACGTCCGGCAGGTGTGTTGTCTTACCTTTTTTCTATGGGAGTCCAGGGCTGGTTCTTTTCGCCGACATACAGCTGCCGCGGACGGATCAGCCGGTTGTTTTCAGCCTGCTCCATGAAGTGGGCCGTCCAGCCGGTCACGCGGCTCATGGCAAAGATACAGGTAAACAGATCCGGTTTGATGCCCATCGAGTAGTAAACCGTTGCCGAGAAGAAATCGACGTTGGGATCAATGTTTTTCTCATCCTTCATAACCTGCTGGATCTTGTCCGACCATTCATAGAGATAAACGGTGTCGGTCTCTTCGGCCAGCTGTTTGGACATTTTCTGAAGATGTTTGGCCCGCGGATCGATCGTGCGGTAGACCCGGTGGCCGAATCCCATGACTTTTTTTCGCTCGGCCAGCCGCTCCCTGATGAACGCTTCCACATCGGCGTCTTTGTCAAGATTGAGCAGCATGTTCATAACCGCGGTGTTGGCGCCGCCGTGAAGGGGACCTTTCAGGGAGCCGCATGCTCCGGTTACACCGGAATAAATTTCGGATTCGGTGGAACAGATAGCCCGGCAGACGAATGTCGATGCATTCATGCCGTGCTCGGCATGGAGAATCAGGCAGATATCCATCACCTTTTCGGCTTTCTCTCCCGGACGTTCACCGTTGAGCATATACAGAAAATCGTAGGCAATGCTGCCTTCTTTCAACGGAGCTACAATCTCTTTGCCGTCGCGCACTCTTGAGAACGCGGCGATGATAGCCGGCATTCTGGCGGTCATGCGGATGGATTTGCGCATGTTGGCTTCGGGACTGTTGTCAGTGGCTTCATCATCGAAATCGGCCAGCATGGAAGTGGCTGTGCGAAGCACGGACATCGGCTCGGCATTCTTGTCGGTAGTGCGGATGTATTCAAGCACGGGCTCCGGAAGATCCCTTTCGGCTCTGAGCTGCTTGTTCAGCTCTTCCAGTTCGTCAGCCTTGGGCAGGCGGTCATTCCAGAGAAGAAATGCGACCTCCTCGAAGCTGGCGTTCTCTGCCAGGGTATCGATGTTGTATCCGGCATAGTTCAGTTCGCCTTTTTCGCCGTCAATGGCACTTTTTGTGGATGAAAAAGCGATGATTCCGTCGAGTCCCCGGTTAATATGCGGATACTTGTCGGTGTCAATGTTGGCATGAGCTTGCTTGGTCATAATAACTCCGTGTTTCACTAATGATTATTGGTTTTTGTTTCATAAGCCTGCTTCGGGGAAAATACCATCCATCTCATGATGTTCCCGATCGGCCTGGCCGGCAGACAACATGAAATGATCATGACCGGCTGAAATCCGAACACGCATGAGCATGATTAAAAACGGTCATGTCATTCTATCTGACATTATAAATCAGAAATTTTAAACAGATGAAACGTACAATGAATCTCATGAATCCCCTGGTCCGGCTCATCGCCGGCAACCCCTGGACTCTGTCCGCCCCCGTTTCCTTACACTATCTGCATGTACTGGAACGCGATACGAACGAAATTATGTTTTGTCCTACTTCAAACGCTGATTGAATATAATTGCGTTCCGCCGTTGTCCGGCTGTGCTGACATGATGATACACATAAATGCTGAAACTTTCACATGTTGCCGTGAGTACTGTATTTTTTAAGGTTATGGATAACTATGGTCTTCAATATGTAAAGTTGCCGGCGCTTCCGCAGGAATGCAAACGCCGGTGAATGTAAAACCTTTTGATTGCTGTGCCAATGATTTACAGCCGGGTCACCCTGATACCACCGGGTGAATGGGCTTAATAAAAAATATTAATTTTGAATGAAGAACCTAACATCTTTAATTTGAAGCAACACAAAAAAAGGAGATAATCTTATGGGGAAAATGAGAGCAAAAATAAAACATCCGGAAGAGACCGGCACTGTTCGTCAGCACGGAGCACATTTTATCTATGGCGGTCCGTCAGCTGAAAAAATGATCGTGTTTTATATTGAACTGTATGGGGAAAGTTCCGCATATTACCTGGCAGCCCGATTGCAGAAAGAGCATTGGGATGTACATGTAATGCCCACAGGTTCCAGCTGGGTGCTGCTTGCCAAAGCGGTCCTTACACCGGATCACCAGACCATTACCGATCTGTGTGATTATCTGTCCGATCTTTCGGAGTTCTATGGCGGATCTTTCAAGCGGTGGGAGCTGGACACATACCACTAATCCGTTTCATGGCCGAAAACCGAAAACCGACACGAAATTTTTCCGATCTTGTTGAAATAATGACCATCCTCCGCAAGGAGTGTCCGTGGGACCGAAAGCAAACCCACGAGTCGATCAAGGATCTGATGGTCGAAGAAATCTATGAGGCAATTGAAGCCATAGATGATAACGATCCCGATGAGCTGCGAAAAGAGCTCGGGGATCTGCTCCTCCACGTTGTCTTTCAAACCGAAATTGCCCGGGAATCCGGCCGTTTCGACATCGGAGACGTCATCTGGACCATCCAGGAAAAGCTCATACGCCGTCACCCGCATGTTTTTGAGGATACGGATGCCGCCGACTCAGAAACCGTCAAGCGCAACTGGGAAGACCTCAAAATGAAGGAAGGCGAGCGAAAGTCGGTCCTGCAGGGCGTTCCCGACACCCTTCCCGCGCTAATCAAGGCTTACCGCATGCAGGATAAGGCCGCCGGGGTCGGATTTGACTGGAAAAGCTGGAAGCTCGCCTGGCCCAAGCTGCAGGAGGAGATTGAAGAGTTCCGTCAGGCGGCCGAAAAGGGCAGCGAAGAGGAGCGGAACGAAGAATTCGGCGATCTGCTTTTTTCAATGGTAAATGTGGGACGCCTGATGGGTATCAACGCCGAGGATGCGCTTCGGATGACCAACCGAAAGTTCAAATACCGGTTTCAGCATATCGAGAAAGTGATCAACGGGGAGGGTAAAAATATGAGGGATACCTCCCTGGAAGAGATGGACCGGATCTGGGATGCCGCCAAGGGCAAGTCAAAAAGCAAAAAAGGCAGCGGAAAATAGCGGCAATTAGCGGCAAGTCCCGAAAGTGAGGCTGGTATCGTCTCAGTGCTGCACGAGCTCAGCGCTGCACAAATCCGTCGAAATGCTCCATCAGCCGCATGGTCTGCATCTCTTTCTGCTGAGCTGCCGGGAACAATATGTTGTTGAGAATCAGACGGTAACCGGGGCTGTTCGGGAACAGGTCCAGTTCAGTCGGCGGGTCACCGACGCGATGGGTGTAGTCTTCGGGATCGTGTCCGCCGTAAAAGGTGAAAAAGCCCTCGCCCAGGTTTCCATGGATATACTTGGCTTCATCCCTTCCCGGGGTTTCAGCCATGACCACCACGTTGTTTTTGACGGTCTCCTTGCGGAAAGCCGTCGTCTGCCCGTAAAAACCCCTGATGCTGCTGACATGGTTCTGCGTGAGCATCGAAGGAACGGGGTCCCACTTGGCTGAAAAATTGAAAAGCGTAAAGTAGTCCATCTCTTCATCCACCTCGGCCATGCGCTGCTGCACATCCAGAATGTCGATGTTGCCGTGGCGGTATTCGGCGGGGTCCAGGGTGACTTCGAAATCCTTGAACGCAAGTGTGTTCGAAAAATCGAGGCGCTCGTTGGCATCCGGATCGGCAGGGTCGCCGTCCAGCTCGGTCGGTACGATATCCACCTCCATTGCTGCCAGGGCGATGTCGAAGGTATCGGTTCCCGAGCACATCGCAAAGAGAAATCCGCCCTGCTCGATGTATTCACGGATGGTCCATACCACCGACTTTTTCATGTCCGGGACCTTGTCGTAGCCCAGGTCGGCTGCCATCTCTTCCAGATCGCGGACCTGGCGGATGTACCACGGTTCGTTGCGGTAAGCGGCCCAGAATTTGCCGTGCTGACCGGTGAAATCCTCGTGATGCAGGTGCAGCCAGTCGTACTCATCCAGTTCGCCGGCAAGTACTTCTTCGTTGTAAATGGTCTCGTAGGGAACTTCGGCGTAGGTCAGCGCCAGGGTCACCGCATCGTCCCACGGCAGGGCATGATCGGGCGTGTAAACCGCGATTTTCGGGGCTTTTTCAAGCTCCATGACCGCCATGTTCACATTCGGACGTTCCACTTCCTCAATGATCTGCTCTGCACGTGCTGATGAAATTTCTTCGACCGAAACCCCGCGAACCCGGCTGCGGCGCACAATTTCCTCGGTCCGGGGTGTAAGGAAACTCCCGCCGCGGTAGTTGAGCAGCCATTTGCCGGTGTGACCGTCTTCGAGGTGCTGAAACATGATTCCGTATGCCTTGAGGTGATTGCGCTGGCCGTCATCCATGGGAATCAGCACATAGCCGGACTGCGCTCGCGATTCTGCCTGAGGCGACAGCGCCGGTACCGCTGCGGTCAGTGCCATGGCCAGCAGCAACACAAAGGGAATCATTCCGGTAATTTTTTTGGGAGTCATGGGTATTGCTTATTAAAGTTCACGATGTTCACGACGTTCCAGTTTTCTGATCCGGTCACGGGTGAGGTCGGAGTAATATCCGTCCGGATATCTGATCAGCAGCTCTTCGTAGTAATCGACAACCCCGGCAAGGGTGAGCAGGGATGTTTCACCGGAAAGCGCCCCGCTGAGCTGTTCGCCGGAAAACATGGAGGTGTCGAGCAAGCCGGCCGGTGCCTGCCATTCGAAGCCCGATTCATCCCCAGTTGCGCGCTGCTGCATCACGAACACCAGTTCGGCCAGCCGGGCGCGCTCCCAGAGCATCCGCTCACCCGCATTCCGCGCAACCGATGGACGACGCATGTGCCGGTCGATCACCCGGAAGGCAATTTCGGGATGGATCTGGCGCAGCGAGCGGGCAAGAAGCAGTGATGACTCGTTTTGCAACGGATGTTCGGCGGCCTCTTCCAGCATGGGAGCCAGCAGTTCGGCTGATTCGTTGTACCGCCCGGTGTCGTACAGGTAACGCGCTTTGGCATAGCGCTTCAGGCTTCGGTTTTCTCCGTCCTCATCGTGCGCATTCTGGATCAGATAACGCAGCTGCAGCGCATTGTTGGCAAAGTAGGAGTGGTTCTCGCGCTCCAGGGATCGAAGCTGCATCCGCGAATAGGAAAATTCGCCGTTGTAAAAGTCGCCCAGGCCCAGATAGTAGCGGCTTTTCTCGGCAGTATCGCCGCTGCCCGAGATGCGGTTGCTTCGGGTCAGCGAGACGCGTGCCATCTGGAAATCACCTTCATAGAGCAGCAGGCGGCCTTCGATGTAGTGCATTTGAGCCTCATCGGATGTGTCGTTGACCGCGTTTTCCATCTTGTCGAAGTAGGAGCGTGCGAGTTCGGGCTCCTTGAGATGGTCCAGGGCCAGCTCGGACTGAATCACCAGGGTCTGCATCCGGCGGTCATATTGCGGAAACTGCTCGGTGAGCCGTTCGACGGACTGGAATGCTTTCCGGTACAGGGAATCGGCTCCGCCGCCGAAATCCAGATTGTTGTCTATCAGATGGGCAGCCCAGTCCTGATAGGCCCGCGACAGTTCTTCGAGACTGCGCGCTTTAAGCGGATGGCGTTCAAGGTCCTGATAGTAGGAAAATGCATCTGCGGCCAGCTCAAACTCGTCATGACTGCGAAGCTGCCGGCCAACCCGGAACACGGCATGGCGCTCGTTGTCGCTGTATCGCTCAAGCGTGCGCGCCGCGGCCAGGGCACGGCGGTAAAACCCGCGCTCCATGTTCAGCCAGACCAGAAAATCGCGGTAGGCAAGGTCGCGGCTGCTGCCGGCCTGAAGCTGGTCAAGCCGCTCCTCAACAAGCATGATGGCCGTATCGTAGAGCTGCTGTTCATCATAGTTGAGCAGCTGGCGCTGGATTCGGTTCTTCTGACGCTCATCGTCGGCGAGGATGTCGAGATATTCTTCGATGGCGCTTTCAAATTCATTGACCGCCAAGTAGTTGTCCGCGATGTCGAAACCGAACATGCCGGGGTCGTTGAACTGCTCCCTGGCTTTTTTGTACACCTCGATTGCCTCGCGGTACTGGCGGTGGTCGTTCATCGTTTCGGCAATCCTGCGGAAGGCATTGTTGTTGTCGGAGTGCCGGTCAAGCACATTGTACCAGATGTCGCGGGCTTCATCTTTATCGCCCCGGATGTGATAAATTTCTCCCAGCCGGACCATGGTGTTGACATCCGTGGCAAAATTTTCGAGCCGATCTTCGGTAATCGCGATGGCGTCTTCGTAGCGCTTGAGGTTGATCAGGGCCGAAACCGCGCGGTCGTAAACGGCAAAGGAGCGGGGATTCTCCTCCATCAGTTTCCGGAACACTTCGTATGCTTCTTCGAATTCACCGTCGCGGAGCAGCTGGTTGCCCAGATTGAAGTCATTTCGCGACTGGGCCGCAGCGGTTTCGTCAGGCAGCAACGGGGGCAACAGTACAAGCAGGGCAAGCATCATGCCGGTTATCAGGCGTATCCGCGAAGTATTCATGTGTTTCGTAACAGATTTTTCCGTTGGTGCCGTTCGAAAGGATTAACGATGCCGGGTGCCAGCTTATTGACCTCGCGGTGAAAACGGTAGAGCGGAAATCCGACCACATTGTAATAATCGCCGTCGATTTTGCGGACAAACAGGGCGCCGAGGTCATCCTGGATGCCGTAGGAACCGGCTTTGTCCATCGGACTGCCGGTGCTGATGTAGGCCCGGATCTCGTCATCGGAGAGCCCGCCGAAGGTGACATCGGTCCTCTCATGGAATGTGACCGATTGCGGATGTTCCGGGGCGGATGCTGCGGGTGAACCATCGTTTGCATCCTGCCCGGCAAGCACAAGCGCCACACCGGTGTAGACCTGATGGGTTCGTCCGCTCAGCGTGCGCAGCATGGATGCCGCCTCTTCCGGATTTGCGGGTTTGCCCAGAATCTCATTGTCCAGCACCACGACAGTATCCGCACCGATGACCAGGGCGCCGGAATGCCGGCGCGCAACATCCCCGGCCTTTTCCAGGGCCAGCTGCTCAACGGTTTCGGAGGGGTGGTAACCCGGCCGGATATGCTCGTCCGTTTCGGCAGGAATGACCTCGAAACGGATTCCGATTTGCCGGAGCAGGGTACTGCGGCGCGGACTGGCGGAGGCCAGAATGATCTTGTGCGGCATATAATGGGGTGATTGCGATTTTGGTTGCGGGCCGACGATTGCTGCATGGACGATTTCCGTAAAAGGGTATTCTTCAGGTTGCAATGCATCTTCAGCAGCATCCGGAACCCGTCAGTAAAATGAAACGCAAAAGATACATGAAATAGCATCCATTCGCATACCCGTGCTTTGAAAATTTGGAGCTATTGCATAGGTTACGACGGAAAGCAATATTTACGGAAATCAACAGCATATCCGGTAATCAACAAAAGGAATCAAAGGGGCACGAATGACCGCATCTACGCCGTATCACGAATGGGCCCTAAGACTGCGCAATTCTGATGAATCGGCGTTTCGTGAGATTTTTACAGATTCCTATGACCAGCTGATCCGTTATGCGGACAGCATTGTCAGGGATCCGGATGCAGCGGCCGATATTCTTCAGGATGTTTACGCCCATTTGTGGGAAATCCGTGACCGGGTCGATGAAAACCGCTCGCTCAAGGCGCTGCTCTACCGGATGACCCGCAACCGTGGCATCAACTATCTTCGCATGCAGCGGTCGGTGCGGCTCGATGAACTGGGTCCGGCCGATGTTCCGGCTGAGGAGCTGATCCCGGCCGGTGAGGATGACGCCGGCAGTGAATCCGGCGAACTCATGAAAAAAATCACCGAATGGATTGAATCGCTGCCGGTGCGGCAGCGTGAAGCGTTCGAGCTCAGCCGGTTCGAAGGACTTGACCACCATGAAATCGCAAAAGTGATGGATTGTGCCCCGCGAACCGTAAACAATCACATTGTCAGCGCCCTGGGGACTCTGCGCGACCGGCTGAAGGAGTGGGAAAAGAAAGATTAAAATGGCTTAACATGGCTGGTTCGGGTAGTCACATGCGGCTGTCCGGCCGTATTTCAGATAGAAAATGATACAACACAGAGATTGAGCCGGATTGCCGGATGGCCGGAAAACGGGCTGTCAGGCAGCAGAAAACAGCAGAAATCGCAGAAAAAAGATAATATGAGCAGGAAGAAGCCGGATACAAGTATTTTTGAGAAGTTCCGTGATGCGGATCGTGAGCATGTTGCGCGCATCTGGGAGGTGTCCGGCCGGAACAGACCCGAACGTGTAACACGTCCCGGCAATGCGTCCGAATACCCCGATGCAGAGAGAGAGTGGCGCCGGCTGCAGAAACGAATTCGCTCCGATGCTTCTCTAAAGAAAACCGGAGCTGTCGGACGGGCCGGCAGGCCGGACAAGAAAAGGCCGACGGGGACGCTCGTATCGCTTTACTCCGCCGTCGCAGCAGTGGCGGCACTGCTGCTGGCAGGATTCTTCTACTGGTACCTTTTTGTGCCGGTTACCGTCGAGGCGCCTCGCGGCAGCTTTACAAGCTGGCAGTGGGAAGAGGGAGTGCAGGTGGAACTCAACAGCGGATCTTCGATCAGCTGGTATCGCAGGCCATGGAACGGCCATCGTGAGCTGAATCTGCACGGAGAGGCCTATTTCGAGGTTCAGCCGGATGAAAAAAGTTTTACCGTCACCACGCACAACGCCAGTATCGCCGTCACAGGCACCCGGTTCAATGTCCGCGCATGGGATTCCGGTCCGCAAATGCGCACCGAACTGACGCTCATCGACGGTGAGGTCAGCCTGGCTTCACTGATGCAGCCTGCAGAGGCGGTGCAGCTCGAGCCCGGACACTCGAGCGTGGTGGACAGCGAGGCGGATGCGCCGCACAAGCCCGAGCCGGCAGACACCAGCCGTGCGCTGGCCTGGCGTGACAAGGGTTTCTACTTCTCCGGACTGTCCCTGAGCGAAGTGGCCGGCGAACTGGAGCGGCGCTACAATACGGAAATCGAGATAGAAGACGAAGCGCTGTCGGAGCGCCGTCTGACGCTTTATCTGCCGTCACCCGACGATCTTGAGTCGATTGTCACCTCCATCTGCCATGTTACCGACTGCCGCTACAGTTGGTCGGATGACGGGATTCGGTTATATTGACAGTGTGATATTGAAGCCGGTGAGCCGGTCAGCCGGTCCAGCCGGTGTCAGTTAACCATTCATTACCTTGCCGTGCCATGTGCGCACTTCTCATTGCTGTTATGACCATGCTGCCGGTGATGCAATCCGGTGATCCCGTCTACTCATTCGAATTTCACGATGAGCCGCTCGAGCGTGCGCTGTACCTCATATCCGAAAAAACCGGAACGGATTTTCTTTATGAATCGGAGCTGACCGACGGGGTGATGGTGCGGGCGGTTTTCCGGGAGAAGCCGCTCCGCGATATACTTGATGAGCTGCTGGAACCGGAAGGGCTCGAGGCAAGGCGCATCCGGACGGGTATTTATGTGATCAGGCATTCGCTGCGCCAGCATATCCGGCCGCTGGCGGAGGTTCCGGCCGGGGCCGGCAGCAGGGTGGATGCACTGCGGTCGGAAGCTATGCAGCCTCTTGTGTTACCCTTTTCGGCTGCATTCGACGAACCTGTACCGTTGAGTGAAATCATTCTTCGCCGGTCGTTGCCGGAGTGATTTTGTTTCCGGACAGCACCGGTTGCCCGGCAGGGCACCTGAGCAGCAGCACATTCAAAAGCCAATATAAATAACAAAAATTCCATCATGCCAGACGACTCCCGAACCTTCCTGCAACAGGCAGAAAGCTATGCCGTGAAAAACTCATCGCCCGAATCACCACTGCTGCGGGATGTGCGCCGGGCGACGGCCGCCGAACTCCGGTATGACGATATGCTCAGCGGTCCGCTTGTCGGCGCGCTGCTGCGGATGATGGCCGGGCTCACAGCCGCCCGGTTTGTCCTGGAAATCGGCACCTTCACCGGCTACGGCACGCTTCAGATCGCATCGGGAATGACATCGGGCGGACGCATCATCACCTGCGAGGGCAACGACAAGTATTCCGCCATCGCCCGGCGGTTTTTCGACCGGTTTCACAAAGAGCAGCCGTCCGGGCCGCGCATTGAGCTGCTGACCGGCATGGCGCTGGATGCCATCCGCGAACAGAAAATCCTGGAGTCCGGACCGAAACCCGATCTCATTTTCCTCGATGCCGACAAGGAAAGCTATCCGGTCTATTACGATGTTCTGATGCCGGTGCTGCGGCCCGGCGGGGTCATGGTCATCGACAATGCATTCTGGGGCGGCAAGGCCTGGGCCGATGCGGCCGGCGAGGCGGACGACCGCAAGGGTAAGGCCGTCGACCGGATGAACCGGCTCATTTCGGTTGATGCGCGGGTCGAAAATGTGCTGCTGCCGGTGCGCGACGGGCTGCAGATCGTCCGGAAACATCCGGAAGCATCATGAAACAAAAATTGGCATATCCGATTCAAAATTTTAAATTAGGTCAGTCTGTTGAAGCAGCCGGACGGTCCGCATGGGGCGGACTGACGAACAAATGGGGTTTATGCCGGCGCTGATACTCCTGTTGCCCGATGCCTCGTGCAGCGCATCCGGGAGTGTTATGCGTGCTTTCATCAGGAATTATTGACAACCGAAAAGCCACTAATCGGATAGTACTCATGAAAAATATTGTTACCGTTTTGACGGCAGGCCTGCTGGCCGTATGTCTTGCAGCAAGTGCAGCAATGGCAGGCGGATATCAGCTCAACCTGCTGGGACAGAGACAGATCGGGATGGGACATGTCGGTACCGGCATGCCGCTCGACATTGCAACCATAGCCATGAACCCGGGCGGACTCTCCGCACTGGACGGAAATGCCGTCATGGCGGGTTCCAACGCCACGTTCATCAGCACCGCCTACCGGGCGCCGGCGCCGTCCACCTATCAGGCCAACACCGACTCCAGGGTGCGAACGCCGTTCAGCATCTATGCCAGCTATGACACGCCGGTGGACAACCTGAAGGCGGGTTTTGCCGTGTACACTCCCTACGGAAACGCTCTGAAGTGGGAAGAGGGGTGGAAGTACCGCACGCTGCTGCGCGAGATTTCCCTGACATCCATTTACCTGCAGCCCACGCTCAGCTATGCGATTACCGACAACATCGGTGTCGGTGCCGGATTCATTTATGCCATCGGGATGGTGAATCTGCAGCGCGATCTGCCCATCAGCGACATGGACGGACATACCGGAATTGTCGAGCTTGACGGATCGACAACCGCGATCGGCTTCAACGCCGGTATTTATGCGGATGTGACCGACCTGGTTTCGCTTGGTGTTTCCTACCGCTCGGAGATTGAAATGGAAGTGGAAGGCGGAGATGCCGATTTTACCATTCCGCAGTCGCTGCAGGGCAATTTTCCGGAAGGCAACCGGTTTGATGCTTCCCTGCCGCTGCCGGCCGTGCTTAACATCGGCGTGGGGCTGACCCCGACCGAGCGTCTGCGCGTGGGTATCGATGCCAACCTGACGTTCTGGAGTGCCTATGAGAGCCTGGATTTTGCTTTCGAGGAAAATACACCTGCGCTGCAGAACATTACCGAGCCCCGGAATTTCAATGACCGCTGGATCTTCCGTCTGGGCGGCGAATTTGATGCGACCGAAGCGCTGCAGCTGCGTCTCGGCGGATACTTTGACCCGTCCCCGGTGGATGAGGGCTTCATAACTCCCGAGACACCGGATCTCGACCGGATCGGAATGTCGGCAGGAGTGGGCTACGCCTTTACTCCCGATCTGGGCGTCAATGCCTCGCTTCTGTTTATTACATCCAGTCCCCGGGAGCAGTCCCTGGAGGATACAATCGATGCGGGCACCTTCGGCACCGTGCCGGTAGGCGAGTTCAAGACACGGGCCTGGCTGCCGGGCATATCCCTGTATCACAAATTCTGACCGGTCCCGGAACCGGTGTTTTTCCGGATGCGGCCCGGCAATGTGCCGGACGACGGCCGGTTCAGCAACCGACCGGATCAAGCCACCATTTTAAACTTTCAAATGAATTCCATTATGAAGCGGTTAACACATCTTTTCTCTTTTCTGATGGCGATGCTGGTGCTCAGCCAGTGCGACCCGAGCATCAGTGAACGTACGGCAGACTCGGGTCAGGCCGATTTTTCCAGCTATGTGGCCGTGGGCAACTCGCTGACGGCCGGTTATTCCGATAATGCGCTGCACCGGGAAGGGCAGATCAACTCCTTTCCCAACATTCTGGCCGGACAGATGCAGCAGGCGGGCGGAGGGGAGTTCCTCCAGCCGCTGGTCAATCCCGGTGTCGGATCCAATGCCGAAGGTGAAGCACGGCTCGTGTTGCAGGTTACGACCGGCCCGGACGGCTCTCCGACGCTGTCTCCGGCTCCGGCCGCAGAAAGCGGACAGGATATTTTCAGCCGGCAGCAGACCGGACCGTTTCACAACGTCGGTGTCCCCGGGGCGCGCAGTTTCCATCTGGTTGCGGAGGGATACGGCAACACGGAAGCCGGTGAAGGCAATTACAACCCATTTTTTGCCCGCTTTAAAAGTGATCCCATGGCGACGGTTCTCGGCGATGCACTGATGGCTGAGCCGACGTTCTTCACACTCTGGGCCGGCAACAACGATGTGCTGGGCTATGCCACGGCAGGCGGTACCGGTCAGGGCCTTGAGGAGATGGGCGATCCTGCGCAGGTGAGCGACAACGACATTACCCCGGTGAATGTGTTTGAGGGCAGCATCGAAGCGCTGGCCGGCACACTGGCCGGTGAAGGGGCGCTGGGTGCGGTGCTGAGCATCCCGGATGTGACCACCATTCCGTTTTTCAATACGGTTCCCTGGGACGGACTGGCGCTGACCGCCGAGCAGGCGCAGATGCTCCGGGCCGGATATGAGGCCGAGGGTGTTCCCGAGCAGCTTATCCCTGATTTCCAGGAAGGAGCCAACGGATTTGTGATTGAGGACGGCGACGCTCCGGCCGGTTTCCGGATGGCCGAGCAGGGTGAGCATATTTTGCTTTCGGTTCCTCAGGATTCCCTTCAGCCGCTGCCGGAAGGCGCCGGTTGGGGCAGCAGCACGCCCATTCCCGATCAGTATACACTGACCGCGGAGCAGGCCGGCAATGTCCGGCTGGCGACCGACACCTTCAATGACATTCTTGAAGGCGCGGCATCGCAGCTCGGTCTCGTTTTTGTGGATGTCAATCCGGAACTGGAAGCCGCGGCGCAGGAAGGGGTTGTGTACGATGCCATCCTGCTGACCACCGAATTTGTCGAGGGCGGCGTGTTTTCACTCGACGGCATACATCTGACTCCGCGCGGTGCCGCGATGGTGACCAACATGGTGATCGAAGAGATCAATGAAACCTATGGCGCTACCGTCTCGCCCGTTAACGTGAGTGCCTACGAAGGTGTGCGATTCCCGTAGGTTGCCACTTGCTGATTCATTATCTTTGGGGTTTTGAAAAGTGACTCAAAACCCCAAAGAAATTATTTTCCGGCGATGCAGCTGATATCCGACAGCAACCGGGATGCGCGGCATCCGAAAACCCGCCCTGGCAGCTATGAGTGGTGGTATTTTGACGGCATTTCCGATGACGGGGAGTACCAGATTGTGATTATTTACTATGACGGCTGCCCGTTTTCCACGAGGTATGTCCGGGAGGCGGACCGGTTTCGTCATAAATCCGGAGACGGATCCGGAATGAAGGGGGATGGACCGGACAGTGGGACTGGCGGCAATACGGACGCCGGTGCAGCAGGAAATACCCTGGCCGACACAGCAGAGAACGCACCGGAAAATAAAGCAGCTGAGGCGGCCGGTGCGCTGGCCGGGCAGCATCCCGCCATCAGCATTTCGGTTTACCACAAGGGGGAGCCCATCTTTTACAGCCTGAGTGAATATCCGCCGGATCAGTGCTCCTTTTCCGAAGATAAGCCGGAGGTGACCATCGGCGGCAATTCCCTTCGCCGCGATGTCCGTGAAAAGCACGGAAGCGAAGATTTTTCCGGTTATGACCTGCGCATCAACGAACGGCTGCCTTCGGGGGATGAGCTCAAGGGAATCATTACGTTCACCGGGATGGTCCCGAATGAGAGGATGTTCGGAACGGCGAAGAAATCCGGCGGACGACGGTCATCACCGAATAGGAGCAACTCAAATGCGGCTGATGCAGATCAGATTGCCCGGGACGGTACCGGACCCGATGGTGAAACGCATCTCTGGAACCTGGTCTTTCCCAGGGCGAAGATGCAGTGCCGGATGAACCTGCTGAAAAACGGCATTGTCTCACGCGAAATGATTTTTGACGGCATCGGTTATCACGATCACAATCTGGGTACCGAGCCAATGCGCCAGAGCTTCCGCGACTGGTACTGGGGGCGGGTCCATTTTGAGGAGGCGACGCTGGTCTACTATGTGATGAACAAAAAATCAGGCGCCGATTACCGGGCCTGGCTGATCAGCTCCGACAACCGGCGGCTGCTGTACACGCTCGACCTGAAAAACATCAGACGGCGGCGCTTCAACGGATTTCTGCTGCGACCGGGACGCGAGCTTCGGTTTCAGGACAAGGAGCTCGGTGTGGTCATTCGGCACAAAAAGGTATCCGATTCCGGACCGTTTTACTGCCGTTATGTCACCGAAGCGCACCTGACACATCCGTCCATTGGTGAAAAAGTCAGCGGAACAGGCATCGGAGAATATATCCGTCCGGGCCGTATCCACCGCCGGATTTTCTGGCCGCTGGTGCACATGAGGCTGCGGTATGTGGACAGCAAGCCCCACTGGGTGCAGAAATCGCCGCGGCTGTACCGCTGGACCTGGTGAATCACCGCGGATCTTGTGAAATACCGCTGAACCTGGTGAATCACTGCGGACCTGGCGAATTACCGCGAACCCTGATTACCTTTGGTGCTGTCATCAAGTCCGGAAGGCTCGGCCTTGTCAGCAGCGCTGCCGGCTGGTGACGGATCGTCCATTCCTTTCGGCTCCGGCCGCTTATCTCCGCTCTCGCCGGTAGCGGCATCACTTTCACTGCCGGTTGTGGTCTCTTTTTGCCCGGAACTGTCGCTTTCATCCGATTTTATGGCATCCTGCCCGTCTCCGGTCATCTCATCCGGATCCGGCAGCGGTGCTTCGGGCGCTTTCGGCTCACGTCCGAGCAGCAGACGGAACCCGCCCTGCGGATACCCGTCCTCGTCGAAGTTTCCGCTTGTTTCACGGCATGATTTGCGCAGCTCCTCCAGAGTATAGGTGACATGCGCAAGTACATGACCCGAGCGGTAAATTTTGGGACCAATGGGGTTGCCGAGCTTGATAAAAAGTTCAGGCTTGTCACCTCTCATCGTATGCATATGCGAGGTGAACGGTATGATTTCGCATTTTTCCGGGTCAATATGACGTGACAGCCAAGCCAGGCCGCTTTCCAGGGTGACGGCCTTGTGCGGGTTGACCAGTTTTCCTTCCGGATAGGCCCAGATACCGACAGGATGCTCTTCTGTGCTGTTGTTGAGCAGCCGTACGGTATATTCAAGGCTTTTCATGGCTCTGAGCGGATAGTCACGGTTGATGGAGTAGACACCGAGATAACGAAAGAACGGATACCGGCGCAGCTGCTGCTCATCCATGATGGCACGCGCATCCAGTCCGAAAGAGGCCTCGTTCATGAGCAGCGGAATCATCCCGTCCCACCAGGAGTTGTGCGTGCCCACAAACAGCACGGATGTACCACCCGGCGGATGCACAGAATCGTCAATCCAGACCCTGCGGAAACGGCGCCGGAAGAGGGTAAGTGAATACCAGTAGAACATCCGGTAAAAAACGGGAGATACCTTGTCCTTGATGAATGCGGGGCGTTCTTTTTTCACTTATGGTGACTCCGGTTGGTTAGGATTGACATGTAAAATCGAATTAATCAAGTTTACAAAACTTTGGATTCCAATGCTAAAAAACGTACAATTGAGGGGAAAATGCACAGCATGCGATGACCGGCGGCTGTGCATGATCTGAGGCTGTGCATGATCTGAGGCGGAGGGTATGGCTGGCCTGCAGATGTATATGATCTGACCGGCATGGTCAACGGAGCTGTCCCACCTGTATTAGTGGTATGAATATGGCAGCGTGCCGGTACAGACGGTTATTAATTGCAAAATTTTTTGGCATTGACGGATATGATTGTTCCGGAGATCATCTACAATCTTTCACTTCTTGGTGTCCTGCTGCTGGTCTCCAACCTGCTCAACGACCGGTTTGATGCTGCATCTTGGAAAGGGCGGGTGGCTCAGGGAGTGCTTTTCGGGGCCATTGCCGTAGTGGGCATGTCGTATCCCTTCACCTTCGTCGAGGGGGTGATATTTGACGGACGCACCATTGTGGTGGGAATTGCCACCATATTTTTTGGTCCACTGACCGGTGCCATCAGCGTAATCATGACGATCCTGTTCCGCATCTGGCTCGGGGGTGACGGCGTGATCATGGGTATGATGACAACACTGACCGCTTTTGTTCTGGGCTGGGTGTTCCATGTTGTGAAACAGAATAACGATAACGGTCAGATAACCCTGCCGCAACTGTTTGTATACAGCATGATGGTGCACCTTATGATGGCGTTCTATGTCCATGCTCTGCCAGAAAACATCGCTGACGATGTGTTTCAGAATGTGGCGATCAGTTTTGTGGTAATTTATCCGCTTATTACCATCATCATTGGTAAAGTCCTTAATGATCATCATCGCGGCAAGGAATACGTCGGCAAGCTGCAGCAGAGTGAAGAGAAATTCCGGCTGCTCATCGAATCTTCGGATGACGTAATCTTTACGATGGACACCGATTTGCGGCATACGGGTGTCTATGGCACCTGGATGAAACGGATAAACATGGAGCCGGAAGATTTTATTGGCAAAAGAGCCGCTGACATCGTTGGTGAAAAGGAGGGACAGTGGCACGAAACATGCTATCGCAAGGCGCTCTCCGGCGAGGTGGTGGTCTATGAATGGGAAACACCCGCCCCGGACGGCATGGTGAAATACCAGTCCAAAGTATCACCGATACGCAACCGGGAAGGAGAGATCATCGGAATTGTCGGAATCGGACGAAATATCACCGAACTGAAAGAAACCCAGAAAAAACTGGCGCGGTCGCTCAGAGAAAAGGATGTGCTCCTCAGTGAAATCCATCACCGGGTAAAGAACAATATGGCTATCATCTCGAGCCTGCTTTCGCTTCAGTCTGAATATATTGCAAATGAAGAGGCCCGTTCGATCTTTCGCGACACGGAAAACCGCATCCGGTCCATGGCGCTGGTTCATGAAATCGTCTATGAGCAGACGGATTTTGTGGAAATCAATGCCGCCAAGCTGATCAGCAGAATAGTTGACTTGCTTTCCAATTCGTTCGGACTGGAATCCAGGGGGATCAGGGTCGAAACGGATCTGGAGGAAATCATTCTGGATTTCAATCACTCGGTGCCCTGCACTCTGCTGATTAATGAGCTGATCACAAACGCTGCCAGGCACGCTTTCAGGAACCACGGGGAAGGAACCATATTTGTCCGGCTTTCGCGGGCTAACGGTAAAAACGAGATCGAGATCAGTGATGATGGTGTTGGAGTTGATAATGTGGATCAACTTTATAATCCGGTTTCTTTCGGCACTACGATCATTCACGGACTGGTTCAGCAATTGCGGGGAGATATCAGTTTTGAAAGCAATGGCGGTGGCCTGACAGTGAATATCCGGTTTTAAAGAGAGCAGCCGGACACGCAATGGTCCGGCATACTCTTCGCAACTGTGTGACAGATCGCCTGCTTCACCACCGCTTTCTGAACGGGGCAGGCTCCGGTCTTTCAGCGGCTCTGTAACAAGAGGCTACTTCACGAGCACCGTACTCCGAACTTATAGCAAATCATGCTCAGCAGGCTATTTAACGAGCATCATGGTCCGGACTTGCTGCAACGTTCCGGTCTCCATGCGGATCAGGTACACGCCGCTGGCCAGCCTGCCGGCATCCCATGAAATTTCATGACGACCCGGCTCCATACGGGCATCCATAAGGGTATCCACCCGGCGCCCGAGCGCGTCATAAACGGTGATCGCCACATGTCCCGGCTGATGCAGGTCAAAGGGAACGGCAGTGACCGGATTGAACGGATTCGGGTAGTTGGCATGCAGCCGGGTTTCCTGCGGAAGCTGTATTCCGGGATCCGGATCAGTAAATACCCCGCGGCCGTCTTTCCGGAATTTCCAGTCACCGCGGGCGGGCTGCTGCAAGCCGTCCGAACCCGTAGTGAAGGAAGCGCGGTCAAGTGAAAGAACCGGTGCCTGATTCCAGTCGGACAATGCCCGCAACTCAATTACGGCAAGCCCGGATTCTGATGGTGACGACGGACGGCCCATTCCCTTGTGCGCCCAGGCCGAAGACCAGCCGGCCGGAATACCTGATACGCTGCTTTGGCTTTCATCAGTCAGATACACCCGTCCGGATTGTGACGAATGCAAATCTGTTCCGGCAGAGATATCCGCATCAGGCGAGTGAGCAAGCTTGTGCCGGTTGGCTGACAATGATGCCGGTGAGCGGCCATGGTGAAAGGTGATCAGGCGGGAGGCATCCGACCAGCTTTCGGCCCAGTCACCCGGCCGGACATCGAGCAGCTCCCAGTCCGCGGCATCTATTCCGGATATGGAAAACCGGGCACTGAGTCCGAGCAGCTCGCTGAAATCTTGCGCCGAAAGAACCAGACGCACGGTTTCATTTTTGGAAAGTCCGGGAAGATGGAATGCGGCAAGCGCGGTATTATCACCGGTTTTTTGCTGTTCTGCCGCGTCGGTGAGGGCTTTTGGCTGGACACCCGTTTCTGCTGTTTCTCCGAAATTGCGTCCGATGGCCAGAAGATCGCGGTAATCGATACGGCCGTCGCCATTGGTGTCGGCATGTCCCACGGGGGCGGGCAGCCATCGGGTCACCGGCTGCGGTGCCCATTCAATGCTTTGCGGAACCCGGGCCGGACCGGTCGCCATCCAGTACAGAGCAAGGTTAATTACGTCGGCTTCGGAGACGGTGCCTTCACCACGGGTATTGCCCGGCCAGACGGTCATTTCTTCCTGCTCAAGGGGGACGCCTGTTATCCGGATATCATCGATCCGGTTGGTGCCGGAAGTGCCTATGACATCCCCGTTGATGGATGTGCTGTCGATGCGCACCCAGCGCAGGTTAAGCCGGCCGGCATCAGAGGCGTCTGCAGGAAGCGGAATGTCAAATGCAGACCACGAAGTGCCGACCTGGATATCGCCGCCGGGTACAGGAGTCCATTCGGTGGGCGAGCCGGACCCGCTGCCGTTGCCGGATTCACCTTCAGAGTTATCCGTCTGGAAATAAAGCCGGAAATCGCGCGGACCTGTACCGGATCCGCTCATGTAGAACCGAAGGGCAAGCTGGTCGTGTCCCTGCGTGGTGAGGCTGGCCGACCAGTATTTGTGGTGATGGTCTCCGGATACCGTACCGTTGTCGGATCCGCCACCGTTATCACCGGAATCACCGTTGGCATCGGAATCGCTGCCGCCATCGGAGCCACCGTTGTCTTCGGTCCCGCCGTTATCACCGTTGTCACCGGTACCCCCGTTATTGTCGCTGCCGTTGTTCTGCTCCACATGCCACTGGTTGGAGTTTGGAGCCCGGCCGGTGTTGCCGCCGGTCCAGCCGGAAAATCGTGCTCCGTGCAGGGCTGCAACTGCAGGCGAGTCGGGATCCAGGTTGGCATAGAGACCGGTGTCAGCTGACCAGTGCTCGCCGTCAAAGGTCCATTCGGCAATGGTGACGCGGGGCGTTGTGACCGTGACCTCCGGGGCCGTAAACTGATCTCCGTCCCAGATGCCGCCGCCGTCACTGCCGTAAGCGGCGTACAACTCCGGCTGATCATCCAGCTGAAAACGCCCCAGTACCAGCCAGCTTCCGACAGGCTGATCGATCGGGAAGAGGGTTTCAAAGCGGAAATGTCCGTCCGAAAATTCGGTAAGGGTGAGCGGCAGCCATTCGGCCGCATCCCATGCCTCCGGGGCAGGTGCATCCGGAAGCGAGGCGTCGCTGGCGATGATCCCAAACTCCGCCTCCAGCCGGTCGCTGGCAGAAATATCCTCTTCTGTGATACCGGATGCCGCAAGCCGGAACCGGAACAGCTGTTCGGATCCGCGTGCAATGGTGACCGGACCGGGGGCTGTCAGCCCGGCATCGGCCAGATAGGGCGGAATGTCGATATCCACTGGATCGGGAGCGGCAATCTCCAGCGGAACGGCATCCCTGTCAGTAAATTCAATATCATTTACAGCAAAACCGGCCGTTCCTGCATCTGCGCCGTCGCGAATACGGAACTGCAGATGCAGCAGGCTTCCGGAGCCGCTCTGCTCGCCGGATGTGCTGCTGACCGAGGCGCCGAGCGAGCCGTCCGGCAGAGGCCGGGCGAAGACAACAGCATCGGCACCGAACAAATCGCCGGGCAGAATCTGCTCAAAATCGAACCGTTCGGGATCATAGTCCAGTTCCAGGCCGGCATACTGAAGATTGGCGGCATCGGTGACCGAAAGGGTCAGCTCGCATACAACGCCGGGAAGCAGGAAGGCGCCGTCGCAGACGTATGAAAGCGAGGAGGATGGTGCCGGTTCATCAGCTTCCATTGCCGGCACGCCCACCTCATAGCCCGCTGTGCCGGTTTCAGAAATCGTAACTGCGGCAATGGCACCGTGCGGAAATACAAGCGGTGGCAGGACAAAGAAGGCAACGATCAGAAATGCTGTTTTCAGGAGTGCCGGAAGGGCAGCGGCACTGTGTCCGGCAGCGCGGACACGGGTGCAAAACTGGTAAGAAGTAGTCATAATGAGATCGTGGTTTGGTGTGAAGTCCCGCATCCGTCCGGAATGCGGACGACAGTGCGGACAGAAAGTCCCGGTTGCCCGGTACTATCGAAGAGCAGGTAAACTGCCCGGACTTACACTACCGGCGTTCTCTATTATGTGCGTTTGACAGCCTGTCAGGCCGGATCTACTGCTTCCGGTTTTGCTATGCGGGATTGACTGGATCCTGTGGCTCTGGCAAGCTGCTCCCGGGTCCATCCGCGTGCCCAATGCGGGCTCTGGTCATGCCGATGTAATCAGGATATTATATTCTATTTAATACGTAGTTATGGGCTTTAGGATTTCGACCTTACCTTATAAAAAAAACTTTTACACTGAATTATTATGAAGTTTCACACGATTCTTCGAGCTATACTCTTCCCTGTTCAAAACTATCAGCTCTGAATTTTCGTTATTCTTGAAAATGTGTAAATTGCCTTTATGAAAACGCTAAGCATCGACATACCGGATACATTTGACCTGGATGACAAAGAAGTCAAAATGGCGCTTGCTTCCAAACTCTATGAAAGAGGTAAACTATCTCTGGGACAAGCAGCCTTACTTGCCGGTTATTCCAAAGAAACATTCATGGAATTACTTGCTGAATATGGCGTTGCTGTGATCAACTATTCTCCTGAAGAGCTTGATGACGACATAAAAAATGCCGAAAAATATAGTCTCTGACGCAAGTTGCCTGATTTTACTCAACAAAATTAGCCGTCTCGATCTGTTACGCCAGGTTTTTGGTAAAATTCTTATTACCAATATCGTTGCCGAAGAATTTGGCCATCCCATTCCCGAATGGATAGAGGTTCGTCCAACAGATTCATTTCTTCAAAAAGGACTATTAAATATTCTGGACGCTGGTGAGGCTTCTGCCATAACACTGGCCACTGAACTCCACGATGCACTTTTAATTATCGACGAATCTAAAGGTAGAAAAGTCGCAAAGAAAATGGGTCTATCGGTCACCGGGAGTCTTGGAGTGGTTATTATTGCGAAAAATAATGGCCATATATCATCAGTAAAAGCAATTATCGAAAAAATCGAACATACTAACTTCAGAATTTCACCAAGTATCATTCAAAGTGTTTTACAAAAAGCAGGCGAATCATAAAAATGCTTGTAATACACCCATAACACCCGATTCGTGCGGTCGTGTAAAATATTATTGCCTTTACACTTATGTAATTGCCACGCCGCACAAACGCAGGGCCGTTACCTGCCTCCGGAAGGACCGTCATTGAGGATCCTGACGTGGCTCAGATCATAAAAAATTCAAGATGAACCAACAAGAGTTTGCAGCTTTGCCTGGCATCAGCTTCGGAACACTTCGTAATTGGGATCAAGCTCAAAGAAAGCCGCATGGTCCGGCAAAAGTACCGCTAAAAGTTGCTGAAAAGATACTCTCCCGGAGTCACTTTCCAGCTGAAAATCGAACTCACACCCCCAGCAGCATCCGGCCTGTCTGCTCGTCAATCCCGATCCGTGCATAGCCCGCCAGGGTCTCGTTCATTTTCCATGACACACGCACCGGCTCCCAGGTAAACGCATCGGTATCGAGGATGCCGAAGGAAGCATCGCGGGTGCTGTCGCGGGGCTGACCGATACTCCCGGGGTTGATGACAAACCGGTGGCCCGGTTTGACGCGCAGCACGCCAATCTGTTCGGACACGATGCCGGACACGTGGGTGTGTCCGACCAGGCAGAAGGTCTGGCTGATTTGCGAAAGCACGTTCCGGCAGGCCGGAGCGGAATTAAGATAGTCCCAGCGGTCGGGCCGGACCGGCGAGGCGTGGGCGGCTATCCAGTTCTCACCCTCCAGAACAAGCGGTGCATCGTCCAGGTACTTGCGGTTTTCCGGAGAAAGGATTTCGCGCGTCCGTGTGAGCAGCGACCGGTTGGGTTCGCGGAACATATCCAGCGGGATGCGCTCTGCGGCTCCGGCGTCATGGTTTCCGAGCACAGAAGGGATCTCCCTTTCCCGCAGCATCGTGATCACCTCATCCGGAAAGGGGCCGTAGCCCACATGATCCCCGAGGCTGATGACCCGGTCGTGCGGCAAGGTCTCCAGTTTCTTCAGACAAGCCTGAAGAGCAGGAAGATTTCCGTGAATGTCAGATAGAACAGCGATGCGCATGGGTTATTGCCGGTATGGGTGATGTTATAATAATGTCAAAAAATCCGGTGCTGGTCCGAAACTGACCGAAACCGCCCGGAACCGCTCCGGATTATGTGCAATGTAACGGGGAGCGGACGTATTTCTTTCAACGTCAGCCGGCAAAGTTACTGAATATTTGATTAACAGGACACGGCTATATCCCATGGGCTGCTGCCATCCCGCACGGTTCAACTCCGGAACGGTATCCGCAGAATATACAGGAAATGCAAGTGCGGCAACCCGGGAAAAGCAATCAATAATGTTACAGGACTCCGGCGCGGAAATAGTATATCAGCCGTTTTCCCTGATATGAATAAAGGAATCGGTATTCTGATGGTCCTCTGAATTTTTATCCGAACTGCAGACCAGCAGATAGCTTTTGTTGCAGCACCATACATGTTTGACCGGAACGAAGAAGCTCAGAAGTCTGTGCCATGTTTTTCGGCGGATTCGTTCCATACGGGTGCCGCATTGCGGACATATTGGTGATGAAGTAAATTTTGACATGAATATGGAATGATTTGATAATACCTTGATGATGTATCCGGTTTTTGATCCATCTGTTTATGTTACCCTCTTACATGATTAAAAACGGATGAAGCTGTTCTTTAAAACCGGATGACTACCCAATAAAAAAACACTCTGCTTGTACTTCAGTGAACATTATAATTAAATCAGACGGAAAGTTTTGGGAGGCAATGTGTTTTCGTACAAATATTAATAAATTCTAATGGATAAATTACGGCAAGATATTGTCCGCAGGCGCAGTAGCCGTAAATAATATTATAGCAATGGGTTATGCGGAAAGGTATTGTGTTTGTATGGGGATGCTCTTAATTACCGGCGATCCCCGGCCATATGTACAAACGAATCCTGATTGTTTTCCCGGGCATCATTGCCGCGCCTGGACACAACAAGGTAATTTTTGTTGCAGCAGGAGACATGAATCACCGGCACGATATAGCTGAGCAGCCGGTGCCATGGTTTCCGGCGGATGCGTTCCATGCGGGTGCCGCATGAGGGGCAGATTTTTGATGAAGTCAGTTGTACCATAATTGCTTATCCGTTAGTGTTGTCTTGAACGTGAAAGACGGATACGATTATTCGGTCCGGCGTTTCCGGTTATCCTCGCAAAACCCCAAAAAAATCTTTGCCATTCTTGGATATCCGGATGACTGATGCAACGCACGATTACTTACACATAAAATGTATGTAAACAGAAGTAATACTCCTAATGGACAGGCTTGTTATTAACAAATTCTAATCAGGTTACAGGTGATGTAGATCGGGATGGATGAGCTCATAAAGTGCTTTATCGGTTGCCTGCCAGAGCATGTCGCGCTGCTTATATACAAGGTTTGACAGAGCGCTGCCGTGCTCGCCCGGTTACTGCAAAGGGAGCAGTGTCATGTTCCTTGGGAAACATTAAAAAATCCTAATTTAATTCAGCGGAAATTTTCATCTGGCGGTTTGCTTTGGTTTAGCTGAGGGTGTATGTTTCCAAATCTTTTCAAGTGTCCCTTGATATATCCTTTCAGGTAAAAGGAGTCCTGCGGTCTGCAAACCGGATTCCTTCACAATAACTTAGAGCAGAAATCACTGGCAATGAAACCGGCACACAAGGCCTCAGGCAAATTTTACATTTTGATAACAGCAGTGACCGGGAAAAATCCCTATCTATCGATAGCAGGTCCCGGTCTTTGCTTATCCGATTTTACAAACGCTGAAAACTTCTGCCAATAACCATCTGCATGTCGCTGTATAAAACCAGTCCTGAAAAAGGTTCATCTGTTGATTCCCGATATAACTGTCGCGGCAGGGGGAGCAAATAAGCATGCGGATGCTGCAATCCATTAAGAACATGATCACATATCCAACAAACCGGAGTAATTTATGAAAAAGAGACGATACGATTTATCCATAGTGACGCTGACCGCAATGCTGCTTTTTTGTTTTGGGGTGGGGGTTCAAAATGCGGATGCGCA
>Ga0207421_10001695_pt1 | contig 28021 bp, 24 predicted proteins | sample SodLakKL_010_SED_4_FD_187542 | JGI IMG/M metagenome (GOLD analysis project Ga0207421, IMG submission 187542) | Alkaline sediment microbial communities from Lake Tanatar, Kulunda Steppe, Russia - 8KL_010_SED (SPAdes) (version 2) | ecosystem: Environmental > Aquatic > Non-marine Saline and...
GGCGGGGCCGCTCGCCGATGAACTCAAGCCCGCCTTCAAAACGCTGCGCGCCGCCGCGCCGAGCTCCCCCACCGAACCACCCCCGGAACCCCGCCTCCTCGCACCGGAGCGCTCGCGGATAGCCGAACACGAGAAAAGTCGTGAGGCTACTCTCGCGCGCGTTGTCCGCGGCCGGTTCGAACGCGAGGAGTGGAGCGAAGCGGAGGGCGAGCTACGTAGTCTTGCCACGGTGCTCGAGGAGGACGCAACGCGCGCGCGGGCGTTGTACTACCTCGGCCTGAGCCTATATTTTCAAGAGCGCTATCACGAGTCGTTCATGAGTTTCTTGCAGGCAGAGCCGGAACTCTATCGCGAAGTACAACCTTGGCTCACTCGAATCCTGCGCAGTGAACACCTACGCAGTGAACGGTAGCACAGACTGAAGGCCCACAAGGCTCGGCGCTTGATCAGAAGCGGTCACAGCCGAGACGCAGGGTAAGCTCCCACGACTCGTTCGGTTCGAGCGCGAGCGGCCAGCGGTAGACGAGGCTGAACTGTTGAAACTCCGGTCTTACACCCTCGTGCGACATCGCGTAGGTACTAACCGGCATACTCCAAACCGCCCCCTCTTTGGAGGCCCCGTACGAGATCACCGTGCGATTCCACTCATCATAGATACGAACCTCGCGCGCCGAGTCGGCCTCAGCAGGGGTGAGCGGCAGATCCGCAGGATCGTTGTTCCCGGTGATATACGATACGCGCGCCGAATGAGCCTGCGCCGCCGGCGGTGATACGTTGACCTCAACACCGAAGACGGTGTTGAGCGGTTCACCGTCGCTGTTCGTAACCCGGTACATCACGGTCGCCTCGGCATCCTGGAAGCTATAGCGCTTCTCGAGCCGCACCGGTTGCGCATCCTCGGGATCGGCGCCGACGCTGCCGTCGCTCTGCAACTGAATCCAGTGTTCTTCGCGATCGTACTTTTTGAGAACGTACACCGCGTCGAGAAACGACCCGTGCTCCTGATAACACATCCGCGAGAACGCATCGAGCTCGGCATTGGGCGCGAAGAAGTGATCGACGAAGGCCTTGCGCAGGTATCGGTCGTAGCCCTCGCGTGATATCTCGCTGTCGTGATACGACTCGAGTTGTCGCGACAGCGTGTCTAGGTAGTTGAAGGCCACCGGCAGATAATCGAGCTCAAACAACACGCCGCCTTGCGTGTGGACGTACGCGTTCATCTCCTGGCCCTGATACAGGTATTCCGACAACCCGTCCATATCGAAATCCACACTCACGATCGAGGGAATGAAGATTCCTTTCTCGCGCGTAACCTTCTCGGCCTCGATCAAAGCGGTGTAGACCTGTTTGCGAAGCTGATTGAGGTAGATACCGCCCGGCCTCCCGTGCCAGTAGGCGTGGTGCGACTGGCCTTTCCAGAGTTCCTCGCGGGCCGCCTGTTTGCGGTACTTATCGCCGCGGATCTGGTTAACCAGAATATGGGTGTACTGCATCTTGGCGTACATCAAGTTACTCTCAGGGTAGCGTGTGAGAAACTGCCGGAAGAAGCCACCGAAGACGTAACCGTTTCGACCATGCTCGTGCTCAACCTCGCGCGAGATTCCCTGAAACGCCTTCTGACGGGCAACCGGCAGCACCCAGCACATCATGTCTTCGTACGAGGTTGCCGGAAAGTACGCTCGTTTCCGCGGTGTGGTCTGCTTCAAGTAGCGCCCAGGGTGGATCGGCTCGAGCCAATCGCTACTCTCACTAACGAGTGTTAAGAACCGCTCGAGCCACTGTTCGTCATAGCACACCCGGTAGCTATCTTCGCTTAGTCCAAAACGCTCGCCTTCGTCGAGCATAACCACGACGCGTTGGGGGTCTTCGTCGGCAAGCTCTCGCAGGTGGTCGATCACCGCTTCCGGCGTTTCGCTGAGGAGCTTCCAGCGTGTACGCTTGCATATCGGGAACACAACCACCGTCTTACCTTGATCCTCGGTGATGCATGGCCGGTAGAGCGCATCTTTCGAGAGACCCGCCGATATGAAATGGTAGTCCGCCAGAAAGGTGTACTCCATTCCGCTGTTCTTGAGCGCAGACGGCAACGAAGGTTCCCAGACAAGCTCGGTTATCCAGGTGCCGCGCGGGCGACGACCGAATCGTTTGCGGACGAAGGTCGTCATCTGTTCGATCTGACCGATGCGATCGGTATGGGGGATCATCGGCAACACCGGCTCGTAGAAGCCGCCACCGAGAAACTCAATCTGACGCCGGCCACCCATCTCGGCGAGCACATCGAGGAACTCGGCGTGATGCTTCTCGAGCCAATGAAACAATGCTCCTGAGTAATGTAGGGTGATCGGAATATCGGCGAAGTTGTAGAGCGTTCGAATGAACGGTTTGTAAGCGCGTTGATACACGCGCTCGAGCTCTTTTTCGTCGGTTCCAACCGGTTGGCTGTTGCTGGTTCCAAATACCAGCTTCAGTCTCTTCATTATTATCCTGCTTTTAACGCATCATTGAACCATCACCACGTAGTAGACCGGAAAGCCGCGACGAGACGGCGTCGATTGTACTCTCAGCTACGGGCTTTGTAAAGCAAAGGCTGCCCGGTGCGTCGCGAGAAACCGAAGCGCGTCGGTTTCGTCACGTAATCGATCAAGGGCACAAAGAAGGTTACGATCAACAGCGCGGCTGCCAATTGCTCGGGGTAGAGACCAAACAACTGCAGGATAGCCGCCAAGCAGCCGCCGAGCAACCCGTACACAAACATCCCTGCGCCGGTAGCAGGAGCACTAGTGTTATCAGTTGCGCAGAAAAACATCAAGAACAGCAGTCCGCCGTGCATGGTGTGAAACAGCACATCGCCGCCAAGCACCGCCCCACCGAGCGGAACCGCACCCCATATAGCTATCGTCGCTGCGAAACCCACAAAGACCGACAGCGGAACCTGCCACGCAATAACACGCCTACCGATCAGCGCAGCACTGGCAATCAGCAGAAGCACGGCCGAGACCTCACCGATACCGCCGGGCGCCAGGCCGATGAACGGATCGATATAACCACCCGGCAATTGTACACCGACCGGAGTCAGAAGGTAGGTGTTGAGCCACTCGGTCACCGCTTCGTCGAGGCCGGACCTCGGATAGCCAAGCTCGGCCAGGCGCTGCAGTGGATCGCCTCCCGTTGAGCCGCCACGAAGCGCCATGATAACGCTGGAGCCGCCTTCGAGCTCACCCCCTCCCAGCCCAGCCGGGAGCGCATAACGACTCATGGCCTCCGGATGGAGCACCTGAGCCAAAACCCGACCGGCGATCGCGGGGTTCAGCACCGCGTGCCCAAGGCCCCCGAAAGCCCATTTCACGACACCGACCGCGAAGACAGCCGAGGCCGCAACAAGGTACCACGGAGCTCCGGGAGGGAACATCAGGCTCATGAAGAGCCCGATCGCGACACTATTGCCGTCGGCCGGCGAGCCGCGACGGCTGGGTAGGAGCGCCTCGGTCAGTACGGCAGCCGCCACGCCGGTGGCGACCACCACAAATGCCGGCACGCCGAACTGAGCGAAGCCCCAGACGGCGGCCGGCAGCGCCGCCAGAATGAGATACCAGTGCACCTTCGCGGTCGAGAGCGCGTCGTGAATCTGCGGGCTACCACTCAGGATCAACCGTGATATATCCCAGGTGTGAGAGGTATCCCCCGAGTAACTCGGCGCGTTACGATCGCCCACGGCCATCGGACTCCTCCGCTCGTAAGCGAGACTTCGCACGCTTTAGATCTTCCGCCAAGGTAATGCCGGCGGGACAGATGAAACTACAGCAACCGCATTCGGTACAATCGAATAATCCAGCCTCGGTAACGGCTCGGTCGCGGCGCTGAGCGATCAACTGGTGCAGCCGCACCGGCTCGAGCCCCATTGGGCACGCCCGTACGCAGCGCCCGCAGCGGATGCAGGCCGTCTCGGGTACCGCTTGAACCTCAGCCTCGGTTAAGGCGAGGACACCGGTCGTCAGTTTTGTTACCGGTTGAGATAGATCGGTTACCGTACTGCCCCGCATCGGCCCGCCGACCACCAACTTATGCGGCGGCTCACGGAACCCTTCGCATTCCTCGATAAGGTCGCCGATCGAGGCTCCGATGCGCACCTTAAGATTCCCAGGGCGCGTGATCGCGCCGCCGACAACCGTAACGACGCGCTCAACCACCGGCTTTCCGAACACCACCGCTTCATAGACCGCGATCGCGGTGGCGACGTTCACAACCATGCTTCCGGCCTCCGAAACCGGAGACGCACCGCGCACCGCACGCTTCGTCACCGACCGCACCAGCACGTGGTCGTCGCCTTGCGGATATTTCCCTGCGAAGCGATGCACCTGTATTCGGGCACGAGCCGCGGACACCGCGCGCCGGACGCCGGACGCCGCCGACCGCGTATGCCCCCCGAGAGCGATCACGGTGCGCTTCGGCGCGAGGAGCCGCACGAGAATCTCGAGCGCCTCGACAACGTGTTCCGGACGTTCGCGTAGGAGTCTATAGTCGTTCGAGAGATAAGGCTCCGGCTCGCAGCCGTTAAGGATAAGACACTGGAGAGCCGTGCTACGCGGCGCCGAGTACTTCACGTGACTCGGCACGCCGGCCCCGCCGAGCCCGACGACGCCGGCGTCGAAAATCTGTTCCTGGATGCGTTCGTTATTGAGCCCGCGCCAGTCGCGCGGCTCAACGACCCTTCCCAGTTGCTGGAACTCGCCGTCAAGCTCAATTACAACCGCTTCACTCTCGCGGCCGTCCGGTAGCGTTAGTCTCGTGAGTTCGCTCACGACACCCGGAATAGGGGCATGCACACGCGCGCTCTGATAGCCTTGGGCGGAACCGATTAAGGCACCCTCGTCGACACGGTCGCCACGTTCAACTACGCAACGCGCGGGCGACCCCTCGTGCTGCAACAGCGGAACTACCGAGCGAGCCGGAATCATCGCGTTCCAGGTTGCAACGTCCCGAGCCGATCGTGTGTTGTCGGGGGCGAACACCCCGCCCTTGAGAAAGGTACGTATCAGCTTCATGCCTCTTGATTCGTTTTTTCCCGCTCCGCCGCGTGCTCGGCAGAGACGGCACGACTACGTCCCGCGTGCGGCGCAAACACTGACGAGAACAGAACGGGTAACAGCGCCGCCGCAACAAGTGCTCCATGGCGAATCACGATCGAGCGACCGGAGTATATCGCGGGGCGGGAGTCGAACACAACCCCGACCGCTTCCTCCTGATCCCACAGCATCCGCATCGGCGAGCCCGCCGGAGTCTCGGAACGCACCCGGTCGACCCATTCATCATTGAAACGCAATGCCACCTCGGTTTCCTGGGTGATGCCGCCGGCCTCCCGCCGATAACGCTCACGAGTCACCTCTTCACCCGGCTGCGGAAACACAAACTCGCGCCCGTACATAAAGGCCTCGTGATACGCGCGGTGCGTCAAGTACATCGCAAGATCAGGCAAACCATCATCGAAGCGGTAGCGCTCGAGACGTGCGATGGAGCTATGCGATAGATCATCGGCCCCCGGAATCCGCAACGGGGTCGGCACCGCGACACCCCCGCCTCCCGGCAACAACGCCGTTGCCCACGCAGCCGCCACACCGGCCGCGATCAGCACCAGGAGCAGTCTCCGAGTCGTCGTGACGCCCTCCAACCGCGGCAGCGGTAGCGCGGCTGCGAAACGCGGCCCACGCTTCGAACGTTGCCGGCGTCGGCCTCGCACACGGCTCGGAATGATCTCAACCGGCTGGAAGAGGCGGTGCTCAGCGTGTCGGTGCTTCAGCACCATCCTCGTCACGAGCGCCGAGGTCAGCAAAGCGAAACCCACCGTCACCACCACGAGATGTAGCAGCGCGACTCCCGTCCCGTCGATACGATACGCGTAGAGCCCCGACGCAGCGAGAAGCACGAGCGCGAATAGCCCTTGGACCGTCCAGCGAGTCTTCAAGTTCCGAGGACCGTACCCGGTAAGACGCTGCGGAAGATCGCGGGTCAAGTCACGCAGCACCACGGCCCACAGCAGATACAACACCGTAAGCGAAAACAGCACCCCCGGACCTGCCCGTGCAAGCTGCAGCATTGCGAGGATCGCGCCGAGTGACAAGGTCAGCAGTGCAGTTCGCAGATAGCTCATCAGCAATGCCGCGAACACGATGAACCCGATCGCAAACAAGCGCGAGTCGGGGCTGTCGGTGTCTGCAAATCGCCACGCAGGACGCGACTCGCCCGACACCTCGGTCTCGCGCGCGATCTCGCTTACACGATCGCGTATCAATTGCGCGAGGTGTGCGCGACTGCGTTCGTCGTCGATATAGTAGATCGCGTACTCAACCTCACCGTCGGCGGTGAAGAAGAATGCGTCGAGCTCTTGCATGAACGGATCCAAGCGCGGGTCGTACTCCAGAAAGCGATCCTCGATCTCCTGCGCCGGCACCACTCCCAGGCGATCTACATCGTTGTAGCGTACCTCGGCCGTACTGAAGGAAATAACGTTCTGCACGCCGGCGGCCTCAAGCTCCCGGGTGACTTCAGCGACCGGCAGCGTTCGATTCACGAGCAAAACGGTGTAGCCGTCCCAGATAGAACCCGGGGACACGCTCGTCGGTATCCGCGCACCGAGGAACGCCGTCGCGGCGAGCGCCGGCACAAACAGAAGAAGAACTAGGTTGTGAAAGCCGGTCCACGACTGAGCTCGCATTCGTTACTTCTTTGGTTCTACGTTTCTTGGTTCTTCGCTTTAGCACGCCTTCCCGCGGCGGAGCGCGCCCGTGACAGTTATCGTTTTTAAAGAAGGCTGAACGCGACCGCGATGAAAAAGCCGAGCAGCGCACCCACGGACACCTCGGCCGGAGTGTGTCCATGAACTTCCTGCACGGGCTCGAACTCAACCTCAAACCGCTCGCGCAGCTTACGGCCCATACGGTTGATCGCCTGCGCCTGCATCCCCGCGGCTCGGCGGACGCCGAGCGCGTCACGGATCACAAGCATGCCGTAGAACAACGCCACCGAGAACAACGGAGAGTTCACCCCGTACTGGAACCCAATCGCGGTCGCGAGCGCGGTTACCAGCGCCGAGTGCGACGACGGCATACCGCCCGTCGCCCAAAACAACGTGACCACAACCTCACGCGAGGACCGCGAGCGGTTGCGCAACGCGTCGATCGTCGCTTTGAGTAGCTGCGCGATGAACCAGCTAAAAAAGGCGGCGAGGAAGAGTGGGTTCCGTAGCACGTGGTAGAACGAGTCTACAGACTGGGGCTGCATGACACCGTAGTGTGTCCCTGCCGGACGCCTTTGTCAAGATTCTATGCAGTGAGAGCTCTGCGCGGCTCTGCGTGGCTCTGCATGGCTCTGCGTGGTGAGTTTGACACGCCGATCACCCGTGCCGTAGTATCTCGTGGTGGCTGTATCATGACCGAACTGACCGCCGGACCGGACGACCAAGGTAGAAGACTCGACCGCGTCCTGCGACGCGTTCTCCCCGGAGTGCCGCTCTCGGCCCTTCACCGTGCCTTTCGCAAGCGCCGGATTCGCGTCGACGGACGCCGCGCTCGGCCCGAACATCGGCTGAGCCGTGGCGAGACCATCACGCTCCCGCCCGGCCTCGCTTCCGAGGCGGTCGTCTCGGCAGATGATCCACAAGAGCACACCCCCGTCATGGGCGTTCACGGCGAGATTCCTGAGAACAAAGTCGCTCGCAGGATACACGCCGCTCACAAGCCGGGACAACAACTCGAGGTTCTGATACAGGGGCCGGACTTGATCGCTGTAAACAAACCCGTCGGCATCTCGACGCATGGCCCCGGATCGCTGCAGCACCTCGTCGCGCAGTACAGCCGCGCACGCAGCAACCGCTCGCTCGCCTTTAGGCCCGCGCCGCTGCACCGGCTGGACCGCCACACCAGCGGAGTTGTGATTTGCGCCGCGACGATCGAAGGTGCACAGCGCTTCTCGCAGCTCCTGCGAGCCCGGCAGGTGAGCAAGTGGTATCTGGCGCTGCTCGACGGGATCGTACCGAAAGGGACGCGCTGGGAGGATCGGCTCGAGCGCGACGGTCGCACCGGACGGACGCAACGCGCGGGCTCCGGTCGCGGACAGGAAGCGACGGCCGAGGTGACCCCGCTCTTACACAACAGCGACGCGAAGCTCACACTCGCCGCGGTGCGGCTCATCACCGGGCGCAGGCACCAGATTCGCGCCCAAGCTGCGCTCCGGGGCCTGCCGCTTCTGGGGGACTCGCGGTACAGCCCACACAGCCCACACAGCCCACACAGCCCACACAGCCCACACAGCCCACACAGCCCACACAGCCCACACAGCCGCGGCTATTTGCTGCACGCTGCGACGGTGGTGCTCGAGCACGGCGAGGGCCTACTCGGGTCTCGGAGCGTAAGCGCGCCGTTACCCGAGACGGCGCGACGACGAATACAGCGCTTGTTCGGCGAGGCTGCACCGCAGCGCGCTCAGGCGTTACTCAGCGATCTCGTTCGGCAGGCCCAAGACGCCCCGACCGGCAGCGCCCCGCAATGAGGCAATCAGGCGCAACGACGCAACGGCACAATAGCGCGACGGGTTGTCGCTGTGTTTCGGCCCGCAGTACAATAACGGTACAATGAAAAAGCTTTGGAATCGGCTCACCTGGAACTTCCGGCGCATCCGAGTGTTTGCTCTCGTTGGACGAAGCGGTACCGGCAAGAGTTTCCGTGCACGCCTTGTTATGGAGAAGTTCAACATCGAGCTCATGATCGATGACGGGCTTCTGATACGCGATCAGAAGATCATCGCCGGACGCTCCGCGAAACGCGAGAAAGCCTACTTCACCGCGGTTAAAACCGCGCTGTTCAACGATAAGAACCATCGCCGACAGGTACTCGACGCGCTCGAACGCGAGTCGTTCAAACGAATCCTGATCATCGGAACCTCGGAGCGCATGGTGAACAAGATCGCCGATACGCTACGCCTCCCTCAACCCCACAAGGTTATCAGTATCGAGGAGATCGCGACCTCGGAAGAGATCAATACCGCGATTCAGTACCGTAAGCTCCAAGGCAGGCACGTGATTCCGGTACCGTCTATCGAGGTGCGCAACAACTATCCGAAGGTCATGGCCGACTCGATCAAGATCTTCCTTCGACAGGGTTTCGGCATGTTTCGGCGCCAGGAAGTCTACGAGAAGACGGTGATCCGGCCGGAGTTCAGCCGCAAGGGTTCGATCACGATCGCGAAGAACGCGCTCAGCCAGATGGTACTGCACTGTGTCGACGAGTACTCGCCGGGACTGAGTATTCGAAAGGTCAGCGTCAAGAACGAGCCGCGCGGTTACAAGATCGACGTGTATCTCGAGGTGCCGTTCGGTCTGCAGCTCTCCGGCGCGGTACACGACCTCCAGAACTACATTATCGACAGCATCGAGAAGTTCACCGGCATCATCATCGAGGAGCTGAACGTGGTCGTCGATACGGTATCGGACAAGAAGCTGGAAAAGAAAGGCGAGAAACGCGCCGATAAGAGAGAGAAGCGGGCCGAGAAAAAGACGCAGTAACGGAGGGGCGAAAGCGATGAAGCGAGTAATAATGGGGATGGCCGTCCTCATGGTCATATCGACGACGCTGGGGTTCGCAGGGGACCTCGCCGAGCACGAAAGCGATCGCTACCTCGTGCGCTCCCAGATCGGTGAAGAGCATGCCGAGCAGACCGCCGAGCGGATGGAGGCGATGTTCGACCTCTACAACGAGTTCATGCGCTTCGAGACCGAGACGGTGACCCAGCCGCTGCGGCTGCGTATATTCGCGGATCACAACGCGTTTGCCGCGTATCTCGAGGATCTGATCGGCGCGGTGCCGGATGATTACGTCTATCTACATTACCGCGATCCGGAACGCAACGAGCTTGTCGCGTACCAGCGACCGGAACCCGAGTACGGAAGAGGCCTTGCGCACCAGGGTTTCGTGCAGTTTTTTCGGGCTTTCATCGACAATCCGCCTGCTTGGCTTCAGGAGGGCTTCGCGGTCTACTTCGAGCATGCCGAGTTCAACGAGGAAAAAGCCGAGGCTTCGCTGGTTGAGAACCTCAGCTGGCTCGAGACCGCCCGCGCTATCTACACCGCCGAGGAAAACCTCCCGGTAGCGCGTGTGCTCGAGACGACACCCGAGGAGGCCGAGGCTGAGATCGAACGGTTCTATCCGCAGGCTTGGGCCTTGATCTCTTTTCTGCTGCACGCCGAGGACCGGGAGTACTCGCGCTTACTCTGGGACAGCCTCAGCGCCCTCGAGCCCGAGGCCACTCGGGCCGAGAACGTTGCGGCGGTGGAGCGCGCGTCGTTCAACTGGGTAGACAACGCCGAGCTCGAGCGCGATCTCATCTCGTACCTTCAGGAACGACAGTCGCCGGCCGGGCTCGTGGAGGACGGAGTGGAGGCCTACAGCACCGGCGCCCTGCAGGAAGCCGAGGAGTACTTTCTCGAGGCTGCCGAGCGAGACCCCGAGAACCACGTTGCGTACTACTATCTCGGGTTGATCAACTACGAGGCGGGCAACCACGGCTTGGCGGAGTACTACTACATGCGAGCCGGAGAGCTCGGCGCCGAGCAGGCGGTGGTGCAGTTTGCGTTGGGCGTCAACGCCTTCGCAGCCGGCAGCTACGGTAGCGCCGAGCAGTACCTCGAAAACGCGATTGAACTCGACGCCGAACGCTACGCGGAACGCGCCGAGCAGTTACTCAGTCGCATGCCCAACTGAGCACGCACCCGACCGCGGGCGGAAACGCTCACCAACCGCCGCTTTGCAGGTAGCGTTTGCGGCGTTTCAACAGGTAAGCGAGCGCCTTTTCCACGTCGCGGTTGGCCGGCACAACCGGATGGATGAATCGCTTGATATCTATGTACGCTTCCTTAAACGGGATCTTCCGCAGCTCTCGGAACTCCGACAGGGTGTACAGATAGTCGGCGCAGAGGTGCGCTAACGCGATTGAGCGATGCATCTCGTCGCGAGCGCGGGTTTCGTCGTCGAGCCGCTCCATCGAGCGGAAGAAGCGCTTGCGATAGTCACGGGTGCTGCGCAAGAGCGAACTAACCTCCGGCAACATATACTGCAGCAACTTATACTTGCGTACCTGCCTAAAGACCTCTGCAGCATTACCACTCAACAGAATCTTGAAGACCTCTTCGGTCATACGAGACTCCGAGCATTCCTCGAGGCGGTCTCTCTCGCGCTTGACCTGTCGGCGCAACGGACCCACCAGCTTTCCGCCGGTGCCGACCGCGTACTTCAAGGCGCGCACCATACGAACCGGGTCTTCGACGAAAATGCGGTTCAGCGGTATTACCGGCCGAACCTTGCGCTCGGAGATGTCACGATAGCCGCCGACGTAATCGATCACGATACGGTCTATCGGACAGTAGTAGAGCGCGTTCATCGTGAAATCACGACGCAGAACATCTTCCTCTACCACCCCGTACACGTTGTTAAACCCCCCGGCCTCGCGCGCGCGAAAGGTTGAAACCTCGATAATCTTATCTCGAAAGAAAATGTGGACCAGCCGAAACCGTTTTCCGATTACACGCGAGTTACGAAACAACTTTCGGATTCGCCCCGGCAACGCGTCGGTTACGAGATCGAAATCCTTCGGGTGCTTGCCGAGCAACAGGTCGCGAACGGCACCGCCCACGATGTAGGCGCTGTGACCGTGGTTACGCAATCGACGTGCAATCTTGAACGCATCAGGGTCGATCAAGTCGTTCGTGATCCCGTGTTCCTGCGATTGATAAATCTCGGCTTGCTTTTCGGCTTTGCCGTTTTCCGATGTCTTGTAGCGTATCAGCACGCGGTTCGGTTCCTACTCAATGAAGCTTCACGGACGCTGTAATTATGGGAGCGATACGATATCAGGTCAAGGGCTCCTCGCGAGTTGATGTGGTGAGTCGCGAGTGAGTCGCGAGTTGACATCGCTTCGGGGGTATCGTAGAGTATCGAGGCCGATGACGCAAAAATACCGTATTGTACTCAGCATACTTTTTTCGGTTATCGGGCTGTTTGCGTTCCAACTTGGTTTTTTCACCACGATCACTCGCCAGTTCGGCATTGATCCGACCGAGGTTGAACGATTCTACACCAGCACCGTGATTCTCCACATTGCACTCGCGGTGTTCTTACTGGCGATGAGAAGCCAGTTCTATATTATTCCCTCAACACATAAGCTGATGCACGTCAACGTGGCAAACCTACTGACGATGTATCGCCTCAGCAGCACGCCGACGATACTATACCTGCTGATTCTCAACCAAGACTACCCGCTCGTCGGTGTAATGCTCGTGTTCACCAGCGTAGCGTTTCTGACCGATCTTCTCGACGGCATGATATCGCGCAAGACCGGACAAACAACGCGCATCGGACAGTACCTCGACAGCATGAGCGATTACGCGGTCCTAATCGTCATCTCGATTGGGTTTGTGCACTACGGGCTGATTTCGCAGTGGTTTCTGGTAGTGGTACTTACCCGCCTTCTCGTTCAGCTGTTCGGTTCGGCCGCGCTGTTGGTATATCAAGGTTATCTCAAACCCCGGGCCTCATGGCTCGGAAAGGTTGCGATCTTCACGACTATGACGCTCTACGCGGTCGCGATCTTACAGCTGTTTCGTCGCTTCCGGCGGATTTCCCAGATCGTGACCGCCGCGCTTGAGTACACCGTGGCCGGTATTTTGATCATTTCGCTGATCGAGAAGTTCTATATCCTACGGCAAGATTTCCAGGCAGCGCGGCGCCGCAAGGCGCTCGGGAAGCTCAGCTAAGCCGCTACAGCCCGCCCCTTATTCCGCTCCTCACTCCGCACCTGCGAGCATCGGCTCGCCGACCGTTTCATCGAGCAGCACCGTGTAGCGCTCGAGCGCGCTCACCCCGCGCGGGGAAGCCACCGTCACGGTGCGCTCCACGCCCGGCAGACGCGGTTCGAGCGCGTCGAGGATGCGAAGCGTGAACGCTTCCCAGCCTTCCGGCCGGTCTACCCGCACGCCGTCGACCGGTTCTTGGCCGGGCACGGCTCCACTCTCGTAACTATTGAGCCCTTCGATCCGATACCCAACTCGGCGCCCGAACACAAACCATCCCGGATGGAGGCGAAGCGTCGAGACAACCGGTGCCACCGCAGCACCTTCAACCGCAACGACGCCGAGCGAGAACTCGCCGTCGAGCTCCGCGCCGGCGAGGAGCTCGAGCCGCATCGCACCTTCTTGCACGCTAAGCACCCTGAGCTCGGCGATCGCCGCTTGTCCGTAAACCGGCGTGTACGCGCGTAGCACACCAAACCCAAGCACCGTCGCGAGGGTCGCGAGAAATAGGCAGGGCAAACCGATCGCCCGAGGAAAGCGCTCGCATACGAACCCGGCCGCCACAGCCACTAAGAAGAACCGCGGCAGAAGCGGGTCCAGGATCAGCTCCGGGCCCGGAATAAACACCGCCGCCGGTACGCAGGCAACCGCTCCGGCAAGATAGAACAGCACCCGGGTCAGCTGCGAAGCGCGCGCTGCTCGTAGGCGGAACCGATCACGCGCGTCCTCAGTCTTGCGCAGCGGTTGGATGACGCGCGTAATACCGCCGAACGCTATTCCGGTGAGAACGCCGCAGAAAACGGTCCAGCTGTAGGGGGTCGCGGCGACAAAGCCGAGGTAGCTCATACGCGATCAGTCCAGCGCGTAGATTTCTCCGAACTTCGCGTGGAGATAGCGCATAAAGGGCTCACCCTCTAGGTTCCGCCCCGTGATATCGGACACAAGCTCGGTCGCGGTGCGCGCCGAGCCGTGTGCATGGATACGTTGCCTCAGCCAAGCAAGAATCTCTGCAAACTCACCGCGCTCGAGAAGCGGGGCAAGCGGACCGAGCTCGGCCTCGAGAGCCTCGGTGAACTGTGCTGCAAACAGATTTCCCAGCGCGTAGGTTGGGAAGTAGCCGAAGCCACCCATAGACCAGTGCACATCCTGCAGCACGCCCTCGGCGTCGCTCTCCGGCACCACACCCAGTAGCCGCCGCGACTCTTCACGCCAGGCATCCGGTAGTTCAGCCGACGCCAAATCACCGCTGAACAACGCGGTTTCAAGCCGGAAGCGGAGAATCACGTGCAGGCTATACGTCACCTCGTCGGCCTCGACACGAATGAGCGACGGGCGAACCTTGTTGATCGCGCGATAGAAAGCCTCGGAATCTATCTCGGCGAGCGCCGTCGGAAAGGCGCCTTGCAGCGCCGGATAGTACCGCTTCCAGAACGCCCTACTACGGCCGACGACGTTCTCCCAGAAGCGCGACTGTGACTCATGGATCCCGAGCGAGGTTCCGTCGGCGAGCATGCTGCCGCGTATTTCGTCGGCAAAGCCAAGCTCGTACAGCCCATGTCCGGCTTCGTGCAACATCGAGAAGAATGCCGCGTTGAAGAAGCCGCGGTCGTAGCGCGTTGTGATGCGGACGTCGTCGCGACCGAGTCCTATCGTGAACGGATGCGTGGAGATATCGAGCCTGCCTCGGTTTGAAGGCCACCCGATCTCGCGGAGGACGCGAGCGCCGAACGTCTCCTGAATGTCCTCGGGAAACTCGCGGTACAGAAACGTATCGTCGAGCTGCGGAGCCTCGGCGATACGCGAGACCAGCGGAACCAAGCGTTGTTCGAGCTCGTGAAACACCCGTGACACCTCGGCGGTGGTCATATGCGGCTCATACTGGTCCAGCAACGCGTCGTACGGGTGCTCCTCGTACCCCAAGCACTCGGCGCGTTCCTGTGCGAGCGCAACCAGTTCCTCGAGCTGCGGTTTGAAAGCAGCGAAGTCGTCCTCGGCGCGCGCGGCCCTCCAAGCGGTTTGGCCCGCGCTCGCGGCGCGCGCCAAGCGGCCCACGAGATCACGAGGGACCCGACGCGCCTTCAGGTGCTCGCGAAACAACAGACGTATCAGCGCGCGGTCTCGATACGGTAGGTCTTCCGACCCCAGTAGATTATTGGGTGACGCGCCGGCCAGTTCGAGCAGCTCGCCGAGCCTATCGTCGGCTATTCGGTCGTGCACGAGCGTTTCGAACACGCCGAGCTGTTCGGCCCGCTCCTCGGCAGCCGCGGGCGGCATATAGGTCTCTTGATCCCACTGCAACACGGCGCAACCGTGCTTGAGCAGCTGCAACTCGCGATCGTACTCTCGTAGCTCAGAAAGCACCTTACTCGCGGCAGAGTTACTCATATGGCCCCCACCTCCGGATCACTCGGACAGTTGTTTCTCACCGCCGCCGGCCGCCGTGAATCGGGTAATCCACGACCGTTCCGCTTCGGCCTCACGGCTATGTCCAGGGCTCCTATATCAAGGCCTTTTCCGATACACAGCGCTGCACGCGTGTAATGAACTGCTCCACCGCTACCGCGTCTTCCTTCTCACCGGTTCGCAGGCGTGGCGCCACGGCGTGCCCGTTACGCTCGTTCTCGCCCACTATAAGCATGTAGGGCACCTTTCGCTGCTGCGCCGCTCGAATCTTGGCGTTCATTCGCGCGTCCGAGAGATCGGCCTCGGCGCGCAGGCCCGCCGCTCGTAGCTCGCTCTTGACCTGTTCGGCATACTCATTGAAGGCCGGCGCCACCGGCACCACAACAGCCTGTACCGGAGCGAGCCACACAGGAAAAGCGCCGCCATAGTGCTCGATCAGTACGCCGAAGAAGCGCTCAAGCGAACCCAGCAGCGCGCGGTGCACCATGTACGGACGCTTCTCTTTTCCGTCGCGGTCTACAAACGTCATACCGAAGCGCTCAGGCAGATTGAAATCAAACTGGATAGTGGTCATCTGCCACTCACGTCCGAGCGCGTCTTGGATCTTGAGGTCTATCTTGGGGCCGTAAAAGGCTCCTCCGCCTTCCTCAACCTCGTACGGCAGCCCCTCGGCGTCGATCGCCTTGATAAGCGAACCGACCGCGCGTTCCCAGTCGGCGTCCTCGCCTACGCTCTTCTCCGGCTGAGTTGCCAGGTAAGCCTTAATATCGGAAAATCCGAAATCCTTCCAGACCTGAAGGCTGAAGCGAAGCACTTCGCGAATCTCAGCTTCGATTTGGTCGGGACTGCAGAAGATGTGGGCGTCGTCCTGCGTGAAACCGCGCACCCGCAAGAGCCCGTGCAACACCCCGGAGCGCTCGTAGCGATATACCGTTCCGAGCTCGCCCCAGCGTAACGGAAGATCGCGATAGGAGCGGGTCTGGGTCTTGTAGATCATGATGTGAAACGGGCAGTTCATCGGTTTGGCGTAGTACTCGGCGTTGTCGAGCACCATCGGAGAGTACATATTCTCGTTGTAGAACTCGAGATGGCCCGAGGTCTCCCAGAGCCAGCTCTTACCGACGTGCGGTGTATACAACAGCTCGTAGCCGTTGTCGAGATGCTCTGCTCGCCAGTAGTCCTCTATCGCGAGGCGCACGCGCGAGCCGTTGGGATGCCAGTAAATCAGACCCGAGCCGGCCTCTTCGTGCGTGGAGAATAGATCGAGCTCGCGGCCGAGTCGCCGATGGTCACGCTTCTCTACCTCGGCCAGATGATCGAGGTGCTGACGAAGCTCCTTCGGCGTCTCCCAAGCGGTGCCGTAGATGCGCTGCAGCATCTTCTGTTTCTCGTCGCCGCGCCAGTACGCACCCGCAATCGAAAGCAGCTTAAATGCTTTGGCATTCAACTGCTTAGTGCTCTCGACGTGTGGTCCACGACAGAGGTCGGTAAAGGTGTTCTGGGTATACAGCGACACGTCTTCCTCGGATCCGATGTCCTCTATGAGCTCGAGCTTATACGGTTGATCGGCGAAGCGCCGACGCGCCTCCTCGCGCGAGATCACGGCTCGCTCAAACGCGTGATCCTCGTTGATGATCTCGCGCATGTGCTCCTCGACCCGCTCGAGATCTTCCGGCGTGAGCGAGCGCGGAAGATCAAAGTCGTAATAAAATCCGTTCTCGATCGGGGGGCCAATCGCGATCTTGGCGTCCGGAAACTCCCGCAGCACCGCCTCGGCCATGACGTGTGCCGTTGAGTGACGGATGCGATACAGTTTTTCATCACGGTCGAGTTGCTTCGACACTCCCGATTGCGACATGATGCGCTCCTTCGTTGTTATCAGCCCGCGTGGAGGGTAATACCGGACACCGTGAAGATACGTTGCGGGCCGTCGCCTGTCAACCGCGCGCTACCGGCAGCTCACGAACACGGCAAGCGCTTTATCCACCACCCGATAGCGCGAGCCCGGCGCAAAGCGTGGACCGGCGTCTTCACCACATATATCCTCGGGCGGATCAAGATACGTATCGATAACGCGACCCCAAGTTGCGTCCGAAGGTAGCAAGAAAGCTACCGCGCTGCTCGAAGCGTTGAACAGCAACAGTAGGTCGCTGTCGTCGCGCCCGGTCCGCGTCTCGGCGCCACCACCGTCGATCCGGACCGCGAGGCGACCGCCGGCGGTAGTCCAGTCGACCGCCCGACCGTCGGGGCTCAGCCAGTCGATGTCCGGAAGGCTGTCGAAATCGTGGTCGCCACCGGTGAAGAACTCGCCTCGCCCGATCGCCGGGTGCCGTCGCCGAAACGCGACCATCTCGCGAACGTACCGGAGAAACTCGCCGTCGTGCGGCAGCCCGGTGTAATCCAACCAGGCGAGCTCGCTATTGTGACAGTACGCGTTGTTGTTCCCGCGCTGCGTTCGCCCGATTTCGTCGCCTCCCAGAATCATCGGCGTCCCCTGTGACAGCAATAGCGTCGAGATGAAGTTCTTGCGTTGTCTCATGCGCAGGCGGTTCACCTCGGCGTGATCGGTCTCGCCCTCTATTCCGTGGTTGTACGAGTAGTTCGCGTTATGACCGTCGCGGTTGTTCTCGCCGTTTGCGTAGTTATACTTGCGGCTGTAACTCACGAGGTCGTAGAGCGTGAAACCATCGTGCGAGGTTACGAAGTTGATGCTGTGAAACGGCTTACGCCCGTCGCGGAGGTAAAGGTCGGCACTCCCGCTAAGCCGAGTAGCGAGCTGCGCCGCGTCACCGTGCTCAAGATTCCAGAACTTGCGCACGTCGTCTCGAAACTTGTCGTTCCACTCGGCCCAGCGTCCGCCCGGAAACCACCCAACCTGATACGCGCCGGCGGCGTCCCAGGCCTCGGCTATCAGTTTGGTATCACGCAGAATAGGGTCCTGAGCGATATGCTCGACCACCGGCGGATTCTCCATCATTCGACCCAAGCCGTCGCGCCCGAGGATCGAACCGAGGTCGAATCGAAACCCGTCGATATGCATCTCCATCACCCAGTAATGCAAACAATCGAGAATGAGCTGCCGAACGATCGGATGATTGCAGTTGACGGTATTGCCGCACCCCGAGAAGTTCCGATAGTAGCGCTTGTTGCGGTCGAGTATGTAGTAGATGCTGTTGTCGAGGCCCCGAAACGAGTAAGTGGGGCCTAACTCGTTGCCCTCCCCGGTGTGGTTGAACACCACGTCCAGTATGACCTCTATACCGGCCTTGTGCAGCTCGCGTACCATGTACTTGAACTCGGCTACCTGAGCGCCGGGTTCGGCGTCGGCCGCGTAGGAGGCTTTGGGGGCGAAGAACGCCACGGGACTGTAGCCCCAGTAGTTCTGCAGGAGCTCTCCGTTTGTTGGGTTTCGCAGATCAACCTCGTGCTCGTTGAACTCCTGCACCGGCAGAAGCTCAAGACTCGTTATCCCCAGCTCACGCAGATACGGGATCTTCTCTACAACGCCTAAGTACGTTCCCGGGTTGCTCACCTCGGAGCTGGGGTGCATCGTGAGCCCACGCAGGTGCGCCTCGTACACCACCGCCTCCTGCAGCGGTACATTGAGCGGGGCATCACCTTGCCAGTCGAAATCGTCGTCGACCACTATGCATTTCGGAACCACAGCGGCGCTCGAGGCCTCCGAAAACGACAAATCGGCCTCGGGCGCGTCTCGGTTGCACCCCACCGCGGCGTGCACGTCATGCACAAATCCGTCGGTCAAGGCGCGCGCGTACGGATCGATCAGCAGCTTGTTGCGATTGAAGCGGTGCCCGTTCTCGGGGTCGTATGGGCCGTCTACCCGGTAGAGGTACAACGCACCCGGTTTGACACCCGCCACGTAAAGGTGCCATATATCGCCGGTGCGATGGTGCTCAGGATCAAACGCCACCTGAAATCGCGGCTCCCGGTCGCTTGGTCGCTCAAAAAGCAGCAATGTGACGAGCCTCGCGTGCCGGGAGAATAACGCGAACTGCGTCCCGACGCCGTCGAAGGTGGCGCCGAGCGGTTTGGGTCTTCCACGCCATAACCGGCCCGGCGGATCGCTCGCTGCAGCGGCGGCATCGAGGCCTCCCTCGAGGCCGCCACGGTCATACGCTTCGAGTGAGGAACGCATCCACCCTCCGCAAAAAATCCTCGGGCTGCTCGGCGTGCACCCAGTGCCCGGAATCCGGAATCATCTCGATCTCGGCCGCCGGGAACGCCGCTTCGATGGTATCACCGTCGCGTTCGCGGTCGAGATAGTCTGAACGCTCCCCGCCCAAGAACAAGGTTGGCCCGGTGTATACCGCGTTTCCCTCGCCGATAGGCCGCCTTAGCATCCGTTGATACTCAGATTGTATCGCCTCGATGTTCATTTTCCAGCTATAACTCCCGTCCGGGTGTCGTTTGAGGCTCTTGAGCAGGAACGCTCGTACACCTGCGTCCGAAATATAATCCTGCAGCACTGTATCAGCTTCTTTGCGGGACGAGACGTGGGCGTTTGAGACCGCTTGAAGCGCCTTCAGAATCTGCTCGTGCGACGCGGCGTACTCGCGCGGGGCGATATCTACAACCACCAGCGCCTTTAGACGTTCCGGCCGCGCCGCCGCCACGGTCATCGCCACCTTGCCGCCGAGCGAATGTCCCAGCAGCGCAACGTCTTTGAGCCCCAGATAGTCCATCGTCTCAAAGACATCTTCGGCCATCTCCGCGAAGCCCATCTCGTCTTCCCACCCGGACTCGCCGTGATTGCGCAGATCGAGCAGAACCACGCGAAAACGCTCCGACAACCGGTTCGCGACCGCGCGCCAGTTATCGCCTTCGCCAAACAAACCGTGCAGAATCACGATCGGCGGCCCGTTTCCAAGTTCCTGAGCGCTCAGTATCATCCTTCCAACCCCTTCATTTTGCTTCTCATTTTGCTTCTCATTCCCCCTCGGTACCGCCCCAGCGGTTGAACCATGCCACTTCCGAAACCGCGTGGCGCTCACGAGGAGCCTTTTCGGCCCTGCGGTGTGCGGCGCTGAGATGCCCATTCTCGTCGCCGGGATACCCAAGCACCACAACCGCGATCGCGATGTACCGCTCAGGAATTTCCAGCGCGCGCTTCAGCGCAGCCTCGTCGAACCCCGCAATCGGATGTGCAATCACCCCTTCGCGCGTGGCCTGCAACAGCAGGTTCTGCACCGCCAAGCCGGTGTCAAACAATGCGTAGTCGCGCTCGAGGTCGAGCCGGCAATCGAGCTCGAGATCGGTTGCAGCTACGACGTAGCAGGGCGCTCGCTCGGCCCAGTAGTTGCCGCCGATCGTTGCGTCGTGAACTCGCCGCCGAAGCTCACGGCTGGTCACGAACACGAACCGCCACGGCTGGCTGTTATAGCACGACGGCGCCAGCGTCGCCGCCTGCGCGAGACGAACGAGAACCTCGTTGGGTATTTCACGGTCGCTGAGCGCGCGTAACGCTCGGCGTGACACGATCTCAGGCAGTACTCCGTCGATCACATAGACCTCAGACTGAGCTACGGTTGCCGTGCCGCCGATCACGCTCTCATACCGGCCACCCCACGACCCTACGACGGGTAAACTCCTGGACCGAGCGCTGCGCGCATTGTATATTCAGCGGCACGGAGGAAGCTCATGATACCAATTCTCGACGAGCGCATCCAGCAGTACCTCGAGGATCTCGAAGCAAAGCGTGACCCAATCGCGATCGAGATGGAAGAACTCGCCGACAGCCTCGCTTTTCCGATCGTCGGCCCCCAACTCGGCTCGCTTCTGTACATTCTCGCGCGGAGCATGCGAGCCAAGCGCGTGCTGGAACTCGGCTCCGGGTTCGGCTACTCGGCGCTATTTTTCGCTCACGCGGTAGGCCCTGCCGGACGCGTGGTGCTCACCGACACCGATCGCGAGAACCGTGCTCGCGCCCAGCAGTTTCTATCGCGTGCGCGGCTCGAGGATCGAATTGAGTTCCGCGTTGGCGACGCCCTCGAGTTGGTAACCAGCCTGAAAGGCGCGTTCGATATCGTGTTCAACGACATCGACAAGGAGGAGTATCCGTTTGTGCCCGATGCGGCCGCAAAGTTGCTCCGCCCCGACGGTCTTCTCGTTACCGACAATACTCTGTGGGGCGGCCGCGTAGCCGACCCCGAACAGGCCGACAGCGCAACTGCGGGAGTCAGGCGGTATAACGAGCTACTCGCCGGAGACTCGCGTTACACGACGCTGTTGCTACCGTTGCGCGACGGCGTCTCGGTGTCGCTCTTGAACGGCCCCACCGCTTAAGGCGATACTGGCGCGGTGTCGTACCGCGACACTTCACACCAATCACAGTACACGAGGAGAGCAGTTGCTATGACCACCAACGCACCCACCCGTGAGCAAGCCTACGAACTATTAACGAGTTACACCAAGACCGACAGCCTCATCAAACACGCCCTCGCGGTTGAGGCGGTGATGCGCCATTTCGCTCGGCTTTTCGGCGAGGATGAGGGAAAATGGGGTGTAATCGGCCTAGTGCATGATCTCGACTGGGAGCAGTACCCCGAGCAACACTGCGTCGTGACCGAGCGCGTTCTTACCGAGGCGGGATGGCCGCCCGAGTATATTCGCGCGGTGTTGAGCCATGGATACGGAATAGTGACCGAAATTAAACCTGAGCACCGCATGGAGAAGGTGCTCTATACCATCGACGAGCTCACCGGCCTTGTAACCGCAACCGTATTGATGCGCCCGTCGAAGAGCATTTTAGACACCGAACCGAAATCCGTCAAAAAGAAATGGAATCAGAAGGGGTTCGCGGCCGGCGTCGACCGCGGTGTGATTGAAAGCGGTGCCGAGATGCTTGAGATGGAGCTGAGCGAAGTAATTCGGCACACGATCTTAGGGATGCGCGAGGCGGCGAATGAGCTTGGGCTCCAGGGCAGCCCGAGCTCGTGACGCCCGGGTACGCTATCTACGCCCCCAAAAGACGCCCCCGGGCAGTGAGACGCCCCCCGGGCGGGGCTACTTCTTCTTTTTACGCTTTGAGCGCGGCTGTTGCTTTCCGGCGGCAGCCGGCTGTTTCTTCTGACTGATTTCGCGCTTCACCGCATCAACATCAGCCCGCGCGGCACCCGAGGCCGAGGCCGCTTCGCCGGAGCTGTTCCCGCCGCCGGAGGCGCCCTCGAGCGCCGGTTTGGCGCGCTCAACGACCTGCCGAGAGCCTTCGCCACGACGAGCTCGACCTTCTTTGGCGGCGCGGCGCGCGTCGGCGCGACGCTTCCACCCAAGCAACGCCGGCGAAGCTACGAAGACCGAAGAGTACGTACCGACCACTACGCCGACCATCAGGTTAAGCGCGAAGTCTTGGATCGCCCCTGTCGCGAATATAAAAATTGCGGTAACCGCGAGCAATGTCGTGACCGAGGTGATCACGGTGCGGCTCATGCTCTGGCTGATACTGGAGTTGATAATCTGCTCGTAACTCGCGTCGCGCATCAGTGTGGTGTTCTCACGAACGCGGTCGAAGATCACGATGGTATCGTTCAGCGAGTACCCGATAATCGTGAGCACTGCGGCGATTGTAGCGGTTTGCACCTCAATCTGCAGGCTGCCGATAAACACCAGCATAAACGTTACGTCGTGTACGAGCGCCGAGATTGCGGATAACGCGTAGCCGAGTTGGAACCGCAGCCAGATATACGCCAAGATCAGTACGACCGCGAAGAACACCACGAACCCGGCTTGCCCGGCGAGATCCTCGGTGAAGCGTGCGCCGACGTAGGAACGCTCGAGCTCCTCGACCGTTCCTACGCCGAACTCGGCCTCGAGCAACCCGATCACACGGCCGGCCATGACATCGGGGAAATTCTCGATCTCGCCGCGATCGCGCACCCTTACCGAGAACTGTTGTTCGTCGGCCGGTCCCACCGACTGCACCTGTAGACCTTCCTGCTCCACCTCGGACAATGCAGCACGCACGCCGGCTACATCCGCCTCGTCGGCAGCACCGGAAATCTCCACGCGCTGGTCGAGGCCCGCCTGGAAATCAATGCCGAGGTTAAACCCGCCTTGCGTCACGGTAGCGGCTATCCCGCCGAGGATGAGTACCGCCGAGATCCCCAAGGCTATGAATCGATATTTCGTAAACTCAAAGATGCGCTTCATCAAAGCCCCCAGCCAATACTCAGCTTACGGCGCCCCAGCGCTTCAGCCGCAAAATCGAAAATCAAACGCGAGACGAACAGCGCGGTGAACATTGAGCAAACGATACCAACCGCGAGCGTCACCGCAAACCCCTGCACCGGGCCGGTCCCGAGTTGCGAGAGAAAGATCGCGGCGATAAACGTGGTGATGTTTGCGTCCATGATCGCCCAGAACGCCTTGTTGAACCCTGCCGTTACCGCGGCTTGAGAGCTCTTCCCGAGTCTATACTCTTCCTTGATGCGTTCAAAAATGATCACGTTGGCGTCCACCGCCATACCGACGGTGAGAATGATACCGGCTATACTGGTCAACGTAAGTGTCAGATTGAACACCGACAAGATCGAGATAATGAAAAACAAGTTCAGCAGCAACACCAGATCGGCGATCAAGCCCGCGCCTTTGTAGTAGGCAGGCATGAACAGCACCACAAGCGCCATCCCAACCGCGATCGCGTATAATCCGGCGCGGATGGTCTCGGCTCCAAGCGAGGCGCCGATGCTTTGCTGATTCAAGACCACCAGATCTACCGGCAGCGCTGCGGTGCGCAACACGGTCGCGATATCGCGCGCCTCTTCCTGAGAGAAACCGCTCATGCGCACCTGCCCGGTGGGGATCTCTTCTTGGATGGTGGCATACGCGCGAACCTCGCCGTCCATCACGATCGCCATACTGCTTCCGACGTTGTCGCGCGTTAAGCGCGCAAAAGCGTCGGCGCCGGCTCGGTCGAGCATGAAGTTGACAACCGGTTGATTCGTAAGCTGATCGCGGCCCACCTGCGCTTCGGTGAGATGCTGTCCCGGCAGCCCGTCTTCCGAGACGTCTTCCTTGATCGCAATATAGCGAACGACACGATCGATATTGTACTCGTCTTGGGTGACGTAAGCGCTCACCTTGGTGCCTGCGGGTACAAAATCCGGGATCTCGTCGGTCTCGGGATCCCAGTCGGGATTGTTGCGTTGATACTCGATCAACTGCTCGGTGACCTCGTCGTCGACAATGTGAAAGTTCAAGCTTCCACGCCCGCGAAGGAACGCGTTGACGCGCTCGGGGTCGTCGTCCCCTGGAATCTCGATCGAGATGCGGGTTTGATCCTGTTTACGAATCGAAGGCTCGGTTACACCGAACTGATCGATGCGGCTTGAGAGAATGCCGATCGCGAGATCTACCGCTTCCGACAACTGCTCTTGGCTCGGTTCCTCACCCAGCCGTTCGGCGAGACTCTCGGCGTCGGCCTCGAGCGTGACGCTCAAGCCGCCCGAGAGATCGAGACCGAGTTGCACGATACGGGAGCGCATCTCCTTCAGACGCTCGATGCGCTCTCGATGGTGTCGCTCGATCGTCTGAAACGCTTCCCGTTCACTGCGAAAACCAAGCAGCACATCGCGCGCCGTCCAGGTCTCGGGGAGATCGCGGTCTGCGAGGCGGTAGTTCTCGCGAGCGTACTCCCTGATGTAGGAGTATTCTTCGGGAACCTCGGCTTGCGGATCGTCCTCAGCAAGCTCCGAGAGCTCGAGCAGCGCTTCACGCGCTTGCGACTGAGCATGCTCGCGCAGCTCGTACCGCGACCCGGCGGCGAGCTCGATATCTTCGTCCGGGACGAAGAAGTACCAGTTCACCGTTGGATACAGAAACACGCCGCTGACCGCAATCAGGGCGATTATGATTAGAAAGCGTAGTCTTTTGCTCATTGTTTACCCCGGCGCCGACGCCGAAAGCCGCCTACTCGGCGGCGCGCTCTCCGTCGGCGGAACCCTCGTTGTCATCGGAGTCGTCGTCGTCTTCGAGCTGGGGCTCGGCCGCGGCTTTGCCTTTCTTTCCGCCGCCCTTACCCTTAGCGAGCACCGAAGAGACGGCCGAGCGAGAGAGCTCGAGCCGCGTATCGGTGTCTACCTTTACCACGACGGTCTCGTCTTTCAGGTTCTGAATAACGCCCCGGATTCCTCCGATCGTTACAACTTTATCACCCTTCTGAAGCGCCGCGAGCATAGCCTTGGTCTCTTTTTGGCGCTTGTTTTGCGGGCGGATGATCAAAAAATAGAAAATGAGAAACACAAGCCCGAATGTAACCAGAGTAGGTGCCATTGAGGCCGGTCCACCTGCTGCTCCAGCCTGGAGCAGCGGGAGGCTGTTCATTAGCGTTATCATCGTACAACTTCCTTCGTGTCAGGATTTCAGCTACGGTACCATGCACGGCGAGCGCTGGTCAACCAAATGTCCGAGGAACTCATAGCCTCGGAGAACGGCGCTACACGGCTATCGTTTTGCTAACTTCGCGAGCTTCGTCTACTCCAAACAGGCGCTTGAAGGAGTCTACACCGGAGATCTCGCTACCGGTTTGCTCACGGTAAAACTGCATAAACTGCTCCAACTCGGCCTCCGACCCCGCATACAGCGCCGAGGCAAAAGCCGACCGGTACAGCCCGCGATCGGCGAGCTCGATAGTTCCGAGTTTCCCGTACTTGCGTTTCGCCTTGGCGTCCACGATCGCGGCACTTCCATGAAACCCGATCGTAAACACAAAATCCTCTCGCTTCACGGTCGTATCCTCGCACAGAACACAAAAAAGGGGAAGCCGACGCCGACTTCCCCGATTACCGTTACGTATAGGTGGCGGTCGGCGGACGACTACATCATGCCGCCCATGCCTCCCATGCCGCCCATGCCTCCCATGCCGGCACCGGCGCCGCCGCCTTGATCGTCCTCTTCCGGAAGATCGGTAATGGCGCATTCGGTGGTGAGCATCAGGCTTGCGATCGAAGCGGCGTTCTGAAGCGCCGAGCGAGTGACCATCGCCGGATCGATAATGCCGGCCTTCACCAGAGTGGTCCACTCCATCTTCGCGGCGTCAAAGCCGACGCCCTTCTTCTCGTGCTTGGCGCGGTCTGCGATGATTGCACCGTCTACGCCCGCGTTGATCGCGATCTGGCGGATCGGCTCCTCGAGCGCGCGCATTACGATGCGGAACCCGGCCTTACCTTCCTCACTCATCTCAGAGATATCGACCTTGTCGAGAACCTCAACGGCCTGGATCAAGCAGATACCGCCACCCGGGATGATGCCTTCGGCGATTGCGGCGCGTGTTGCCGAAAGCGCGTCCTCAACACGATGCTTTTTCTCTTTGAGCTCGGTCTCGGTGGCTGCCCCGACGTTGATGACCGCAACCCCGCCGGCGAGCTTTGCGAGCCGCTCTTGCAGCTTTTCGCGGTCGTAGTCGGAGGTGGTATCCTCGATCTGAGCCTTGATCTGCCCGATGCGGTCCTTGATGTCCTGTTGCTTGCCGGCTCCGTTAATGATGGTCGTGTTCTCTTTGTCGACCTTGACCGACTGCGCACTACCGAGTTGACCGATCTCGGTGCTCTCGAGCTTCAAGCCGAGCTCTTCCGAGATCACTTGGCCGCCGGTGAGAATCGCGATGTCCTCGAGCATCGCCTTACGGCGGTCGCCGAAGCCCGGCGCCTTTACCGCACACGCGGTCAATGCGCCGCGAATGGTGTTGACCACCAGCGTCGCGAGCGCCTCGCCCTCGATATCCTCGGCGATGATCAGGATCGGCTTGGAGTTTTGCGCGACCTTCTCGAGAATCGGAAGCAGATCCTTCATGCTCGAGATCTTCTTATCGAAGATCAGGATGTAGGGGTTCTCGAGCACGGTGGTCATAGCATCGCGGTTGGTCGCGAAGTACGGGGAAACGTAGCCACGATCAAACTGCATACCTTCGACGAAGTCGGTGGTGCTCTCGATCGTCTTCGACTCCTCGACCGTGATCACACCGTCTTTACCGACCTTTTCCATCGCCGCGGCGATCTCGTTACCGATCTCGTGATCGTTGTTTGCCGAGATCGAAGCGACCTGCGCGATCTCTTCCTTGTCCTTGATCACCTTCGACTGCTTGGCGATCTCCTCTACCGCAACCGCGACCGCACGATCGATACCGATCTTGAGACCCATAGGGTTTAGCCCTGCGGCTACCGCCTTGAGCCCCTCTTTGATCATGCTGTGGGCCAGAACGGTAGCGGTTGTTGTACCGTCACCGGCTACATCGTTGGTCTTGGTTGCAACTTCTTTCAGAAGCTGCGCGCCCATATTCTCATACGGGTCCTCGAGCTCGATCTCTTTAGCGACCGAGACTCCGTCCTTCGTGACGGTCGGAGCGCCGAACTTCTTGTCAAGCAGTACGTTGCGGCCCTTCGGGCCGAGCGTCACGCGAACTGCCCGCGAGATCTGTTCGACACCGCTCAACAGTGCTCGTCGTGCGTTCTCATCGAACTTCAGTTGTTTAGCCATTTCGACTCCCTCTTTTCTTCAGATATAGAAATTGAATGTGAGTTCCCAAAAAGGTATACGGTTTTCCCGATTCACCGGTAAGATACAAAGGAATAGCGGCTTCATCAAGACAAATTTTGCTTTTTCCTGGATGAGCATAGTTAAAACGCGATCGAATGGCCCGATAATCATTCAATTGTTTCGCGTTCTGTGCTAAAAGTGAGCGCATATGTTACCGAGTCGGTCCAGTCAGCTCAGCATACTGCTCGTGATCCCCCCTGCCGCGGGCGCCAGCCAGGCACACCTTATAGAGGCGGC